>Ga0255354_1000968_pt1 | contig 17304 bp, 9 predicted proteins | sample HBST50metaG_FD_189942 | JGI IMG/M metagenome (GOLD analysis project Ga0255354, IMG submission 189942) | Peat soil microbial communities from Stordalen Mire, Sweden - H.B.S.T50 | ecosystem: Environmental > Terrestrial > Soil > Wetlands > Peat | place: Sweden: Norrbotten County, Stordalen Mire...
ATCTCGATCTCAACGCTGTGCCCTTGCGAGCGGAGCAAGGCGGCGATGTGGTTTGACTGCCACAGGGCTAGTTGCGAGCCGCGGCTTCCTATGCGCAGGTTCATCGGTGGCTCTCCACGGTGGCTTGAGTCATGGGTACTTCCTCATTCTTTGTTGTTTCTGGAACCGGCTCGCTAGCTGCAAGCGCAGAAGCGTCCGGCTCCCGCTCCCCGGCAGTAGGCAGTGCCCACGTATCACAGAGTGCATCGAGCCGTGCGGAGTCGCCTTCGCGGGCCGCCTGCTTCAACGCCTGCATGGGCGGATGGAGAAATTTGTTGACCAGCCCCCGTGTCAGCGCTTCGACTGCGGCAATCTGCTCGTCGCTTAAGTTGCTCAGTCGCGCATGGAAGCGGTGCAGCTCGGCCTGACGCATCTCTTCAGCCTGAGCCTGCAATGAGACGATGGCGGGCGCAACATTCACGGTCCGCTGGCGCTGCTCAAAACGCGCAACCTCGCTGGCGATCAGCGTTTCCGCATCGCTGGCCTCACGGCTGCGCTCTTCCATGTGGGCTGCGGCCACTTGCTGCAGGTCGTCGATGTCGTAGACAAAGATGCCCTCCAGTTTGTTCATCTCCGGGTCCACATCGCGGGGCACGGCAATGTCGATAAAGAACATGGGCCGATTGCGGCGGCGATGCATGAAGGCCTGGCCGTGTTCCTTGCGGAAAATCGGATGCGGCGCTCCGGTAGAGCTGATCACGATGTCCGCCTCGCTGGCCGCATCGTAGATGCTCTCGAACGGGATCACGCGGCCTTTGAACGGCGCAGCCATGCTGCGGGCGCGCTCCAGAGTGCGGTTGGTCACCAGAATCGATCCAGCTCCCTGCTGCAACAGGTGCCGTGCGGCCAGGGCGCTCATCTTGCCCGCGCCCACCAGAAACACGGTGCGGCCTTGCAGCGATCCGAAAATCTTGCGTGCCAGATCCACCGCTACGGAGGCGATGGAAACGGAGTTCGACCCGATCTCAGTCTCGGTGCGAACCTTTTTTGCGGCGGCAAAGGCGCTCTGTAGCAGGTGCTCCAGTTGGCCGCCCACGGTGCCGCTGGCGCGGGCCACGGCGAAGGCTTCCTTCACCTGGCCCAGGATTTGCGGCTCGCCAACCACCATGGAATCCAGGCTGGCTGCCACACGAAACAAATGGTTTACGGCCTCCTGGTCGTCTTCCCGATAGATGTGCGGGGCCAGCAGAGCGGGGTCCAAGCCAAAGTGCTGATGCAAGAATGCGGCCAGATCGATTTGAGGCGAGTCCACGGAGGCCAGCAGTTCCACGCGGTTGCAGGTGGAGACAATCATGCACTCGTTGACGCCCGGCACATCGGCCAAAGCGCGCGTCGTATCAGGCAGTTCCTCGCGGGAGATGGCGATGCGCTCGCGCAACTCAATGGGCGCCGTTTTGTAGTTCACACCAATGATCGAAAGGGTCATTGGGCACCATACCTGTGCACGTGGCTGAACATGTTGGCTGCCCAGACCGCGATCATCACCGCAAAAACCGCGCCGGAAAGATAGGCGGCCTTGCGTCCGCGCAGGCCGGCCGAGCGGCGCACCAGCAGCAGCAGGACGTACACAGCCCAACTGATAAACGAGGCTATGACCTTGGGATCAAGAAAATAGGAGGCGCCGAGTGGCGTTTCCTGCGCCAGAACGGAGCCGATGACCAGACCGACGGTCATGCAGGGAAAGCCGAATTCGAGCGTGGCGTGGGCAATCCGCTCCAGCGTATCGAGAGGCGGCAGCCAGTCCAGCGGAAACCAACCGGAAGCCTTGCCCGGCTTGGGCTTGCTCTTGATGCGGCGTTCCTGGACCAGATAGAGGACCGAGGCCAACATGCTGAAGCCCAATGCTGCATAGGAGATAAGCAGCGCGGCGATGTGCGCCACCAGCCAACTGACGCGCACCCCTTCCGACGGAAAAGTGTATTGGCCTGGTCCCAGAGCCGGAATGAATACCAGAAAGAAGGTCACCGGCACGGCAAAGATGCCCAGGGAGACAGCATCGTAGAGCCACCACACCAGGAAAAAAAGCGTGATCACGGCAAAGCCCAGCAGCGACTCGACCTCGCGCACGCCAACAGGCATCCAGCGATGGGCCTGCACCAGCATCTCGACTGCGGAGACGAAGTGGAAGAACCAAGCCATGCCGGCCAGGTGGACACATATTTTGCGCCAGCGGACCAGACCATAGAGCACGGCCGGGAAGACGGAGATCGTTGCTGCCGCGTAGAGAATAGCCGCGACTCGGAGCCAGAGGAGATACATTACGAGGTTCACCTTAAAAGCGTTGCTATCAGTATACTGTGACGCTAATCACCTGCCCAAAAGAATCACGGCGACCTGTCAGCGGAACAGATGCCCGGCGCACTGTTGGCACATGAGTAAACATTTTGCCCAATTTCGGTTGAAGTTCGTGTACACCTACATGCACACAAATCTGAGGGAAACTGGGTCAAAAAGCCGCATAGAACTGGTGCTTTTAGCCGGATTTAGGCTGTTTGGAAGGGCTTTGGGGGCATCTTATGCGTCGGTATGGTGGCATTTATGTTTCCAGCACCCTGCAGGAATGGTTCCGGCTGCGGGCGAAATTGAAATGCTCGCCTTGAAAACGACGCCCGCCCGAGAAGTGTGCTAGCCGCCGCACCACATGGATTCCTTGAACAGCCTGCGCGATCTGAAGTGATTCGACCTGTGGCGCGATACTCTTAAAGGCAACGTGATCCAAGACGAAAATCAATCCGCAAACGATACTGCACCGCAATCCGCCCCCCTGGACAAGGCTCCGCACGAGCTGACACCGTTCATGCGCCAGTGGACGGCGGCCAAGCGCGAGAACCCCGATGCCCTGCTGTTTTTCAGGATGGGCGATTTTTACGAGCTGTTCTACGACGACGCGGTGACGGTGAGCCGGGAGCTGCAGTTGACGCTGACGGCGCGCGACCGGGAGCGCTCGCAACCCATGTGCGGAGTGCCCTACCACGCGGTAGAGGGCTACCTGACGCGCCTGCTGCGCATGGGCTACCGCATCGCCATCTGCGACCAGATGGAAGATCCCAAGCTCACCAAGAAAATAGTCCGCCGCGAGGTGACCAGGGTGCTGACGCCCGGCACCGCGCTGGATGCCGCTCTGGGGCAGGAGCAGAACAATTTTCTGGCTGCTCTGTATGAAAGCGGCCGCGAGGCGAAGCCGGTGGCTGGCAAAGGGCGCGTTCCGGGCGGCGCGGCTGAGAAGCATAGAACTGAATCGGCGCATCGCGACGCGCAACTGTATGCCGTGGCGCTGTTGGATGTTTCGACTGGAGAATTTCGCACGGCGGAGTTTACTGGAGCGACGGCGCGGCAGCAGGCGGTGGACGAGATTCTGCTGGCCAATCCCAGCGAGGTGCTGCTGGCCGCGAGTGCCGAGTTGCCTCCGCTGTTGGAGCGGATTCCGGCGCGCACGCGCGTGGAGGACTGGGTCTGGACCCACGACTTTGCCTTGCCGCTGCTGGAGCGGCAACTGAACGTGCACTCGCTGGAAGGCTTTGGGCTAGACCGGCACCCGGCAGCGGCAATTGCGGCCGGAGCGGTGCTGCACTACGTCCGTTCGACGCAGAAGAACGAAGCGCTGCACGTCGATTCGCTCAAGTTTGAAGAGCACTCCACGGCACTGGAGTTGGATCAGGTGACGGTCCGCAACCTGGAACTGATTGAGCCGCTGTTCATGGGTCAGGACAACCGGGCCACTCTGTTCTACACGCTGGACGCCTGCCAAACGCCGATGGGCAAACGCCTGCTGCGAGCCACCATTCTGCGTCCGCTGGTGGATGCCGTGGCCCTGGAAGCACGCTACGAGGCGGTGGGTGAAGCGCACGGCGATCTGCTGAAGCGCGAAGAAATTCGGCGGGCATTCTCTGGACTTTTGGACTTGGAGCGGCTGTTGGCGCGGCTGTCTTTGGATTCGGCAGGACCACGGGATGTGCGCGCCTTGGCCGCGAGCCTGAGCCGGCTCCCGGGGTTGAAGACCGCGCTGGACGCGATGCTGTCGGCGCGCTGGCAGGAGCTTTCGACACATCTCGATACGCTGGTTGACGTGACTAAGCGGATCGACACGACGCTGGTCGAGGAGCCTCCGTTGACACTGGCGGATGGAGGTCTGATTGCGGCCGGAGTGGACGCGGAGTTGGATGAGCTGCGCGGCATTTCCACTACCGGACGGCAGGCCATTGCGGCCATCGAAGAGCGCGAGCGGGAGCGGACCGGCATTAACTCGCTGAAGGTTCGCTATAACTCGGTGTTTGGCTATTACATCGAAATCACCAAGGCTAACCGGGCGCTGGCTCCGGCCGACTACGAGCGCAAACAGACACTGGTGAATGCGGAGCGGTTCACGACGCCAGAGTTGAAGGAATACGAGGTCAAGATACTGACCGCGCACGACCGCTCCATTGAAATTGAGAAGCGGATTTTTGCCGAGCTGCGCGGCTCGGTGCTGGAGGCTGCGGGGCGCATACGGCGCAGTTCCGCGGCGGTAGCCGAGGCGGATTTGCTGGCCAACTTTGCGCATCTTGCGGCGCAGCGGCGCTATGTGCGGCCCACCATTGTCGAGGAGCCGGTGATTGAGGCCGTTGCAGGCCGCCATCCGGTGATTGAGCAATGGATGGAGGAGACGCGCGAGGGACGGTTCATTGCCAACGACTTATTCCTGGACGCAGGCAGCGACGGGCCGAGCTTGTTGCTGATAACTGGCCCTAACATGGGCGGCAAAAGCACTTACCTTCGGCAGGCCGCGATGTTAGTCCTTCTTGCCCAGATGGGCAGCTTCGTGCCGGCGGAGAGTCTGCGCTTCGGCCTGGTGGACCGTATCTATACGCGCATCGGAGCCAGCGACAACGTGGCGCGCGGCCGGTCAACCTTCATGGTGGAGATGACCGAAACGGCCACGATTCTGAACACGGCGACGAATAGGTCGCTGATTCTGCTGGATGAAATGGGACGCGGAACGGCCACGTTTGACGGGCTTTCATTAGCCTGGGCAACGGTCGAATATCTGCACGCCGAAACCTGCGCGCGCACGCTGTTTGCCACGCATTACCACGAGCTGACCATGCTGGCCGAGAAGCTACCGCGGGTGCGGAACATGCGCGTGGGCGTGAAAGAAGCGCCCGACGGGATCGTGTTTCTGCATAACATTGAGCCCGGAGCCGCGAGCAAGAGTTATGGCATCGAAGTGGCGCGGCTGGCAGGGCTGCCGGCGGCGGTGATCGAGCGGGCCAAGCACGTCTTGCGCCAGCACGAGAAACAGGAGCGGCAAAGCGTGCAGGTGGAGACGACGCCGGAGCCGGTGCAGTTGACGATTTTTACGCCGCTCTCGCAGCGGATTGTCGACCGGATTGAAGCGACGGACGTGAACACGCTGACGCCGCTGCAAGCGCTGAACTTGCTGGAAGAACTGCAAAGCGAGCTAAAGGAGAAAGCATGACGGTGAGTTTGCGCGAGGCCGCGGGAAGCCTGCTGGTGGTGGGTCTGGGAGGCACGGAGTTGACCGCGCTGGAGCGTGCGTGGCTCAAACTGGTGCGACCGGCGGGGATCATTCTGTTTCGGCGCAACATTGCCGACGCACGCCAGACGCGGGCGTTGCTCGATGAAGCGACATCGCTGGGCGCACCGCATAGTTTTCGCTGCGTGGACGTGGAAGGCGGCACCGTGGACCGGCTGCGGGACGCGCTGGCGGCCATGCCATCGGCACAGGCTGTGGCCACTGCGGCACGAGTGAAAGGGAAGATTGGGCTGATTCGCGAGCAGGGCGAATTGGTGGCGCGGGCGGTGAAAGCTTTCGGCTTCAACACCACGCTGGCGCCGGTGCTGGACCTGGGGCTGCCCGCTTCAGCCAAGGTGATGGGCACGCGCACGGCGGCTGTAACTGCGACAGGTGTGGTGGAGTATGGACGCGCCTTTCTGTCCGGGCTAGCGGCACAGGGAGTTGTCGGCTGCGGCAAGCATTTTCCCGGCCTGGGCGGCGGCACGCTGGACTCGCATCTGGAGACGCCGGAGATTCTCCGCACCTTGCGCGAACTGAATCGCGAAGACCTGGTTCCTTATCGCGAACTGCGCAACGAACTGCCCATGGTGATGGTGAATCACGCGGCCTATCCCAATACTCCGGGCAAGACGTGGCCAACCAGCGCATCGCCCTACTGGATTACCACCGTACTCAGGAAGCGAATTGGCTACAAGGGCATCATCTTCTCCGACGATTTGGAGATGGGCGGAATTTTGAAGTTTCTTCCCATGGAAGAGGCCGCGGTGGCTGCGGTGCGCGCGGGCACGGATTTGCTGGAGATTTGCCACAGCCCTGAGCTGATTTTGCGTGCCTATGAGGCTCTGCTGGCCGAGGGCGAGCGGTCGACGGCCTTCCGCACGCTGCTGCTGGAGCGTGCCAAACACACTGCTAAGCAGCGGGCAAAGTTATTTGCGGGCGGGGTTCCGAAGGCGCTGACAGAGAAACAATTTGAAGCGCTGCAGGCGAAGATTCTGCGCTTCGGCGAGAGAGTGGCCAAGGCGCAACCCGCAACGAAAGGACAGCCCGCATGAGCACGAAGACCATGACCGTGGCCGGCATCATGAGCGGCACATCGGCGGATGGAATTGACGTGGCCGTAGTGCGGATTGCGCCGGGCAAGTTGCGGCCCAACATCACTTTGCTGGCGCATGAGGGATTTCATTTCCCAGCGCCGTTGCGACGCGCGGTGCTGGCGGCGATGAATGCGGAGTCGACTTCAACGGCGGAACTGGCGCGGCTTAACTGGCGGTTGGGAATTGCGTATGCCGAGGCCGTGGAGGCAACACTGAAGCGGCACGACGTGAAGCTAGACCTGATCGGCTGCCACGGACAGACGATCTACCATCAGCCACGCGCGGCGGCCTATGCAGGGCGGCATTTCTCTTGCACCTGGCAGTTGGGCGAGCCAGCCATTCTGGCCATGACGTTGGGGATTCCTGTGGTTTCGAATTTCCGTCCCGCGGACATGGTGGTGGGTGGGCAGGGCGCGCCGCTGGTGCCGCTGTTGGACTACGCGCTGTTTGCGCACGCCAAGCGCGGGCGCGTGCTGCAAAATATCGGAGGAATCGCGAATCTGACGGCGATCCCTGCAGGGGCCGGGCCGGACGCGGTGATTGCCTTCGACAACGGGCCGGGCAACATGGTGATCGACGCGCTGGCGCAGCAACTGTTCGGCAAGAAGTTCGACCGCAATGGAGCCTATGCTGCGGAGGGCGTCGTGCTGAAGCCAGTGCTGGCCTCGGCGTTGCGCAATCCGTATTTTCAGATCAAGCCTCCGCGCACGGCTGGGCGCGAGCAGTTCGGCCGCGAGTATGCCGCGAAGTTTCTGGCCGCGTGCAACAAGCACAGCGACAAGCCCGAAGACGCGCTAGCTACGGCTACAGCGCTGACGGCTGAGACCATCGCGCAGAGTTACAAGCAGTTTGTACGCAGGAAGATGAAAAGCGGCGTGGACTATATCGTCTCCGGCGGCGGTGCGCGCAATCGCACATTGATGGCCATGCTGGCCGCACGGCTGCAACCGCTGGGCTGCGAGTTAGCTGCGAGCGAGGAGTTCGGCCTGCCGGTGGAAGCCAAGGAGGCCGCGGCGTTTGCGCTGCTGGCGTGGCAAACCTGGCATCGCCTGCCCGGCAATGTGCCCGCAGCAACCGGAGCCACGCGGCCGGTGATTCTGGGTCAGGTGACGTATGCGTAAGCTGCTTGCGATGGCTGTTGTGCTGGTTGCTGTGTCCGGTTGCCGCTCGGCGCAGAGAGACCCCGGCACATTGGTCTTTCTCATCGAGAGCAGCCCATCGAATCTCGATCCACGCGTGGGGACGGATGGGCAATCCGAGCACATCGACGAACTGCTGTTTGATGGATTGGTAGCGCGGGACGCGAGCTTCCATTTCACGCCGGCGCTGGCTGAGCGCTGGGAACAGCCCAACCCGCTGACGCTGATTTTTCATCTGCGCGCGGGCGTGCGCTTCCACGATGGGCGCAAACTGACGTCGCGCGATGTGCTGTGGACCATCAACTCCATGCGCTCGGGCGCGGTGATCTCGCCCAAGACCGCGGCCTACGCGGCCGTGGATACGATAGAAGCACGCGACGAGCAGACGGTTGTTTTTCATCTGAAACAAGCGGACAATTTTCTGCTGACAAATCTATCTACCGGAGCGATGGGCATTGTGCCTGAAGGGAGCGGTCGCGACTTCTGGCAGCATCCGGTGGGCACCGGGCCATTTCGCTTCGTGAGCCAGCAGATCGATCAGGACGTGCTCGTCGAGCGTAATCCGCTGAGTTGGGCGGCGGTTCCAAAAATCGAGCGCGTACGCTTCGCGGTGGTGCCCGACGCCATTACGGAATCGCTGGAACTCGAAAAAGGATCCGGCGACGTAGCAGTCAATTCCCTCCCCATGGATTCGATTCCGGTGCTGGCCACCCGGCCCAATTTGCAGGTGGAAGACACAGTTGGCACGCAGATTCAGTATCTTGCCTTCAACCTGCGCGATTCTCTGCTGAAAGATGCGCGGGTACGGCAGGCGATCTCCTGCGCCATCGACCGAGGGCTCATCATACAAACCCTGATGCACGGCCATGCGCAGCCCGCGCAAACCATGTTGCCGGTGAGCCATTGGGCCTTCACCGGCGACGGGCCGCGCTTCGACTACAATCCGGCGCACGCGGCGCAGTTGCTGGACGAGGCTGGCTACAAGCGCGGCAGCGATGGCATTCGCATGCATCTGGTCATGAAGACCAGCAATGTGGAAGAGATCCGCCTGCTGGCGGCTGTGCTGCAACAGCAACTGGCACGTGTGGGTATTGCGCTCGACCTGCGCAGCTATGAGTTCGCGACGTTTTATTCCGACGTGACGCGCGGCGCATTCCAGATGTACTCGCTGCGCTGGATCGGCGGCAACGAGCAGCCGGACATTTTCAGCTACGCCTTCTCGACCGCGCGCTTTTCACCGAAGGGCGCCAACCGCGGCCACTATTCCAATCCTCATCTGGACGCGCTGCTGGACGATGCAGCAGCCAGCGCAGATGCAGCGCGGCGGCGCGCAGACTACGTGGAGGCGCAGCAGATTCTGGCGCGCGATCTGCCAGCCATCAACCTCTGGTATCGCGATACGATTGTGGTGCATAACCGGCGGCTGACTAAGGTAGTTCCAACGCCCTCGGGAAGTTACACCTTTCTGGAAACGGCGGAACTGGTCAAATAGAAATCCTCAGAGATCACCCCAACGACCTTAAGCTTGGCTTAAGGTTCGCAATCTCAAGCAGGTAAGTCTCCTTGTTTTATCACCGTTTTAAGGGTTACTTAAGCAATCAGGGCATACTGTTTAACAATCGCCTCAACCTTTTGGCGCATTGGTTCGTCTACACAAATACAGATAACATTCCCACCTCGGGCAATAGCGAAAATTGGCGCGTGGAGATTTGGTTAATGAGGAACGAAATGAAAGTTCGTGTGCAGGTTTCGATGGTGCATGTTGCATTGCTGCTTCTTTTGGTTGCGGCTCCGCAGTTGCGCGCACAAGCGCCTGCCCGTTTGCTGGGCACCATCACGGCCATCAACGGCGACACAATTTCGGTCAAAGCGGATGCCGATGGCGATCACCAGGTCCAGGTTCCTTCCACGGCGACAATCAAGCGGATCGCTCCCGGACAGAAGAATCTGAGCGCAGCTGAGACGATGCCGTTCAACGATCTGGCCACCGGAGACCGCGTGCTGGTGAAGCTGGATACAAGCGTCTCCGGCCCTGTGGCCCAGGCACTGCAGATTGTAGCCGTCAAGCAAGCCGATGTGGTTCTGAAGCAGGAGAAGGACCGCGAAGACTGGCAGCGGCGCGGCGTGGGCGGACTGGTGAAGAGCGTGGACAGCGCCAGCGGCGTGATTGTGCTGACCAGCGGCTCTGGAGCAACCGCCAAGACCATCACTGTGCATACCACCAAGGCCACTCTGCTCAAGCGGTACGCGCCAGCTTCCGTACGCTTCGATACGGCCCAGATTGCGCCAATCGAGGCGATTCACGCAGGCGACCAGTTGCGTGCTCGAGGCGACAAGAATGCCGCAGGCACGGAGATTGCAGCGGAAGAAGCTATCTCCGGCAGCTTCCGCAATCTCTCTGGAACGATCGTATCGCTGGATGCGGCCGGTTCAGCGCTGGTGGTGAAGGATTTGGCCACCAAGAAACTGGTCACCATTCACATCACGGGCGACGCGCAGATTCGCCGCCTTCCGGACATGATGGCGCGGATGCTGGCAGCACGGCTCAAGACGCCGGCTGGTGGACCGAGTGTAGCCATGCCGCCCCAAAGTCACGGCGGCCCTGGTAACGGCGGCGACCCGCAGCAAATACTCAGCCGGGCTCCGGCGATTCAGCTCGCCGATCTGAAAAAGGGCGACGCGGTCATGGTGGTTTCAACCGACGGGACATCGGAAGTGACAGCAATATCGCTGCTGGCTGGCGTTGAGCCGTTGCTGGAAGCACCCGCCGCGCAGAATTTGCTCTCGAACTGGAGCATGGGGTCCAGCGCAGCAGAAGCAGCTCAGTAAATGCACCCAAAGTTTCATAGGAAACACGGCAAACAAGCGAGGAATACGTGTACTCAAAATTGCATTTTTTCTTTCATTTATCTATTGCCTTGGTACTTGGCCTGACTAGTGTTATTGCGGTGCAGGGCCAAACATCTGCGCCTACTGCGCAGTCTGTGGGTGCAATCACGGCTCCAGCGGCAACCGCAATCTTGCGCGGGCGCATTGCCGACCCAACCGGCGCGCTGATTCCAGGCGCAACCGTCGCCATCTCCACCGCCGCCGGAGCCCCCATCGCCACGTTAACCGCGAACGCCAACGGTGGCTACCAAGTAACCGGCCTAGCTGCCGGCGGCTACATTGTGCACACTTCCTATCCAGGTTTCGCTCCCTTTACCTCGCCCGTGATTCAAATTGCGACCGGCCAAAGCAAGCGCGTGGATATTGCAATGGCCATGGAGGTCGCCCAGCAGAGCGTAACGGTCAGCGAGGATACGCTCAGCGTGAGCACCGACGCGGGCAGCAACTCCGACTCCGTCCAGCTCAAGGGCAAGGACCTGGATGCTCTCTCCGACGATCCCGATGAACTGGAAAACGAGTTGACGGCACTCGCTGGCCCCTCGGCGGGACCGAACGGCGGCCAGATCTACATCGACGGCTTCAGCGGCGGACAACTGCCGCCCAAGTCGGCCATCCGCGAAATTCGCATCAACCAGAACCCGTTTTCAGCCGAGTATGACCGGCTGGGCTACGGGCGCATTGAGATCCTGACGAAGCCCGGCACTGACAAGCTGCGCGGGCAGTTCTTTTTGCAGGGCAACGACAACAATTTCAATACCGGCAATCCTTTCACGAAGACCATTCCTCCCTACTACAGCTACCAGTTCAATGGCATGTTGAGCGGGGCAATCTCAAAGAGCGCCTCGTACTCTATCAGCGCCGAGCAGCGCAACACGCAAAGCGTGAATGCCTGGAGCATCCCCAACGCCGTATTTGCGGATAGCACCGGCGTGTATGCAAGCTACGCGGATTACGGCGTCAACCTGCTGAACCGGCGCATTCGCGATAACGCCTCGGTACGCGTCGATTGGCAGATTGGAGCTCGCAACACGTTCACCGCGCGCTACGGCTTCTGGTCGGAGTCCGAGCATGGCGATCTGAACTCGGGTTCGCTGGCCAGCGCATCCACTCATGAATCGAACACTGACCACACCATCCAGATCAGCGATGCCATCGTGATCAACGACCACGCCGTGAACGAAAGCCGCTTTCAGTATGAGCGGGACAATGAAAACCACTATCCTGACTCGACGGATCGCACCATCAGCGTTTCCGGCGATTTCACGGGCGGCGGCTACTCCGGCCAGCAGAGCCGCGATCACACCACGCGCCTTGAATTTCAAAACATGACGACGCTTACCCGTGGCGCACATGCCATCAAGTTCGGCACCCGCATGCGGGACACCCGCGATGCCAACATGACCAGCTCGAACTTCAACGGCAAGTTTACCTTCGGCACCTATCAGAGCTATCTGGCAATGGCCAACGGCTTGGCTGCCGGAACACCGTTCAGCACGCTGGTGGCGGCAGGCTACGGACCCACATCCGCCAGCTACACCAGCGGCAAGCAATCGACACTGGCCAATATGTTTGACCTGGCGCTGTTCGTGCAGGACGACTGGAAATTCAATGCGCGTCTCACGCTCTCCGGCGGCGTTCGCTGGGAAGCACAGAACCACGTGAGCGATCACAACGACTGGGCGCCGCGCGTAGCGCTTGCCTACGCTCTGGACGGCGGCAAGGACAAGAAGGCCAAGACCGTGTTGCGCGCCGGATACGGATTCTTTTACGACAGGTTTGGCAGCAGCAGCCTGTCGACCATCAATCGCTACAACATCCAGAATCAGGTTGTACTGAACAACCCAACCTGCTCGGCCACGGCAACATCGCTGAATGCCATCGACATGACCACTTGCTCCAGCACTAGCGGCACCTCTACCGCTTCGGTGCCTGTGAAGTATCAGGTTGCGCCCAACTACCGCTCGCCCTACACCCAGCAGGCCAGTGTGAGCTTGGAACGGCAGTTCACAGCAGGCATCAGCTCGTCGCTGACCTACATGCACTCCTTTGGAGTTCACCAAGAGGTGACGCGCAACGCCAACCAGGCGAGCAGCGACGGCACTCCAGAAACCACCTCCGGCGGATACTTGTATGAGTACTTTCCTGAAGGCGTCTTCAAGCAGAACCAGCTTATCGCCAGCGTGAACGCCGCGTTCAACAAGAAGATGAGCCTGATGAGCTTCTACACGCTTTCGTTTGCCAACGGCAATGACAACACATCGGCATCGGACGCCTACAATCTGGACAAGGATTACGGTCGCGCCAGCTTTGTGGCGCGCAACATGCTCTTCGTGATGGGCAACTACGCCGGTCCCTGGGGACTTCGCTTCAATCCATTTCTGATCGCGCAGTCGGGACGCCCTTACAACATCACCCTGTCCACAGACCCGCTGAACAACTTCTTCAATCAGCGGCCCACATATGCCACTTCTGCCACCCCGGCAGCGCATCAGGTGACGACAAACTTCGGAGTGCTGGACTACACCGCAACCACGGGTAAAACCATTCCCATCAACCTGGGCAGCGGACCAGCAGCAGTGGCCTTTAACCTGCGCGTCAGCCGGTCCATCGGCCTCGGTCCCAAGCTTGCGTCTGCTACTCCTAGTCAGGACGGCGCGGGAGCCCCTCCGCCAGGACCGCCTCCTGGCGGAGGACGCGGTGGACCGATGGGCGGTGGCGGACGTGGCGGACCGGGCGGTGGAGGTCCAGGCGGACCAATGGGCGGTGGTGCAAGCACGGGCCACAAATACTCGCTCACCTTCAGCGCCCAGGCGTTGAACCTGTTTAACAACATCAACAGGGCAACACCGAATGGAACAATCATTCCTACGCTGGACACGACCACCGGACTCTACGGACCGGGAAGCCAGTTCGGCAAATCGACCAGCATGGCCGGCGGAATCTTCTCTCAAGGCTCAGCGGCTCGGCGCGTCTTTGTCCAAGCAGTCCTCTCATTCTGAGGATGAATCGATGTTTGTGGTTTTCCGCGCTTGCCGCAAGAACAGAGTCGCAGTAAGGATGGAGATCCACAAACGAAGCGGGCCGGAGCAATGCTCCGGCCCGCTTCGTTTGTGGTGAGCATTTGTTAGCGCGCCGCGCCCACCGTGGCCCCATGCCCATTGCCGTTGAAGGCGTCGGTCAGCGAGATCACCTTCAACTGCGCCTTTACTTGATCGAGAGAAGCAGCACTGGTCGCTGTAATTTCAACTGCCTCTCCCGGCAGCAGGTCAAAGTAGTTGTCCGACACCTTGACGTCCAGACTCCCAAAAGCAAGACAAACGCTACGCGCCAGCACTGGCGAGGTAATACGGATCTTGTAGATTCCGCTGGCGCCTGCCGTCTCTACCTTCAGCGCGGCCGGCTTCAGGTGGATTCCCTTCACCGGCGCCAGATACGCCAGGTTGCGTGAAATCGTTCCGCCGCCATTCGTCAGCTCGGCCACCACAAACACGCGCGAAGTGTCTGCCGCGCCAACATCGGCGAGCTTCTTGAGCGGCCAGTCGAGATAGACCTTGCTGGTCAGCGGCGTCACATCCACGGCATGCGAATCCTCCAGCAGCACCTTGCCGTCAAAGTCCATCAGCCGCACTCGCAGCGTGGCCGGTTTGGCTTCGGTTTTGTCGGAGACGATGTAAACCTTCAGTGCCCCGTCCTCGACATGCGGAGAAACCAGGATGGGCGCGTAGAAGCGCTTGGCATAGTATTGCAGCGCCTTCCAGCGGCCGTAATAGTCGATCGACGACCAGGAGGCCACCGGCCAGCAGTCGTTTAACTGCCAGAAGATGGAGCCCATGGTCTCCGGGCGGCTGCGGCGAAAGTGCTCCGCGCCGATCTTGATGCCCTCGGCCTGCAACACCTGGCTGACATAAAGGAAGCTGGGAAAATCCTTCGGCTCGGGATAGTCCTTGAGCAGGTAGTCGTGAATGATCGAGTTGCCTTCGTTGTTCTTCTGGTGCGCCAGCATGACAGGGGTGAAAATGCCGGTGCGATCCGCTGGCTCGGTGAAGGCTTCAATCGTCTTCATCTCCGGAAAGGACTGGAAGCCAAACTCGGTGACGAAGCGGGAATGATGCGTTTCGTACGTCGAGAAAGGCACGCGGCCGTGCCACACATCCCACAGATGCGCATCGCCACTCTGGAATTTGTCGTAGGTGTACTCATAGTCGGCGCTGGGCGAGCTGGGCCAGTAGGGGATCTCCGGCTCCAGGCGAGCCACCACGCGCGGCAGAATGCCGCTGAACTCGGTCAGGTAGTCCTGCCAGATGAGGCGCTTCACCTCGGGCGGCAGGGCGGGACGCGGCGCCCACTCGTAGGCGCTTTCCGTCTCGTTGTTGCCGCACCACAGCACGATACTGGGATGATTGCGCAGGCGGCGCACCTGGTCTTCGGCTTCGGCTTCCATATTCTGCTTGAAGGCGTAGGTGCCAGGCTGCCAGTCGTTGCCGAACATGAAGTCCTGCCAGACCATGATGCCCAGTTCGTCGCAGATGGAATAGAACTCTTCGGTTTCGTAGTAGCCGCCGCCCCAGTGGCGAATCATGTTCATATTGGCGTCGCGCGCCGACTCCAAAATGCGGCGATAGTTGGCCGTCGTGACGCGATTGGGAAAGCTGTCGAAGGGGATGACGTCCGCGCCCTTGGCAAAGACTGGACCCCCGTTGACCACCAGTTCAAAGGAGCGGCCCCACTTGTCCAACTGGCGATGAAGCACAATGGAGCGCAGCCCGGCCTTGGCCTTGCGTGTCTCACTCACCAGGCCGCCTGTGCCCACCTGTGCGGTGAACTCGTACAGCGGCTGGTCGCCGTAACCCGCCGGATACCAGAGTTTCGGCTTCCTGATCTCGACCGGCAGCGTAACGACGTTGCGCCCGGCGTGAACGGCTACCGAGCTGGTCTGCACGACGGGGTTGCCGTCGGCTGTGTACTTCACAGTCACCTGCGCCGTGCCCGCGCTGGCCGCTTCCACCTCCACCTCCGCGCTCAGGTGAGCCACATCCTTGGTCACGTCGCTCTGGCGAATGGCGAAATCGGCGATGCGGACTTTATCCCATGCCTCCAGCCGCACCGGACGCCAGATGCCGCTGGTCACAAAGCGCGGCCCCCAATCCCAACCGTACTCGTAGGCCGCCTTGCGGACGTAGGTCTTATCGGCGGTCTTGGAGGTCAGCCGGAACGGATCGCCTGCAGCCACGGCCTCCGCAGCCCTGATGGGCGACGGAAACACCACGCGCAGCAGGTTCTTGCCCGCGTGCAAATGGCCCTTCACCGGCACACGCCAGACGCGGAACATGTTATCTGCCTTGAGCACCTCGGCGCCATTCAAATAGACCTGCGAAGCCGCATCGAGGCCGTCAAAAACCAGGTCCACGTTGGAGCGGGCCAGCAGCGCCGGGGTCGCGTCGAAGCTAAGCCGGTATTCCCAAGCCTCCTTCTCAATCCATTGCAGCTTGGATTCGTTGTCGCGGACGAAGGGGTCGGCAATCTTTTTGTTGGCTAGCAGGTCCAGGTGCACATCGCCGGGAACGGTGGCCGGCAGCCAGCCATTTTCGCTTTGCTGCGCCGCGGCCGGAACTTGCCGGAATTCCCAGCCGCTGTCCAGTTTAAGAACAGCATTCTGCGCGGCCCTGCCCTGCGCGCTCGCGACACATTCCATTCCAAGAGAGATTCCCAACAAAATGCAGCACACTACAGACCAGGCAATTGTTCCACGCATCCCAAGTTCCTCCATCACTTCGGCAGCGGCCCATTCAACTAGGCTTCCACCACTTCAAGAATCCGCGATAAGGTTATCATGATGGGATTGAGGCTTTGAACATGGAACGCAAATCGACCATGAACGATGTGGCCAAGCTGGCAGGCGTAGGCACCATGACCGTCTCCCGTGTGCTGAACGGTTCCGCCAACGTTTCCGAAGCAGCCACCCAGCGCGTGCAGGCGGCGATTGCCCAACTGGATTATCGGCCCAACGAGATGGCGCGCGCCCTGCGCGGGCAGCGCACCCGGAGCATCGGGCTCATCCTGCCTTATCTGTACGATTCTTTCTTTGCCATGTGCGGCCACTCGGTGACTACGGTGGCCAGGCAGCACGGCTACTCGGTCATCATGACCACCTCCAACGAAGATCCTGACACCGAATACGACGAAGCCATGCAGATGCTGCAGCGGCACGTGGAGGGGCTGGTGGTGATCCCCGCCAACCGGGGCAAGACACGCCTCAACCGGGCACTGCTAGGCAAAACGCCGTTGGTGGCCTTGGACCGGCCACCGGTTGATCTCGCTTTCGACTCAGTGCTGGTCGAAAACCAGCGCGGCGCCAAGCGCATGGTGCAGCACCTGATCAAACACGGCCACCAGGCCATCACCTTCATGGGGCTGAGCCGCAGCGTGTATACCATCAACACGCGCTTCCAGGGCTATCGTAAGGCCATGGCAGAGGCCAGGCTAGAGACAGACGCCTGCTTCGAGTGCCAGACCATGGAGGCCACCGTGGAGGCCGTAGCTTCTCGCCTGCGCCAGAAGAAACCGCCGACGGCCTACTTCACATCGAACACCTTGGCTACGCGCTTCGTGTTTGCGGCGCTGTTGCAGT
>Ga0255354_1000973_pt1 | contig 17257 bp, 13 predicted proteins | sample HBST50metaG_FD_189942 | JGI IMG/M metagenome (GOLD analysis project Ga0255354, IMG submission 189942) | Peat soil microbial communities from Stordalen Mire, Sweden - H.B.S.T50 | ecosystem: Environmental > Terrestrial > Soil > Wetlands > Peat | place: Sweden: Norrbotten County, Stordalen Mire...
CGTAGAGTTCCGCCACATCCAGAGCACTCCGTCATTCGGCGAGAAGATCGCTTGGGCGATTGATCGGAACTGCAATCTTTTGTCCAGCACGGTTCGGGTTCCTGGCCATCGAGTAAGCTTTGGGATCGATCGACTTATGAATGAACTTCAGTCCTTACCAGAATCGATAAGCCATGCTTACAAAATAATTCGCCAGACTTGTCGCGAAAAAAGCATCGTCTTGCCACTATTTGTACGGGGCGCTTGAAGATTCACCAAACCAGTCACGGATTGGGGCTGGAGCGTCATTCGGCACTTGTCGGAAGGATTGCGGTACCGCGAAAGGTACAGGGGGGAGGATCGATCCTGAAATCGAAAATGGGCGTCTATTCGGACGCTTGGGTGTGTTTCTTCTTTTCACGCAGTTCTATCAGCAGGCGCGTGCATTCCGCGCACTTGAAGATGTGCAGATCGTTGAGTTCCGCCAATGTTACATCGCTGGGATTGTCGATCAAGTTCCTCAACACGGCTGGGTCGGGACATCCCTTGCGCTCCGGGTTGGGATAGTGGGCTAGAACCTGCTCCTGTAGTTTTTCAAACAGAAGCGAATCGTCTTCGTTGTCGAACGGGATAAATGGATGCTCAGTCAAAGTCACGGCGTCCTTTCGAAATGAACGAGACAATGCGACATTCATGATTCATGCTGTTCTCCTTCCTGCTGTTCGCGGATTCTTTCAATCGCTCGTTTGCAACGGAGACGCACGGCTGCCTCAGTAGTTCCCAGGGCAGCGGCGATTTCACTCCACCGGAATCGGCTGTAACGGAGCAGCAGGGCGAGGCGCACGTCAGGAGGTTCGCCCTGCAAGATTATCTCCAAATCCAGGGCACAATCAATCTGAATCTGCGGGTTTCGTACTGTTGTCGGGGGAAGTTCTTCGCTCGATCCGACAAAGACCATGCGGCCATTGGCCCTGCGCCGGCGCCTAACCTCTTGCAGGACAAGGCGCTGCAAAAGCTGCGTCACTTGCTCAGGTCCAAGCGGGTCTCCAGTTTTTAATCGGCACACGGCGTGTTCGATGGCGGATTCAACGATCTCCACCACATGCGATCCATGGCCATTGCGCGAGTGCGCGGCTTCGAGCGCTTGCGGCCAGACATTTTCGACCGCAATGCGCAGGGTACGCTCTATCCATTCCTGATCGGGAGAGCACTTTACATTCCAGCATAAATCCGCAGGTGTAGGTAATCGCATCTCGACCGTCTTTCAGCAGGTTTGTCCGGCAGCGTCCGCCTCAAGGTCAAGTTGGAGGATACCGGTTGGGCCAATGAACTGAGCCAGACAGGTCGAGCCGTCGAGCTCTCTAACGAATGACTCAGGGGGATCCCATGAAGCACGGGCGACCATTCGTTTGCTGATATTTTTCTTTAGCGTGTGCTTCGATCGAGCTCGCGTGGCGGACAAAGTCGTGAGTGTGGCATCCGCCTGAGTGCGGGCAAACTAAAGCATTCCGCACAAAACGCAGAGCTGGTATTGGGTATCGACGCAGAGCCTGTGGAAAAGTTGCGCGCAAGTGTTCGTTTTTTCTGTTTTTGACGGCTATCTATATAGAGGGTCCTTTCGCATCCCCCTTGCGAGGTGATCTATGGATATTACGCAGAAGAAAGGCTCGTCCTTCGGTTGGAGCGAAGAAGCCATCTCGCTCGCCAAGCAGGCCCGGATGCTATCGGGCGAAAAACTTGATCAGCTTGTGCGGCGTCTGCAGCGAAGCACTGGACGTTCGCGAGAGGCCTGCTGGCGATTCATCATGCAGGCTGGCCTGAAGATTCGCGATGAACACCGGCGGTGGACAGAGGACGAGTACGAAAGGCTGCGCGAGCATCTTGCAACCCACTCCGTTAGGGAGACTGCGAAGTTGTTGGGACGAAGTGAAAAGTCCGTTCGCTGTGCGGCTGAGCGCAATGATCTCAGTATCCGCAATATTCGCTGCGATCTGATGTCCATTCACTCCATGGCTCGAATACTGCACGTACGCAAATCTGAGATTCGTTCCTGGATCGAAAAAGGATGGCTGGAAGCAACGGTATGCACCAACGGCAAACGGTCAACAACGATCATCACCCCTGAAGCATTCCGCGCGCTCTACACACGACACCTCAGCGAACTCATTGCGCAGAAGAGAATCCCCAGCGTGGCGCTGTTCGAGGCTTTCTACAACTTCTGCTTCGTGCCCAAGCACACCATCGGGACGCAACTGTTGACTGTTCGCAGGGATAAGCGTGAACGGGCTGCTTTCATGGCAATGCAGAATGGGGCAGAATCCGAGGAGGAAGACGATGAGACACAGGAAAGATTTCGCATCAGCTTCGGCGGAGATACGGACTCCGCAGAGGATGCAAACGCCTATTCGGAGTGACCGCTGCGAGCACTGCGGCACGATACTGACTGAGGACCCAATCGCGATGTGGGAAATCGTTGCAAATACAATCTGCGGCAGCGTCTTGCTGGCAGTGCTGGTGCTTGCTGGATTTGTCGCCTATCGGTGGATTGACCGCGGTGCCTTGTTTGAAAATCCGATCTGGCATGAGCCACTCGAAGATTGGAGTCGTTGAGTGAACATAGCGAATCGCTGTCGTTTCTGAGCGCACCATAGGCACTCAGCTACTGACCGTTCGTCGCGATAAGTGCGATCGGGAGAACGCGCCATGACAAACATATCCGTTGTGGCGACATTCACCGGCGGGCATGCCTTGAAATTTCGGTCGCAAGGGCGACTTTAGGGGAGTAATCGTGGTGCCAATGATCTATTCTGGGTGGCGGAATGGCCTGAGGGTGAACCGTGGATCTTCTTTGGCAAGTCTCTGAAGCCGATATTGCGACCGTAAGAAACCTGCTGACCGCCGAGCAAGAGCACCCATGGGTGAAAGACAGATTTGACAGGAATCTGCATTACCCAAAGGTTGAAATCACGCGATCTTATTTCTGGAAGGTGCTCGTTTCCATGCGGGCCACGACAATGGCGGCCAGCGGAGAGGGCAGCGCCATCGAGAAGTTCGAAAGTCTGAGGCCATTCCCTCTCTCGCTTGAGCGAGTTCGGGGGGAGCCTGCGGAGGCGCGGAAGCAGTTGATACACCTGGTACTTGGGGAGCACAAGGTCGGGACTCACCGCATGAAGATCGCGTCGGACCTCGCCTGGAACTTCGCAAAGCTCGAGGAGGACAGTTGGCCGGCCCTTCTCGAAAAATGCAATTCGTTGCTTTTGCCTTCCGAGCCCAGCGCCGAGCGGGAGGTAGCCGATTTTCTCGCCAGCAGATTACGAGGAATCGGGCCGAAGCAAGCCAGAAACATTCTTCAGGATCTTGGGCTGACGAGGTTCGAGATCCCCGTCGATAGCCGGGTTATGAGATGGCTCAACGATTGCAAAGTCTTCCCGTTCACAGTGACCGCAAGAGCGCTTTCAGATTGGAATTACTACCACTTCATACTTGACGCCATTCAGGAGCTTTGTAGGAATTGTGGTACCTATCCCTGCATACTTGACGCATCGATCTTCAGTTCGTTGGAGAATCGCCAGCATGCCTCGCATTAGCCGGGGAATTGTGTATTTGACATCTGAAATCGGCAGCAGATCGCTGAACAGTCGCCGGCTGTTGCAGTTAGCCATGAGGGGCTCTGGTGCGTCGTGCAGAACGTACGGGACAAAGGCTACGCTTCGAGACGAGTGACCAGTTCGTTCATCGTATAGTGGACGAACTGTTTGCCGAGTTCTGTGAGAACGTATTGCTTGGTATCCTCGAATGCAGACTCCATCACGCCGGTGCTGGTGAGGCGTCTTGGCGGCGAGGTCTTCTTTCGGAAACGTCCCGATGAATCTGTTTCCCTTGCCTGTCGTATGACCCCGCCTGTACTGAGATCTCTTATCAGCATCTTGTAGAGATCCGCTTCTGCGGAATCATCACGCGGAATATCTTTTCCGTAAACGGCAGTCCAGATGTCGTACCGGGTCGGTCCCTCATTCTTGTGAACCTCTCGAATGACGGCAAAGTGAGCCTCGTGGTATACCTCAATCCAGTCAAGAAACAGTCGCAGAATGTCGTCCGAGCATATCCTTACCCCCGCCGCGTTCGTGACCAGTTGAACAATCAATCGCTGCTTTTCCTCGGTGTCCGCTTGATCCCATTCTCGGAAGGCCTTCCGAATCAGCCCAAGGTACTCCTGGCTCTCCAAGCGATCATTGATCTCCTCGCCAAGGCCTTGGATTCGGTTGAACACCTCCGAAAGAGTGCCCCGCAATAGGCCGAGCTTCTGATGGTGTTCTTCTAGCCACTGGTTGCGAAGATTGTCCTGCCTTACACCAGCCTCATCAAACTTGAAAGTCGCGGTCGCTGCCAGAACACCCCCAACCCACGGGATGCTCCCCAATGCGGCCAGTGCGATTGCTTCCAGTATTCTTTTCTTTCTACTCGGCTCTGCGCTCGCAAGCTCAGCTCTGATGGTCTCAATAATTGCATCTGAGCGGGTGATTTCGTTGTCGTTCGCCACTGAGAATCTCCCAATGCAGAAATATCACTCTAAGGGATATGCTAGTCCTTGTCGGGAGGAGTGAACGCCATGACTTGGGTGAAAGATGGTCTCAGGCAGCAGCACGAACGGCGGAATACCGAATGGCAAGAGACGCAAATTGCGGTGAATCCGCCTGAGCAAAGCTTCAAATGGCAGCCAACGTGGGACAGAATCAATGCCACCATCAAGGATGACCTCCAGGAGTTCAATGATGCGCGAGGTGCGCAATTTCAGCCGTCATGGGGCGACTTGAGAGTTCAAGTGATCCCGAAACAACAGCCTTTTGACACGGCAATACTCGAAATGGATGAGCAAACGGGAACGATTATCCTGACATGCCCAATTGATCATCCTGGCTTGCCTCGAAGAGGAACGTTCAAGATTTCGGGGGAACACATCTCAAGCCAAGGAGACTTTGTCGGTGAACCAAAACCCCCGACCGAACCGATGACACCGGCAGAGTTCTCCGAGTTCGTTCTCAAGCCCCTACTGTTTCCCGTTGACTAGAGGCGAAGATAGGGGGAAGATTGTAGCGGAGGTCTCGATGCCCCACGAGCCAGACAATACTCCGGATTGGATCAAGCGCAGGAAACAAGTGGAAGCAGAAGCGGAGCGCCAAGCGGCTGAGCGGAGCCAGCGAAATCTTGAGGCTGCGATGTCGATTGGAACAGGTGGGCCAGAATTCTGGAATGAGTTCGTGGCTCAGGTGAAGGTCAACACAGATGCTTTAGAGCCGAGTTTCACCAGGACAATGGACGAGAAGATCGTGGGACACTAGTGTCCGGCTACAAGTCGAACAAATTCAACTGGTTGCAAATATCGCCTAAGTCGTTATCGGAGTCCATCTTCTGAAGCGCCTGTAGAATGGGCGTTTTCTCGAACAGAATTACGCTGAGAATCTGTAGGATTTGGTAAAGACTGGCCCCCAGGCCGAGCCGTTTGCGGACGATAGCGACCAGCACGTAGATGCTGACGGCGATCCATATTTGGGTCTTGACCGCATTCTCGCTTGTGCCGAGGAAGCGCTTGATGCGCAGGTGTTGCTTGATCCATTTGAAGAACAACTCCACTTGCCAACGCTGCTTGTAAATTTGCGCGATGGTCAGCGCGGGCAGGGTGAAGTTGTTTGTCAGAAACACCAATCGCTTTCCGGTGACGGCATCGAAGTAGCTCACACGGCGCAGCGTGTCGGGATACGCCGTGGCCGAACCAGCGGTAGCCAGGACCACGGTTTGATCTGAACGCACACCAGTGCTCTTGTCCACCGGATGCGAATAGCGACGTTGCAGCAATACGTTCTCTTTGGTTCTCACCACGAAGAAAGCCAGCGAGAGTGTGAACGCATACAGCCGCTCGAAATCGACGTAGCCGCGATCCATCACGTAGAATGCGCCGGTCTCGATCAGAAGTTCGTCGAGGATGTTGACGTCATGCACCTTGCCGTCGGTAATGCGAATGAAGGTGGGGATATTGCCACGCAGATCGAGCAGCGTGTGCATCTTCACTGCGCCTTTGTGCTTGCGGAACCTGGCCCACGGGAAAACCGACAGGCATAGATCGATGGTCGTCGAATCCAGCGCATACAAAGCCTGAACGAGATCCACGCCGAGAGGATCGTCGACATACAGCGGCCGAGCGATGGCTATCAGCACCAGGGCGAAGTCGGCATAGATGCGCCAATCGTGCGCCTCGTTGGCGTCGCCCAGCGTGGAGCGGGTTATGCGCCCGCGAAAGCCCATGTGGTACAACTTGCCACGCATAGCGCCCAGGCAGGCTTCGATGTCGCGAAGACTCTCGCGGTAGGTGAACTGCGCAAAGACCATCGCCAAATACTGGTCGCGGCATGAGAAGCCTCGGTGGTGCGCATCTCCACGATAGCGCTCGACACACTTCTGGAACTCGTAGGAGGGCAGGTGATCCAGGAGTTGGGAGAAGACGGTCTGTCCGGCATTCATCCCTCATTCTCGGCAATCCGTGTGCCCCGCGGCCACTCGCTGCTCGCCATCGTCTCCGTCGCCAGGAATTCAAATCGAAAAACGAGAGTTATCTTCTATCGCGCCTAGTATGTGATGGTTACAGCGGGGCGTCCGAATTTAGCCGGACACTAGTGATCGTGGGACACACTGTATCGGAGCTTGAATCTCCCCATACGCCGGACCGGAGCTGCACCATTGAGGTAATTCGACATTCGGTGAAGTTTGGCCCCGAATCATGTAAGACGCATCTCTACTACCGGCCTCGTGGATTCAACATTCGACGGGTGTACCAAGGCAAGGAGGATAAGGTAGATCTCACGATTGAGGGGAACGAAATCCGCGTCGATGTTTACGGGACAGTCCTTACGGCCAAAGACTTCGCGAGCCACATTGTCGAATCAATGATAAAGCCGATCAAGTTTCCCAACGCGCGGTGAACCCCCGCAAGGAAGCAAACGCCGTGCGCAAGACTCCCTGGGGAAATGAACCGCCGCAATTGCGCGAGGATCACGTTTGCGGGTTTCAGGATCTATCCGACCATAGGACGAGAGAAATATAGTGCACCGGCCAGAGGTCACCCAATGCTCGATCCCTTTTCCTTGTTACACCACCAGTGGACAGCCTGAATGTTTTCCGGGTGGTCGTCTCGCCAGGCGCCGCCGCGCGGATTGATGTGATCGGGACGATGTCGGTGTAATCGGTAATCGTTGCTCTTTCCGGCACATTCGAGCCGTGCGATCTGTGAATCCAGGATTTTTATGAAGCGGAGCAGGCCCATGGTGCCTCTTCAATGAAGGGTCTATACTCTGAGCGTAATTTCTGCGGAAGACTGTCCAAACAATGAAAAGGCATGGAAGCCAGATAATTTACTCTCCTAGCGATCTCGTTCGCTATGCTCAATCGCCATTCGCATCGTGGATGGACCGGTATTACTTGGAGAACCGCGACGCGGTGACGCCCGACCAAGAGACCGAGGATCAGAAGCTCATCGCGCGGACCGGAGACCAGCACGAAGACGCCGTGCTGAAAGAATTCAAGTCGTCAGTCGCCGGCCTGGTGGAGATTGCAAAAGACGATGCCACTGCTGGCCATTCGGAGACAATCGCTGCGGTTCAAGCGCACGCTCCCATCATTTATCAGGCGGCATTGGAAGATCGGGAGTTCGCTGGCTTTGCCGACTTCCTCATCCTCGATGAGGCGGGACGATATCAGGTGTGGGATACAAAGCTTGCCCGCTCCCCGAAGCCGCATTACGCCATTCAGCTCTGCTGCTATTCGGAGATGTTGGCCGCCATGACCGGGGAGCAGACGCCTGAGAAGTTTGGGATCATCCTCGGAAGCAAAAACCGAGTTGAATTCCGAGTAGAGGACTTCATTCACTACTACCGGCGCGTCAGGGCAAACTTCTTTTCTATGCAGGAGAACTTCACGGGGAACATTGCAGATCGCCCCGAACCTCTTCCCATGGCCGATCATGGCCGCTGGACGTCATATGCGGAGAAATTCTTCGACGACTCAGATCACCTCGTGAGAGTTGCCGGAATCACCGTCGGTCAGATCAAGAAGCTCAAGGAAGCCGGCATAGCAGCGATGGCGGCCCTCGGTACGGCCTCTGGAGCATCGGTCCCAAAACTTGCCGCTGACTCGTTTGAAAAGCTTGTCGCCCAGGCTCGCCTCCAATGTCAAACGCGCACTGATCGGTTGCAGCGACCGGATGCACCTGCGCGATACGAGGTTCTGCCCCAGGTAGGCCCGAACGGCGAATCCGTAGGACTTTCCGCATTGCCCCCCGATCATTTTGCCGACGTGTTCTTCGATATCGAAGGCTATCCTCTGTTCCCAGGGGGTCTCGAGTATCTCTTCGGGGTCTGTTTCGTGAATGAACACACGGCTGCACTAGAGTTCAAGGATTGGTGGGCACATGACCGGACCGAGGAAAGGCGCGCATTCGAGGGATTTATCGACTGGGTCTTTGAGCGTTGGAGATCGAACCCAGATATGCACATCTACCATTACGCCGCATACGAAGTGAGCGCGGTAAGGCGACTGAGCACTCGCCATGACACCCGTCAGGATGAAGTGGATACGCTTCTCAGGAATGAGGTGTTTGTCGATCTCTATCAGATCGTCCGCCACGGTCTACGCATCGGTGAGGACAGCTATTCAATCAAGTCGGTGGAGCATCTCTATAGGCCAGCGCGTTCTACCGAAGTCGCCACCGCTGTTGATTCCATTGTGCAGTATGCACACTGGCTGGAGAGCGGGCAGCCGCGCAGTTGGCCGGACAGCACAATCCTCAAATGCATCCGTGATTACAACGAGGATGATTGCAGATCTACGGCGGAATTGTTGCAATGGCTAAGAACGGTTGCGGAAGAAAGCGACATCAACGTCACACACACTCTCGCCCTCGCCGCGTCTGCTGCGACGCCCGCTCCAACGCCGCCGAAAGTGCTGTCTCCGGAGGTTATCGCGAGACTTGCAACCATAGAGACGCTTCGGGAACGGGGCGATGAGTTTTCCCTGGCTCTTGCTGACCTGCTCGACTTCCACCGCAGGGAAGAAAAGCCAATGTGGTGGCGGATGTTCGACCGCGCTGTGGCAACAGCAGAAGAGCTTCGCGACGATTCAGGTTGCATTCAAGGTGTCCAGGCCGTTGGCTTCCCAACACCAGAGAAGCTATCGCAAGTGCAAACATACCGCTTCGATCCGTCACAGGAATGTAAACTCACTGCTGATGGAAAGACCTCTGTCATGTTCACGTATGACCTTGAGGGAAAATTCACCATGGCCGCGCTTGATACGTCCGAGGGCACGCTTCAGCTCAAGATCGGCAACAAGGGGTTGAAAGAGAAGTTTGGCGGTTCCTTCCCTCGTCAAGGATCACTCATTCCGTACGAGTACGTACAAGCAGCTGCAATTCAGACTGCCCTTACCGAAGTCGCCATGAAGCACCTGGCTGGAACCCTTCACTCGCCCGTTGCGGCTCTTCTTGGGCGAACGGCGCCCTCGTCGGTATTGCAAGGTGCAGGCGAAGCCACAATTGATGCCGCCGTTCGCCTCACAAACTCAATGTCTGGTGGATGTCTGGTGATTCAGGGGCCTCCGGGAACTGGGAAGACCTATACCGCGGCGCACGTCATCTGTGCGCTTTTATCTGCGGGCAAGAGGGTCGGTATCGCATCCAACAGTCATAAGGCCGTGGTCAACTTGCTCATTGAGTGCGGTAAAGCCGCCAGGGAAGCGGGCAGCTTCCTTCCGGGAGTCAAAGCGGGCGGTGAGAAAGAAGGGCCGCTGTTTGCGGATAACCCCGCGCTTCGGTACGTCGAAAGCAATAAAGAGGCGCGCACGGCGTACGCGAATGGCGTCATAGGCGGAACGGCGTGGCTTTTCACCTTGCCGGAATGGGAGGGCGTGCTCGACTTCCTCTTCATTGATGAAGCGGGTCAGGTGTCATTGGCCAATGCCGTAGCCATGGCTCGATGCGCGAAGAACGTCGTTCTTCTTGGCGATCAGATGCAGCTCGAACAACCGATCCAGGGCACTCATCCCGGCGATGCCGGGCTCTCGTCGCTACAGTACGCACTCAAGGATTTGCGGGCCAGCGTGCCTGACCTGCCGGTCTTCCACGCAGTCGTGCCCTCGGAGTATGGTCTCTTTCTCGGCGAGTCACGCCGGATGCATCCATCCGTTTGCCGTTTCATCTCGGAGAGTATCTATGAGGGTCGACTTGCTTCGCACCCTGATTGCGCACAGCAGAAAGTCGCACTTACGCCCAATGCGCAAGGGATCGTCGCCAAGGAGAGCGGCATTGTCTTCATCGGTGTCGAACACGATGGAGACATCCAACGAAGTGATGAAGAGGTCGAACGGGTGAGAGCTGTTTACCACGAGTTGCTGGGCCGACCGTATACCGGATCGGATGGCGTCACAAAGCCACTCGCTTTGGAGGACTTTCTCTTCATTGCCCCTTACAACGCACAAGTCCGCGCTCTCCAAACCGCGCTTCCTGTCACCGCGCGTGTTGGCAGTGTGGACAAGTTCCAAGGACAACAGGCTCCGGTGTGCATCCTGTCGCTCTGTTCTAGCTACGGCGAATATGGATCGCGGGGACTCGCCTTCATCCTGGACCGTAATCGGGTCAACGTTGCAATATCTCGCGCCAAATGCTTGGCAATCGTTGTTGCTGATCCGCGCATCGGGAGCGCCGCCGCTGGCTCAATCGGCGAGATGATGCTCGTCAATCTGTTCTGTAAACTTGTGAGCGCATAGTTTTGGGAAATGACTGCTCAATATGGCCAACAGCGCACCCAAAGTCACCTCAGCGGCCCGCCACGCTTTAGGACTTGGTGCGGTACACCCAGATGGACCGCATCGAGTCCGCTGGAGCAGAGCGCGTGTTCGAACCTTGAGTTGGGGGCCTGAAGGCCGTCAAGCCCACTGTTGAATGGAAGGCCTCCGCCACGACTCTGAAGTCTCGTTTGCCTGGAGGCGCCGAAGGTCCTTTCAATGGCGACCTCGATGAACTACGGAGCCACCTGTATCCGCGTTGAGAGCGTTGGTAGCCCCAATGGGATATGGCAGTCCCCATAAACGCCCAGGCAACTTCTTTATCTCAGCGTGATGTGGATCACATTTGCGGTCTCCAGGGACCTATCCCGCTATGGAGCGAGAGAAGAATTGCGCACAGCCAGAATTCACCCTTTGCTCAATCCCTTTTCCCTGTTAAACCACCAGTGGACATTTCCGGACGTCCGCCCCAAAGGAAGACGAGCAGGGGCACGGCTAGGATTGAGACGAGGCCATGGGCGACAAGGGATCTACTCAAGAGTGAAAGGGATACCACAATTTCACCAATATGGTGTAAAGTGGTGAAGTTGAAGGGAGCGTCAAAATGCGAGATGGGAAGTCAAAACACAAAATCCAAAAGGCCGTGGAGAAGGATGTAGTACGGGCATCGATCAGTTTTCCTCCTGACCTCTATAGCCATCTCGAGGAACTAGCACGGCAAAAGAAGGTGTCATTGGCCTGGGTGGTACGCGACGCAGCGGAGAAGTATGTCGCAGGCGGGCCCACAATGGAGACGGGGGGCCGGGAGAAATGAATGTCTTCGACTTGCGCGATCGCGTCGTCAGCGACTATGCCACTTACATCCGGAGTTTTATCGATATTGCCGATCCCGCAATCAGCCAGAAGGTCGACTCGGATCTTGCCGAAGGAAAGCTCTGGCCCGACCCCCTCCTTCAGTTCAATCCTGCCTACGAGCAGGTTGGCACCGTCGAAGAGATCGCACAAACAGGCCTTTTGCACCACGCGTTACCAGATATTTTCAAGGGCTACTCTCTTTATCAGCATCAATTGGAAGCCATTCGTTTAGGGATAGCGGGCAAAGACTTCGTCGTCACTTCCGGCACTGGGTCAGGAAAGTCCCTCACTTACATCGGAACCATCTTTCACCGACTCCTGGCAGAACCACAGTCAGAAGGGGTGTCCGCCGTCATTGTTTATCCGATGAACGCCCTCATCAATTCCCAGACCAACGAATTTAACGTTTACAAGAAGAACTTTGAAGACGCGACCGGAAAGAAGTTTCCCATAACCGTTGGTCAATATACGGGCCAGGAGAAGAGTGGGCCGCGTCATGAAATGCAGGAAAATCCTCCTCAAATCCTCCTCACGAACTACATGATGCTCGAGCTCTTGCTGACTCGGTTGCATGAACGGAAGATCCGTGACGCCATTTATAGCAACCTCCGGTTCCTTGTATTCGACGAACTCCACACCTACCGGGGACGGCAGGGAGCCGACGTCGCAATGCTCATCCGTCGCATTCGTGCGCAATGCAAACAGGACGTTGTCTGCATCGGGACATCGGCCACAATGGTCTCGGTCGGCACCCTTGAAGCGCAGCGCGTGGAAGTGGCGACCGTTGCCAGCACAATGTTCGGCAAACCCTTCACCGCCGCCCAGGTTGTCAACGAAAAACTGCGTCGCTCGCTGGAGTTTTCCGGTGCGCTTCCGGACGAAAGTACCCTGTCCAAGGCCATTGAAACTGGTATCACCATCTCCGCCGGCGAAGCCGAACTCCGATCTAACCCCATTGCCGTTTGGCTGGAAAACCAGATAGCACTTGATGAACGGGAAGGTCAACTCATACGGCGCAAGCCGCTGCAGGTCGGAGAAGTAGTTGCTTTCCTCTCCAGGGCATCAGGGCAATCCACAGCCGTTTGCAAGAAGACTATCGCTGACCTCCTTCATTGGATCAGTTTCGTCAATCAAAAGCTGATGGAAAAGGGGTCGCGGTACACAATTCTGCCCTTTAAGCTTCATCAGTTTATCGCACAAACCGGTTCCGTCTATACGACCCTTGACCAAGATGAGGCCAAGCGCTTCATAACCCTCGAACCGGGGATATACAAGCAGGACGACGAAAACAAGAAGCGTATTTACCCGAACGTCTTTAGCCGGGCAACTGGCCATCCGTTCTTGTGTGTTTCCCTTGCCAAAAATCTTCTCGAACCTCGTGAGTTTAGGGCGAGTTCCAACGAAGACGACGAAGATGGGGATCAGCTTAGAGACGGCTACCTTATCGTTGGAGAAAGCGTTTGGAATCCAGAAACCGACCTCCAAGACCTCCCAGGGGCCTGGGTGCGCCACGCTCGAAATGGCGTAATCGTGCCCGATTCTAAGAAAGCTCCGCGGTTCCCCCGAAAGATACTGTTCGATGAATACGGCAATTACTCTGATAAGCCTTCTGAGAACCTGAAACTGTGGGGTTGGTTCATGCCTGCTCCCCTTCTTTTCGATCCCACGGGGGGCGTCATCTTTGACCCCAAAACCAACGAAGGAACGAAGCTTACCAAGCTCGGTAGTGAAGGACGTAGTACCTCTACTACTATCACTGCCTTTTCTATCCTCAGCCGCCTCCAGCAAGCCGGCTATCCAGCCAAAGATCAGAAGATCCTGAGCTTTACGGATAACGTGCAAGATGCCGCCCTCCAGGCCGGCCATTTCAATGATTTTGCACAGGTCGTTCAGTTGCGCTCTGCCATCTACAGAGCTTTGCAGGCTGCTCCAGACCAAGTCCTGACCTACTCGACGATTGGAGAAGCGGTATTCAAGTCTCTGAATCTGTCGTTTCTTGATTTCGCCAACCGCGATTCCGAACCGATACTGGCCCCGGTGAAACGTGACTATGAGTTGGCCCTTCAGTCATTTCTGTTTTATCGGGCCGTAGGCGATCTTCGTCGAAGCTGGCGCATTGTCTTGCCGAATCTCGAACAATGCGCATTGCTGAGGATTGAGTACCAGTACCTCGATGAGGTCGCGAATCACCCCGACCTATGGTCAGATGTCCCCGTACTTGGTGCTCTTGCAGCCAAAGAACGACGGGACGTCATCGAAGCCATCCTTGATTTCTTTCGCCTTGAGTTCGCACTCCACAGCGAGAACTTTCTGACCCCATCCAGGCTCAAGGAGAATGAGAAGGTATTTCGTGAGCGGCTGAAAGCACCCTGGACCATCGAACGTGCAGAAGAGCTTCGCGAACCCTGTGTCATCCGTTATGAGCCGCTCCACAGGTCAGCTCGGCTGATTTCAAAGAGCCTCGGGCCAGCAAGCGGACTCGGTAAATTCCTCAAGGACCTTGCGAAAAAGCATGGTGTGGACCTCAAAGGAGACCATTATAAGAACTTCGTTCTCCTTCTTATGCGCAAACTCAAGGATGCCGACTATCTCGTCGAGCAAAAAGCCCGTAGCGAGGACAACCTCGACATTACAGTCTTCCGGCTTCGAATCGACAAGATCCTCTGGTGCCTGGGGGATGGCGAAACTGTTAAGTTCGATCCCATCAAGCGCCGTGCATACAAGCAGCACAATCCACGCCCAAATGAGTTCTTCCGTGACATGTACCGCGACTTTGCACCCGCCAAGCGCCTTCGCGCCGAGGATCACACCGGCTACGTGAAAACGGCTGATCGGGCGGACCGCGAAGACCGCTTCCGTGCTGATTGGTTTATCGACGAGAAGAGGACCCAGCCAGACCACGCGAAAATCCGCAGCAACTCTATCTGTGCCCTGTTCTGCTCCCCCACAATGGAACTGGGCATCGATATCGGAGGCCTTGCGGTCGTTCATCTTCGCAATGCACCCCCCAATCCTTCTAACTACGCTCAGCGCTCCGGCCGCGCAGGTCGAAGCGGGCAGGGCGCGCTAATCGTTACATATTGTTCCAGCTACTCCCCACATGACCGGCACTACTTCCAGCACCAGACGGAGCTGGTCGCAGGTGCGGTTCAGGCACCACGGCTCGATCTTTGCAACCGCGAACTGCTGCTCACGCATCTCAACGCGCTAACTATCAGCGAAATAGGATTGCCGGGCCTGGAGGCCCAAGGTGAAATGCCGCCCTCGCTGATGCGGCTCATTGTGGATGACAACGCAAATATGCCTCTGTCCCCGATCGTCAGAGATGGGCTGCATATTTCACCCTCTTATCACACGCAGATTAGGACGACATTCCGCCGGGCTATTAAGGATTTTCACGAAAAGCTCGACGTTCAGGCGCCATGGTATTCGGATACGTGGATCGAACAGAATCTTGGGAACATCGCCGACAATCTGGACAGCGCCATGAACCGCTGGCGCAACATGTACCGTTCCGCCCGGACTCTCCTTTCCCGTGCCACGCAGCCAATTGAAAGTGGGCTTCTCACGGTCGGAAGCGACGAATACAAAAAGTACAAGCGCCATCAGGACCAGGCCAACCGACAGTTGAATCTGTTACGAAACGACATCAGCTTGTCCGTCGGCACCGAGCGTTCAGAGTTCTACCCCTACCGTTACCTCGCTTCTGAAGGTTTCCTGCCAGGCTACAATTTCACGCGATTACCCCTCCGGGTTTTCGTGCCTGCAGGTGATTCAACGGGCGAATTCATCTCTCGTCCGCGTGTTATTGCCCTGCGCGAATTCGGCCCCCGCAACCTCATCTACTACAGCGGCAGCAAGTTTCGCGTCTCGCAACTCATCGTGCAGGATGCCGAATCTTCACTGACCGAGGCCAAAATCAGTACCAAGACCGGCTACTTTCTCACTGGCGAGCAGAAGGACTTGGAGATATGTCCCTTCTCAGGCGCGAATCTGGGAGATAACGCAAATAAGGAGTACCTGAACGACCTTCTTGAAATGTCGGAATCCCGGGCAGAGGAAGTGGACCGCATCTCTTGCGAAGAGGAGGAGCGAGTATCGAGCGGCTATGACGTTTCCACCTATTTCGCAGTCGATGGTGGCGACTTCGGCAGCATTAGCAAGGCAAGTGCACTTTCAACCGAAGTGCACCTCTTAAACCTCCGCTATATCCCAGCCGCCCGCTTGTACCACGTCAATTCGAAATGGCGTTCCCAACGTACCGAAGGCTTCCCACTTGGCCTCACTTCAGGTGACTGGCGAACTTCCGTGCCGGGGCCAAACGACAATGTACGTGAGAAATATCGTCTCGTTAAGCTCTTTACCTCGAATGTCGCCGATGCCCTCTATATTGAGCCGGTAGCGGCGCTGGGCCTCAATGCCAACGGCGTGGTCACACTTGAACATGCCCTTAAGCGGGCTATCGAGACTGTCTTCCAGGTGGAACCCAACGAGATCGGCGTGGTCACTCTCGGCGCGTCTGATGCCCCAAACATCCTCATCTATGAAGCCGCCGAGGGAAGCCTGGGCATCCTTTCGCAATTTGTTGAGGGTACTGATGTATTCTTGCGGGTTATCGAAGCTGCAAAGCAGATCTGCCGCTTCGACGATCCCGACTACAAAGCGCCGGCTTCCTATAACGATCTCCTCAGCTACTACAACCAGCGAGACCATAAGGTTATCGATCGGCATCTGATTAAGGACGCCCTCGACAAGCTGGCTCTTTGCTCCATTGAAATCCAAACCAACACCGCCTATCGAGACTATGAAGAGCAGCACCAGTCGATGCTGAGACACCTGGACCCCACCTCATCCACCGAACGCGAGTTCATTGCCTTTCTCTTTAAGAACGGCCTGCGTCTGCCCGACGAAGCGCAGAAGCGGGTCGGCGGTATCTACTGCCAGCCTGATTTCTATTACGAGCCGCGATTCTGGGTCTTTTGCGACGGCTCACCGCATGACGAACCTGCGATTCAACTGCGTGACGCCGAACAGCGCCAACTCATCATTGCGCGTGGAGACGAAGTCTGGTCCTGGCATTATCGGGAAGACCTGGCCGCGAAAATTGCTCAACGTCCCGACATCTTCAGGAAAGTACGATGACCAGCCAACTTCAGCCCGGAAAACTCGTATCGCTGCGGGGCCGCGAATGGGTAGTACTCCCTTCGGATGATCCCGATAACCTACTCGTGGTGAAACCCCTCGGAGGTTCCGACGATGAGACGACGGGAATTTATCTTCCGCTAAATATCGATTCCGATCGCCCAGTGGACGCGCGCTTTGCTCCGCCGACCAGTGCCGACCTGGCGGATTTCTCGACTGCACGCCTTCTCTACGACTCCGCACGTCTTGCCTTTCGCAATGGCGCCGGCCCATTCCGAGCCCTCGCCAAATTGTCCTTTCGCCCGCGTGCGTATCAGATCGTCCCGCTCATCATGGCCCTTCGGCAGGAAACCGTACGACTGCTCGTGGCGGACGACGTCGGAGTCGGAAAGACGATAGAAGCGCTGCTCATCTTACGCGAGCTTTTGGAGCGACGTACTATCAAACGCTTTGC
>Ga0255354_1000978_pt1 | contig 17209 bp, 16 predicted proteins | sample HBST50metaG_FD_189942 | JGI IMG/M metagenome (GOLD analysis project Ga0255354, IMG submission 189942) | Peat soil microbial communities from Stordalen Mire, Sweden - H.B.S.T50 | ecosystem: Environmental > Terrestrial > Soil > Wetlands > Peat | place: Sweden: Norrbotten County, Stordalen Mire...
AGCATCAGCTCCGCGATGCGCTTGCGGCTGGCAGTAATGTTGGTCTCGCCGCGCACCAGCGAGCCGTCGTCCATGCGCGCCATAAGCTTTGCGTTGGCGGTGGTTACGGGGTAGATGCGGCCACGTGTGGCGAGAATCTTCGACGCCAGTTGGATGGCCAGGGCGAAGTCGCCGGTGATTTCGGTGAGTGCGGCGACGAACAGGTTGCCGAAGTTGTGTCCCTCAAGCGAGTCACCGGAGCGAAAACGATGGGCGAAGAGCTGGGCCAGGAGATCTTCCTCTTCGCTGAGAGCAACCATGCAGTTGCGCAGGTCGCCGGGAGGCAGCATGTTGAAGCCCTTGCGCAGCCGGCCTGAGGAGCCGCCGTCGTCGGTGACGGTGACTACCGCCGCGAGGTCGGAGATGAGGCCCGCCACGGCGGTGGGCTGGCCCGCAGCCATCACATGGCGCCGGAGTCCGCGCAGCAGTGTGGAGAGGCCGGTACCGCCGCCCATGGCCACTACGCGCAAGGGTCTGACTTGAGCCGGGACTTCAAGGCTGGCGGTGGAAGAGGAAAACGAATTCGGAGTGGGGATGGATGGATTGGCAGAGTTCACTTGAGGCCCTATGGAACCTCAGGATACAGCAACTCGGTAAACCGGGGGTCGTCCACCATGCTCTGAAAGTCGTTGTCGGCCCGTGCCTGGAGGCGGTTCTTGGGGTTCAATTCGATAGCCCGGGCCAGGTTTCCGAGGCAATCCTGCGTACGTCCGGTGATGGAGTCGAGCAGCGCCAGTCCGTAGAAAGCATAGTCGGCGTCCGGATGGGTGGCCAGAATGCTGTCGAACTGCTCGCGCGCCTCCTCGAAGTAGCCGGTGTTCAACTGGGAGACGGCGTAGTCGTAGTGCTCCTCGGGCGTGAGAAAGGTGAGGTTGTGCTTCTCCAGTTGCCGCTGGCAGGTCTGGATATACATTTTGGAGCGTTCCTGGAGCTCTGGCGGAGCCGCGACAAGCAGCTTCTCAAAGGCGGCCAGCGCCCTGTCGTACTTGCCCTGCTGCAACAGTTGCACGGCGGCCTGGTAGTGCTGAAAAGCCGGTCCCGTAGTGGAATGGCCGGGGGCCTTTGCCGTCGGCTGGGGTTCTTTTTTGCGGTCGTGCGCCACGAATCGAGCCTCTTGCATCATCGGTTTGCCGGGAGTGCGCACTCCTGAACGTCCGATTGGGCCGGAACAAAACCGGCGGACAACCCGCACGTGGGAGTTGCGCTGCTTAGGCCCTCTTTATACGCACAACCCCGCCTCACGTCAATGGGCAGCCCGTAAAGCCGGGGTCAAGCGCCGGTCTGCGCGGCCGGATCGCGGTAAATGGCGGGGTTCATCGACGGGTCGTTATACATCTTCAACTGGCGATACAGCTTGAACCGCCGCGTTCCCATCATCGTCTCTTTCCAAAGTGCATCCAGGCAGGCAGCCAGATCGGTGCGCTGCTGTTCGAGTATAACCAGCCGGTCGCGGCTGCGCTCGGTGTGGCCGGCGGGAGCGTCGGCGCGGCCGGCCTCTTCGCGCATGTGATAGATCTTGAGCGACATGATCGAGAGGCGGTCGATGATCAGGCCGGGCGACTCGGAGTTCAATGAGGCGGAGGGATTGGGCAGGTTTTTCGGTTCAAGCCAGGCAAGCAGGGTGCGATCGAGCTCTTCGACCAGATCGTTGCGCAACTGATTCGTCCGGTCCACGCGGCGCTTGACGCCGGCCAACTCGGCATCGCTTGCTCCAGGAGCTCGGGCCTCGTCCTCGATGTGCCACAGATCAAAGTTGGCGCGGTGTTGGCGGGTGACCAGGAGCAGCCAGTCACGGTTCGGCTCGGCTTCCATTCCTGGAGATTCCAACGCAGCCTGCGCCTGGTGCCATGCGCGCGTCTCCGAGTCGTGCAGGGTGACGATTTGGTCTGCCGAGAGCATCTTCTTCCGTTCCTTTGACCTGGCCGTGCCGATGGCTCAGTTGAATTGCACCGTCTATGGTAGAACTATCTTCACACGGGGTCCAAGCCAAGCCCAATTCCCAGGGCTGATAAGGAAGGCGGCAGAGGCTTCAAGGGCAGTATTCAAACGGAGGTTCGATGGCCGAAGAGGTCGAGCGTTTCCTTTGTATTGCCAGTTACGTAAAAGGGCACGATTTTCTCCGTCAGTGTGCGGAGATGGGGGTCAAGCCGACCGTGCTGACCCTGGACAAGCTGCGCGACGCCGACTGGCCACGGGAGGCGGTTGAGGAAGTGGCCACCATGCCCGCCGGTCTGGGCCGCGAGCAGATTCTGAACACCGTCTCCTGGATGGCGCGCGGGCGGCTCTACCAACGCATCATCGCACTGGATGAATTCGACCTGGAGATCGCTGCGCAGGTGCGTGAACATCTGCGCATTCCCGGCATGGGTGTGACCACTGCCGCCTGCTATCGCGACAAGTTGGCTATGCGGATGGGGGCCAGGGAATTCGGATTTCTGGTGCCGGAGTTCTGCCGGGTGCTGAACTACGACGAGTTGCGCGCCTACATGGAGCGCGTTCCGCCTCCGTGGCTGCTGAAGCCGCGTTCGGAGGCCTCGTCGCTGGGGATTCGCAAGATCGAGGAGCCGGAGCAACTGTGGCGCGCCCTGGACGAACTGGGCGACCGGCAAAGCTATTTTCTGCTGGAACAGTTCATTCCCGGCGACATCTTCCACGTGGACTCGATTGTGAACCTGCGCGAGGTGAAGTTTTCCGTGGTGCACCAGTACGGCCGGCCGCCCATGCAGGTGATGCACGAGGGCGGGGTATTCACCACCCGCACCGTGGGGCGCGCCAGCCAGGACTGGGCGGAGTTGACCGCCCTGAACGCCAGCCTGGCGCCAGCGCTGGGAATGCTGCGCGGCGTCACTCATGCCGAGTACATCCGGGCCCACGAAGACGGGCGCTACTACTTTCTTGAAATTGCGGCGCGCGTCGGCGGAGCGTTCATCTCCGATCTGGTGGAGGTGTCGACGGGCGTGAATCTGTGGCGCGAGTGGGCGCGGCTGGAGATTGCGAATCTGCGCGGCCAAACTTACGTGCCTCCTGATTCTTTCCGCAGCTACGCGGGCAGCGTGCTTTGCCTGGCGAAGACCGCGGAGCCTGACACCACGATCTTCGACGCGCCGGAGATCGTGCTCCGCGTGAAAAAGCATCACCATGCGGGGCTGATCGTCCGTTCCGACGATCCGGAGCGGGTGGAAACGTTGCTGGATGAGTATAGCGGCGAGTTTGCGCAGCGATTCCTGGCCTCCATGCCGCCTCCGGAGAAACCTGCGGCGTGAAGACAAATTGAGTCTTCGTGCGCGGGCCGGCTTGATTGAGAGGCCTGTTGGGTTCTGAGGAGTATGTTTGTCGAAAGCCATTGATCGTTGGATCGTCGATTCCAATTCGGTTCCTGGTCTACTATTGGGCGGGGAACCGCTCCGGGATTTGTCGGAAGCCTGTTGCTTCTCGTTTCTTCTCCGATGAGGGATTACGGTACCTTATGCGCGAGTTTTTGCGAGAAATCAGTGGTTTATGAAGTGGCAGCAACGTACCCCGGAGGTGTCCGGCGTCGCCATCGCGGTTTCCGGCATGCTTTTGGGAATGGCGATCGGCGCGCGGTTCACAGCGTCCTCATGCGGACTCAGAGACCGGCTCAATGCTTTCGGCGTCTCCGCGCTGGGGGGCGCCGGGATCGGCCTGCTGGGTTTGATTGTCGTGGGGTTGATCTTCCTCAAATCGCGGGCGGACCGGCGATTCAGGATGGCGCAGGATCTGTTGGAAGCCTTTCTCGAGCATATTCCGATCAATGTCTTTTTCAAGGATCGCAGCAGCCGCTTTGTGCGTGTTGGACGCGCCATGGCCGAATACTTCGGATTGGCCGATCCGGCAGGCGCATTGAACAAGACCGATTTGGACTTTTTCAGCGCGGAACACGCAAACAAGGCGCTGGCCGACGAGCAGGAGATTATCGCCACCGGCCTGCCGATGAAGGCAATCGAAGAGAGGGAAACCTGGCCCGATGGTCGCGCAACCTGGGTGCTCACGACCAAGGTGCCACTCAAAGACCATCGCGGTCAGATCATCGGGACCATGGGGATTTCGCAGGATATCACCGGCCGAAAGGAGGCGGAGGCGCGGATTCATCACATGGCGCTTCACGACGCGCTGACAGGTTTGCCCAACCGCGCCTTGCTGAAGGACCGTCTGGCCCAATCCATTGCCCTGGCTTGCCGCACTCACGACCAAGTGGCCGTCCTGATGCTGGACTTGGATCGCTTCAAGAACGTGAACGATTCTCTTGGTCACTTTGCAGGGGATCGGCTGCTCGAGTCCGTCTCGAAGCGCCTGGGATGTTGTTTGCGGGAAAGCGACATTGTGGCTCGTTTGGGGGGAGATGAATTTGTCGTCGGACTTCCCGTGGTGGCGAACGACGAGGAAGTGGAGTCCGTCGCGCAAAAGATCATGACTTCGCTGGCGGAGCCCTTCGATATTGAAGGGCATGAAGTGCGGATCGGGGTCAGCATCGGGATCGCGCTGCATCCGGCCGATGGAGAAGATCCCGACATGTTGCTGCAAGCGGCGGACGTGGCCATGTACGAGGCCAAAAAGAGAGGGCGCGGCATTTACACCTTCTTCAAGCCGGCGATTCCGACGCGATTCACACCTCCGTTTGAGGTTGAGGAGTCCTCGCAATCATCGATGTCTTGAGCGGCAGCGAACTGACCCGGGCGGCCTGCATCCGAATCTGGGACGCCGAATCTTCCGGTACGAGCCCGAAAGACCTTACAATCGATGCGGGAGCAAACATGGAAAAGAAGCCTCAGTTTCCGCATCGCCGGTGGAATCCTCTCCGGCAGTCCTGGGTCATGGTCTCACCGCACCGCACGCAGCGTCCCTGGCAGGGGGAAGTCGGCCAAAAGACCGCGCCTTCCGCTGTGTCCTACGATCCCAAGTGCTATTTATGTCCTGGGAATCAGCGCGCAGGCGGTTCGGTAAACCCAACATATGATGGAATTTTCACATTTGTAAACGATTACTCCGCTCTGCTTCCGGATACGCCGCTGGTGACCGAGGCCCAGGCTTCTCCCATGCTGGTGGCTGAGCCTGCCCGCGGTTTGTGCAAGGTCCTGTGTTTTCATCCCGACCACAGCCTGACGCTGGCGCGGATGACCCGGCCCGAGATTCGCAGCGTTGTGGACGCCTGGACCCGCGAATACCAGGAACTGGGCGGACTGGACTGGATTGACTACGTCCAGATCTTTGAAAATCGCGGCGCGATGATGGGCGCCAGCAACCCCCATCCGCACGGTCAGATCTGGTCCACCGGCTTTGTGCCCGACGAGCCGGCCGCCGAGACCGAGGCGCAGAGCGAGCACCTGGCCCGCACCGGCCATTGCCTGTTGTGCGACTATCTCGCCGCGGAACAGGCCGCGCAGGAAAGAGTCATCTTTCAAAATGAGCATTTTGCGGCGCTGGTTCCATGGTGGGCCGTCTGGCCTTTCGAGGTCCTCATCGTTTCCCGCCGCCACCTGGGGGCTCTGCCAGAGTTGAATGAGGCCGAGCGCGATGGGCTGGCCGACGTTTTGAAGCGGATGACGACCCGCTTCGACAACTTGTTTGAAACTCCGTTTCCTTACACCATGGGCTTCCACCAGTCGCCAACGGACGCGGGCGTGCATCCGGAGTGGCATTTCCACGCCCACTTCTATCCGCCGCTGCTGCGTTCGGCCACGGTGCGCAAGTTCATGGTTGGCTTCGAGATGCTGGGAATGCCACAGCGGGACATCACGCCCGAAGACGCCGCCCAGCGCCTGATCGCTTGCTCGGAGGAGCACTTTTGGCCGAGGACGTAAGCGTGGCTCGGTAAAGCGGGTCTGCTTTGAAAAGGCGCGGCTGGAGTTTTTGGAGCCGAACCAGAGGCCCTGTGTCCAGTTCGATGAGTGCGAGGTCGCCGCTTGCTTCACGCCACGAACGAAGACCTGTCCGTGGGGACCCCGACCCTGATGATCGCGTCGACCTGGGTGCACTGCTGTCGGGATACACCAACTCTGGTTCTGCTCGTATTCAGACCAAGCGACTCTGTCATCGCTAATCCTATGCTGGTGCGGGTCTGGAGACCCGCACGACAGCCGCTCTGGAGAGCGGCGCTACACTCCGGCGATCGCGAAATCACACGGTCGTGGCACTAGTCCTGTCCCCGAAGTTCATGGCATAAATCAGGCACCGGAACCGCGGATCTTTCGACTCCGTTTGGCCAAGAAGCCGGCCAAACTACGCTCAAGATGACAATGCAATTATGGTGCGAACTTTAGAAACTGGACTAGAGTTGCGCCTCTTTTTTAACGGAAGGTAGTCTCGGCTTGCATGTGTTTACCTGTTGACCAGCGTGAGGGAGTGAGGTGGTTCGATCTTCTCTCCGGTCTCGCGAGGCCAGGTGATCGACAGCAAAGCCCCTCTTTCTGGACGGTTCGACGCCGTGACACTCCCTCCGTGAGCGCGTACTACGGCTTCAACAAATGCAAGCCCAAGGCCATGCCCTTTGGAGTCCCTTCCCTTCACCCTCTGCTCGAACATGTGGAGGCCAATCTCGGCAGCAAATCCCGGGCCATCATCCTCCACAATCAGGGTTGCGGCGTTCTCGGTTGCGCCAAGTGTTATGGAAACGGTGCATGATGCCGGCAGGTGGTTGAGTTCGTTATCGAGGAGGTTTGCGATCACCCGATGAAGAAGAGCGGCGTCTGCCAAGACCGGGACTGGACCGGCGCTGCGCAGATTCACTCGGAGCCCTTTCTCTGACATGCAAGGCTCGTAGAGATCAATCATGACTCGAATCAATTCGTCAAGATCGACTTCTGTGAGCGAAAGCCTAAGGGCGTCAGCTTTTGCCTCAGCAACATCAAGCGAGGTATTCAGGAATTCCGTGAGCCGGTCCAGTTCATCGATTGCAGAGATGATTGGCTCACTTTGCTCAGCTTTTAGATCGCCTGAAAGAACGATCTCCAGCTTCCCTCGAATCGCCGTCAGCGGGCTGCGAAGATCGTGGGCGAGAGACTCAGTGATGGTGTGCAGTTGATGCACGGAGCTTTCTATCCGGTCCAACATGCGGTTGAGCGTTAGCGCCAGGTGCCCCACTTCGTCGTTCCGTTTGCTGGTAGGAACCCTGCTACTCAAAGCAGATTGCCCGATCCCGGATGCAGCTTCGGTGATCTCGCGAACATGGCCCAGCATACGTCGGGTTGCGAAGAAGACAATCGAGGACCCGAACAGCACGATCAGCAGCCATAGGCACAAAAACCGGAAGCGGAGATTATTCAGTACGCGTATTTCATCCTTTTCCGAAAGTCCCAGATAGATGTGGCTGCCGTCATCGAGCCGCACCGATGCTACTCGAAAAGGTTGATTGAAACCTTGGACATTCAAGTCGCAGGGAACGTCGGGAATCAACTTGCGCGCGCGAATCGCGGCTAAATTTGGCAAGCCATTCCCGGAACCCACCCAAAGTTTCAGAGTGCCATCGTCCCCGGCCTGAAGAAAAAAGACGGAGTCGTTCTCATTGCTGCTGGAGCGGAGTTTGTATGGGACCTCTCGGCTTGCAAGTTCCGCGACTTCACCCACCACCCGGGGGTAGAGGCGGTCTTTTGGTGTTCGTCCGGCTACGTCACCGAGGACCGCGACCTCTCCAGTGAGCCACGCGTCGCTCCTGCGCTGAATATCACTTGCTACGAAGCGATGAAGCATGACAAAGACCAGCAATGTTCCAAGGGCGAATGCGAGCGTTGCCCAGAGAGAAATACGCCATGCGGCGCTATGCATGACGGGATTAGCGGTCTTTGAGGACATAACCTATACCTCGCAGAGTTCGAATGAGCGGCTCACGGCCCTCGGTATCCACTTTGCCTCGCAAACGGTAGATGTGCACATCGACAACATTGGTATTCGGTTGAATTCGCATCCCCCACACCTCGGAGAGAAGCATGGATCGAGTCACAACACGCCCGGCATGTTGACACAAATATGTCAGGAGCACAAATTCCTGGGGACTTAGATTCAGGACCTCGTCGCCGCGAGATGCTCTACGGCTGATGAAATCCAGTTCCAGGTCGAGTACACGGAGGCGGGTTGCCTGCTCACTTGTAGCAAGATTGCGTCGCAAGAGGTTACGCAATCTTGCCAGCAATTCTGCGAGTGCGAAGGGTTTTGTCAGATAATCGTCGCCGCCTTGCTCCAGGCCTTTGACCCTGTCGTCGACCGATCTTCTGGCGGAAAGGATCAATACGGGGCTGCTGATGCCAGAGCGTCGCAGCTGGAGAATCAGGTCGATTCCATCTTGATCCGGCAGTCCAAGGTCGACGATCAGGACGTCATATTTCTTTTGAGATGCGAGTTCGAAGGCGGTTCGCCCATCCTTGGCGGCATCCACCTCGTAGCCTGCATCGGCAAGGGGTTGCTTCAGGAAGCTCTGAATCTCGGATTCATCCTCGACCAGGAGAAGTCGCATGAGTCATGGTAAGACATTTTGATGCACGATTCGCATGCTCCAGGAGGCCGGGAGATGACGATCCGGTCATCTGCGTCTCCTCGGCGAGGGGCAAACCTCGCGTTGCTGTTCCGTAATTCAGCCTGGGATACGGACGAAATCCCGGCGTCCTCCGGCGGTTGCGTTTTCAATGAACGAATCGTCATCCGGTTCCCTTCCTGGGAAGTGCTATCAAAAGAATAGCGGCTTCGTCTCAAGGAGTAGCCGTTGAATTGAGATTGCGGGGTCTGTTCTTTCACGTAGTCGACCGTCGCCGCAAAGTCGTCTTTTTTGGTCCAGCTTTCCCAAGTTACACACGCGACATTGACTCCCGACAATCCGGGATGTTGACTCCCGATCATCCGGGCAGAGGACTTACTACGCATGAGTACAGCTTACCTGAACCGCATCGCAACTGCTGTACCAGAGCATGATGTGCATGAGGCGTTCGTTGTGTTTGCAGAGAAGATGCTCGTCGACCCGCGGCTGCGAGCTGTCTTTCGCCGCATGGCGAGCCGCGCAAACATCGCGCATCGCTATTCATTTCTCGATGCCGACGAAGGTTCCGGCCAATTCTCGTCACATGACGCGCATGACTTTTATCGGCCGGGCAACTTTCCCAATACGGCGCGGCGCATGGAACTTTTTGAACAAAGCGCTCCGGTACTGATGAAGAAGGCCGTGGACCGGCTTGCGCTCACCGAGGTGGAACGCTCTGGTATTACGCATGTGCTGGTGACTTGCTGCACGGGGCTCTATGCGCCGGGACTGGACTTTGAAATCGTCGATCATCTCGGACTTTCGACGGGTGTGGAGCGCACGATGGTTGGATTCATGGGATGCTATGCCGCGATCAATGCGCTGAAGCTGGCGCGGCATATTGTGCGCTCAGATCCGAAGGCGGGTGTTCTGGTGGTCAACCTGGAACTGTGCACGCTTCACCTGCAGGAGACGCAGGAACTGGAGCAGGTGCTCTCCTTCCTGGTATTTGCCGATGGCGCGGCGGCGAGCCTGGTGACTGGCTCCGAGCAGGGCTTTGCACTGGACAGTTTCAAGGCGGTGATGGTGCCCGAGACCAGGGGGCTGATTACCTGGAAGATCCGCGAACTCGGGTTCGACATGCTGCTCTCGGGACAGGTGCCGGGAGAACTGGGCCACGCTCTCCACGAGGGCGAGCTGATGGCCGATCGTGATGACATCGACCTCTGGGCGGTGCATCCCGGCGGAAAGTCGATTCTGGATGCGGTGGAGAAGGGACTGGAACTGCCGGTTGACGCGCTGGAGGCGTCGCGCGAAGTGCTATCGAGCTTCGGCAACATGTCGTCGGCGACGGTGATGTTTGTGCTTGAGCGGATGATGCAGCAAGCGCGATCGGGGCAACGCGGGTGCGCGATGTCGTTTGGGCCGGGGCTGACAGCGGAGACGATGCGCTTTCATGTGGTTTAGTCCGGATATGGAATTCGAACTGAGGGTCTCTCCACGTGAGCTACCGGAGCTGATGGATGGCGACTGTAGCTATGAAGATTTCCGTGGCTGCTTGGGCAGTCTGGAACAAATCAACCGCTGGCTTCTGGGATATCGACCGACTCTGGCCTGGCTGAAGCGGCTGCCGCCTGGGTTGGGTGATCCGGTGCATATTGTCGATGTGGGCTGTGGGGGCGGCGATCTGCTGCGGCAGATTTCAGCCTGGGCGCGAAGGCGCGGCATTGCTGTCGAATTAACGGGAATTGACTTGAATCCCTATGCGGCGCGCGCGGCGGCAGAGGCTACGCCGACGGAACTCGGAATTGCGTGGGTGACTGGCGATGCCACGGAATTTCGGCCGGAGAAGCCGGTGGATATTGTCGTGAACTCGCTGATGGCGCATCATCTGGAAGATGAGGGTGTTGTTGCGCTGTTGCGGTGGATGGAAGCGACTGCCCGGATTGGCTGGTTCATCAATGATTTGGAGCGGTCGGAGTGGAACTGCCGATTGTTTCGGTGGGCGGAGCGGATTGCGGGGTGGCACCGGTTTGTGCGGCATGATGGACCGGTATCCTTCCGGCGAGCCTTCCGGGAGGAGGACTGGATACGGCTGCTGTGGGCGGCTGATGTCCGGCAGGATGCTGCGTCAGTGGAGCACTGGCGGCCGGGACGGCTGTGTGTGGGGCGGTGGAAGTGAGGCCGGTCTTGGTGATTGGACACGGGCAGGCGGCCGGCCAACGCGGGCTGATGTCGATTGCGGTGAGTCCTTCTCGCTTTCACTCAACTCGTGGCACATCTCATCACGTCTAAACATCTGAGAGCGAATCATGCCAACTTCCACACTGCGAGCGGCGAGTTCATCCGGTTCCAGGTTCAAGACGATTCTCTGGGTCTGCATTGGTCTCACGACCCTCTTTGTCTTCATCACGTCCGAGGTCCTTCTTGTCGCCGATTACCCGATGTACCACGCTTACCGTCTGCAGGTGATCGCCGATCGTCAGCTCCTCATTCCGCACACGCTCGCCGGTATCTTCGCGCTTTTGATCGGGCCCATCAATTTCTCCTCGCGGATCCGCCAGCGTCATCCGACGCTCCACGGCGTTCTCGGCCGCATTTACGTGGTTTCCGTCTTTGTCGGTTCGTTCACGGGGATCGCTCTTGCCTGGGGACGTCCGGGCCTCCCCGGAACCTCCATGCAGGCCGCGGCGTGGATGGTCTGCACCACAGCCGCCTTTCTCACTGCACGCAACCGCCAAATTGTCCAGCATCGCCAATGGATGGCGCGCTCCTATGCAGTCACGTTTACTTTCGTCTCCAGCCGCGTGCTGAACCTGGTGCCCGCGTACTGGAGTCATCTAGGCGACGTCTTATCCGCAGTCGGCGTGATTGCCTTCACACTTGCCTCGCTGTTGATCGTGGACCTCGGCCTCAACTGGCACGAACTCACCACACGTCCCGACTGATCGTAAGCCAGCGGTTATGAGGGTTTGAGGTGCGGGTTGCAAAATGTCCTATTTTCCGAGGCTGGCCCCCTCCAGTTCGGAACTGACCACGGGCCCGTAGCCACCGAGCTGTCCAACAATGACCGCCACCGCAGGCTCCTCACCCTCCAGTACCCACACCATGACATCTTTCGGCTGAAGACCCAGCAGCTTCGCGATCAGTCCAACGATACCGCCCAGCTCCGGATGAATGCGAAACACGGTCGCCTTGAAGGTCTGCCCCGCCAAGTGAACCGTCTGCTCTTCCTCCGGCGAGATCAGGAGCCGAACCAACCGCCCGCCACCGACGGGCGCCAGCATTCCCACCCGGAACGGCGTCGTATTGTGCGGCACGTTGAGCAGCAATGTGCCAACGAAGCCATTCGACAGGTCGGCCGGGAGGTTCATATGCTTGCTCTCGACGTGTATCTTGCCATTCTTGTCCATTGTGCGGCTGGTCACGATGCCGGTAGCGGCCTCTACCGCAAAGTCGATTGGCCTTCGAAAGAATGGGCCGGTCTGTAGGTGATGGTTGCGCACTAACCGAAACGTACCTTGCTGCGTGTAGGTTGTCGCCTCATCATCCATCGATCCATCGACAAAGCGATAGGTCAGGCGCATCGTGACTTCATCGTTCTGCACAACCTGCGTAAACTCACCGCTGGCAATGGTTTTTCCATCCTCGGAGCGGGCCACCATAAACCGGTGCATTGGCCGCTGAATATGTTTTACTGAAATCGGATCCGCAAGCGCTGCGGTGCCTACTGTCATCGCGCATAAAACGACGACCAAGAAATCGCTTCGCCTCATCAAATACCTCGTTCTAACACCTTAGACGTCTTCCGATCCCAGCTTTACCTGTTTAAAAAATGACGATTTGTACAGAATGACGCGCCGAATTGCTTTTTGGACGTCTACTAGAAATATGGTATGCGAGCACAAATTGTATGACCTTCCAGCGAAATAGGAGCAATGCTTTGCAAGACGAAGTTCTGATTCTCGGTGGTGGAGTGGCAGGCTGTGCCGCTTCGATTGCGCTCGCTCGAAAGGGACGAAGCGTCACGCTGATTGAGCGCGAGCCCACTCCGCGTCATAAGGTCTGCGGAGAGTTCCTGAGCGGGGAGGCTCTTGAGGATCTTCATGCGCTCGGGATCGATGTGGCCGCGCTTGGCGCGGTGCCCATCAACTATGTTCGCCTTGCCGCAGCCAGACGCGCTGCGACGGCCCCCTTGCCGTTTCCTGCGAAGTCGCTCACGCGCAAGGCGCTCGATACAGCGCTGATTGCCGCAGCCATCGCCGCAGGAGTCCGCGTCAAGCGTGGTCGAAGTGTGCAGTCGCTCAGGCGCGCGACCGCGAACCTCTGGCAGGTTACTCTCGAGGACGGCAGCACATACGAGGCTCCAACCGCCTTTCTTGCCACGGGCAAACATGATCTGCGGGGTCACGGTCGCCCGAAGGACCCGCACCAATGGGTCGCCTTCAAGATGTATTACCAACTGTCTGCGGCTCAGACCGCCGGCCTGGCGGACGCCTCCGAGTTAACCCTCTATTCCGGCGGCTACGGTGGTATCCAACCGGTGGAAGACGGCATTACGAATTTCTGCTGCGTGGTGAAGCGACGCTATTTTGCACGAGCGGGTCTTCGCTGGGAGGGCCTTCTTGCAAGAATGCAGCAGGACTGCCCCCACCTCGCGATGCGGCTCGATGGTGCGGAGCCGCTGCTCGACAAGCCAATCACGATCACACACATTCCATACGGCTACCTACGCCGCGCAACCGAGGATGGGCTCTACTGCGTGGGCGATCAGGCAGCCGTAATCCCGTCGTTCACGGGGGACGGCATATCCATCGCGCTGCACACTGCCCGCCGCGCCGCCTCTGCCTATCTTGGCGCTGAGCCAGCGCCGGTTTTTCAACCAAAACTGCGCTCCGCAATGCTGCCCCAGATGCGTCTTGCCGAGCTCGCCGCCGATGGCTTGACCAATGCTTTGGCGCGCGCTGTGCTGCCGTTCTGTCTCAGGGTCTGGCCCGGCGCGATGCGCGTGACGGCTAGACTTACACGCGTCACCCAGCCCGCGGCTGTTGCTCCGCAGGCGTTCGCGAACTGAAATGGAGCTACGGCAAACATATTTCCCGATGGTTAAACCTTTCAGGGGAGATCGAATGAAATCCTTCGCAGTTCTGGCTCTCATGGCGATGCTGGCCCCAGCCGCAGTTGCTCAGCATCAGACCTTCGCCGTCAACCCCGATGCCAGCGAGGTCAAGATGAAGCTCAACACGACCCACGAGGTCGTCAACGGCACGTTTCACATTCAATCCGGATCGATTGAGTTTGACCGCGGTGCTGCCAAGATTTCGGGCTCGGTCGTCGTACTGGCCGGTAGCGGCAGGACGGGAAATGACAGCCGCGATAAGAAGATGAATAAGGATATTCTCAAGGTAGATCAATACACGAGCGTCTCCTTCGCGCCGAAAACCTACACTGGGACAATCGCGCCCTGGGGCGACTCAACCATCCTGGTGAGCGGAGTGTTTACGCTACTCGGCACTGCTCACGACCTGACGATTCCGATGCAGATACACATGGATGGATCGAAGGCAACGGCGAGGGCGCATTTCATCATTCCCTATGTTCAGTGGGGTCTCAAAAACCCGAGCTTCATGTTTTGGAAAGCCGAGAATGAGGTTGCGATTGACCTCAATCTCGTTGGCCAGGTTTCTAACTGATCCGGCCCTTTTTGGTCGCAACAAGGCAAAGGGAGAGGCCCCCGCAGTCATTCACGGAGCGGTATTCCACCCAAGGTCATGAAAAAGCAACCGCGGATCCTTCCCGTTGGTCAGGATGACATCTGTTGTGGGATTGGAAAGGGCGGTGGCGAAGAATCTTCAGGGCAGATTCTTCGACTCCGCTGCGCTCCGCTGAGATGGGATGACAGTTCTGTGGTGATGCAATCGTTCAGGGCCGGATCAATAACTGACTGACCATCCTGTTGCGGGCGGCAACAAAAGGGCCATTCCGTTCTGACTGCACTCGGTTTTCACTGAGCTCAATCGGAGTTATAAAGAACTATGCCCAATTCCGTGTCTCGCCCCATGCTGACACGCAGACGTTTTACGCAACTTTCTGGAATGGCGGTCGGCTCACTCGCATTGTCCGGTTTCGCCCACGCCGTGGAGGGTGCGGACGTGACGTTAGAGATTGCTCCGTTCACCCTGGAAGCATCGCCGAAGCATCACATCCGTACCGTAGCTTACAACAACCAGATTCCGGGGCCATTGTTCCGAATGCGCGAGGGAGAACCGCATTCGGTTGAGATTCGGAATCGGACGAAAGATCCGGAGATCGTCCATTGGCACGGCCTCTATCTGCCGCCTGATATTGACGGAGCCATGGAGGAAGGCACGCCCATGATTGCGCCTGGCGCCACTACGCGCTATACGATGACGCCCAGGCCGGCTGGCTTCCGCTGGTATCACACGCATACGTTCGCGGGAAAGAACCTCACCAAGGCGCAATACGGTGGACTGCACGGTTTCCTGCTGATCGAACCGCGAGACAACCCTGCTGCTTACGATCGGGAGGTCTTTGTTGGACTCCATGACTGGCGCGGGCAGTTCCTCGCGAGTGATGACGGCTACATGAACCCGGTGTATGACGTCATGACCATCAATGGCAAGATGCTCGGCTGTGGAGATCCAGACAAGGTCAAACAAGGCGAGCGCGTTCTGATGCACATCCTGAATAGCAGCCCGACCGAGGTTCACTGGATTTCGTTCTCGGGGCACAGCTTCAAGGTGGTGGCGCTGGATGGAAATCCAGTAGCAAAGACTCAGACAGTTTCCATGCTTCGAATTGCGCCCGCTGAGCGCGTATCGGCAATTGTCGAGATGAACAATCCCGGCGTATGGGTACTGGGCGAGGTCCGCAAGCATATTCAAGCTAGCGGAATGGGCGTTGTGATCGAATACGCCAACTCTTCCGGCAAGCCGGTGTGGACGCAGCCGGAAAATCTTATGTGGAACTATCGCCAGTTCGCGGCGTCTGGCGATGCCGCACAACATCAAGATGCAAAGACGATCGAGCTGGTTTTTGACTCCAAGTTCCAGGGACACGGTAACGAGGAGCTCTGGCGGATCAACGGTCTGGGCTATCCTCAGAACTCGACACCCGCCAACTCACCCATTCTGCAGACCGGACAGCGATACCGTCTGGTGATGAAGAACCAAAGCATGGATGACCATCCCATGCATCTGCACCGGCACACGTTTGAGGTCCGGCGGATCGAAGACGGCGCTGAGATCGCCGGTGTGCGCAAGGATGTGGTGCTGGTGCGCGCAGGTGGAACTGTCGAGGTGGAGTTGGTGGCCGACAATCCGGGCAAGACACTCTTTCACTGTCACCAGCAGGATCACATGGATCGAGGATTCATGATGGTGTTCAATTATGCGTAGCTCAACGATCAAGCTCGCCAGCAGTGCGGCTTTCGCGGTCATGGCGATCTGGTGCGTGCGATCCGCTATGGCGCAAGGAAATTACGAGATCCAGGTTTACGGAGCAGACACCGTTGCGCCGAAGACGTTGATGGCTGAATTGCATTCCAACTTCACCCCGGAAGGTCAGAAGCATTTCATCGATGGCGTCATTCCGACCAATCATCAGGAGCATGAGACGCTCGAACTGACCGAAGGCATTACGAGCTGGTCGGAGATCGGCTTCTATGTTTTCACCAGCGAGCAGAACGGACACGGGGTCCAGTGGGTTGGAGACCATATCCGTCCGCGAGTAAGAGCGCCGGACAGCTGGCATCTGCCTGTGGGGCTCAGCCTCTCGACTGAGATCGGCTACCAGAGAGCTGACTATTCTCCGGATACCTGGACCTGGGAGATACGGCCCATCGTCGACAAGACTTTGGGGCGATGGTATGTCGCCTTCAATCCGGCTCTCGAGCGAACCTTGCACGGTCCGGATGTCAAACAGGGACTCGGATTCTCACCTGGAGTTAAGGTCAGTTACGACTTTACTCGTCAGCTAAGCGGTGGCCTTGAATACTACGCGGACTACGGACGTATTGGCGCCTTCGACTCATTGCATGACCAGCAGCAGCAGATCTTTGCCGTGACCGACTTGAACGTCTCGCCGAAGTGGGAGATCAATATTGGAGTAGGAGTTGGGCCCACCGCAAGCACGGACCATCTTATTGTGAAGGGGATCCTCGGCAGACGCTTCGATTGGGGGCATCACTCGACGGTCGAGTAGCAAGGCAAGTCGCGCCCTGTTCCAAAGCTGAGGTATCCCGCAGCCTGTAAAGCCCATGTTGAATCTGCCGCTCTTGTGGCACGTCTGTCCTCGCTCGGCCAGAGTCAGGGAAACTCACTCGCCGTCTGGCGGGATCTGCTCGAGGAGTCGCTTCCAGGTTTTCTGGTTTTTGCGGAAGCCCTTCTTCAGGTCTTCGAGGATGCGCTCGAAGTCGGCGTTGGTGCGGAGGTTGTTCCAGGCAGGATTTTTCTGGAACCAGGGATAGTTCTCGTTGCCCAGGTAAATCGCCCGGCGGAGCCAGTGGAGCGCTTCGCTGGAGTCGCCTTCGACAGCAAAATATGTAGCCAGGCGATAGGCCATCTCGCTGTCGGCTTCGGCGGCCGCGAGGGTGTCGTCCTTGAGCAGCGCGGCACCGCGCTCCCATGCACCGGTTTGCACGTAACACAGGGCCAGCGTGGGCACGGCGATGCGCATGGACTGGTCGTC
>Ga0255354_1000980_pt1 | contig 17200 bp, 16 predicted proteins | sample HBST50metaG_FD_189942 | JGI IMG/M metagenome (GOLD analysis project Ga0255354, IMG submission 189942) | Peat soil microbial communities from Stordalen Mire, Sweden - H.B.S.T50 | ecosystem: Environmental > Terrestrial > Soil > Wetlands > Peat | place: Sweden: Norrbotten County, Stordalen Mire...
CCGAAGCTGCCAACGCAGCGGAAGAAGTGCTGGTCTTGCTCATGCTTATCAAGGTGAGATTTCTTTCCCCGCCCTACAGTAATTGTTGAGGGGCTACTTGTCTCACTGATGTTGGCACAGAGGGCCGGGGCAGTCTGACGTTATCGCCGGTTGCGTGCGCAGTCTCTTCTCCATTTGATGCTGGATGCGAATGCGCAGGAACGGCTTCCGTTATCCCGCCAGTAGGTTTGGTCAGCAAAGCGTATGAGATCGACCCTCACATTCTCCAATCAATTGGAAAGGCGAATCGATGCGTCATGCGCATAGCCAATTCATGTTCTACACGCAATCGCGTTTACAGTACCGGTTCAAGAAGGTCTACACGCACTTCGTTTGCGCTTTGAGCGGTGTATCGGGGCATAAAGAGTGTCAGCAGGGCAGCGGCCAGACAAGGCAGTGAAAGCAGTGCGATGAAGCTGGATTGATAACTCCCCGCCAAATCGAAGGCTCTTCCTGTGATGACGGGCCCAAGTGCGCCGCCGATGGCATAGGCCGTCCAACTCACGCCGTAGAGCGTGGAGAAATTCTTCAGCCCGCAGTAGCGCGCAATGAGATAAGGCGTGACATCGGCCTCGCTGCCAAACCCGAAGCCCAGCAACGCCGCAGCCGTAATACCTGCGAGCGCAGAGTGCGCATGGGCCAATAGAATCATCCCGCCGCAGCAAAGCAACAGCATTGCCATCGAGATACGCGGGGCAAACCACCGGTCAAGCAGGTGGCCGGTGATAAGCCGGCCGGCAATTCCCGACGCACCAAGCATCGAGAGCGCAATGGCGGCGCTTTGGACCGGAATGCCATCCCCGGCCAGGATCGCCGAAAGGTGGGCAATGATCCCGTTGGCGCTAATCGCATAGAGCAGAATGGACACCAGGAGAATAAGGAAGACAGCTCTTCGCATTCGTGGCTCAGTCGACGTTCCCGCTGTCAGGCGGTCATCCACGGCACGAAGGGCCAACGGCTTTTCTCGGACGAAGAGTGCAGTCAATGGGAATCCGACAACCAGGGCTAACGCGCCCAGTACCAGATAGGATGCGCGCCAGCCGTAGGTCTCCATCGAGCGCTGCACAATCAGCGGCAGCAGGATCGACCCCACGCCACCGCCTGTCAGCATCAGCGCAAAAGCGAATCCTCTTCGAGCGACGAACCATGTCGATACGGCGCGTGAATAGGCTAGTTGCGCCGTCGCGTTTCCGACCACGCCGACCAAAAAGTACGAAAGGTAAAACTGTGCGATGTGCGGACCGAGAAATGCCAGGGAGGCAACTCCCAACGAGAAAGCCACAGTGGCCGGCAGGATGACGGAGCGCGGCGGATAGCGGTCGAGCAGGTAGCCAATGCCTGGCGAAAACGCGGCAATCGTCATGGCAGTGATGCCAAACGCGAGCGAGATTTCTTCGCTCCGCCAGCCAAACGCTGCATGAAGCGGCGAGAGGAAGAGGCTGAAGGTGTACGGAATCACAGCCCCAAAGCCTACCATTACGCCAAAGAACGCTGCGAGCACAACCGTCCATCCGGGATAGCGCAGGGATGTTTCGCTTGTAACTTGAGGACTGTTTTCAGCCACAAAGATGATCCTTCTCTGCGAATGCCGCAGCATGGCGAATAAACCATTGGTAACTTTGTGCGATCGAACGTGGAGTGGGAAGCCGATTGGGGAAACCGGGTGCAGACTGCATTATTCGGGAATCTTCAAGCGGGGCGATACCGCCGCAAGGATGAGCCGCGTCTCCTCCAATAGATGGAGACCTTGGAGCCCTGCATGATCCCGCACCGCAGTAGCCGCCTCAACCTTTTGATCGATACGGTGAATGAAGATCGCCCCTATACTGGGCTCGTTCGAAGAGCCTATTCCCCGAGGCCATGCATGCCGGAGCAACCGAACCCAAGGCGCCCCAAGCGGGGCAGCTATGTCCCAAAACTAGAAACGATTGCCCTGCTGACGATCTCGGGCAACCCGATCAACGGCCTCGGCGAAACACAGTCGCGCCGGCCCTCGCCGTTTTTCTGGCATCCGCCCGAGTTGCATCCGTGGGGTGAGTTGCAAAAGGTGGCGCGATTGAGTTCGCGCAAATGCCCCGGTTCGGAGTCGGCGTTTCAGGCGGCCTACGCCTATCCGGAACTCATTCCGGTTGCCGGCCAGCGGAACCAATCGCCGCCCGCGCAACTTGCCGCCGAGGCAACCGCGTTCGCGCTTGCACATGAGGCCGATGCGGCCGGCATCGCGCCCATGGATCCGCTATATGTCTTCGAGGGGTATACGGTCGACGAGCCTTGGGTCATCGTTCTGGCGCTCGCGCATAACTACGAACGACTCAAAGAAGTTCCTTCCGACGAGACCAACGGCGTGGGTGTCTGCGATGTAGGCGATCAGTATGCGCGCGGTACACGGTCTTCCTACGCTCTTGCCAATTGGATTCGTGCCCAGGGCTATAACGCCAACCCGTACCCCGGGCCTTCGGCGGGCGCGCTGGCTTTGATTCCGCCCGCCATCGCTTCCGGCTTGGGAGAGCTTGGGAAGCACGGTTCATTAATCAGCAAGCATTTTGGAGCCGGGGTACGCCTGGCCGCAGTTACCACCGACATGCCGCTGATTGCCACTGCGCCCGAGCGCTTCGGCGCAGACGAGTTCTGCCTGAATTGCCAGGTCTGCACCAGCGCGTGCCCGCCCGGCGCAATCAATCAGCAAAAACAGATGGTGCGCGGTGTCGAGCGCTGGTATGTGGACTTCGACAAGTGTATTCCATTCTTTGCCGAGGCGGCATCGTGCGGCATCTGCATCGCCGAGTGCCCGTGGACGAGGCCCGCGGTCCGTCCCAAACTCCTCGCCACCATGGCCAAGCGGCTCGGGCAGTGATCTTATATCGCCGCAGTTCATCCCAAGGATGGAAGCCACCATCATCCCAGCAGATGAGCTATAGCTCGTACATCGTGTGGATGACACTCCCTGTTGTGGCTCGTAGGATGGACCCCAACTTCAAATAGGACCAATCCACCTTACACTCACGTTCTGACGCTACAACCGTTGCGGCTGGGTGCAGTAGCTCTCAGCCGCATCTCATCTGCAACCGCACCATCACGAGGGTTTCATTTCCGGTGCTTCGACTTCGCCGCACATCGCAGATCGCATTCTTCATCCTCTTCGCATGGATGCTGGTAAGTAGTAACTGGCTCTCTCGTTCCAGCGCCCATGGCGTCAATCCTTTCTTCAAAGTCGATCCGTTGGCCACCCTTGTCAACGCACTGGCCGGACGCACCTTTTACTGGGAACTGATCTGGCCGCTGCTCCTGCTTCTTCCCACTCTTCTTCTCGGACGCTTCTTCTGCGGCTGGATCTGCCCCATGGGCAGCTTCAACCACTTCGTCTCGGACCTCGGCGCGACGGCCAGAAGCGGCAAGGCGCGGATGGCTTCCAATCGATATTGGAAAGGGCAGGCTACCAAATACGTTCTGCTGATCGCCGGGCTGGTGGCAGCGCTATTCGCCAGTAGCGTCCTTGGCTGGATCGATCCCATCAGCCTGCTCGTCCGCTCAACCGGGCTCTCGATGCTGCCCGCCGCGGCCACACATAAGCATGCCGTGGTCGCTCAGCCGCATTACGGGCTAAGCGTGCTGCTGGCCGTGGGGTTTCTCGCGCTGCTCGCGATGAACCTGCGCATCACGCGCTTCTGGTGTCGTGTGCTATGCCCGCTGGGAGCGCTGCTGGGCGTCCTCTCGCGCTTGTCTCCATTGAACCTCCATAAGGACCGGGCAACCTGCAATGGATGCAGCCGATGCCTGCTTGCCTGCCAGGGAGGCGCAGATCCTGTCGGCACCGAGCCTTGGCGCAAAGCGGAGTGTCATCTGTGCCTGAACTGCACGGCAGCGTGCCCCCAAGGCAGCCTCGAATTTCGCTTCTCCAGCAAGGCCGCGCTCCCTGCAACGCCGAACCTGAAGCGGCGCACAGCCATGGCCGCCGTTGCAACCGGTCTGGCTGCCGTGCCCATTCTGCGCGTCGATACGTTGCTCCACAAGAGCCGCAATGCCGCTCTTCTGGTTCGTCCCCCTGGCGCGCTCGCCGAGGCGCAATTTTTGGCCCGCTGCATTCGCTGCGGCGCATGTGTCAGGGCATGTCCAAACCATGCTCTGCAACCAACCTTCAATGAAGCAGGTGTGGAGGGAATCTGGAGCCCGATGCTGACGGCGAAGATTGGCTATTGTGACGCGAAGTGCGTGCTCTGCTCCGCGGTGTGCCCCACCGGCGCAATCGCTGCGCTGACGCCCGAACAAAAAGGATGGGACCCCGATCTGCAAACGCACTCCGCGCCGCTGCGCCTGGGTACCGCAGCGTATGACAAGGAGCGCTGTCTGCCTTGGGCCAAGGCGATAGATTGCGTTGTCTGCGTGGAGTGGTGCCCGGTATCGCCCAGCGCAATCGTCCTCGAAACGGGAACCGTCTCCGACTCCGACGGCAAGCCACAGAAGCTGAAGCGCCCGCACATCGATGCGGATCGCTGTGTTGGTTGCGGCGCGTGTGAGTATGCGTGCCCTCTGGGGCAGCCGGGCGTGTACGTCACGAGCCAGGGTGAGAGCCGTCACCTGCTGCAATTCTGAAGCCGGACAGCTTCAGGATTGCGCGTTGGCCTGCTTATGAGTCCGCTGCGGACGCAGCCAAGCCACAAGGCCCGCTGCCAAAAGCACCGCAGCAACGATCCAACTGATCATGGCTGCACGACCCTCGCCCTCCCGCATGCTCCCCACCGCCGTCTGCACAAAGAGAAGCTCCGCCAGCAACCACAGTCCTGCAACCGTCCATCCCCACCATGGACGCTTGCGAATCGTAATCGTGAAACTCTCAGCGCTCTCGCTCATGGTCAGCCTCTCCTCCCGGACGACCCGTCCTTCGTCCACCATTCCTCCGGTGCCCGCTCCTTGCCGTAACCAAAGGCGTCGTCCATCGTTTTCAGAATTGGATCCACTGCCGGCGCAATCGACGCAACCGCCTTCACGCCTTCGTGAATCCACGCCTGATCGCCTTTCGTATACGGGCAACTCGTCAGGCAGACCGCACAGGACGTGCCGGATTTCTGCCAATATTGCAGGCACTTGTACGAGTCTTCAAACCACGCCTTATGCCCTGGATTATTCCAGACCCCAACCGTCTTGAAACTCGGCTCATCATCGAACGAGAGTGCATGAGAAGGGCACGCCTCCGCGCACTTCTTGCAATGCTTGCAGAAGTCCACCACGCCGAAATCGATCGGCTTATCGCAGGCCATGGGCATATCGGTGAAAACCTTGCACAGACGGACCGCCGGCCCAAACTCCGGCGTCACCAGTTTGTTCAGCCGGCTCAGTTCGCCGATCCCCGCTTCCATCGCAAACGGAACGCTCTGCGCCGTATCGTTCACCATCGGGATCGCTTCATAGCCCAATCCGCGAATGAACTCCGCCAGCGATGCCACCACAAATACCGAGCGGCTGTACCCGAGCGCGGTTGCGGCTTCGCCCAAAGTCGTCGGCGTGCGCGAAAGCAGATCGATATCCATCGGAATGGCAATCGTGACTACCCACTTCATCTTCTTCGGGATCACATGTTGCGTCTCCGTCACCGCAGGTACATCGACCTCCGCGAAGACAACATCTTTCGCCGGTTCGTGCGGATCGTCTCCCGGCTGCTTCAGATTGACGTACGCCTCCTTCATCGGGGAGATGCCGACCAGTCCCGCGCCATAGAGCCGCGCTGCGGATTTCACCAGGTTCGCCATCTCCTCCGGCGGCGCACTGTGGCGCTGTGTACCCAACTCCGTCGGGGTGCGAACGGAAATGCGCGTCCACGACAGCAGCCCCACGCCCGGCTTGGTGTTGTGCATCAGCGTCCAGGCGCCGCTGCCCAGTTGCCGGTCCGCCAATGTGAATCCGGGCTTCCGTTCGTTCATCTCCTGAGCCGAGCGCTTCTCCGCCGATTTCTGTTCCGCCTCGAGTGAGCCTTCACCGTCGTGCTGGGCTTTCAACTCCGGATAGAGAGCGAACATGTTTCTGCCGGAAAATCGCGTGTAGTTGGGCGTCGTTTCACTCAGGGTCGGCCGGTCTACAGATCTAATCCACAACGTGTGCTTCCGCTCACGCACCTCCGGCTTGCCTGCCGGCATGAGGGCGCCAATTGAACTGAGCGCACCGCCTGCGGCAACCAGCCCGCCGCCCTTCAAAAACGCACGTCGCCCGGTCCGATTCGATTTTCCGATCACCTTGCAGCCTCTCTTTGCTTTTTGCGAGAGAATACTGCCTAAGGAGCACTCTGTCCTCGTCCAAAGGTTTGAGGCCGAAGCACTCTTCACTTTGGAGTGCTGCCGAGTTCCATCTGGACTCAATGTAGTCCCTGAGCTGGTAAAAGCTCGTATTCTGGATGGAATGGCGCAGGGTGGGCAGGCGTTTGGCCCCGGTTCAGCTCCGTGGTGACCCCGACCTTCGCCCGTTGAACCTTCTTGATGCTACCCTGTTGGTACCGTGATCTTTTCGTTCGCAACTCGTACTCCTTTGTGTTTTCTTGCATCCGCCAAAACACCTTGGCCATATCGCGGTGGGTTAAAGTAGGGTTGGAGCTTTAGTACAGAAAGTGTAAATGCAACAAAATAAACGTGGCCCCGTAGCTCAGGTGGATAGAGCAGCAGTTTCCTAAACTGTTTGTCGGAAGTTCGAGTCTTCCCGGGGTCACCACATTTTAGATCAGACGGTAAGAATCTATGTGGGCGGCATTGAGCAGGGCGTTCGCAGGCGCGGCACTGAGACCAAGTTCATTGTGGTGATCGCCATCTAAGTATTGTCACCAAAGGGGTTTGGCCGTGTGCGTATGCAACGCGTCGACGACGTTTCCGGCGCCAGTTTGGTCCTTTTTTCTCGGCGGCGGTTGAGTCCGGCTCAGAAGTTCACACCGACGGCTGGAAAGGATACAACGGCCTTTCCGAACAGGGATGCAGGCACCGGGCGACCAACCTATCCAGCATCGGAGATCCGGCGCTCATTACCATGCCGGAGTGCATCGCATTGCAGCGCTACTCAAACGCTGGCTGCTTGGCACCCATTAAGGATCGGCTACAGCCGCGCATTTGGTTGCTTATCTCAATGAATTCGCTTTCCGCTTCAATCGCCGCCACTCACGCCGTCGTGGCTTGCTCTTTCTCCGGCTACCGCAAAATTCTGTCGTCACCCAGCCAACTCGGTACAGGCCATCACGATCTCTCGAAAAGATGGAAAAACACAACCTGTAGTGGGCACTGTACTAAGGCAGCCTCCACACTTTACGTTTTATGTAGAACTGGGGTGGCGATCAGCGCGCCGCCTCTTCAGAGCAGAGGAACCTCGGCAGGCGAATCACCCTCCTCGGACAGAATGTGTCGGCGATACCCCGGTTCTTCGAGTAGTCGCCCGCGACCATTTGTTCTACTTGGCGCTTCCCATACTATTCTGGACGCTGGCCAACCAGCGCTTCTGAAACGAGGTGGGGGGAACCTGCCGGAACACCTGTTGAGCCAGGGAGAGCTGTTTGCCCACTTCTTCGCGTTTGCCTTGGGCCAGAGCAACCTGCGCCTTGGCCATGGCAAGATTGGCGGCGAACGATGGATCCCCTTGCGACTGCGAAACGGAACTTGTGTCGATGTTGTTGAGCAAGGGGGCGGCCTCGTTCGTCTTGCCCGCTCCGATGTCGCAGAAGGCCAGTGTGAACGCCGTGGAATCGATGAAATCACGGCGGCCCGCGAATAGCTTTTTCGTTTGTTCGTAGGACGAAAGAGCGATCGGGGTCCCTTGGTTGTACCTTCCGGCCTGACACAGGTAAAGTCCGAGGTCGGAGTAGGCTACCGTGGCAAAGCCGCCGTGGGGGTCCGCTTTCGTAGCCATCGTATGGATGGTCGCTTCGTCCTGAACGGCGGCATCCCACTGTTCCAGGGAAGATTCGCTGAGCGCGCGGATGGCCAAAACCTGCAAAGTGAAATCGTTTGAATCGCCAAAGACCTTCACGAAGGCCGGATAGACCTCGGTCGTCAGTTCGTTGGCTTCACGATAACGGCCCTCGTGGGCAAGTAGTTCAGCCAACGGGATCTTGACCTGCAGGAGCGCGGGACTTTGCGGCCCGTACAGGCGCGTATTCGTGGCGATCACATCCTTCATCAACAGCTCGGCCTTCTGGTTCTCCCCCTGTCGCATGTAGGCAGCGGCAAGAAGATGTTTCAGGCCGCTGCGAGCGGTCTCATCGAGCAAAGGAACCTGTGCTTCTCTGTCGAGGGCCAACTGAGCCTGGGCTGCGGCCACTTTCAGGTCGCTGGAGAAGAAGGCGATGTAAGCGCGCGCCGTGGCCATGTAGACAGCGAATTCTGGCCTTGGCTTGTGCAGGCGCGCGATGAGAACCTGTTGCGCGTCGACAATTTGCTTCGCCCTCTCCAGATTCTGCGGTTTGAAGGTTCTGCTCAGCGCCATGGAGGCTTTGAGCCGCTCGGTGATGGCGTCTTCAGAGAGTTCTCCTTGCGCCTGTACAAACCGATTCGCGGCGGACATGAATTCGCGAACCGCGCCCTCGGTATCGTCTCTGCGACCCAAGGCAAGCGCGATGGTGGAATGCAATTGCGCCGCAATCAACGGCGCTGAGTCAAACTGCCGATCGATATCCGGCGCAGCTTGTTTGAGTGCGCCCAAGAGGGTTTCATCGGGCTTCCCGGCAACCATGGGGTCGGTGCGGCCGAGCAGATCCTGAGCCAAAAAGCGGTCGATCGCCTGCGCAATGGACATCTGGAAGTTGGCCCGGCGGCTCTCCCGCGAAGCCCGGATGTAGAGCACCGTTGAGGTAACAACCCAAACCAGGAGGAATGCGGCGCAGGCGACGATCCAGGGCCGCCGGGCTCGACCGATTTGAAGCTTGCGCTCGGCTTCGCGGGCACGTTGTTCAATCCGGTTGGCCTCTATGAGCTTCTTGCGCCGATTTTCGAGATTTTCAAGGCGCTGCGCCAATTCCGCGGCGGTGGAGATGCGCCGTGCGGGATCGCCGCAAGCCGCCATGGAAATGTCCTCGCGAAGAAGAGGGTCATCAATGGACGATTCCCATCCGGAAGTGATGGGCATGCGGAAGTTCCCTTCCAGCATCTGGTAGAGCAAGGTGCCGAGCGCATAGACATCCGAGCAGGCAGTGGAAGACTTTCCCGCCAGGACCTCTGGAGCACAATACATCCGCGTGCCGGAGAGTCCCGTTCGATCCTCAGGTACTTGGCCTAAAACAGAAATCTCAAGATCTTTCAATCGCGAAGGATCGAGAAGAATGCCACAGCCGAAATCCACCAGGCGAACTTCGAGTCCTGAAACCTCGTCAGCTCCTATGAGGATGTTCTCGGGCTTCAGGTCCTTGTGAAGAACGCCGAGGTCATGAGCTACGGCGACGGCCTTTGCCGCTGCGACAATGATTTGAAGACGGGTTTCCGTCGGGATGGCGTTGAGTCCACCCTGATCCTTGGCCCATTTGGCAAGGTTCTTCCCGCCAAATTCGCTTTCCAGAAAGTACGGATAATTTACAAAATTCCATTCCAAAACGCGCGCGAACTCAGGGCGGCGCAGGGAATCGGGATGCAAAACACGAGAAAGCTTGGCCTCCTGCTTCAGGCTGTCCAGGCGTTCGCGGTCCAGTGCGAACTTGAATACCCGTAGCTCGTGGGTCTTCGTGTGCTCGGCCAGCCACACCCCGCCGCCGCCGTCTCTCTTGTCAAGCCGCTCCCGGAGATGCCACTGATCGCGGCCAGGGACCTGAGAACCGCGGCTGATTTCGGGGGATTCCTCGACAACCGACGTCGCCTTTTCCCATTGCACGGAGCCCGTGAACTTGTAGCCAATCCCGCGCACGGTGAGGATGATCTTCTTCTCCGAATCGCCGATGGCGTCCCGAAGCTTGTTCATATTCGTGGTGAGGACGCCCTCGACCACAGACTCATCGCGCCAAACTGCGTCAAGCAATTCGTTCTTGGTAATGACCTCGCCAGCCCTGGAGATCAGCACTTGGAGCATTTCAAGGGGTTTGGGTTCGAGCCGCGTTTCTTCTCCGCCGACACGTAGTTCCATCCGCAAATCGTCGAACTCACATCCGGCAAAGCGCCAGATGTGGCCGGAGAGTATCCTGCCATCGCTTGTTGTCGACATGGTTCGGTCCAGTGTAAAAGACTCTATCGACACTTCGTAAGAAATCTCCAGTTTTTCGTGAGAATTGGCCACAAGAGGCCTCAGCCCCTGCCCGCGTTCGCGCATGGGAATTGCGCTTCCTCTTCTTTTCGTGAGCTACAAGTTGTTCAAACCAAACGATAATTTCAGATTTTCGTGCAGATCTCGCAGGAGTCCATGGGAAACGATGAGCTGGAACTTTTGGCGCACCTCATCGAGATGATCGGGGGCCCTTCTTCAGTGTGCAGCGAAGCTAGACGCATGGCTCCAGTGATGGCGGAGCGATTCCGCTTTCTGCAGCCAACCGACGCCGCAATGCATGGTGCACGGCAGTTGTCCTTTTTTAACACGCACTATGACAACCACTGCTATCTGCCCATGCTGGGCTTCGTCAGCTTCGATGATGAGCCGGATCAGTATTTGTGCGCAGCCGTATTGCGGCCCGGCAATGTCGGTGCGGCAACGAACGCCGTGGGCGTGTTGCGGCGTCTGATCACGTTGGTGCGGGCCTCGTTTCCCAAGGCGCACATGCGGGTCCGTCTCGATGGTGGCTTTGCCGCGCCCGCGGTCTTCGACTTCCTGGATGCCGAACCGAAGGTTGAGTATGTCGTGGCGATGGCGTCCAACGCCGTGCTTGACCGTCACGTTTCTGGTGCGCTCGATGTTGTCCGCCTGTGCGCCGGACTGACCGACAAGACCGAACATGTTTACGGCGATACGCACTACGCCGCCAAGAGTTGGAAGCATCAACGGCGTGTAATCTTCAAGGCCGAGGTGGCTCTATGAAGAGGTCTATTGCCAGCGCGGCGATGTCGAGAACAGAATAAGGGAACTCAAGGCTCTCGATGCAGACCGCACCAGTTGTACGAACTTCTGGGCCAATCAACTGCGCGCGCTGATGACGGCTGCGACCGATGTGCTGATGCAGGAGATCCGCTTGAATGCGGAACTGACAACGCTGGCCCGGGCGCAGGTCTGGACGCTGCGCGAGCGTCTGCTCAAACTCGGTGCGCGTCTGGTCAGTTCTGTGCGGCGCATCGTCGTGCATCTGCCCGAGTCGGTCCCTTGGCGGAGCGACTTCCAGCGTATTGCGAGTGCACTGGGCGCAACAGCCGGATAGATTCCTCGCAGCAGCCTTCACATCTGAACTTCGTGCCAAGAGGGGTTCCAACCTGTCGGGCATAGCTATGCCTAAAACGTTCACTTCGGGAGCTTCGTAACCATTCGGGATTTCGCCAGAGGTATCGATAAAGGCCTGCGCGTTGGCTATCGAGCTCTGGTGGCATCCCAAAAACAATCGGCCATCAATATGCCCCGCTCGCTACAGGTTCACGAATAAAGCAGGCTAAGGCCCAGAGGTTGCCTCCAGCTTCGGGTCAGTAAACAATCCCTTTGCGGGCACACGATGAAGCCGCGGGTCGCGATCGGTCCCGACGTATTCCCCCAGGAAGTCCAGCAGTACTTGAACCTTCGGAGTGAGCCGCGCCGGGCCGGAGAAGAGGGCGCAGAGGGTAATCGGCTCTGGACTCCAGAGCGGCAATATAGGCATCAGTCTATTGCGCGTGTCGGGGCGCTTGGCCATGTAAAGCGGCAGGATGACGATGCCGAGTCCACTGAGGGCAAGATCGAGATGAACACCAGGGTCGCTGAGAACTATCTTGAAGACTATATTCGGAGCCGCGACCTTCGAACCGCGGCTCAACTTCCAGGTTCCAGAACCGATGCAGGTGTGCGCTACGAGTTCGTCGGGAGTGACCGGGTTGCCGCACGCCGCAATGTAATCCGGGCTCGCGAAGAGTCCTCGCTTCGTTCCTGGGTATGGGCGAACCCGGCGTATGGAATCCCGGGGCGCGCGCACTTTGAAGAACACGTCCACATCTTCCCGCGGCTCCTGGTCCCAGCCGGAGCTGTACGGTTCGATTTCGACGCGCAAATCCGGATAGCGTCCCAGAAACTCTTTTAACAATGGCGCAAAGATAAGGCGCGCCATGGTGATGGGACAAGCAATCTTGATGAGGCCGCTTGGCCGTTCACGATGCGTCTCCAACAGCTCGCTTCCATCCCGCAAGGTTCCCAACGCTCGCCTACAGACCTGTAGATACTCTTTGCCGAAATCAGTCATGACGAGCCCACGCGGACTTCGTTGTACGAGTAGAACGTCCAGGTGTTTTTCAAGACGGGTCAAAGCGCGGCTAACCGTTGACGTAGGAAGGTTCAGTTCTCTGGCAGCAGCGGTCAGCGTGCCTTCCTGGCCGATAGCGACAAAAGTGCGAACATCATTGAGATCGGGTATTTCCACTGGACCTCCCGGTCATGAGCCGAGCGCAGGAGTCTGCGTGCTGAAGGCCAGCCAACCCGCATGACTAATCTTACTTCGGTGTTGCGATAGCGCAACACAGATTTGCTTGGATGATGGTCTCCTCACCGTTCTCACCAGCATCCCTTATAGCGAATACATGCGTTGACGAACTGCAGAGCAGTTTCGAACGCAAGACAAGAAGGCGAGGGAGACGAAATGAAAATTCTAGTAACAGGCGGAACTGGCAATGTAGGCGGCGCCGTGGTCACGGAGCTGCTCAAGCGTGGCGCAGAGGTGCGGGTATTGGCTCGCAAACAGCCGGAGACGGGCAAGCTACCGCCGGGAGTGGAAGTTGCCATCGGCGATCTGCTCGATCCGGTTTCTGTGGAACAGGCGATGCAGGGGGTCGATAAGCTGTTCCTGCTGAATGCCGTCGTTACCGACGAATTGTCTCAGGCCTTGATCGCTTACGGCATCGCCAAGCGGGTGGGATTGAAGCACGTGACCTATCTGTCGGTCTTCAAGGTGGACCAATTTCGCGATGTGCCGCACTTTGCTTCCAAGTTGGCCGTCGAGGGCGCGCTACGCGAGTTCGGCGTTCCATATACCATTCTGCGGCCCGGCTACTACATTCAAAATGACGCCAGCTTAAAGGACGCTCTCATGGGTCCTGGAGTCTACCCGATGCCGATCGGCACTGCGGGAATCGCGGCGGCGGACGTTCGCGATATCGCCGAAGCCGCTGCCATCTCCCTCACCGAAGATGGCCACGATGGCCAGACCTACGATATCGTCGCGCCTGCGATGATCAGCGGTCCCGGCAACGCCGCTCTGTGGAGCAAGCTGCTCGGCAAGCAGATCAAGTACACCGGGCACAACTTCGATCAATGGGAGCAAGACATGCGCACTCGAATGCCGAGTTGGAGCGCCTACGATCTTCGCATGATGTTTCAGGGCTACTTCGACCGCGGGTTCGAGTCGACCGAAACGGAAGTCGTACGCCTTACGAAGCTCCTCGGCCACGCTCCGCGCAGTTATGAAGATTTCGCAACTCAAACTGCGGCAATGTGGAAGGCGTAGTCTTACTCAGCTATACTCCCTGAACAACGAAACAGCCAGCGGTACAGGAGGAAATGTCATGAAAGCACTACGTATTCACGAGTACGGCGGCCCACTCCAGTTAGATGAAATCGAGTCACCATCAGCAGGCATTGGGCAGGTGGTGGTCCGCAACCTTGCAACGAGTCTTAATCCTATCGATCCGGGCCGCGCCTCTGGAGTCATGCGGCAGATGTTCCCGCTGAAGTTTCCGTGGATTCCAGGCGGCGATGTTTCCGGCACCGTCGTGAGTATTGGCGAGGGTGTTACTGACTTCAAGCCTGGAGACGAGGTCTTCGGCTACAGCATGACGGGCGGCGCGTATGCTGAATTCGTAGCCATCGATGCTACTGCGCTTGCAGTCCGTCCCTCGGCGCTTTCGGTAGAGCAGGGAGCGGCGGTCGCAGTCGTCGGCCAGACGGCGATCCAGGCTCTCGCACTTGGCAAGGTGGACGCTGGTTCGACTGTTCTTATTCAGGCCGGCGCCGGCGGCGTAGGCTCATTAGCCATCCAGATTGCACACAATGCCGGTGCGCACGTCATCACGACCGCGCAGTCGAAACAGCAGGATACATTACTCCGGCTAGGAGCAGATCGCGTCATCGACTTCACGCAGGAGCAGTTCGAAGATGTGATTGAGCCGGTCGATGCATTGCTCGACCTGGTTGGCGGGGAAACGCTTGCACGCTCTTATTCCATTGTCAAACGTGGCGGAATCATCGTTACCTTCAATCAGCCACCCGACTTTCAGGAGTGCGAGAAGCGTGGCATTCACGGCTTCTTCGTACAGACTAAAGTGAGGACGGAAGGTCTCAAAGACTTCGCGGGGCGTGTGACAACGGGAAGCGTCGTCCCGTTGATCGGCCATACCGAAGCCCTCTGGAATCCTGAAGCGATCTGGGCGAAGCGACCATCGGGAAGTGCGATCGGCAAGGTCGTCTTCACACTTGGGGCATCCTGAACTCTGTTGCGGGTGAAGTCCATCCGTCAGACCAACCAGAAGTACAAGGAGAAATCACATGCCTGAGACAACATCGGAGTTCGCTCCACTTCCCGCCGACGATCTCAGTCGCGGCTTGTCCCTTGCTCAATTGGATAGTCCTGCAGCACGACATATCGGCTTGGTAGGAGACACGTATACCATCACCGTCGCCGGGAAGGACACCAACGGTCGATTCTGTGTGATCGACATGCACGTGCCGCCAGGGGGCGGGCCACCTCCACATCGTCACAAGTTCGAAGAGACCTTCATCTTGCTCGATGGTGAGATGCAAGTAACATTCCGGGGCCAGAAGTCCACAGTGCGTGCTGGAGATACGGTCAATGTTCCGTCCAACGCTCCGCACCAGTTCCATAACGCATCCTCCAAACCTGTCCGAATGATCTGCATCTGTTCTCCAGCCGGGAACGATGAATTCTTCCTCGAAGTCGGCGTGCCCATGCCGACGCGAACAACTCCGCCTCCCAGGCTCGATGGGGAGCAAATGGTTGAATTTCTAGAAGAGGTAAAAGCTATTGCCCCGAAGTATGGTATCGAGCTGCTGGAGCGAGCGTAAGCAGCTCGTACAGAATTGCAGGACATGAATGTGACTTTGCACCGCGCCCATTCACTGCGTGCAACAAACTGCGCAGCTAAAAGGACGATTTCCCCTGAATACGACATACCACAATGAGTACCCGGCGGATCGAGCAGTCATACAGGCTATGCGGGCCGAACTTCGGCTTCATCCTGCAATGGAGTTTGGACCCGATGCACGCCCCGTTTTCGATCACATCATTGCGATGACACCGGCAACCCCGGATGTGAGCTACAAAGCAGTGACGGTCGGCGGAGTGCCCGGATGGTGGTGCAGTCCGCCGAACACAATTGAAGGTGCTGCGATCCTTTACCTGCACGGCGGGGCCTACGTTCTTGGCTCGGCTTCTGCTTACCGCAATTTTGCAGGTCAGATCGCGGTCAGAGCCAAGGCGGCCACTTTCATTCCTGACTATAGGGTCGCACCCGAGCACCAGTTCCCCGGCGCGGTTGACGATGCTCTTGCGGCATTTCGTGGCCTTTCGGGAGCCGGATATTCAAGCTTGACATTGGCTGCTGACTCGGCCGGTGGAGGGCTGGCTCTTTCTCTGCTTTCAATCGCCACGGCCAGATCGAAAGACGGCTCAGTTCTTCGGCCGGCTGCGGCAGCGGTGATGTCTCCGTGGATCGATTTGTCCCTTACCGGAGACAGCATTAAGGCAAGGGCTGATGCCGATCCTCTCCTGACGCGTGACGCTTTGCGAAGGCCGCGAAACTCTATCTCGGCGAACAGTATCTGTACAATCCTCAGGCATCACCGCTTTATGGCAACTTAGCAGGACTCCCTCCAGTGCTTCTTCATGTCGGCGAGGACGAAATCCTGTTCGACGATTCGTGCCGTTTCGCTGAACGGATCGACTCTGCTGGCGGGACGGCGCGCATCGATGTATGGCAGGGGATGGTTCATGTATTTCCCTCCAATGTCGAACTGCTGCAGGCTGCGAGGGAGGCGCTGGATGACATAGGGGAGTTCTTACACTCTCATCTTGGCAGAGGATCAACATAGAAGGCGCCGATCCCCCGTTTGTGGCCGATATGTGCAATCCGGTGAATTCTGATGCCAGAAAGCGCTTGCACTACCATCAGATTCGAATATGCGATTCGCATATGTTCTATATATGGAGAGCGCCGTGGGGATTGTGAATATTGACGACGATTTGCATGATCAGATACGAAAGGCAAGCGCAGTGTCGTGCCGGTCAATCAACGCGCAAGTGGCCTTCTGGATCAAGATCGGCATGTTGTGCGAAATGAATCCGACGATGGGTTTCAATGAACTCGTTGCCCGGGAACTGCGAGCCGCTGGCGTCGTAGCACAAGTGGGCAAGGTGGCTTCGACATGACCAAGCGGCCGGAAGAAGTCGCATTGCTTGCGGAGTCGGGCAAATTGCTAGCGGATGTGTTTGGCTGTCTGGATCAACTGTGAAGGACATTCAGGCACATCTGCGACACGCGAGAGCAGACACTCGGACTCGCGCAGACGGTAAAAGAGACCAGGGCCGGTGATCTCAGCGATTCCCAGCCCATGCGCCCAAGCCGCAACATCCTTCAACGAGAGGTCAGAAACGGCATAGGCAAGTGCCATGCGCATCAACGCAGCCGCATCGGGAACGTTGCGGCATCGCAACAGTGACCCGTTCAGCCGCGCAGACTTTCCAAGTCAGAGGGGAGCAAAGAAAGCAAATAAGGCCATTGTTGATCTTCGTGAACCGGAAGCGATTTCATGCTAAGAGAATAAACAGCAGATCAAAGAAGTTCGATCCTTATTTTAACGCTTATGGGGGGGACCTCAGCTTCTGCGTGGGAATCCGAACTCCAGAGCCTTGTTTTTATTGTGCATGTGGACAGGGGAATTATCCGCAAACGCCGAAACTCAAGGCTGCACGATCGCGTTATAGCCGTCGTTGAGCAGCTTCTGGCGCATGGCGGCGGCGGCTGTCCAGTTCGCAAAAGGGCCAATCTGCACATGGAGCAGGCCGTCGGCGGGATCGTGGCGGACGGTGGCCGCAAAACCGCGCTTG
>Ga0255354_1000982_pt1 | contig 17174 bp, 18 predicted proteins | sample HBST50metaG_FD_189942 | JGI IMG/M metagenome (GOLD analysis project Ga0255354, IMG submission 189942) | Peat soil microbial communities from Stordalen Mire, Sweden - H.B.S.T50 | ecosystem: Environmental > Terrestrial > Soil > Wetlands > Peat | place: Sweden: Norrbotten County, Stordalen Mire...
GTCCGCAGCCCGTCTACCCGCCCTCATTCGCGCTCCCGCCACAGCGGGAGGCCCTTTCTCGCCCACCCGACGGTCTTGAGCGCACCATTGTGCGGCACCGCACACGCTGTCCGCACTGCACCTCGATCACTAAAGGCGTTATCCTGAAGATAGGCTGTGAGGAGCCGCTACGAGAGGTCTGGGAATCTTGTAGAATCATCGCGACATTGTTGTCTTCCAGATATTGGGGATGAATCAGTATGATGCAAACTTTAGCGAGATTCGCTGTAATATTGGCTATTGCAATCCCTGCCTCACTTCCGGGGCAAACACCCAGTCCTGCCGCGAACGCTAGCAGTAAGCCGCAGGTGAATAGCCACAGTCAACAAACAGCGCCCACTCCAAGTATGCCCGTCGTCGATGCTACCCGTACCCAAAATTCCCAAGAGCAATCCGCCAATCAGAATGGCAGCATAGGAAGCGTAACCGTTTGGGCGCGTGAACCGCTGAAAGTCCAGGCCGATGTCCCCAAAGATTGGAGAGACAAACTTAATTGGATTCTGAGTCTAATTCTTGTGCTGATTGGTTGTTTTGGCGTTTGGTACGCCCGAAAGACTCTCAAGGCTATTGAAGGTCAACTCAATGAAATCAGGGCGGCGGGGAAACAAACCGACCAGATGATTGAGCACACCGGCGCTCAGGCTAGAGCGGCCTTGATGAATGCTCAAGCTGTTATTGACAGCGAACGCGCTTGGCTCTCCGTCAGCATGGGTGACTTGGAATTGCCCTACAAAGAGATCCCTACTGATTCGGAAGTGTGGTTTGCTCCTCGCGTGACGAATATCGGAAGAACTCCCGCTCACATCACGAAAATGTACCTTAGAGTCCGATTCTGTACTTCGATCACGCAGTTTGATTATCCACCCGTCTACGAGAATGAGACGGATCGGCCCAACGATGGCAGCAGTAGGCTTTTTGGCGATAAACTCTTTGAGGAAAAGGTCATGGCTGTGCCCAACGGAACCATAATGCCCGTCCGCGTCAATACGAGCGGACAGAAACTCCGTCAACTGGCGGACGGGAATAACATGAAACTGTTTGTGTATGGATACGTTAAATATCGCACTATAGGCCATCCGGCTTGTACTACCGGTTTTTCCCTCCAGTACCACATACCGGGCGCCATCAGCGATCCTCTCGAAGGTCTCCCCACGGGCTTCGCCATATATGGGGCACCAGGCTACAATTACGCTACTTAAAAGCCAATTCATCGTTTCAGGAACAGGGCATGAAGGCGCAACAAACGACAATGTAGCGTACGCAGGATACACCGGTGTTCGTCGAGACGTGCCTGCACTTTACCGGCGGCGGGGGACTTCCTCTCGATAGAGCTGAACCTCACCAGCGGAGAGGGAATCTATTAGCTGGGGATTCCATCCGAACAAACCTCTACTTCTTGGGATAGGGCTGGTAACGCCGGAGGTTGTTGATAATGTCACGGCGCTGGCTTTATGTGTTTCTCAGCCCACTTTCTCGCTCGTTCCTGTACGCGGGACAAGTCTGCCGTCGTCAGATGTGAGGCAGCATCATCCCGTTCTTTGGCCAAGTCTACAGCCGTCTGGGCTCGCCAGGAATAGTGCCCGCTTTTGTCGCCGGCAGTTTCTTGAGCCAAAACCTCGACTCCAGTTTCCGGTTGGTTAGCCGCCGTTGCGAGATCCAACCAGAAGTAAGCTTCTGCGTAGTCTTGCGGGACGCCTCTGCCTTTGAGATAAAGGTTGCCAAGGCGTTCTTGCGCTTGGACAATCCCTTGCTCGGCTGCTTTGCGATACCACACCGCCGCCTGCAAAGAATCTGACGGTACGCCTATGCCATCGTCGTAACTTAATCCGAGGTTAAGTTGTGCCTCAGCATTTCCCTGCTCAGCCGCCTTGCGATACAAGACCACCGACTGTACTAAGTCTGATGTCACACCCAGACCAAATTCATATTGCCAGGCAAGCATGAATTGCGCAGGAGCATACCCTTGCTGTGCGGCCCTGCGAAACCAGAAAGCTGATTGAGCGTAGTTCTGGAGCACACCGTGCCCATCCTTATAAAAGATTCCGAGGTTATATTGAGCATTCGCATTTCCTTGCTCGGCAGCCTTGCGAGACCAGTAGGCTGCCCGTGTGTAATCCTGCGGGACAACGTGACCAAGGTAGTACGCCGCGCTAAGGTCGAGTTGCGCCTTCGCGTTTCCGGCAGCGGCTTGCTCCTTGAGTGTGGAAATGCTTTGGACTGCTGCATCTATGGATTGAGCCAAAACACCATACCCCAAAGTCAACAGCGCCAAGGCTACCCATAGGTGAAAGAATCGTGTCTTTCTCATGTCCATCCTCTCTTCCACGTTTCAGCAAAATCATTTCCTTAGCTTCTCGGACTTTTCGATGATTTCTTTCATATGCTTGGCGCAATCCTCCGCAGTTCTTTGGAGTTGGTTGGCACCTCCCTTGCCTGCCGCATAGGCGAACACAACCTGTGAAGAGCGCGGATCAACTACGGCAATACCTGTGCTGGTCGATCCGAGAGCCGCTAATGCAGCCCCATAGCCACCGCCGCTGTTGCTTCTGGTGATCACATTGGAATTGTTGACATTATTGTTGTTGACATTAGAGTTGCTGACAACAACCGCAGGCTGACTCGGAGTTGTGTGGTTGACAGTGCTCCGAACTATGTAGTCCGCCTTATCCTTGTCGGCCACAACGACCAAGGGGACGTGCTTCTTCACGATTGCCGCGGCCAGATAGGTTTCATAGCCGTCCATTGGTTCGATGTAGATGGTAGACCCGCTCTTGAGTTGTGGAGCCTGAGCGAGTGCAATTGCAGAGGACGTGAGCAACACAATGGCGAGTACTCGATTCATGAGCATTTCCTTTCCTTGCGACCCATATGCTCAGGACGGCTTGTGAGCGCCGTAGCGATTGCCGCTGCGCCAGTTGTTGTAGTGGCCGTTCCTGTGATGGGAATTCGTCGCGCCGGGATACTGGCCACCGTGCGAGGTCGTGTGCTTTCCCCCGCCATAGTAGGGGCGACTTGCCGACGAATGACGCGCCGTGCTGTAGATTCTTGCGTGTGTCCCAGTTCGATACTTGGGGGTGGCCGCGTGAGCAGCACACAGTGAGACCATAATGCAAAGCAAGGTCAGGATAGCGGCCAATCGTTTCATGAAATTGTGTACGCCCTTCCTTCGAGATGCGAGTGTCATTGAGGATTTGCCTGGACGGGATGGTCCTCAAACCATTTTCTCGCCCTTTCCTGCGTTTGCAACAATACCGTCTTGGTCAAGTGGGAAGCGGCATTGTCACGGTTTTCCGCGAGATGGGGCTGTTTTGCAGATGCAAGGCTATACCAAAAGTATGCTTCGGCGTAGTCTTGAGGAACGCCCTGTCCATTGTCGAAGAGTATTCCAAGGCTGTTCTGCGAGTACTCATCCGCTTGTTCAGCGGCTTTCCGATACCAAATAGCTGCTAGAGAGTAATCCTTAGGGAATTCACCTCCGCCGTCATCCCTAATCCCTCTCTTTCCCCCTCCGGGCGCATCAACAAATTTGATGACTCCGCCGTTATAATACAGATCACCTAAGTCTCGCTGAGCATAAGCGTTCCCGAGATCCGCGGCCTTTCGATACCAAGCGGCTGCCTGCGTATAGTCCTGCGCTACACCGTTGCCGTATGCGTATGCCTCGCCAAGCGCAGACTGTGCATCCGCAGTAGTTCCCTCCATAATCTTCCGAGACCACTCGGGAGCTCCTGCGATTTCTCCTTGGCGAAGTTCAGCGGCCTTGCGAAACCAGATGATGGCCTGTGCATAGTCCTGTGGTAAGCCTTGACCTCTGTAGTATGCAATTCCAAGGTTGTATTGTGAAGAAGGATCGCCTTGCTCGGCGGCTTTACGCCACCAGATGGCAGCCTGCGAATGATCTTGTGGCAGACCTTGGCCGTTGTCGTACATGACTGCAAGTTCTTCCTGCGATACGGCATCGCCTTGCTCAGCGGCCTTCCGAAACCAACCCGCAGCTTGTGTATAGTCCTTTGGGCGTCCACACAGCGTCGATCCTTCTTCATACGTGTACCCAAGATAATGCTGCGCCGATGCGTTGCCGTTTTGCGCAGCTATGAAGCCCCAGCGGCATGATTCTTTCTGATTGCCTAAGCGTGAGTAACTTAGGGACACTTGCTCCTCCGCATCCGCATCCCCAGCCTTCGCCTTGGCAAGCAAGGCGGGGTCGATACCTTTGCTTTGCGCCCATCCGGTGGCAATACATACCAGTATTGCCAAGGCTACCCACAGGTGAATGAATCGCGCCCTTTTCATTTCCGTTCCCTCTGCACTATCTCAGCAAGATCATTTCTTTTGCTTCTCGGACTTTTCAATGAGCTCTCTCAGCTCTTTGCACAAGCCTCTGCTGTTTTCTGGAACTGGTTGCACCGTTGTTCCCCGCTCGATAGTCCACGTGGTTAAATGCTCCCTATTTTAGAAGCCTGAGCGAAACTTCTGCATACTTGCTGACATAGTCTGCTTCGCCGTCGATGCCGATTTCTCTTTTTCCCCAAGGGTTCCAGGGGGCCTCTACCTTCCAGCCAGCAAGCGGAAGCTCCATCTTGATCTCATCGATGAGCTCTTGTTTCGCCTTTTCGGTCTGCCTTTTAAAATCGAGCGGGTAAAAGACTTCGTTGGGCAAGACCGCAAGGGTGATTCGCGTTCTTCCCCCGTCAGATTCATCAGAGTCATCGATGTTCTTGACGATACCCGTCTTTTCTAATCTCTCTTTATTGGCGCTCCACCAGTGGTTGAGCACTCGAATTCCAATATGTCCTCCGTGGAAGAAGAACTCGGGAGACCAATCTGAATCTCCAAACTTGTCTTTCAAGATCGGATGAGGGAACTTCAGAAAATCCAGACTCTGGGAGTATTCGATGCTCTTTGTGTACCAATTGGGGCCGGTCCAATGAACCAGCTTGGGGCTTGCTTCGCTTGAAAGTACAACTGCGGTGATGCCGGAATAAAGCGTATGGAGTGGTGTCCAGGGGTAAGAAGGAAGGCCGCCTTCAGGATAAGGTCTCTTCCATTCAGCCGTTACTAAACCGAGGTCAAACAGCATCTTTGCGATATTCGGTCTGATCCACACGCTGTAGGGTTGGGAACTGAGGTCATAGACTTCGCGGATGCTAGCCATGTTCTGCTCGGTCCGAAACCAAACAAGAATAAGCAAAACCACGATTACGATTGTGCCGTGCAGGGATATTCCACCCACGAAATAGATGAACGCCCCGATGGCAATGATTTCCAAGACGAACAGAAAAATATCTGTTATCGACTGAAAGGATCGTGCTCTCATCTTCTTGCCTCGTTCGTGCTCTCTGGTTGTTATGCTTGCATATGCACATCAATCTAGGCTAGGGCTGGTAGTGCCAGAGATCGTTTAGATAGCCCGCCGTTCCTGTCGAGTCAAAGCCATCCCCACCCAAGAGCCAGAAATTGCCTGACGCATCGCTCCAGCTCACGGCATTTTGCCGTCCACCTGGGATGTTGATTGACGCCGCCGTTCCCAGCGTTCCATAGACGCCGGATTGGCCGAAGTATGCTTTGGGGACTGTGCTGCTGCCGCCCATCCATATCCATTCGCCATATTCGCCCAGTGTCGGATCAAACTTCCACAGGTCATTGAGATAGCCCCACCACGTTCCGGTCGAGTCGTAGCCTTCCCCGCCGAAGAGCCAGTGATTACCCGACGCATCGCTCCAGCTCACGGCATTTTCGCGTCCTCCGGGGATGTTAGTTGCGGACGCTGTTCCAAGCGTCCCATAGACGCCGGATTGGCCACAGCCGTAGTAGTCGCAGCCAACCGTACTGCTGCCACCCATCCACGTCCACTCGCCGTAGGTGCCCAGTTGTGGATCAAACTTCCACAGGTCATTTAGATAGCCACCCTTTCCGGTCGAGTCGAGGCCATTTCCTCCGAAGAGCCAGAAATTACCCGACGCATCACTCCAGCTCACGGCTTCTTCTCGTCCTCCGGGGATGTTCGTTGAGGCCGCTGTTCCCAACGTCCCGTAGATGGGCGAACCGCCGCCGCCCATCCATGTCCACTCGCCGTAAGTACCCAGTTTTGGATCAAACTTCCATAGGTCATTGAGATAGCCCAGCGTTCCGGTAGAGTTGTAGCCATACCCTCCGAAGAGCCATAAATTGCCCGATAGATCACTCCAACTTACGGCGTTGTTCCGTCCTCCAGGGATGTTTGTTGCGTCCGCCGTTCCCAATGTTCCGTAGACGCCGGGTTGGCCACAGTAATCAATTGTGCAACTCATTGTGCTACTGCCACCCATCCAAATCCACTCGCCGTATTCGCTCAGTTTTGGATCGAACTTCCACACATCATTGAAATAATCCTCTCTTCCGGTAGAGTCGGAGCCAAACCCGCCGAAGAGCCAGAGATTACCCGACGCATCGCTCCAGCTCACAGCATTTTCGCGTCCTCCAGGGATGTTCGTTGCAGCCGCTGTTCCCAGTGTCCCGTAGACGCCGGATTGGTCACAGTATTCATCGCAGGCAACAGTGCTGCTGCCGCCCATCCACGTCCACTCGCCATAAGTACCCAGCTTTGGATTAAACTTCCACAGATCATTGAGATCGCTATACGCTCCAATAGAGTCGTATCCAAACCCGCCGAAGAGCCAGAGATTGCCCGACGCATCACTCCAACGTGTGCCTCCGTAACGTCCTCCGGGGATGTTCGTTGAGGCGGTCGTTCCCTGCGTCCCGTAGACGCCGCTTTGTCCACAGTCACCTCTGGCGACACAGGCGTCAACCGTGTTGCCGCCCATCCATGTCCATTCGTTTGAAGTCGGACTTCCAACCAGTATTGTCGCGGTGCCTGATTTTGAGGTGTCCTGTGTCGAGGTTGCCGTTATTGTCGCGGTGCCTGTACCAGCGGGTGTGAATACCCCAGAAGTCGTGATTGCGCCATCTGATGCGGCCCAGGTAACCGCCGAACTGTATGATCCAGTACCCTGCACGGTTGCCGTACAGGTAGATGTCTGCGTGGTTAGGATGGACGCCGGAGAACAACCCACTGAAACCGAAGTGATTATGGACGGCGCGGTCACTGTCACTGTTGCATCGCCGGATTTGGTCGAATCCTGCGTCGATGTTGCGGTGATGGTCGCCGTCCCTGTGCTGGAAGCCGTAAATACGCCAGCACTGCTGACGGTGCCTATGCTCGTGGGGCTGACGGACCATGTGACCGATGAGCTGTAATTTCCAGTCCCGCTCACTGTCGGTGTGCAGGTTGATGTTTGATTTGTATTGATCGAACCGGGCGAACAGACCACCGCAACAGACGTGATTGCGGGCATACTGCCCCCGCCGCTGCTACCGCCCGAACCTCCGCCACAACCGGACACGAGCAGCACAATCGAGATAACCAACGCGAAAGCAATCTTTCTGTGGAACGGCATCTTGGCCACCTTTCGAGCCTAAAAGAGTGTATGCACTAAATATAGCGCAAAGGCTAACCCGATGATGAACGCATGGCAAGGGACATCTGTGCGGCGACCGGCGAGCGAATCAGGAAGTTGCGCCGCGCCCGGAATTGGCGGCAGATTGACCTTGCCGAGCAGTCCGGCGTCCACGAGGTGCATATTTCGGATTTGGAGCGTGGCGCACGAGAACCGGGGCTGCGCACCCTCAACAAGATAGCTCTCGCACTGGATACTACACTATCAGAGTTACTGAAAGGATTATGATCCACTTTTGACCTGCCTGCTGGCTGTTAAGTGATTGATAATAAGTATACTTACCTCTTCCGGCGACCGTCTGAAGAGTGAATTGGCTTGCATCTCCTCTGCTCCAGCGCGAAGCGGTATTTGCCGGCAGAAACACCTAATGCAATCACCCAGCGGGATTATGGGCGACCGTTTTGGAAAAAGTTCCGATGTCGCCTGTCCGTTCAAACAGCACTCGCAAAGAGGCCACTGATCGCGGTAGGCATCTTCAGCCAGAGGTGGCTGTCGTCTTTATAATTTAGGTGCTAAAGACCAGTGGATGCGAATTGCAAAGGACCAGTCCGTTGCCGGTTATCCGGCGCTCGTGGCGCGCGCCTTTCTCCGGCGCTGCCGGTTTTGCACCATTGTCCCTGAAACTGCTGCTTATGCACTGAGGGTTAGTAATCGAAAGGCGGCAGACTTCCTTTGTCAGCTCGCTGCGCTGGGGCTGATCAAGCCCGCAGAGTATTTGCCTCTAGACGAAAAGGCGGCATATGAGATCACAACTCGGGGAAATGCCTTTGCCAATGCCTCCGCAACAAAACCAGTCTTCCGCAAGACCGCCGAGCTGGCTCTCGAACGCTTCTTGGAGCGGCTCCATGAATTGAATGCGAGCCCTGAGTACGTCTACCGGGTCGATAGCGCTGTGCTCTTCGGCAGTATGCTCTCCGATGTTGAGCGGCTGGGCGACGTGGACATTGCCATCGAGTTGCAATCTAAGGTGGCTGGAGAGGCGGAGTTTCGGAAATGGTGTGACAAACGTCGGAAAGCCGCCCAGGAGCAGGGAAGAAGCTTCAGGTCCGCCTTCGATTGGGTCGTGTGGCCAAGAATCGAAGTCTTTCACGTGCTGAGAGCGCATGCTCGTATTCTCAGTTTGCATGAATGGGACGAGGTCGTTCGGATGCCGAAGGTGCGCTACAAGGTTCTGTGGGGTGACGCCGAACAGATTGCAGGGCTGATTTCTAAGGGAACGCAATGCTGACAGGTGCAGGTTCCAGAGTTCGCGAACGCGACAAATTGGAGACAGCCGCGACCTCGCCCTTATCGTAGCCTGGCGAGAGATGGTAAGAAAATGTTTCGGCTCCTCTACGATCAGGTATCGAGAACCGGGCATGGTTAAAATACTTGGTTCAGTTGCGCGCCGAAAGGACTCCAAAATTGGGTAGTGGGCTACTTTGCTTTTCCACTGGCTTTAATGCCAAACGCGATTGAATGCTAGGCCGGTCGTTTGGCAGGTTTGGGGCGTTGGCGATTGTGTGCCTATTAGGTGTAGTCGTTGTATCCTTTGGTAAGGCTCACACGAAACCCCGATGGGTCAATCTTCTTCCCGTCTCTATCAGTCATTCCTTCCCCCATATAGAAGCGATAAACAGAGCATACGCGGGTGTAATGCGGGTGCCTGAACGCATCCTGATACTCAATACACCCATAGGCACAGAGAATCTTTTTCCCGTTTCTCAGGTCGATCAATTCTTCTGGAGTGAGCGGCTTCCCGTATTCAAGCGGAGCAGGAATCTGGTATCTGTATCCAGAGGGATTGACGCTGCCTCTTGGAAAGATTCCCTCTTCCGATTTGAAAGTTTGAGTCTTTTCAAGCAGCGGTTGAGCGGGGTTGGTTCCCGGAATAACAGGAACAATACGGCAGCGGAAACGCTCCCGGATAATTCTGACTGGAGGATTCCCGGTCACTTCAATGTCGTAGATGGCACTCGGAACATATCCTGGCGAGTCTATCGGCTGCGACAGATTAAAAATTCCCTTCACTGTTATCCATGCTCTATCGGTCGCTTTCTGAAAGCGGATGGCTTTCCAAGCCATGTATCCAGCCCAGAGAGCGAGAACGGCCAAAGCCCAATTAGACCAGGTTGCTGGCCAAAACGCTTCTTCCCAGTGATCCCAATCATGCGGTTGATCCTTGGAGGTGGACTGCTCTTTCTCGCCAATTGGTTGTATTTGGACGTAATGACAAAGTGGAGCAGCCGAGCAGGGGTTGTTTGTTTGGCTTTGGGCATGATTATCCTGCTTGCTCCTATTCGCTGGGAGATTCTGTGCGGATGCGATCCCCACGAACACGCCGAGTATGGTCAGACGAATCAGTAACACCCAAACAGGATAGTCGATTCGCCGGACGTTATGCAGCTATTGCCTTTGCTTCGTAGGACTCCCATAGCGCAACCAGATCGTTTACGCTCCACAGTTTAGAGGTAACGCCAGCGGCCATAGCAGGACTCATACGGATGGTGCGATGAATTTGAATAAAGTTGTAGGCAAAATAATTAAGAGCGGTAGCGGCTTCATGGTTCTGCAATTTCCGGCTGAACCCATTGGACAGGCGCGTGTAGCGCCTCATGCTGGTTCTCACGGTCCAATTTTGCCGCTCAATATAGCTGGTGGAAACGTGTTTCGGGTCAGGACTCCCGGAAATGCGGTGCTCTTCAATCCCGATGCACTTGGCGGGCGAGTAGCGGTGTTCCTCTTGGGGTTTGCCATAGATTTTCTGCAAGACGGAATAATCGACATTGCAACCAAAGGCCCGCTCAACCGCTTCAAGGTAGGGTTTATGGCCGTCTGTTGTCAGTTGGACTCTGTGCCTCAACCGGCTGGCCAAATCGTCAACAAAGTCTTTCGCCGTTTCAGCGTCGCGGCTTCCCAGGGTCCAGCACGGAACGAGTTGTGTATCGGCGTCAACAGCAACCCACAGCTAAATATCGCCCGCATCAGGATGCTCTTTTGCAATCTTTTCCGTGCGGTGTTTTTCTTTGCAGTAGATCCATGCCCACAATTCGTCAAGCTGCAAGCGACGGCACTTGAGATTCTGGAAAACCTCATTTTGGTAAGCCGCGCACACATCGCCAACTTCAACCAACAACCGCACTACGGTTTTCTTCGCAACGCCGGTCATTCTGACGGTGTACCTGATCGAGCATCCTTCGATCAAGCAGTTAATCACTTGTGCTGTTGTGTCGCTGGGTAAGCGGTTCATAATGAGTCAAGAACACTAATGCGCTTTAGCATTGTCAAGAGAAAAGATTGCAATTCAGCAATTCTAAGTGGGAGGCGGATTACATGAGATGAGTGTATTCATGAGGCTGCACCAGGAGGGGAAGACGAGGTAAGCTGAGATGGTTCGGATGTGCTGGAAGAAGCTGGAGCGCGAACCTTTTGCCTGGCGGGCTTGTTGCCAGAGGGTTTCCAGGCAGTCGTTTGCGGTATGGAAGGCGAAGGCCAGCAGATTCATGGCCGCGAACATCCTGGCCAGGTATTTCTTTCCGTGCCCAAAGTTGTGCGCGAGATTATAGCCGTTGTTTTTCAGCACGTTGAAGCTCTCGTTCTCGATCTTCCAACGGGCTCGTGCGCAAGCGGCAACCTCGACCACGTTGTCGGCCGTCAGCGGCAAGCTGGTTACGAAGGCACCGTCGTAGCTGGTTTTCCCCTTGGCATCGACGATGCTGACTCCGAGCCAGTTGACGGCCAGCGCATCGTTTCCATCGCGCAGCGGAACGCCCTCGATCCAGCGGTAGCGATAGGTCAGGCTGTGCTTGCCGGGCTTGCGCTCGGTGACCGTCTGTTCGTCCAGCGGCGCGCCATCCAGGAACTCATACAATGTTTTGTGGCCGTCCTTCTTGCACACAAATAGAAAGTCCGCGCCCGTTGCGAGCACTGCTTCGGCCAGTGGTTGGCAACTGAACAGCGCATCGCCCAGATAGACCGGACGTAACTGCTTCACGCGCTCGCCGTGCGCAATCAGCCAGCGTTTGGAGGCGTTTCGTTCGTAATCCTGCTTCTCGGCTCCATCCTGCGCAGAGATGAACTCCGGCATCAGCGGCAGAACCATGTTATGGCCGGACGCGACGATCATGGCCGCCAGCATGGCATGATAATGCTCCGTCTTGCCGTTCGATCGCTTGCGCGTAAGACACTGCGGGAAGCTCAGCTTTTGCGAACAGAAATACTCGGTCCCATCGAGTGCTATCAGCGTCCGTCCCGCCAGCCTCTGAAAGGCCCTCAGGCCGTCGCGCTCGCGCAGTTGCTCTAAAACCTGGTCGAAGCAGGGCTGCAATGCCTGTGGGGAAACCGTGTCCAGCAAGGTGCGGATGTGGTTGTCGGTGGGAATCTTCTCCATGCCGAACAAGGTCTGGCAATTCGAGGCGCCGTGACCTTCCAGCAACCGTTTCTGGTGAGACAAAAACGACTCGCTCTGCATGAAAAACAAGGAAAATGCCGAAAGCCCAATATCCGACATGGCGTAGCCCCCGTCGGAAGAGCGCCGGGAATCGAAAAATCCTGAACAAGCCTCCCGCAAACCTTGAAGAAGAACCTCGAATATCTCCATACCCCAAGAAAACACTGCGCTATACCCACGCAAATATCGACCTTGGTTCCCACTTAGAATTGCTGATGCCACCAAACGTGGCTGTATGCTAGAGGAAGAAACAATTACTCTTCTGATAGGGGATTGGGATGTGTGTTGGATTTCCACCGTTGCGCTTTACTCAATATGCGGCGATACTTCCAGCCATAAATCTCGACTATTGCTATTGCAATTCTGGTTCCGAAGCGGGAGGTGAACGTGGAAAAGAGCTGCTCTTGGGAAGACAAAGATGGCTGGAAATTGCTCAAGAAATGGCACCAATCTGGCTGTGAAATTGCCGTGAATTGTGGTGACATGTTTTCAGAAACGCACTTTTCAATGAATAAGGGATTGATAACCCAATTAAACCCTTCGCGGATTCGGATTCGCGGAGAGGATGGCGACGAGTTCGAGTTGCCGCTATCGGAAACGGTTAAAGGCAGACCGCATTTCAAGGATGTTGTGTCGTCCGAAATTATGGCACTGCATCCGGTGGTAACACGTAAATTCCCTGAAATGGTTTTAGTGTCGGTAGGGATGGAGACTTGGCACTTCGTCGGTCCAATTGAGATTGAGGGGCAGACTTGACCTTGCGTTCCGGGCATTTCATGGTCCTTTCTCTCTGGTAGGGCAAAGTAGCCCACTACCCAAAATTGCCTTTGTTGTCCTCTCTACTCCCTCCATTGATAACATGCGTACTCCGCAGTGTACTCATCGGCTATTAACCGACTTCTGTTTCTTACATCGCTTTGGGCATTATGCACAGATTATCTGGGCCCAGCGCTTGCGCAATTCTGTACTTAAGAAACCCGGAAATAATCATGTAATCGGCAACGACAACTGCTCCGGTGGACGATGCAGATTCATTTGCTTCACGAAGCGCCGCACATATTCGCTGACCAGCCGCGACTTGTTATCGGCCCGCGTGGCCAGATGAGTTTCCAGCCGAATGTGCTCGTCGAGCAAGGGAAGATTGGCAAGCCCATGGTCAGTGGTGCGCATCGCTTCCGTCGGAGTCAGCCAGGCTACCAACGCATCGTCCGTCAAAAGAGCCGCGGCCTGTTCTGCATGGCTGACGTGGTGGATAATCGTTGCCTGTTTCTGTTCACTCGCCACCTGTTCAAGAATCAGATCATGCAGATATGGATGGATGCTCCGATTGAAGAATGCCCATGGATATTTCACGACCTCAGCAAGCGTCGCAGACTGCTTCGCCGCGAGCGGGTGCCCCTCACGAAAGACAATCCGGAATGAATTGCGAACAAGGCAGAGCGTCGTAATGGCCGCGATTTCCGGTGGAGAGGTCACAAGAGCAATATCAATGTGTCCTCGCTGAAGTTGCGTCAACAACTCGGCGGAATACTCTGTATCAATTTCAATGGCAAGATCTCGGTAGAGCGGAAGTTCAATTGAGCGCAAAAGCTCGATCAGTTCCGGCGGCATGAACGCCGAAACGCCGATGCACAGCCTGGAGCGCTCGCCGTGTGCGGCTTCCTGAGCTTCATGAATGGCGCGATGATACGCGTGGATGATCTCCGTGGCATAGGCAATGAAAGCGAATCCGGCGTCGGTCGTCTTCACGCCATCGTGGCCTCTTTCGAAGAGATGCACATTGATTTGCCGTTCGATGAGTTGTATGCGCTTGCAAAACGCCGGCTCGCTGATGCCGACACGCTTGGCAGCCTCGGTGACACTGCCTGCCTCGTGCAGGGCGACCACCAGTTCGAGGTCGCGTATCTTCAGATGGGATAACATCGCTCATAGACCTCCTTGCACAGCTCGACGATTCTTCAAGGCAAGTCAGTTCTTGCGACTCAAATCCAAACAACTGAAACACGACCTTCGAAGAGAAAAAATCGCGCTTCCTAACTTCGCTCCTCAACCTTCCGTCTCTTCATCTCGATTCCTGTTGCATTTTGGTTGCCAAACGCGGAGCATTTATTCCAAATAGTTACAGCCAACTTCCAAAAGTTATTGAACAAGCTGCGCGATTTAGGCGCGGAGTTGGCAAAAGGGAGCATCAGTGCTTTGCGATGAGCAGCCCCGATAACCAACGCATCAGGCATAGCACCATCAACATTGCGCTTTCAAAACAAACGCTGTACAGAAAGCCTTCCAACAATCCCAGACGAGTTGAATCAATGGGAACAGGAGCAACCTTTCGGCAGAGACGACCCAGGCCAGCTAATCACACTTCAATCGAAACGAGAGCCGTCCGGCTTAGACGCTCTGGGTAGGAAAATATTACGCAACAAAGTAATTCTTACAGACCGAATTACTCCACAATGAGAAAAGAAAACGAGAAGAGATAGACCGGGAGCAGGAACGATTCCCATGAGTCTCTTCCGAAGCGGTGAAATCTGGTGGTACGAATTCTGGTTCGCTGGACAGCATATCCCGGTTTGAAATATTTCTATGCACAGTGCCGCCGCCCTCCGCCGCGATCTATTCCAAATGGTTACAGCCAACTTCCAAAAAGTTATTGGACAAACGGCGATCTTCTGTTGCACGGTTGGCAACAGGAGCGCATTGGAACTCTTGGCGCTCCACGTAACAACAGGAGGCTAGACTGTGGACCCATTACCCATCCCCTACAGAAAGTCTTCAAGACCGCCAAAACGTCCTCCGACTTCAGAGATTCCGGAACGCCTGATCGACAGCGAAGAGGCGGCTGCCATCATCGGCATTCATCCAAAGACTCTCCAGCGGTATGCACGCCGCGGCCTGATTCGCGGTGTTCACGTTGGCAAGCTGTGGAGGTTCCGCGGATCGACGATTGAAGAATGGATCGAACGGGAAGAACTTGCAGGCTGAGTGCGCCGATTTGCAAGTGAAATCTCCTGGCCGTGCACGCCTGCTTGGACTACGCTTGATGTAGGCCAACCGTGCTCGCCACCGGAAAGGAGAAGATTATGAGGCGTGCACGACATCAAAAAGGAAGTTTGCAGCGTGTGAAACGCAAGTCTGGCGAATCGGTTTGGATCTTTCGCTGGTACGAGGTACAACTCGACGGAACCAAATGCTACCGCAAAGCGGTAATTGGCTCTGTCAGCGAGTACAAGACCGAAGCCGAGGCGCAGAAAGCCGCAGACGCGCTTCGATTGGAAATCAACGAACAAACCCCGCGACAAATGTTGCAGGCTATCAGCATTGAAACGCTGGTTGAACACTACCGGCAGCATGAATTGCCAGACATTGTTCAGGCCACACGGCCTTTGGGCAGTGTGGCTGGGGAAGATGAGACACGGAAGTCCTTCTCGACGCAGCTAACGTATGCAGGCTATCTGCGCAAATGGATTCTTCCTCGCTGGCGCTCGTACAGGTTGACGGATGTGAAGCCGATCCACGTTGAGGAGTGGTTGAAATCGTTACCCATGTCGAGAGGGTCGAAGGCGAAGATCAGGAACATCATGAGCGCTCTTTACAGTCACGCGCAACGGTGGGAGTGGACAACCTCCAATCCCATCACGCACGTGCGTCAGAGCGCCAAGCGTTCCAGAATTCCGACGGTTCTCACGATTGACCAACTCAAGGATTTTCTGGCGAACCTCGCAGACCCGGCCAAGACAGCAGTGCTTTTGGGAGCGGTCACGGGCCTGCGCGTTGGAGAACTGCTCGGCCTCAAGTGGTCCGATGTCGATTTCGAGAAACTTGAAATCTGTGTCAGCCGCGATGTAGTCAAGCAGCGGATCGAGCGATGCAAGACAGAGGCATCACGAAAGCCGATCCCGATGGATGCGGAGATCGCGGAGACATTATGGGCATGGCGGCTGCGCTGCGCCTATAACCAGCCGGAGGATTGGCTCTTCGCCAGTCCCCATCGCAAGGGCCAGCAACCGTACTGGCCGAGTTCGCTTTACCGCGTGTACCTGAAGCCGGCGCTGAAAGCCATCGGCATCACCGAGCCGGTGGGCTGGCACACGCTGCGCCACACCTTTGGAACCCTGATGAAGGCAAACGGGGAAGATGTGAAGACGATCCAGGAACTTCTTCGCCATGCCAACTTCAAGGTAACGATGGACGTGTACACGCAGGCCGTGACAGAGGTGAAGCGGACGGCGCAGAGCCGCGTAGTACGGCAAATTATGGGACCGAGGGAGGCGGAGGAAGATGAGGAGTGAAATCGAACTTTTCTTATCGAACCCTTTCAAACCCTCGGAAATTGGTTCGATTCCTTCTAAGTTGCTGATTTAATTGGCGTCCCCGACGGGATTTGAACCCGTGTTATCGCCGTGAAAGTAGTATAACGTAGGGTTGCATCGCTGGACTACTCTGGAAGCATCGCACGTAGAATCGTCAATAAATACGCGGCGTTTACAGCGTTTCTATACTTCATTTGTCCGCCAGAAATCTCTTGAGTTCGCACAGAGAATTGCCCTATAATTGCCCTATGCCACAGATGCGACAAGACGCACGAATCAAGACGCGCAATGCACGAGCGATGCTCAAGCAGCGCAGCGAACCATATTGGTGCAACGTTTCAAAGGGATTGGCCGTTGGATATTTCAAGGGCGCAACTGGCGGAACATGGATCGCACGTCATTTCAGCGTAGGGACGGGTAGGCGCAAGGCTTCCATCGGTGTTGCCGACGATTTCATGGACGCGGATGGTCGTACTGTTCTTTCGTTCGCTCAAGCGCAAGTTGCTGCGCAGAATTGGTTGACGAAGAAGAACGCCGAAGACACGGGCGAAGTCATTGCCGGGTCGTACACCGTCGCGCAAGCAATGGCCGATTACGTCGCCAATCTGGAGCGGGTCAAGCGCAAGTCGCAATACCGGACCAGTGCGCTTATCAAGGCTCACATCCTGCCCACGTTGGGACACATCGAACTTGCGAAGCTGAGGCATGGCAAGGTCAGGGCGTGGCTCACCGCGCTGTCAGAGACGGCCCCACGGGTCCGAACTCGCGTAGGGAAGACTCAAGCATTCCGCACCATCGACGCAGACAGCCCAGATGCGATGCGCAAGCGTCAAGCAACTGCCAATCGCATTTTATCAGTTCTTAAGGCCGCGTTGAACTACGCTGTAAAAGAAACGC
>Ga0255354_1000983_pt1 | contig 17173 bp, 10 predicted proteins | sample HBST50metaG_FD_189942 | JGI IMG/M metagenome (GOLD analysis project Ga0255354, IMG submission 189942) | Peat soil microbial communities from Stordalen Mire, Sweden - H.B.S.T50 | ecosystem: Environmental > Terrestrial > Soil > Wetlands > Peat | place: Sweden: Norrbotten County, Stordalen Mire...
ACAACGATGTCATGAAGTATCTGCGCGGGCACGTTGGCGTTCCAGAAGCGATCGCTGCGTAGTTGACTCGCTTCCTCTCCTCTTTGGGCCGGTCTTATACTCAGCCCATTTCTTTTGGCCCACCTCAGCACCAGCGGGTGGGCCTCTTCTATCAACAGGTAGGCCTGGGTGAAGTCGGCCGCAGGCCGCGTGGTGTTGATGCACTTCCGGGGTTTTGCCCACCCCGGTTCCTATACTAGATAGTGGCGAGAGCCTCGCCTGTTTACCCTTCTTATTCCTGACTCTCATGGATTTGTATCTTCTGTTTTGTGTATTTTGCCTCTATGAACCTCATGGAATATGAATGGGAACCTGGCAGACACTTCTCGATGTGTGTCCCTACATCCCGATCCCTCTGATGGCGATCCTCTTCGCCCTGGGGCTCTGGCACGAGATCGTGCGCAGCAACCGCCGCATCGCGGCGGATATTAAACCCCCATCGATTCAAGATTCTACTCTGTATAAGATTGAACCTTCGAAAGGGTATAAGACTCAAGTCGCCGATAACGCCATAGGGTATTTGACTTAGTATATGACTCTGTGCTCTAATCCAAGCAGATCAGAAAACTGGTCGCCGGGAGAGTGTATGACAGAAGAAACCACCGGGTTACTGGAGAAGGAACTGGCAGGAGTCAACGAACAAATCGTTCGGCTGGAGAAATACAAGACTGCCTTAAATGCCGCGCTTCAAGCGCGTTTGGACCTGGATGGGTTTATCAGCGCCCGACCTCAGGTCTATTCACCCCAGACTGTAACCTTAACGGCCCTCACCGAGGGCAAGGATTCACCGAACGCACGGCCCAACAGCTTAGAAATGGCGCGGGTCGTCTTACTCAACCTCGACGGAGAAGAGAAGACACCGGACGAGATCCGCGCGCTTATCAAGAAGACCTACGGAATCGGACCGGCCAAAACCCTGGACCAGATGCTCTACAAACGTGCCAGCAAGGGCACAATGTTCTACAAGACCGCCGAAGGCCGCTTCGGATTACTCGCACTCAGGGCCACCACGGAAGAGGTACGGACGCCGACCACAGCGGTCGCATAGCCGACAACCGAGAAAGCAAAAGGGGCCTGGTTCTCAGGCCCCTTTTGCTTTGGCTGATTGAAGAGGCTCAGCGGCTCGGTACTCCTCTCAACACTTTGCCATTAAATCATCGATATTCCGGGCAGTGACGAATTGAGCAGGGTTCTCTCCTGTGGCCAGCGCCTTGAAGTGCGCCTTACCGCATTCGATCTTGGCACTTTCCTTATCACGCAGATCGTCGGTGAAGAGGCTGCTCTTTGTCTCGACAACGAAATACAGCCGCTCCACTCCGCCCTTCTCTACCAGCACTGCCCAGTCCGGATTGTAGGTTCCGAGCGGCGTCGGAACCTTAAACCAGCCGGGGAGCTTGGCATAGACCTTCACAGCTTCATTCTTTTCCAATTGCTCAGCAAACGTGCGCTCGACGCCGGCCGAGTCGTATACCACCTGTTCGTACACAGACTTGTCCGAGTTCAGCATATTCTTGAGGTACCCGGTCAGTTCCTCCAGTTCGAAGAGTTCCTGAGCGTAGTAATCCTCGTCACCGATGCGTTGATAGCGGATGCCGTCCACAAGGGCGAGGCGCTTGGTGCGGTTGATCGACTCGTCCGCCAGCTCAATGAACTGTTGGGGATTCCGTTTGAAATCATCAAGGCGGTTACTGGCCGTCAAAATCCGCGCAAGACTGCGCCGAGTGAGTTGGGTCTTGTCCTGAAGGTCGGTCAGCAGATCGGGCAGTTCGATGTCCATTTCCTCAATGATGATCGGCGCTGCCACCCGGGTCTCTTCGGACAGTACACCTCCGCGCCCGATTGCGAGGTCGGCTATTCGAATCTGTACGCGGGTCTTGGTTATCTGCGGACTCTTCCGAATTACCTCAGCGCAGTCCCTCAGCAGCTTCTCGTTGTCGAACTGCACACGGTATGTAGTCTTGTGTTTAATCCGATCCCACAGGGCTTTGAACTCTTCGCTTTGGAGAACCGCCTGCCTGGCCTTCACCGGCCTCCGCTCATCGGCGTTCTTGATGTCGAGCCTCCCAGCAAGCTTCCGGAGCACCTCCTTGATCTGTGGGAGCTGCGCCTGGAACTGCTCTGGCAATTGAAGCGTCCCGTCCTTGAGCGCCTGCCGGAGAGTGTCCTGCACTTTGCCTTTCACATCGACATGCCCAGCCTCTTTGAGGTGCGCCCAGATTGCTTCAGACTTCTCGACTCCCAACGCTGTTGTCTGGCCGGCCTCGTCCGTTACGGGGAGCGAGGCGAACTGGTGTTTCTCCACAATGCCAAAGCGGATGCCGGTATCGGCCTCGATTTCCCTTTGAAGGTTCTCGGCGAATTGCTCGTAGCCCTCATTGGCCACGACCGTGAGTGTGTTTACCTCGAACCCACGAATTCGTTCACCCGTGATCGAGTTCACGCACAGGCGCAGCCCGCGTCCTATTGTCTGCCGGCGGAGTAATTCAGAGCCCATGTCGCGCATCGCGCAAATCTGGAAGACGTTCGGATTGTCCCAGCCCTCGCGTAGTGCGGAGTGCGAGAAGATGAACTTCAGCTTCGTGTCGAAGCTCAGTAGCTTCTCCTTGTCCTTCATGATGAGGTTGTAGGCTCGCTCTGCGTTTTCGCGGCTGCCCTGATTGCTCTCGGATGTGTCTGTCCACCCGCCCTTCTTGTCGATCGAGAAGTACCCCTCGTGAACCTCGACGGCGTCAGATGCCAGGTCTACTTCCTTGAAGAGGGTGTTGTACTTTGGCAGGGCAGCGGCCTTCCGGTATTCCTCCTCGAACATCAGGGCGTATTTGCCTTTCTCCTGCACGCCGTCAGCGTTGTACTTGCGGTAGAACTCGACCGCATCGATGAAGAATAAGCTCAGCACCTTGATGCCTTGCGGGCGAAGCCGAAGCTCTTTGTCCAGGTGTTCCACAATCGTGCGTCGAATCATTTGCCGCTTTATCGCGTCGTTATCCACGTCCCCAATTGACTGGCCCGGTCGGAGAAGGTTCTCCAGGTTGCTCAGCTCCAAATACTGATCCTCAGCCGCGCAGCCGATGGCCTGGACCAAACAGTTCGCGTATACGGCACGGCCTGTAATCTGCTCCAAATCATCTCCGGGGCGCACTATCACCGGTTCGCGCTTCACACCAAACATCTGCGGCATGTCGAGCTCAACTTTGGCGCTAAACTGGCCCCGCTTGTTGCTGGTAGAGATCAGCTTGACGTAGGCCTTGTTGTGGCCACCTTCCACTTCGAGCGAGGCCACTTCGATCTGCTTTACCAGCTTGCGCTCATAGGCGTCCACCGCATCCAGCCTGTAGAGCATGTGGTGTTTGTCGGCGTGGGTGACGGTGAACTCGGTCCGGCAGGTCTCCTGGCCGCGAAACAGGTCGCACACCGCCTCGATGGCGGCGTGCTGATAATCCAGATTTGGCTCAAAATGCAGTTTCATCGCTGGTCTTCTTCTCTCGCTTTGGAACTTGTCTTTCGAGCTTCAATCTGGTCGCGTTCTCGCGCAAGTTCTTTTCGCAATTCTTCCTCAGTTGGAAGGTAAAGCATATATTTCGAGGCAAACATCTGTTGGCTTTCATGCAGAATCGAGTACCGGGCGACGACTTCGTCCTTCTCCGCGCACAGGATCAAGCCAACGGTAGGGTTGTCGTCCGCGCCGCGTTTGAGTTCGTCAAACAGGCGTAAGTACATATCCATTTGCCCCACGTCCTGATGCTCCAGGCGACCGATTTTGAGGTCAATCAATACGAAGCATTTCAGCAGGTAGTTGTAAAACACCAAGTCAATGAAGTAAGGCTGTGACTCGGTCGTTACGCGGTACTGGCGGCCCACGAATGCGAAGCCCTTGCCCAATTCCAGTAAAAACAACTGTAGGTTCTCGATGATCGCCATTTCCAGATCCGATTCGCGAAGTTGCACGCGATCCGGCAGGTCAAGAAAATCCAGGACGTAGGGCTGCTTGATGACGTCGATGGGCTGACTGACCACTTGCCCCTGCGCGGCCAGCGCCAGCACTCCGGCTTTATCGCTGCTCTTGAGCAGGCGGGCGAAGAGAGCGGTGTGAATCTGCCGCTCCAGAACCCGCACGCTCCAGCCGGACTTTTCCGCCTCTATCTCATAGAACTGGCGTTCGGCACGGTTTTCTACTTTATAGAGGAGGCGGTAATGGGACCAGCTCAGGTTGGGAGAGAAACCAAGCCGTTCGTTCTTTACACCAAGAGCCGCCTGCATCTCAGATAGAACATCCGTCCGGGGGATGGTGCTGAATTCGGCAGACGGTGTCTGCTGAATTGAACTCAATTCATCACACAGTGTGTGATGAATTGGCGACCTGTCGCTAAATGCCTGATAAAACAGGCGAAAGTGCCGTAGATTTGTTGTGGAAAACCCTTGTCCGTAGCGTTCGGTCAGTGGCGCGGAAAGCTCTTCCAGCACACTTTGCCCATACTCGGCGCGCTGCTCGCCGCCCTGCACGGCCTCCACGATTTCACGCCCAATCAGCCAGTAGGCGATCACCATATTGCTGTTGACGGCGCGAACTACGTTGCCGCGAGCTTGCTCCAGAATCGAAACCACACGATCCATCAGGCTGCCTGCGCCAACGTGAATCAGTTCGCTCGTCGCCCGATCAGGACGCTGCGCGCTCTTCGCCGTCTTTTTCGTCGCCATGCTCAACTCCTGAGTCTTATCCCAATTCGGCATACAGTGTGTCCCAAATTGTCTTCTATCTCCGGCAGTTGTTCGGAGACTCCGAACAACTGGTAAGCCGCTCTACAGGCTGCGCACGTTCTCCAGCCCGTGTTGCTGGAGAATGGCGGTGAGGTTGGTCTTGGCCACGTCGTCGGCAAAGGCGCTGTCACGGAAGACGACCGTCGTCTCGCCGGCAGGAGCCAACTCCTTGTGCCAGGCGGCAATGCCCAGCGCCAGCGGCTCGACTTTGGCGGCGGCGATCTGCTCGGCAAGGCACACCAACAGTGTGCCTGCGCCGATGTTGTGGACGGTTTTGCCGGCAATGGATTTCTGCTCGATGGGAATGGTCAGGTCGAGGCCCAGCTTGAGCAGCAACTCAAAGAGAATGTCCTGCTCGGTGCGGTCGGTTTTCAAGTGCTCGATGGAATCGTGGAGCGTCCTGGGAAGATCGTCGCGGTTCGGATCCCAGGCCTTGATGTTGCTGGAGGCCAGCTTGAAGACGCGGAAGCCGAGATCCTGCCGCTCTGATTGGTTGAGATCAAGCTGACCCGAATCAAGTTCATTCAATTTCTTAACTACACGACGAATTCGCTCTTTTGTGATTTCGGCGATTGTGCGAAAATCCTTGCGTTCCGTGCGCTCTGGAAGTTGAACGAGAATGAACCTTCGATGCCCATGATCCTCGCGATTAAGCTCCAGTACCGCCTGTGCGGTTGTTCCGCTGCCAGCAAAGAAATCTAGCACTAATGCATTCTTATCTCCCGCAACATTGAGCAGACGCTCCAGCAACGCTACCGGCTTTGGAAACTGCAATACAACCTCGTCATCGAATAATTCACGTAGATTGGCCGTGCCCTGCTGGGTATAAATGCCATCGATTACAGAGAACGGCTTTGCTCCTCTCTTGAGACCGTCTTCTCCGATGAGATATTGCTTATAGCTCACGCTCCAGCCGTCGGAAGTCTTGTTGAACACAAGGCCATTTTGTCCGAGGGTTTTCAAGGCCCGATCTTTGCTCCACCACCATTGCCGTTTTGGAAATACTTCAGTTCCGTCGGGTGCTGGAATCCCATACACCAAGTTTTCCCGACGATCCATGCTCTTTGTTGCCTCCAGGGGCTTTATACGGAAGGGGCCTCGCGTGGCAAGATTTTCATCCTTCCCGTCGTAGTATTTTTCTTCGGCTTCAGGGTCAGGGGGGAGCCACAGCTCGTCGATTGCATCGATATTCTTGGCGTACAACAGACAAAACTCATGCTGCCTGACAGCAAAGCGCTCTTTTGCTCCTCCTCCGTAGCTTTTCTTCCAAACGAAGCCCTCGATGAAATTCTCTTCCCCAAAAACTTCGTTGCAGGCGGCTCTAAGATTGATGACCTCGTTATCATCGATGCTGATGAAGATTAGCCCATCCTCTTGCAAAAGATTTCTTGCCAGCCTAAGCCGTGGGTACATCATATTGAGCCAATCAGTATGGAAACGGCCCGAGGCTTCGGTGTTGGAGGAAATCTTATTGCCCTCGCTGTTGACCTGGCCGGTAAGTTCAAGGTAGTTCTTGATGTTGTCGCGAAAATCGTCCGGGTAAACGAAGTCCTTGCCGGTGTTGTAGGGTGGGTCGATGTAGATGAGCTTGACCTTGCCAGAGTACGACTTCTGGAGCAGCTTCAAGACTTCGAGGTTGTCGCCCTCAATCATCAGGTTCTGGGTCGTCTCCCAGTCCACGCTCTCTTCAGGGCAGGGGCGCAATGTTCCGGTGGAGGGAGTGAGCGCAAGCTGGCGGGCGCGGCGCTTGCCATGCCAATTGAGGCCATACTTCTCCTCCCGCTCCTCGACCATCCCGCCCAGGAGCTGCTTCAACACCTCGAAGTCCACCTTCTCCTCAGTGAACGCCTCGGGAAAGATCGTCTTCAACTGTTCAATGTTCTCCGCCACAACATCCGGAGTCTTTGTTTCAGGGTCATTCGCGGTCAGGGGCTTCATCCGTCTGTCCTTTACTTCGTTTGTTGAAAAACCACACTGGTAGGGGTGGGCTGGACCAGTAAGAACTTAAAGCGTTCCCGCATCAGCTTCTTCCGCTCCACGATGAAGTCCTCATACCGATCCAGCTTCCACAGGTCAGGGTCTGCCGGAATCAGGTGCCGGTCCAGGTATGCTTGATCCTTGTCCGCAAGCCATTCCGCGGGCAACTTTCCGCACTTTCCGTTAAAGCCGTTTTCTTCCTGGGTGAGAAGCTCGCAGTTCGCAAGCTGGTTGCGTTCGGCATCGTGGTACTTCAAGAGGTTGATATACCCCGTTTTCGGGTTGGCCACTTTCACCTTGCGCAACTCGCTCTGCGGGAAGATGTGGTCAACCTCAGGCAGGTTGCCATCGTAGGAAGGGGTGTAGTTGAACGGGTACATCAGGTTGAACAGCAGGTGGATAGTTTCGGAACCATACCCCATCTGCCAGAAACGGTCCTCCGTCAGTTCAAGGCTGCGCCCCTGGGAGCGGATGACGTTGAAGACCTCTTCGAGGGTGAACTCCTTCGTTTCATCAAGCTTCTTGACGAGAGCATCGATCAGGTTGTCCGGCTGTCCGCTGAAGGCTCCGGTCAGAGAGCACCGGAGGATGTATTCGTCCATGCCCTTGGCATGGGACCACGCCGCAGGGTAGTGGTATCGGAAGAACACCAGGGGAATCAAGACCAGGTAGGATGGGAGCGCCTTGTCAGACTTGATGAACGTGCGTTCCCTAACAAAATCGAGCACACTTTGGATGGCCTGGGAGATTGCTTCCCATTTCGTCTGGATGTCCTCGCGTACCCCCGGCTTGCGAAACTTCGCCACTTCGTAACGTGAACCCTGCTCCAGAAGCACTAAGCAGGTCTTCAAGACGAAGTCGCGGTCAAACTCGAATCCGTGCTGGTTCAGAGAACTAAGCAAAACCGTCATTTCGTCATCGGCAAAATCCCAGGCCGCGGCCAGCAATGAAAACAGAAGATCGGACTTGCCGAGTTTTGTGCCGCCGGAATTGGCACGGATGAAAATCTCGACGACATCGTCCTCTCTGTAGAGGTCCGGGTTATCTATGCTATCGAGTTCCTGATAGGTAATTGCGGAATCTATCTTGAAGGTCCGGTCAATCAGCTCAAGGTGGTCGCCAATCTTGATGATCTCCACATCGGTAAATTCCCGACCTGCTGCGAGCTTCATATCGTCCAGGAGGGCATGGTGTTTCTTGTTTGAGGCAACGAGGTCCTTGAACTTCACCTGCGGGAAGACGATGGTATCGGGCGGCAAGAACTTGAACCTGTACTTTATATCGTCGGGAGCACTGACCTCGCCGCTGAGAATATCGAAACACAGTTCTCTCCCTTCGTAACTTCCACGAAGACCGATGAAGAGGCTCTGAAGGCGTTGCTGGCCATCCAGGACGAGGCACTTCTTGCTGTTGTTACTAGTTACGTAGAAGTCCGGGACTTGAAGGGTGCTCTTCCAGTTTTCAATGAACTTGCGATGGCGAATGTCGCTCTTTGTCTTCCATACCAGAAGGGTACTGATCGGATACTCGCGAAGAATGGAGTCGAACAACCGGCAAGTCTGCTCCTCACTCCAGACGAAATGGCGCTGGATGTTTGGTAGCCAGAAGCCGCCGTCTTCTTCGATGTTGTTCAGGTATCCCACCATCTTCCTGATGGACTCTGTCTTGTTCTTCAACTGGGTGCTCCTTCTTGAAGTGAGTTTCTGATGGCGCCGAGGACGCTTTCCATCCTTTGAATCTCCAGGTTCAGATCAACTCGCCGGTTGATCTGTTTCTCTTTGACCGCTCTGGCACGAAGCAGATCAAGGTCGCGCTGAAGCTGAGCGTACTGGTCAAGACCTGCACGCACAGAGGCGGCGCTCTCCGGAGAATCTGTCGGGGAGTACGCCCCGGTGATTCTGGAGGCTTCCAGTGCGGCTAGGCGGGCTGCCATCCCATCATAGACTGTGAAGAGGTCCCATGACGGAAGCCGTGAGATCGCGAGGCTGGCCAAGAATGCCGCCTCCTGAGTTGACGGGGTATCCGAGTCGAGCGTCACCTGTCGCACGTCCTCAATGACCACCTTGCCGGTCTCGCCTTGCGACCGGCGTTTGTGGGCCAGAGACAGGCTGACGGCCCCTTCTTGCCCGGTGGCCAGAATTAGGGGGTAGGGGATGGCCCGGTGAATCAGCTCTATGAGGCGGGTCGGCTTGGCCGCAGGACGGAGTTCGACCGTAAGGACCGCGATCTCCAGATACTCGCGTACCGCGTCCTGAAAGGCCGGTACACCGATGTTGGTTGGCTTGAGCGCGGCTATCCGTCTTTCTCGCGCAGATACGATCCCCGCACAGGCGCATCCGCCTGGTTTTCGAGTGTGTCCAGCTCCTGCTGCGGGTCTCCCTCCTGCCCAGCGTATGAAAAATCGGTGTCCGCTGGGGCTGTGTATTCGGCCTGTTTCTCTTTTGCCTTGGAGCTGCGGCGTCCAGCTTTCGCGCCCGTCGCATGTTCTTCGAGAGGATTGACTTGGGTTGCCATACTCTTGGCTTCGCTTTCTGTGCGCGACTCATGCGCACGGTTTGGGTTGTCGGTGTGCCCGATGGAATGTCGAGCAGGTTGAACAAGTTCCGCGTGCCCACGGGCTGTCTCAATTCCGCAGGTACGGTTCTCGTCTCTCGATATAATACCAAACTGTTGTCAGATATGTATTATGTATGGCGAAGTAGATTATCCTGTGAAATGATGTGGCTTAGGGGATTGTCAGGGGAGATCGGGCTGGACTTTGGACGGGAGCAGGGTGTCCAGCAGAGTTCTGGGAGGGGAGTCCATGGCAGTGAAGAAGGCAGCAAAGAAGCCAATTAAGGAATCTGTGCGGAAGGTAAACCGCGAGGGACAGCGGTGGACGGATGACCGTCCGGGTATGACGCTACGTCTCCCCATTGACCTGCGCGAAGCAATTACTGAGGAATCGCGGGTAAAGGGCGATCTTGCCAAAATCGTCCTTTTTGCTTTGGATCACGTTGACCGCGAAAAGGTGGAGATCATGCAGACCCGCAAGGCCGGTATGGAGCTTTCCAACCCTCAACTCCTCCACGTCGGCGCACAGGCCCGACTGACGCTCAAAGAGTGGGCCGAAGCCGAGGGCGTCAGCGTGAATGCGGTCGTGGTCAGCGTGCTCGAAGAGTTCTTCAAGCGCCTCAAGAAAAGCGAGGTGCTGAGAGAAGAACTGCGGCAGGAGATTCGTGGCAACCGCGGATTTATGACGAGCTAAAAGGCTCCTTTTTTATGCTGAAGAATCACGACAAGCAATGAAACACATTTCACTTGGGACCAAATCCAAAGTGCGTTTCGATCGGAGTTGGGAGTGGAAACGCGGTATGGGCTGTTTGCGTAAACTCAGGATTCTGCGAAAGCTGATCGACGAAGCCTTGGCGACTTCCTGTAACAAATCTTCGTGACCTTTGCTTCGACACGGCAGAGGTCGCCATCTGTGCGGCCGCAGAAGTGGAGCCAGTTCTGCCATTTAGGACGGAGTGAAGGGTAGCGAGGGGTGCTAAATAGGGTTCCGAAGAATTTCTGCGGCCGACTTTTCGGATCCAGTTCCCTCGGCGCCGATCACGGCCCGATGGCAAAACCGAGCATGATCTTCTATCTCTCTCAGTAGTTCAGCGCGTAGATTTCCGATGTATTCAGCCAGCGATTCAGGATGAGCGCATTGTCGGGCGTCAGGGAGAACCACGTGTCGAGTTGCCCCGCTGCCTTGCTGAAAGAGTCAAGCTTCAAGACGATCTGAACAGAGCCCCCGCCAACTGCAACGCGCAGAATCTCGGTCTCGCCGCTCATGGAACTCTTGGTGTATACGTACTTCGAATCCGACGACCAACTCACATCGTTCCCGTTGATCCCTACCGCGAGCCTGCGCCACTTACGGCGGTCCAGGTCAAAGACGCAGAGTTCGTTCTGCGCAGGTTTCAGCGCGGCAATGTGGCGCCCATCCGGGGACCAACGCGCTGTGGCCAGTCCCTGGGAATCGGGAAGTGTCGCAATCTTGCCGCTCGCCAAGTCGATCGTATGAATGGCGCAGGTGTGCTCGGCGAGACAGAGGACGTTGCCGTAGGACAGTGATCTTCCGTCTGGAGACCAGGTCGGTGCTCCCTGGTTATCGTCGCTTTGGGCAGCTTCTTTGGGAACTCCTCCCGCCGCCGGCACTACGAAAATGCGCCATGGTCGGTCTGGCTGTTTGCCCATGAAGGCGACCCACTTGCCGTCCGGCGACCATCTTGGAAGCTGCACTCCCATGCCCGCAGGAGTTAGCTGTTTTGCGTATCTCCCGTCTGCCATGCTCACCCATAGTGTGTTGTCCCGCGTCTTTAAATAGGTTACCCAATCCTTGCTTTTCGTCAGATCGACGTATGTGGCGGAAGCTCCGGGAAGCAACATGGTGAAGCTCCGTGCGGATGGATCATACTGCACCAACTCCCCTTGCATGCGCGAACTGCTAAGGACGAACAGTCTCCGCGCATCGGCATCCGCCGCAAGCCCTTCAAGCCTCTCAAAGGGGGTGCTCAAGGCAGACGCCTCAAACGATCCTGATCCCCACCAGGAGTTCGCTCGTAAATGCAATAGCCGACTAGGTGTCGAGTCGTCGATCACCGAAAAATAGCCGCCCTCATCCCGAGTGAGCGTTCCTCCCCAGCAACACGCCACTGAACCGGTGCGCAGCGGCGCTAATCGCTCCACTTTGAATTTGGCATCAAGATCAAGTTGCCATAAGGAAGGAGTGCTGGCCGGAGAACCGCGGAGAGTGAACAAGAGCTGCTTTCCATCCGCCGACCACCGAATTGCATCCAGACTCCCGTTTACCGGGCTTAACAGGTGGGCGCGGTCGCCACCTGGCGAAATGAGATAGATGGCTTCGCCGAATCCGAATGCAATCCACTCTCCGTTTGGCGCCCAAGCGGCAGCACGGCTTTTAACTCCGGCTAACTGTGTGGGAGGCCCGCCGGACGTAGGGACAATCCAGAGTGGATGCTCGTCCTCGCTTGATCCTACAGAAAGAACCAGCAGGAACTTGCCGTCCGGGCTGATATCCACGGGGTTAGGGTTTGGAATTGGCAGGGTAATCCGTCGAATCGGTCCTCCATTCACCGCCATGGCGCAGAGAATCACGTCGGCCCCAACCGCTTCACCGAAATAGAGTTGCTTCCCGTCGGTCACGAGGTTCCGCTTGGCTGTGCCGTCGTCCGTCAACTGCGTACTGCTGGTGATTTGAATAACTGGTCGAGTTTGATGCCACCGCGCAATACCAAGGGTAGCGACCATGAGGAAGGTAACCACCAGAGCCGCGTAGAGAGCGGGTCGGGGAATGCGCCGAGTTGGCAGTGGAGCGGCAGGAGAGTCGGAGGCCGCTGCCTGTTCGAGGTTGACAGGTTCGGAAATGGAATTGGATTCAGCGCCGTCGGTTTTTTGCAACCATGCGTCGATTTCATGCCGGAAGGCATAGACTGACTTCCGCTTCCCGCCAGGCACCCGACGCACCGGGAGTTCCTTTTGCTTCTCCCAGCGAATCACGGTCGTGACATCCTTGCCAAGGTAGCGGGCAATATCCTTCCACCCGTCGATGCGCTCAACTGCGGTCGATACCTGCGGCATGTTCGTCCCTGTCCGAGGTTCAGTTTTGATGGAGATTCGAGGCCGTCGCGGGAGGCTACTGCCGCAATACCGTTAATAACCAACTTCCGCCTGTTCTTGCCTATTGCAAATCATAGCGGTTTCGTGTTCGATCAGCAAATAAACACCGCATTTCCGGCGATGGCAGGCGTGTGTCCGGCGAGAGATCGCTTGGGCGGACCGATCTGCGTACCGGGAGACATAATCGGGGGCTCGACTGCTATGCGCGAAACAAGGACCCACCACTCGACAGGGTTTTTCCGCCTTCACTTTCCGAACTTCGCGTTGCCGTGCGTCGTATTTGCCGGTCTTGTTGGCTGCGTCTCGCTCGCCGGCTGCGGAGGCAGCAGCGGAAACAGCGGAGGCGGCGGTGGAGGTACTCAGTCCACGGTTACCTCGGTGAGTGTGAGCTGCACATCCGCCAGTGTGCCGGTGGAATCGACGGATCAATGCAGCGCCAGCGTTCAGGGGACAAACAATCCAAGCCAAGCCGTTAATTGGTCAGTAAACAGCACTGCGGGTGGGAATAGCACCATCGGGATCATCTCTAGTTCTGGCGTCTATACTGCGCCTGACCCCATTCCTACGAGCGGAAGCTCGATCACGATTACAGCGACGAGTCAGGCCGACTCCTCGAAAAACAATTCGGCGCCTGTGTCCCTCACGTACCCGACGCCGTCTTTGGGGAGCGTCACGCCCGCAACGGCTTCCGTTGGGTCAGCCAGCACCACGCTGACCCTTGCCGGATCGGGTTTCAGCAAGGCGTCGACCGTCAATCTCGATGGAGCGAGCCTGACTTCCAGCTTTGTTGCGACCAGTCAACTCAACGCCGTATTACCCGCGGGCAGCGAAACCGTGGCTGGAAATCATACGATTACCGTCTCAAACCCAACGCCGGGCGGAGGCACGTCAACATCAGTATCGTTTTCTATTGACAATCTGGCCCCGTCAGTTGCATCGCTTACTCCCTCGACAGTTCCAGAGGCTTCGCCAGACACCCAGGTCCAGATCACGGGGTCCAACTTTCTGCCTGGCTCAACGGTGAGCGCAAATTCCGCCGTCGTTGCAAGTACATACGTTTCAGCTACTCAACTTGTGGCAACAGTTCCTTCGGGCGACCTGGCAATTGCGGGCACGGTTTCAATCTCTGTCACGAATCCTGCGCCGGGCGGCGGAACCTCACCGCAATCCGAGCTATCGGTAGGATCGCAATCCAATGACGGCCCAGGGGTCCAGCAAGATGGAACCGCAGATCCGGAATCGCTCGTGTACTTTGTAGGTCCGCCCGCGGCATCATCATCGTCTGGAGCAAAATCCATACAAGAAACAAACCCAACTGCCGGGCTGAAGCACAGTCTCTCCCTCGCATCGTCTCTCTCCGCTGGTATGAGTCCGGTTGATGATCCTCAACACACGTGCGCGGAGATTGGACCAGATTGCGTTTCCGGTGTGCCATGGGCACCGCAAGTTCAGCCTGCTGTCGGATACAACGGGCCGGACGGCCCTGGCGATTGGTATCACACCGCAAACTGTGGACCTGCGTCCGTCCTCATGGTCCATAGCATGCTTTGCAGCACTAAGTTGGATATGCTTAACGAGCTTATCTCCTTGAATGATTTTTTCAGTAGGCAAGCAACCTGCCCAGCAAACAGTTCTTGCCTCTTCTCGTCCTATGCCGGACAGATCGACACAAATCAAATTGTGGATTTATCGACCGGGACTGCAACGACCGAGACTGCGACTACGTATAACGGCCGAGTTGTGAGCAAGTCCAGTGACTTTGATGCGTGCATGGCAGATCCCACTGGAGAGGCGTGCAAGGGCGGAGGGCCGAACATTTCCGATCTTGGACAGATTGCAGAATCGTACCTCGGGCTCAAAGCCCAATCGAACGGGCTTAGCCTGTATAGTGGCAGCTCTTCGGCGCAGGATTGTGAGTCCCCGATGGCATGGTTGCAATATGAACTCGATGCAGGCGCACCGGTCATCGTGCTTGTGGACTACAAACTCGGTCTCGATCCGTCTGCCGGCAATGCCGGCCATTACATGGTCGTCGTTGGAATCGATGGGACAAACTGCTCGAATACAGTGTACGTGGTCGATCCAGGCGTCAACGATCCAGCTAACGGAGACTATTCAAATCACACCAAGATTTGCACTCGCAACGGAATCGTGTCTAGTAGTTGTCTTTCTAACGTCAGTAGTTCTGCACCGTGCAGCGGGTCTACTTGCAGGTACACCGTTGGGCAGTTCCTACAAAGCTGGGGAAGATACAACTACGGATCGCTAACGCTATCAGGAAATTCAACAGCGTGCGCTAGCCCGCAGACTCCTGTGGGAATTGTCGCGTCGAGCATTTCGTCTCTTACGGCGGCCCAGGTTGGAATCCCTTACTCTGCGACCATCGCAGCGAATAATGGTGTGCAACCCTACACATGGTCCATCGTCTCGGGCCAGGGGACCCTACCGCCGGGCATTCAACTCGATGCGAGCAGCGGTGCAATCAGCGGAACGCCAACCTCCAACGGCGCGTTTCCGTTCACGATCGAGGTTACAGACGCCAATAACAGCGTGGCGAGCGGTGTTGCCACAATCAACATTGCTGCAGCCGCTAGCCCGCTCACGATAACAACGCCCGGCGAGTTGGAGTCGGCTACTTCAGGCAAGGCATATAGTTTCCCACTGTCTGCCTCTGGAGGTGTCGCCCCTTACCATTGGTCCGCAAACGGATTGATATGCCCGAATAGCATTTCGGGACTGGACGGAATCTGCGTATCAGACGACGGCACAATTCAGGGTACGCCCTCGACTCCAACGAACGGAACAGTGTCGTTCAGTCTTCAGGTTACAGACAGCAGTGCGACCGCGCAAAAGGCCCCCAAGACGGAAAGCCTCGCGGTCTTGCCGGCGAACCTGCCGCCGCAGGTATATTCCGTGACGGCCAATCCGTCCACCGTCAGCGAGCAGGGGACCTCATCATTGACTTGCACCGCCGTTGACCCGCAGCAACTCTCATTGATCTATACCTGGAACGTTACGGGAGGAACTGTGTCAGGGAGCGGGGCGAGCGTGACCTGGACGGCGCCGTCTTCTCCCGGCGGATACGGCGCGACATGCACCGTCACATCGAGTGCGGGCTTGTCTGCCTCCGGTTCGACCGTTATCCAGGTCGGCAACTCCGCGCTGAACAGCACCATTTCGCCAACTACGGGAACAGTCGCTGTAACTCAGTTCACTGTAAACGGCAGCGGAGCAACGCCAAACGGCGGCGTTACGGCAACCATAACCTTGCCGAATACAACCCCCGCAACGTCCCACACCACAGCCAACGGCAGCGGCCAATACTCATTTGGCCCGTTTACTGAGCCTGCGACTGGGGTTTATTCAGAGATTGACTCGGATGACAAAACGGGCGGCAAGAGCCTTCCTTTTTCGTGGACTGTGACGAACAGTGTGGCACCGGTCCTTTCGGTGACCCCAACAAACGCACCGGTGAGCGCGACTGCTGGCTCCACCAATTTCAGTGTGAGTAACTCCGGAACTGGAACGCTGAGCTATTCCGCAACTGTTGCGAGTGGATCATCATGGCTGTCAATTGCATCTGGCGCAACCGGAGGAAATAGCGGAACAATCAATGTCTCGTACTCCACAAACGCCGGTGCGCAACGCTCGGGAACAATCCAGGTAACAGCGAGCGGGGCTTCGGGTAGCCCTGCAACTGTTACTGTGACTCAGGCTGGCGCTACCACGTCGAACATTCGGATCAGCGAAAGCCAGGGCTTCGATACTGTCTTGGCTCCTTCTCAGAACGACATGGATACATGGCTGGGGAAATTTTTTAGCGATATCGGTGTCTCTTTTGGCGATATCGGTGTCTACATTGGCGGCTGTGATGCAAGCGTCGCACCTCCGAGCGGAATAAAGGACGCCTGTGGGAATTTCCCAGCGCAGAAGAGTCGCGCCGACGAGCCGCTAAATACGAATCTGACTTCGGGTTGGGTCAGCTACGTGTCGGGCAAGGGATGGGGCATTATACCCACGTGGGTCGGGCCGCAGTCATCCTGCATTACGCAGAATGCTGCCGGTAACAATCTGATTGAAAATTCGATTATCACAACGGTTTATGACCTGGGCGCCTCCGAGGCAGATGCGGCCGCCAACCGCGCTTCGGCGTTGGGAATGGGAAATAGCATCGTTTACTACGATATGGAGGACTATTCGACAGGCAGCACAAGTTGCAGCGCAAATGCAGGAGAATTTCTAAGTGGCTGGGTTAACGAAATGCACGTCCAGGGATTTCTGGCCGGTGTGTATATTTCCCCGGACAACTACGCTGATATGACAACGCCCCCGGATGCAATCTGGGTATCTTATCGCGATGGAAACAGTTCTGCATCCGATCTAGGTATCGCCACGAGTACGAACTGGTCCGGGAAGCGAATTCATCAATACTGCTTTGGCAGCAAGCCATGCGCTGCGACGACGATCACGGATGTGGATACACAAGAGCCGATTTCGATTGACCTCGACGCAGAGGATGGACCAGTATTCTCGCCCGTGGCAACCACCACGACGCCGGTGCCTTCGGTCAGTTCGATCTCGCCGACCGCGATGACGGCCAGCCCCGCCAGCAACCCCAACGCGACCCAACAGCTGACCATCAACGGGACCAACTTCCAGTCGGGCGACTACGTGCAGTTCAAGTGGACACAGGGTACCGGAGCCGGGTCATGGAACACCGGGAGCGGCAACCCGC
>Ga0255354_1000988_pt1 | contig 17114 bp, 32 predicted proteins | sample HBST50metaG_FD_189942 | JGI IMG/M metagenome (GOLD analysis project Ga0255354, IMG submission 189942) | Peat soil microbial communities from Stordalen Mire, Sweden - H.B.S.T50 | ecosystem: Environmental > Terrestrial > Soil > Wetlands > Peat | place: Sweden: Norrbotten County, Stordalen Mire...
GGTGAATGCATTGCCGCCGGTTTAAGAGCCGGCCGTGTGCTTGGGAACTCAATCCTCGAAGGTCAATTGTCCCGCCCAGCCTTTGGCAATCGTCTCGTTCATTTCTTCGATAGTGACTGGCTTGCCAGTCCAGTGAATCATTCCCTTCACGTCCTGGATTGAGCCGGTCTTGTGCTCGAGAATATATTCGCCGCGTTCGCCCTTGAGGAACCAGACCCGATCTCCCGCTTTCAGTCCGAGGTCTTTCCGAACTTCGGCTGGAATCGTAATTTGGCCTTTGGAATTAACAGACGCGGTATACATGAGAAACCTTCAAGACCGAGTATAGGCCCGTGCCTGGTAAGGAGAAAGTTGCTCCTAACGCGGTCGGCGGAATCGCGGCTCTATTTTTCGTAGGTATAGAAGCCGCGTCCTGATTTGCGGCCCAGCCAGCCGGCATCCACCATGCGCACCAGCAAGGGGCAGGGACGGTATTTCGGGTCGCCGAAGCCTTCCTGCAAAACGCGCAGAATGTCCACGCAGACATCGAGGCCGATGAAGTCGGCCAGGGTAAGCGGCCCCATGGGATGAGCCATGCCCAGTTTGAAGACCTGATCGACAGCTTCCGGCGTAGCCACGCCCTCCATTACGGCAAATGCTGCTTCGTTGATCAGCGGCATCAGCACGCGGTTGGAGACGAAGCCGGGCGCGTCATTGACCTCAATCGGCGTTTTGCCCAGCTTGACGGCCAGGGCATGGACCGCAGCGGAGGTTTCATCGCCGGTGGCCAGGCCCCGGACCACCTCGACCAGCGTCATCATCGGCACGGGGTTGAAAAAGTGCATTCCGATTACTTGCTTTGGCCGGTGTGTCAGGGCGGCGAGTTTGGTAATCGAAATCGACGAGGTGTTGGTGGCCAGAATGGCGGTTTGCGGCAGGATGCGGTCGAGGGAGCGAAAAAGCTCCGCCTTCAGGTCGAAGCGCTCTGATGCCGCTTCAATGGCAATGTCAGCGCCGGCGAGCGCCTCGCGGTCCAGTGTGGGCTGGATGCGGTTGAGGGTAGGCTCGATCTCGGCTTCGGGCAGCTTGCCTTTGGCGGCTTCACGGCTGAGGTTGGCGCGAATCTGCGCAACGGCCCGGCTCAGGAAGCACTGCTCCACATCGCACAGCAGCACGCGAAAGCGCGCGCGGGCAAAGACATGGGCGATGCCGGAGCCCATCGTTCCCGCGCCCACCACTCCAACGGTCTGAATCTCGGCCATGGCAAAGCCTCCCAAAACACAACAGGGAGTGTAGCAGGCCGGAGGAATAGTGCGGAAAGCCAGGTGTGAATACAGAAATTGTATTGCACTGGCGGGGGATAGCGGACGGCGGCGGGAAACAGCGGGATTGGCGCGGGTGAAAGCGAGTTTTTCACAGCGTGGGCGGCGATTCCCGATACAGCCGTTCGATTGCACTGGAGGGGGCGAGTTCCGTTAAATTGCTCCCGTAAGTTGCTGAAAAATCGTCGCGCGCCCAGCGGAATCCAACGGAACCAACGGAACTGCGCAGAACAGCGCTATGACGGCATTGTGGAAAACGCCAAAACTCCGCGCCAGACGCCGCCTGAAGCGCAATCCAGCCCCAACGGAACTCTCTCAAAGCCTCGCCAAAAATCCTGCGCCGAGCGAAATCCAACGGAACTATGAAAAATGGTAGACCGGCCAGAAGGGCGGCGCTTTCTGGGGTCGGATATGGGCCAAAAAACCGGCCAGAAAGGCCAAATTTCCCCTCAAAAACGAGTTAGATTGTGAGTTAGGAGGCGGGATAACTCTATCTTATTGAACTTATGCCCAAACTTAGCCCCTGAGATACCCTCAAAACCGCTCGTCGAGTCCGTTGATTTTGTGAATAGATTCGATGTGCGCCATCAGCGAGTCGTAGTTAATGCGCCAGGGGCTGTTGAGCTTGTTGCGGACCTTGTAGGCCTTCAGCGTGCCGTCCTCGATCATGCGCGTGACCGTCTGGATGGAAACGTCAAGGATCTCGGCAGCGCGCGCGGTGGAGATAGAATAGCGCGGGCTCCAAGGCAGAAGCAACTGATCGGGATGGCGAAAACCAGCGATAGAACTCATGCTTTCCCCCTCTGCTCCCACTTGCCAGCGTGCTGCAACATACCTTTGAGCGCCCAGCGCACGCGGTTGGCGTCGGCCACGGTGACGATCGACGGCGCGGCCTTATGCTTGAGCGGCGAACGCGGCGAGCGCAGCCAGGCGTCGAATTGTGCGCGCTCCCATCCAAGGCGCGCGTAGTAACTCTCAATGGTGGCCAGATCGGCCGCAGAGGCTATCTGTGGGGCGTTGGAGAACTCCTGGCCATCGTGACGCCCATCGAGGCCGGCGCGGCGCGCCTGGGTGCGTTTAGGCCGGCTCTTGAGCGGAGCCTTCACGCCCAGGCTCTCCTGCAGCCCATCAATCAGGAAGCCGGCGTCGGCCGAGCTGAGGTCACGAAAACTCGTCACTGCCTTGCGAAGCCGCAGCGAGGCCCAAGCTATCCGCTCGTCGCGACCTGTCCCCACGCCTATCTCGTGACGGGCAAATTGCGAGTAGAGAGTCTGAAGCCTTCCGAGTTGTGGCTTAGTGATCTGCATACTCATCCCTTACGACTTAGAGCCTTTCTACATTCAGAGCAAAGTACCGGAGGCCGTAACTTGCGCATCTCGCGTCCATCCGCCTGGCGACAAGCATCCGAGCAGAACTTAGCCGTTCTCCGCTTCGGATCGATCAGGTTCTTGCATCCCATGTGCTGGCATTGTCTTTGGTACCCGTGTTCTTGCAACTCTGTTCTCCTTTGTAGGTTGCGCTTTCTTCTGCTCTGCCTCTCGGATCAATTTGATTAGTCGCTGGCCGGCTGCACTTTTCAAAAAGCCCTTCGGGTTAGTTGCGGTGATTGTGATCGTACAAACTTGCTTCGTCATTGTGCCTCGCTGGTCATCCATCGACGCCCCCAGTGAATGATTTGACCTTTGAAGGGCAAACGGCCTTCCCAGAAGCCCATCATCTCTGCATAGCAGGAAAAGCCATCGCGCCGTGCGAGCTGCTCAGCTTCGTCGGGGCAAAGACGGATCGAATCGACGAAAATTATTCCGGAGGCGTCAATAGAAATCTCCTCAACCCGTGTGCAGAGCGCACGCATCAACAATTGCGCGCCCTTCTGGCGCAGTCCCGTGTAGAGGTAAAGCCAATTACCTGATCTATCGGGATGAGCCCTCTCAGCCCGAATGGTGTGTGTCTTACTGCCATCTAGGATCATCGGTACGAATCGCTTTTGGAAGTTATAGAGGCCCATTACGCGAGCCTCCGATCTGCCGTTGACATCAAAGGCACAGGCACAGCTATGGGCTGCTTGCGAATCGAGCGCGGGCCGCGCTTACGTGCGGTGAGTATCTTCACCCGCTCCAACAATTCAAATGAGGAGCAACCGCCGCGCAGCAGCACAGCGTCTGTATTGAGACCGGCTGGCGACGACGTAAGGCCAGGAGCTAGCACTAGAGAGCGCATGGCGGGATCGATCTCGTAGGCTTGGTTGAGCAGATGCTCGATGCCAGGCAAAGGCCAATGCTCGCAGAACAGCAGCTCGTAGGTTTGCGCGCGGAGCTGCTCGATGGCCGCCGCCGCGCCAACCACAGCCGTAACGGCAAAACCATTGGTGTCGAGCATGAATCGCAATATCGAAAGACGGTCCTCTGACGCGCCCACCAACAGAATCTTCTTTTTGGGCCTCATGCGGTCACCTCTACAATGCGGAAGAGGTTCGGCTGTGTTCCGTGCCAAACGATGGCTTCCCTCAAGCTCAAGTAGCGCAGCTCATCTTTGAGCTGGATACCGAGGGGAAAGCCATCGTCCTCGCTATCGATGTCGCGCCATTCCACTCCATCTATCTCGACAACTTTCGTGCTAGCTTCGAGCACTCCGATTGCGGCCTGCAGCGCCAGGGCGTTGGCCAGCTTATTCACTTCGCTCATAGTTAATTCCTCCTCAAAATGATCTCGATGGGCAGCTATCGTTTCGCCAGTTCCGCGCGAAGATCTGCGCGTACCCGGTCGAGCTTCGCTTCGAGCACGCTCATATCTATGCCGTGCAGCTTGCCAACGTGAATAAGTGCCGTAAGTCGCGCGACCATGTAAGGCCGCAAGCTTTCTCTGCCTTTGAGCCATGCATCCAGGGTGAGATAGACCTCAGTGCGCGTAACCTGGGGCACTTCAAACCAATGCGTCGGGCACATCAATTGATTACGCTCGATGGCCACTGCGCAGCCGGGAATCTGGCATACAAAGATAGCCTCGGATGGCAGCTTCGATCCATTTGCGGAGCCGGGTTGCGCATCGGCCTTGTGTATCGATCTGACAAACATCAACGTCCTCTTTTCGTGGACTGCTTGTGGCAGCGCACTGCGATGGAGGTCGCGACGGCAGCCACGACGAAGACCCCGGCGCCCAGCCAGTAGATGATTTTGAAGATCTGCAAGCCGGGCGTGTCTGAATTGAGATGCGGCAGGATGAGTCCGCCGATCAAGATCAGAACGACAGCGCAGTAGATGATTGTGTAGACCAGCATGGTGGGTGGATCTGATTCGCGACGCATTAGCTTACCTCCAGTTGAAGTTGTCCGAGCAGCTCCAGCGCAGCTCGCGGACCGTCCACGGACTTGAGCACTTCCAGCTCGGCGCGGACCTGGTCGAGAACTTGATTGCGCAGAATGGAGTGGTCTTCGTCGGTGAGCATGATGAAGTAGCCGCCGCCGCTGCCCTGTTTACTGGAGCCGATGGGTATGCGGAAGTTGATGCGCAGGGTTCGCACAGCCTTTTTGATCTCACGGTCAGTCAGGCGCTCGCAGCCCGGCCGCCGCTGTATCTCGCGGATCGAGCAGGCATTGGCCGCGCCGCGGGAATAGCGGATCGCCGCCAGAACAGCTTTTTCGTCGTCGGCCAATGTGAGCTTCAACGGGCCGCCCGGCCTGCCGAAAAGCAGCCAGAGAATCTCCGCGTCGATGGTCTGTCTGCGCTGCTCGATGGAAACTGCCAGGTCCGGGAAGAGCGACTGTTCTGTCATTGCGTGCCTCCGAAGAGTGAAGCCTGTTCCGCAGCGGGTTTCTGATCGCGGTGGTTCGGGCAGTAGTCAATTTCAGGGCCGATTGATGTGGCGCATTTCGAGCACATGCCGGCATCGCAAGTTTTGCCGTGCTTGCCAACCGGGAAATCGCAAAGTCTACTCACCGGCTGGATGCGGCAGAATTTGCAGGTCTGACGGCGCGCATGATTGCAGAGAATCATCACCTGGCCGCGCTCGGTTTGGATGACTTCGCAGGTCATTACCCACGCTCTTTCTGCGCTCTGATCGCAGCCAAGGCCGTTTGGCGCAGTAGCGCGATGCCGGTGATGAGCTTGTCAACGTGCACGTCAAGCGCATCGCAGAAGCGCCGCGCGGCTTCCGCGTCAAAACCTGCGTCAGGGTTGTCTCTCCAGGTGTCGGCAAGAGAATGAAGCCTCCTGAAAATGTTGCGATGCGCGGCGCTGAGAGCGGCGTTGCTCACTGGACGCTCCCTTCCAGGCGAATCACGTAGTTGCTGGAGAAGATCGCGGCCTTGTCGCCGAGCGTGAGGCCCTTCCACCAGTTGTCCACGATTTTGTCGGTGACGAGGAACGTGGCCTGAGCCGTGTTGGCGAGAGCATGGCCCCTCTCTTCTGGTTTGGCCTGGGGGCGAGAAGTCGTCGGCTCCTTCGTCGGCTGCTCGACATGCCACTCGTTGCGCATTTTGCAGCGGTAATAGGAGACGTGACCATCAGTTATACCGAGCCGCTTTCCGATTGAAACGTTGCTCTCGCCTGGATCGGCCTCGCGAATCGCCTTTTTCATCGCTGCTGTAACTTTCATCGTTTCCTCCTTTAAAGGTTGCTGGTTGGAAGGTTCAGAGGAGGTCGCCGCGCGCGCTATTGATCCAGTAGGCGTTGCCTCCCCCTCCTCTTGAGCCGAATGGTTGGCCGCATCCGGCTCAAACTTGTTGTGGCGTTCTGGAAGCGCCGGGTGTGTGCCGTCGTCGCAGGCGGCGCAGAGAGCCTCGCCGGCGAAGACGATGATGGCGTCACAGCAGAGGCAGCGCGAGCAGCGCTTTCCGCGCGGGGCCGTGGTGGTTGTCTCAGGCGTTGGCAGCATCAGACTCTTCCTTCCCTGAGCAGTAAACCGGCCGCCCCGATGTGGAGACCGACGCGGCCACCTCTGCGGATACGTGCGGGCATGTCTTCCACACGTCGAGAAGCGAGCCGCAGTTGGGGCAGGTCGGCCACAGGTCGCGAGACAGCGGCGTAACGACGGCGGTAGCTTCCATCAGGCAGCCTGCTTTCTGAGGGACTTTGGGAGCCATGTGTGGGCGCTCTTCCATGCGGCCCTCGGCGAGGCGCAAATTTGGCTGATGGGTTCGCCCTGGATGCCGCGCCGGATAAACCAGCAAGGCTCTCCCTGGCCGCGCAGCAGCTCGTAGTAATCGAGCATTGCGTCGGGTTCCGCTGCGAGAACAATTTGTCTGTGCTTCATCTCGCGCGGCCTTTCTTCATGTACTGCCTGACCAGAAGCTCTTGCAGTTGACTGGCGTGGGTCTGAATCTTCTTGGCGGCATCGCACAGAAACGCGCCCTGGCTGATGCAGTGGCGTGCCTTGATTTCCTCTAGGTGCGACTTCGCCTCAGCGATAGCCATTTCCACGCGCTCGATGCGGCGTTCGATGGGTGTCACTTCGCGCCGCCTTTCTTCGCGGCCTTGGCGGCTTTGCGCTCGGCCTTCGCAATGGCCTCAGCTTCTTTCTGGCGGAGCGCGGCGGCCAGCTCCACCGAGAGCGCCGGAGCCTTCGAGTTCACGTTGAAGCACGACGAGAAGAGTGCGAGCAGGCGTGTCTGCACGTCGTCCGCGAAACCACCGATAGCCAGCTTCAACGTGCCGGCCGCATCCTTGCGCAGCGTGTGCTTCACCTTGCGCTCAAAGAGTTTCATGAAGACTTTGGGCAGCTTGAGGCGCGAGAGTTCGCTCTGCAGCTCGCCAACCGGAGCCTCGACGATTTCGACGGTAGAGGCCACAGTAGCGTCGGCAATGTAGAGCGTGCCTTCGAGCCGCTTGGTTTTTTCGGCGTTGGCCGGGACGTAACCGAAGTTCTGCACAATGGCCAGCAGCGCGCCTTTGGCGGCGGAGAAGTTTTGCTGCGCTTCCTCAACGGCAGCCTTCGCCGCGTCGAAGTTCATGCAGAGTCCATCCACCATTTCGGGAGTGGGCGGTTGTTTCTTATTCGGAGTCATGGTCAGCCTCGGTTTTCTGTGCGTTGAAAAATTCGTTGAGATCGTCGAGGTAGCGGCCATGGCGCTTGAGAGAACAGCCCTGGCCGCAGATTTCCTCGTAGATGAATTCGGGATTGCGCGGCTCTTCGACGGTCTCGATAGGCTGGAAGATGATGCCCTCGAAGCCCGGCTTTGTAATAGCCATCTGCCAGTGGTTGGAGTCGCGCTTGGGCGCGCCGCAGACCTTGCAAACATAGGGCGGGGCCGGCAGTGGAGCTAGCATCAGGCCACCGCCTTTCCGTCGTGATATATGAGGTCGAACGGGTGAACAGGCACGTCAAACTTCTGCCCATCGAATCGAACATGAACATAATGGTCGTACGACCGCTTGCCGACGACGACGCCTGTTCTCACAGTGCGGAGTTTGTCTTTCATCGTGACTCGCTGCCCGACCTCGACAGGAACGCCGTAGTATTGCTTCACGTATTCGTAAGCCATCAATGCACCTCGACTTTCGGTGAGCAGTGGATGGCCATATCGATGGCGGCGTGCGCCGGTTCCATGTTGCGCAGGATGGCCTTGGCGACGGGCACCGGTATGCCGCCGAAGAGATCAATGCATTCGAGCGCGATCAGCATGTCGGCGCACAGCGTTTGGAGGCAATCGCCGAACTCGGAGGGCATAGCGCTGACAGCCTTGGCGCTCACGCACTTCGCATTGCCGTGCTGGTCGATGTAGACCATGCGATTCTGAGGTTGGTCACTCACTTGCCGCCTCCGATCTTGTCAAGCTGGTCGATCTTGTCGAGCTGCTGCTTGGCTTTGTCGAGGCAGTCGGTGATGGAGCGGCTGATGCCGCTGGCTTTTCCAAGCTCAAAGGCCATTGCTCCAACGGTGTGACCGGCGTTCAGGTCGATGCGCATGATTCGCGCCATCTGAGCCTTGAGGTCTTCAGCCTGGCTGGCGCTCCGAAGCAGGAATTTGTCGAGGGCGCAAATGTCTCTCACCACCGGCCACCTCCAAGCACGCGCTCGACCGCGCCGCCAGGCAGAAAGGCCATAGCAATCGTGATGAAGAGATAAATGGCGGCGAGAATCACGGCCGCCTTGAGTAGACGGTCTGCGGCGGCGAATTCGAGGCTCCAATCCCGATCTGCTTTCATGCGACGGCCTCTGCCCTTTCCGCCGCCGGCGCTTTGGTAGCGGCGGCCGCTTCCGCGATTGCGTTGCGGGCGTCCTCTATCGCAAAAAACAAATTGCGGGCGCTCACGTACTGGAACGGCTTGCGGTCGCGCACAGCCTCGACCGTGGCGTCCTTGATGCTCTCGGCGATGTCGTCCGAGTACATCGGCCCCAGTTCGGCCTGGAGAATGCTGGATGCCTCGCCGGTGCTGAGGCCTTTGAGCAGGTGTGTGCGCCGCAGGCGGCTGCGCCACTGTTCCATGCGCCAATCGCCCAACCGGACTGAGAGATCGTGTGACCCGCCCAGCACGACGCCAAAGTACGGCGGCGTATCGAGGAGCTGGCGCAGAATCTCCAGCCCGCTCAGGCCCAGGTGCTGAGCCTCGTCCACGATCAGCAGCGTCCGCTGTGTGCCCAGAAAGAAGCGCAGCTTGCGGAGGAGCTGGTCGATGGTGCCGCGATTGGGAATGCCGGCCTCGGTGCAGCACTCAATCAGAAACGACTGCGGGCTGTGCTCGACGCGGGCATAGACATACACCGCTTTTCCCTCGCTGCTACGGTTGATCTCCTGGGCTACGCGGCGAAAGGTGTAAGTTTTCTGCGTTCCCGGCGGCCCGTCAACGAGAAAGGCCGTTCCCTGGCGCAGCGCGGCCCACATCGAGCGGCGCACCGCGTCATACTCGGCTGTGTCGTAGTGCTTGCCCTGCACAACCGCGCCGTGCTCGATCTCGTAGCGGTCGATCACGCCTTTGAGGGCGGCGCGCACGGCCAGCGAGTTGTCTTCCGCGGCATGATGGTCGCCATAGTGGCCCGACAAAAAGACGCGCAAAGAACTTGGATTGAGGGTGGCCAGATCCGCCAGCTCCCCGAGTGTGAGGCCGGAGTGGAGCACAAAAGCTCGCGTCCGGCGAATCATCTCCGCATCGCTCGGCAAACCGAGTGACTTGAGATACGGTTTCCGCTTATAGAGAATGGACACTATTCCTCCGAAGTCGTTCCGCCAAGCGATCGGCTGCCTGGCCCGGTATGAGACTGTTTGTTGGTTCTTCATTTCCCGCCTGGAGGTGCGTCGGCTGTGGCCGGTGAACCACCAGGTGGGAGACATCGATGGGGAGGCCGCCGAGTTGAAGCATTTGATCGTTTTGCGGGACGTAGCCCGAGCGAAGAACGCGGCGCGAGAGCGCATCGAGCTGGTCGCGTGTTTCGTGGTAGCGGTGTTTGCGCTCGCGCATACTGGCGCCGATGGCAGCTTGTGTCTCCGCGTCCTTGGCCTGGCGCAAGAAGGTCTCCGGCTCCAGATAGGCAAAGACATATCCGTCTTCGTCGATAGCGGCTATGCGGTCCGTTTCCAGCGGATCGAAGGCCACTGTGACGGTCTGGCCGGTGCGGTTATGCAGCTCGCGGCCGCTCTCCGGGTCCGCCGCGACGTAGCGGCGATTGAGCAGCTCGATGGAGCACTCGCGGACCATGCGCGTGGTGCGCTCGGTCAGCAGGCAGGCGAGCACGGCAGGTTCGGGAGCGGGCGGCTGCTTGGTCCAGCGGTGTTGCTCGAAAGCCTCGTTGGGCGTCAAGCCTTCCATGCCGGGAACATCCTTAACGCGCAAGTGATACTCCTGCTCGATCCAGAGCACGGCGGCGCGGATGAACTCGCTGGCCAAGGGAAGATCGGATTCGTCCGCGCGGCCCTGTGCCAGTAGCTTGTGGTGGCGCGCTAACGCGGCGTGGCAACGGTCAGGGCGCTGCTCGGGAGTGGGGCCGGTGTAAGTCTTCCAGCGGCGATCAAAGCGCTGGTGCATGGTGTTATTGAATCGCTCGATCAGCTTGCTCTGCGGGTGGAACTTGATGCAGTAGTCAACCGAGATGCCCAGGCGCGCCAGCACTCCCATAGCCTCGGGCGGAATCTCCGCAACGTTCCACGCGGAACTGTGCGCGCCCTTGCCGACTTTCTGATAATCCTTGCCGTTGTCGGTGTAGAGCGTGCGCGGCGGTCCGAAGTTCTGAATGGAATGGCGCAGGGTGGTGACGATGGAGCGCGATGAGCCTGCCTGCGACCAGGCGTAGCCGGTAACCTTGCGGCTGCGCATATCGATCAGCCCGGTAAAGTCCAGGCGCATGTGCTGGCGGTCCTTGTCGTCGAAGAGGTCATTTTGAACAAGTACGTCGTGGTGAGCGTGATCCGAAACGAGGATTTCGCCGGCTTCGAAGTCTGTGTAGCCACGCCGGATGTAGGGAGCGAAGATTTCGTCGTATTCGCGCCGGCCTTTCAAGGCCAGCGTGGTCACTGCACCGGGCAGGTTTTCGAGAAAGCTGCGGATGGTCTCGTAGCTGGGCGGCTCGATTTGCATCTGCTTGGCGCGGCAGTCAACGATCTCCCACGCCATGCGCTTGTTCAGGTGCTCGTTGAGGTAGGCGTAAGTGGCCAGGTCAGCCAGCTCGGCGTGCTGCTCGCTCTGCGCTGACCAGCGCGAGACGCCCTTGTCGCGGCGCGGCTGATCGGCCAGGGCCGCAAAGCCACCAGCGCGGAAGCGCGCCAGCCAGAGCTTGAGCGTGCGCTCGGAGACATTGCGGGTCTGTGCGATGTATTGAATCAGGGTTGTTTGCGAGGTGACGGGGCGGCCATCGGCGAGGCGGAAGGCGGAGAAGCGTTGCGGGTCGGATGCATACTCCAGAACCATCTGGAGGATCTCCAGCCGTTGCTCGGCTTGAGCCTGGGCTTCTTCACTGGGCAGAGCGATGCGCAGCGTGGCGGCCGGAGCCGGGGCAACATCCGCGAAGAGAGGCCCTTGGATGCTGGAGGTGTGGGCGCGATTGAACTTTGCGCGGATTGCGGCGGGGAAAGACGCGGCGAGGTAGAGCTTTCCGGCGCGGCCGTTGGCGGTCTTTGTTTCCGACTCGCGTGAGATGATCTCGCCGTTCTTCGCCTTCTCGCGCAGCCAGCGATCGGTCCAGCCTGTCAGAGCGACGGCTTCTTCGGCGGTGAGCCAATGTTCTTGCGGCGGGGCGATCAAGCAGAGTTGCGGTTGTGCGCTCATGCTGTCACCTCATCCACCGTCGTGGAGGGCGCAGATCCAATCGTTGCGCCAAATGGAGATACAAGAGTTCCATAAACACTCCGATTGGAGTTTTCGGAAACGCGTGTCTGCCCGCTCAATGGTGTCTGCATAATTACTTTCTATCCCGGAGAATGATCGACCGCTCAAGAGCCGACATGCTCTCGTCTGCGGCCTTGCGGGCCAAGTAGGTACGACCCAATTCGAGGATTTCGGCGTCTTCTTTGTCGATTACTGTGAATCCAGCAAGCTCAGCGACACATCGAACGAGCCGCCAATTTTCAGTGGCAATGCAAAATGCCCGGCTGAAATGTAAGGGAAACCGGTGTTTCTCCATCGCGCCGGAAGTCCAGGACGCGAGCATTCTGTCTGTCACCTTATCTCCAAGCAAATAAGACATTTCCTCAGCGATCTGCGTGCGACTCTTTTTGGAGGATTTGATCGCCTGAGTGATGATTCCGCGGACCAGGTCGTCGTCGTTCATACTGCCCGGCAGCGTGGAGCCGCCACCTGAATCGTTGTGATTTCTTTCTTCGCTCATTCTCGTAGACGCCCCGGCTAATCTGTTCCAACCTTTGAGAGGTGAGATCAACTTCTCACTTAGGAGGTTTTATGCGATTAAGCCGCTTCCCCGGCAACCGTCGCCTTTCGCCCTTTCTTCCGCGCGCGGTCAAACCGCTCCATCTCCAAATGGAGCGCATCGGCAACACGCTGCGACTTGTGGAGTCCCAAGTCGACCTTTCGGACATGGCTCGGAGAGACGCCAAGCGTTCGCGCAACGCGGCTGTACAGCCCGTAATATTTGCCATATTGAGTCATGGCGCCACAACCTCGGTCATTCGTGATAATTTGGAGCTTCAAAACTTGTCCCTCGTGGAGATGGACAAATCGTACTCCGAACGGAGATTGGACGTCAACAAGAAAGTTCCAATTGGAGAGAAAAATCTTATGCGCGCGCAGATCGGGAAGCGTATGCAAGAAACGCGTTCCAGATTAGGCTTGACGCAAGAGCAGATGGCTCAATACTTTAGCGTCCAAACAGCGGCCTACGGCAAGTGGGAAACGGGGATGAACTTCCCGCGCGGGACAGTGTTTGCAACGCTTGCTCGTCTGGCTCCAGACGATGAAAAGCCCTTCTGGCTCCAATTGGCGGGTCTCCAACCGGAGCAAAGACCCAAAGAAGATGAACTCCGAACCATTCCTTTTTTTCAAGACGCTCTCGCCGCCGGAATACCCAGAGAGGTAAGCGATTGCGAGATGCGAGCGCCGCTCGTCCTTCCTCGCGCGTGGTTGCCGGGCCCAGGAAATCTAGTCGCCGTTTGTGTGCGAGGTGATTCCATGGCCCCAATCGTGCTGGACGGCTATATTGTGGTGATCGATACCCTCCAGCGGGCACCGGAAAGGCTCGCGGGCCGAATGGTGGCTGCCCGCGAGGGCGATGGCGTAACCATCAAGTGGCTAAGGAAAGATGGCGACACATTCTTTCTGGAAGCCCAGAACATCTCGCGCCGCCACCAGGTACGCGTCCTCCGTTCAGATGGAGATTTCTCTATCATCGGCGCGGTCGTAAAGCTGATTGGAGATGTTCCGAAGCTCGGAGTGGGATAAGCGTGGCTGTAGCTCTACATCAGAAAGTGAGAACGTGATGGCAAAGTGCAATCTGTGCGGCGAATGGGCGGGTCTTGGTTCGAGTGAGCATCCGTTGTGCCGCGAAGCTGTTGATGCCGGCAAGCCGCTGCCAGATGGCCGGGGCCTTGCGTCCACGGCGCGAGCTGTTCCCTTGCCGTTGACGCCCCGGAGCATCTTCTGGGCAATCTTCGGCGCGCTGTGGGCCTTTTCGGTATCGGCGGGAATTGTCTACGCTCTCATCCGGGCTATTTCCTAAGCGCCTTTATCTTCGCCTTGTGTTCGCCTTTGTTCCGAGCTATGCTCGGAAGCATGAATTCCCCCTTCGCGTGGCCTGGCGGAAAACGAGCGTTGCAAAAGACTCTCCTCAGCCTGATTCCTGAACACAAGATTTATGCTGAGGTCTTCGCCGGCTCGGCAAAGCTGCTCTTTGCCAAGGAGCCGGCCAACCTTGAGGTGATAAACGATCTCAACGGTGATCTCATCAATTTTTTCCGCGTTGCGAAGCATCGGCCATCTGAGCTGGCCGAGCAGTTGCAATTGGACTGCATCCACGCCGCCCGCTTTCGAGAGCTGCGGGCAAAGAAAGAATCGGCAAACGAGATCGACCGTGCGCTGCGTTTTGCGTACTTGGTCTGGTATTCATTCGGCGCGAAAGGGGAACATTTTGCCAGTAGCTCGGCTCGCAGCCCAAATTCCAAGCGGCCACTGAGCCGGGTGCGCGATCTGCTGGGAGCCACAGCCGAAAGGCTTGCAGCCGTGCTGATAGAGCAGCGGGACTTTGCGGAGATCCTCGCGAGGTACGATTCAGCGGAAACGTTTTTCTATCTTGATCCTCCCTATGTTGCCTTCCAGCCGAACGGCAGGTATGAGCCGTTGTCGAAAGAGCGCCGCGCAGAGATGTTCGCGCAGCTCGCCGAGATCAAGGGCAAGTTCCTGATGAGTTTCGATGATTCCGCTGAGATTCGCTCGCTGGCGCGAACGTACAGTTTTAAGACGCGACGCGTTGGAGTGGTTTATACAATATGCGGCGCGGCCCGGCGCACGGTGTCTCCCGAACTGCTGGTCGCCAACTACGCGATCAGGAACACGACGCGGATCATTCCAGCTATCACACCTTAATCGCCTCTCACAACGCGCGGCGAAGCCGCGCCCCATACTGGCCACTACTGGCCCCGATGGAGTCCTTCCGAAAGGAAGCCCATTCGGTGCAGCCGATGGAGAGGCCCTGGGCTTGGAAGTAGCGCAGTAGGCGCGTCCCAAGCCCCGGCCTCCGACTTGAGGTGAGGCGATGGAATTCAGTGCGGCGGGAATGGCGTTGCTCAAAAAGTCAGAGGGATTCCGGGGCAAGGTGTATCTCGACGTGGCCGGTTTCCCGACGATCGGCTACGGCCACCGCCTGTTGCACCCCGAATCGTTTCCCGCCGGCATAACAGAAGATCTGGCCGAGCACATACTGGCCTGCGACGTAGACGACGCCGAAGAGGCTGTGCAGCGCCTGGTCAAGGTTCCGCTCAGACAGGGCCAATTCGACGCGCTGGTCGATTTCGTTTTCAACCTGGGCGCGGGGCGGTTGGCCGCTTCAACACTTCTCAAGTACCTCAACTCCGGGAACTACGACACGGCGGCCCAGGCGCTGCTGCAATGGGATCACTCCGGCGAGAAGGAAGTTCCGGCGCTTAAAGCGCGGCGTGAGGCGGAAGTGGCGCTCTGGAGGCAGACCGATGGCTTTCAAGGGTAGACCAAATCGGGGCGTCAGACGCCTTCGGGAAATAGCGGAAAGGCTCGGTCTTTCCCTCAGGACCGTGAATACCGATTACAAGAACGGAATCGCCAAGCTGAAAGAGATTCCGGGCGCTTATGAGCTGATTTTGGAGTGCGTTCAGGGCGTGGACGCGAGCAAGGAAAACCTCATACGTTGCGCATCGGTCGAGTGCGACAAGCGCTTCATTGAGCTTTACGGGGAATAGAACACAACGGAATCCCGGCATAGCCGGAGGAGGAGAGAAAGATGAAGATGCCTTTTCGTAGTGCGCGCCCGCTGTGGCGTGTGAGCTTCGTATTCGTGCTGGCCTTCGCGTTCATGACGGGGTTGTGTGCCTGGACTTCGAGCTGTGGCACGGCGCAACACAAGGCCGCGGTGGCGGCCGACTCGATCGCCAACAGCCTCAAGACGGCGGCCGATCTGAATCACAGCCTTGCCGCCACCGGTCAGATTACCGTTGCCGAGCGGCAACAGGTAGCCACGCTGATCGACCAGGCCTCCCAGGCTAATGATGTCCTGGTAGCGCAACTCACAACGGCCGAGGCGAACCAAGGCCCGGTGAACACGGCTTCGATCCTGGCCGCCTTCAGCAAATTCACAGACTCGCTCAATACCCTCGAAGCAAACGGCGTTCTGCACCTGAAATCGACAACTGCTCAGGCTTCCTTCGAGACGATTATTACGGCCATCCGAGTCGAGACCACCATTCTCCAGGCGCAGATAGGGTCGAGTACGAGCCGAAACCAGAATCCGCCTCGAAGTCCGCTGAACGGCGGAATCTTGTCCTTCGCTGCCCTGGCTCTGACTCCCGAGGAAATTGCGGCGCTCATTACGCTGGCTACCGAGGCGTTCGGCGAGGGCGCCTCCCTGGTACAGAAATTGATAGGCATGAAAGGCAAAGCTGATACAGCGCTTCTGGCCGACGCCGCGACCGAAGATGCGGCTGCGCGGAAGGAAGCGCAGGCCGACGAAGCCGCGGAGTAACGAGATATACCCAAACAGAGAGCAAGACCTCAGATTGTGGCCAGCGGCTTTGTGAATGGTTTGGCGCGCTGGTTTCTTGGATGACTGACAGTGGTCAGCACGCGTACCTGGGGAACTCAACCAACCTTCCGCCGCCGGGATTAACCAGCCCCGGCGGCGGAAGCAAAAAGCAGAAAAATGCAAGATTTGTACAAATCTTGCATTTTGAGGCATACGGATGGCAGCGCGCCTCACGTTCAATTCGATCTCCCGGCTCAGGTATCACGCGGTCCGCGCGCGTATTCGGGCGCAGGCCGAGGAGATGAGCTGCACGGGAGATGCGGGAACGGCGACAGGCGACAATATCACCATCGCGTGGACCTACGACGAGGACACGCAAAGATTGGCGTTCACCTGCATGAAGCTGCCCTGGTACAAGACTGAGGGCTTTGTGTGCGGCAGGATTTTCAGCCTGATGGAGGCACTATGAGAAATCAAATTCGCAGTTGGGCTTTTCTGGCTGTGGGGTTCGCCCTGAGCGTGTGGATGGCAGGCTGCAACGATTACGCCTATGCGCAGCAGCTTCTACCCTCGGACACCTATTACTCGCCGGAGACGAATCTGGAAGCGCGGGATGTGGCCGTGCTCGGGTCGGCGCAGAAGACGATCAGCTTGGCGGCTTTCAGTTTGACCGACGACGCCATTGTGAAAGTGCTGGCGGATCGGGCGGCGCACGGCGTACTGGTGCTGATCTACCTGGACCGGGGCGAGCTGCAGGCCGAATGCCGTGGCGATGCAACCTGTGCGCGGATTCCATTGCACGCGCTGATTGGTCTGGCGAATGTTCAGATCCGCGTGAAGAATTCCAAAGTTCTGATGCACCTGAAAAGTTATTGCGTCGATTCGGGCATGGTACGCGGCGGCTCCGCCAATTTCAGTGAGCAGGGCGAACGGCGGCAGGACAATTCGGCCACCTTTTCGGTCGATCCTGAGAGCGCTAAGGCATTCGAGACCAAGTTCGCAGCGATGTGGGCGAGGCCGGACAACCTGACCGTCGCCCAGGCGGTCGCCGGCACCTGAGACCGGCAAAAGACAAAAACGCGCCAGAAGGCGCTAGGACGCGCCGGGCGGATTTTTGGCGGGGGTAGTACTAAAAAAATGAGTGAACGGGTACGACGCGGCCTTTGTGGCGCGGCACCGGGGCAAAAAATGGCCAGGTCTGACCAAAAAAGCGGTCTTCGGGTGTCAAGGGG
>Ga0255354_1000995_pt1 | contig 17072 bp, 10 predicted proteins | sample HBST50metaG_FD_189942 | JGI IMG/M metagenome (GOLD analysis project Ga0255354, IMG submission 189942) | Peat soil microbial communities from Stordalen Mire, Sweden - H.B.S.T50 | ecosystem: Environmental > Terrestrial > Soil > Wetlands > Peat | place: Sweden: Norrbotten County, Stordalen Mire...
GTCCAATACGTTCTATTTATCGGCCGATAGTTCGCAGTTATCGGCCTCCGTTATCTGGTGCAAATTCAGTAACATTCAGAGATGAAGCGATAATTGGACTGGGGTTTTATTCGCTGTTGCGACTGGCTGCTTGATGCTTGCGACGGGCTTCCGGATGTTCAGAAGAGGAGCGGGGACGCCCTGTGGCAGGTTTTTCTGAATGTGTCTTTGGAGTTTCTTTACCAGAATGGGGATGGTCTTGGGATAGCGTTCTTTGTGGTAAACGACGGCAGTATCCACGGTCCAGTCAACTCCGGCAACAGGACGTGTAGTCAACTCCTCCTCCAGCGGAGTCCCTTCGCGGATCAAGGCGAAACCATACCCTTCCATGATCAATGCCTGCATTTCGGTAGGATGCGACGCACGCGAATACTCGTCGACAGAAACTCCAACCTCAGCCAAGAGCTTCAGTAATCTTTGGTGAGCATCAGAGTGCCGCTGCGGGTGATAAAAACGGCGAGATTGCTTTGTAAATCTGCCGCATCCAAGGCTGCTTTGGAAGCAAGAGGATGGTCCTTGCGCAGGCACACCACAAGCCTGTCGCGGCGGATCTCTTCAATGTGCAGTGCGGGATGCTTCAAAGGAAGGGTTACGATAGCGGCATCGATCACGCCGTCCACGATCTCTTCGGCCAATTGGGCAGTATCGCCATGGGTTGGCCGAATGGAGCATTTCGGCATCAGTTCCTTGTGCAAATCACAGAAGGTGTGAAACAGCGCCTGATCGACGAGTGGCGTTGATCCGAACCGCACGGAGTTGATCTCGCCCCGCTCGATCTCGATGAGTATGTCGATAATCTCGTCGCGAACTTCAAGGAGGAAAGGGGCCAATGCCAGGAAAGCTTGGCCGGTTCTGGTTGGATAGATGCGTCCGCTTTTAGATTTGCGGAAGAGGCGAATGGCCGCGTTGTCCTGGAACTGCCGAGCCTGGACCGTGAGATTGGGCTGGGAAGTATGCAATTCATCCGCGGCAATGCGAAATCCTCCTTTTTCGAGGATCGTGAGCAGATACCGAAAGTGACGAAACTCCGCCCAATCGTACATTGCCCCCCTACGCAACATGCAAGATAGGAGGCGTTGCCGATCGATCTGAAAACGAGACTTGCGTCGCCTCCGCTTGTGGAAATCTTGCCACTGGCAATAGGCAGTTGCAACAGGAAGTTGAAATTTGGCCAAACTTACTCTAAACGACCTTTGCACGCATCTGACGCGGCATCCAGGTATGGTGTATCGGTTCGCGGAGCGCGTGCGCCTTGATCGAGAAGGCGTACCGCGCTAAAGTAGCGGCAAGTTTTGTCCTGCGATCACGGAGCGCCCGTCCATGCGAACCATGAGCGATTTCAGTTGGCTGTTGCAGCGCCTCGGTTCGTCACGGTGACCGCTGTATCATCCGAGGATTGTTCAAGAGTCATCATTCGCGGCAACAGGATCAGAATCCGATGCGTTATCATCATCACCGCGCCCTTATGATTTCTGTGAGTTATGCACCGCTTCCAAGTGACAGTGTTAACCGCTACGGAAGGAAGCGTTTCGGAAATGGAGGGATCATTCATGCCTTTGGCTCCGCTGACATATTCCCTGAATGCACTTTTTTGGGCAGGGCTGTCGATTTGGCGCATTAGCCATCTTCGCAAACGGAGCTGCTCGCGATGGCGGTGCATCATCGAGGGGATTCCGCTGTCATTGATCGCCTTGACTGCAATCGTTGTGGCCGCGGTCTGTGTATTTGGCTTGATTCCATCCCAGGGCGCCAGTCTTCGTGGCGCAATATACGTCGTGGATGGCCATCGGATGCGTATCGATTGCGAAGGGAAAGGTTCACCGACTCTTGTGCTGAATAGCGGCCTGGGGAATGACGGCCTGATCTGGAGTCGCGTGCAGACTGCCCTGGCGACAACTACCCGCGTCTGCTCGTATGATCGTGCCGGTTACGGCTGGAGCGATCCGGTTGGTACAGTGCGCGATGCCAATCACATTGCCGCCGAGCTTCATGGGCTGCTGCTAAATGCCGGCATCCGTGGTCCGCTTATTCTTATGGCGCACTCCATTGCAGGGCTTTACGTACGTGACTACGTGAATCACTATCCAGACGGAGTTGTAGGCTTGATACTTGTAGATGCCTCCGCTCCATCACAGGATCGTTCCAGGAGCACCGAAACAGACTCACGGTCACTCGAATCGTGCATCGAGCAAGCTGTATTCGCTCTGCGACTAAATCGCCTCGTAGGAGCATGTCCTGGCAGTTTTCCTGGACCCCGTCTGGGGAGCGATCTGCCTTTCGAAGGAGTGTGTCGGGAGCATCTCGATACCTACGCAGGAGAACTGCGCAACTTCGATTCATCAAGTATTGAGGCCGTGAGCGACAGGTCGTATGGAGCACTGCCGATCCTGATCCTTTCGCGCGGGACTACAGACAAATCCTGGAACAACAAGCAAGAAGAAATGACGAGGCTCTCGGCGGATGCTCACAGAATCATAGCTACTGGAAGCAGCCATTACGTACAGTTGGACAGTCCAGAACTCGTTGTGAACCAAGTGCGCCTTTTCATCGAGCGCCTTCGCCGCTAAGCAGCCGAACTCAAATCACTCAACCGAATCTGCAAATATACGATCAATCCTAGTGCAAGGTCGGATGGGACAAGTGGGATAGGAATATGCTCGCTCGCGGTTCATTTAAACTCTTGGGGGCGAGGTTCACATTTGGACTCTACCTACTAGAACGTCGAATGCTGTATCTGAGATGTTTGAAACAGTTCTCACCACGGACGAATGGGACCGTGCAGGGCGATTTCGTTTCAGCTATCTACGCGAATCTTTTGTAATAGCGCGGAGCACCATCCGGTGTTTGCTCGGACGCTATATCGATCTTGAGCCGACGGATATTCGGTTAATCTACGGTTCGAAAGAGAAACCAGCACTCAATGCGCCGACAGAATCCGCAGTGTTGTTTTCTGTCTCCAAGTTCTGTGAGGGGCAGACTCTGATCCTCATCTCGCATCGCATCAGCTCGCTCGCGTGGGTAGACCGCTTCGTGCTGCTGGATCGCGGTAGGATTGTCGAAATGGCAGCCATGAAATGCTCTATGCGCGTTCCGCGCATTATCGTTCCTTGTTCGACGCGTCTGCGCATGACGCTACACCCCCATGCAATTGACTGCGATGAGCTATACACCGAAAATTCCCCCCGGCTATTGGCGCAAATGGTGTCAGCGACTAGTATCCCACTATGGCCCATATTTGCACCTCGTGTAGACTCATAAGGGAGGATTTTGAATGAGCGCGAAACAACTACTGGCTGAAATCGATCGCGGCATCAATGCCTTGCAGAAGGCACGTGTCTTGTGTTTGAAAGATGAGGCTGTTGCACCGAAGGCTAAGGCTACCGTAGCTAAGACAGCCAAGGTAACAAAGGCGCCAGCAAAGAAGGCAGCTAAGGGCGGCATGAGCGATGAGGGCCGAGCCAAGATCGCCGCTGCTCAGCAAAAGCGCTGGGCAAAGGTTAAGCGGGAAAAGAACAAGGCAGCGAAAGCGGCTAAAGCAGCTTTGGCCGTCCCCGCAGAAAAGTAATCCGCGCTCACGCTCACGCATAAAGGCCCCGAGGCTATCGACCTCAGGGCCTTTATGTTTTGCGGCGACTACCTCGACCAGAGCATATGCGGGTGAGTTGGTGGACGGCCTCCTCGAATAATTCCAGTCCTCTACCCGACCGCGAAGGCTCCACCTATCATCTTGTGCGGAATTCTTGGTTTACTGTAACAATCCAAAGCGCTCACGGAACACCGGCCACCACCTCTATGTAAGCCGTCATGCCCGGCCTCCCGCCGCCATTGCGCCAATTTCCGCAAAAGCTCGCTGGCTTCCTGAAGGCTGAACCGGCCAGGCTACCTAACTGAATGTCAGGTCCAAAACATCTTCAGAGGGAACCGGCATTCGAGGAGCAATGGAAACTTTATTCCCGGAATGCCAAAGCTTATGGTCATACAAAAAACTGAGCGTGGTAGGCTCAAAATGAAGGAGCCATGCCACGCTTCTGAAGATCAGACAACAAGCCTACTAATAAACTCTTCCTATTGACGAGGCTCCGACCTCTCATTCGAGCGCCGAAGCCGGTCGTCAGAGTGATCGCAACTAAATAATTCCTCCAGTCGCGAAATAGGTCTCGCATTGCCCGGTATTGTTATAGTCGCTTGCCAGTTCTAGAACGCTCCTACCGTCCAGAGATGGAAGTAATGCTGAGGAATAGTTGGGGCAAGAGTTGTCTCTTGCGTCCGGTACTTGTATAGGAGATTGAATCGTAATCCAGGGGCTAATTCCATTATCGGTGACCCAGCTCGCAAAAATTGTTTCTCCATTCTGGGCTGATACTTGATTGTTGGATTCAAGCATCACCTGCCCAATCAATAATATTTCACCATGTAACAAGTTCTCTTGCGGAGCCCATACGTTCGTCGGAGCGTGTTCGAAATATTGCCCAGACGCTGTCGCTACCCTGGTTCCAACATCGGTAGAATCACCAAAATTCCACCCATCAGTTGAAGTGCGGGAGTAAACAGTGCAGCCAGCCGGACCACAAATTTCATAGCTCATGAAGAACAGGCCATTTGGTAGCTTGGTAACCGTCGCCATCCCTGGCCGATCCGCATGGGCTCTACTCGCGACCGTATTGGTTTGATCCCCCCAATAAATGACGTCCGACGAACGTATCTGGGCTATCTTCTGGCTACAGCAACTGTCGGACTCATCCGACCAGAACATCACCAACTCACCGTCGTTTGCGATCTCGAAGGCCGGTTCCCACAGCCCTCCGCCTCCGTTTACATTGCCGCCTGAAACCGGGGTTGTTACATAGTGCCAGCTTGCGCCCTGGTCTGTGCTTGCGTAGACTTCGATCGCGACATACGGATCGGATTTATGGTAGTAGGTCGCGGCAAAGAGCAGCGTACCTGCCGGAAATGTGCCCACAGTTTTCGGTAGTTCAAACAAGGTTGCGCAGCATTTTTCGATGCTACCGCTAATCGTCGGAACCGTAGCGCGATAAGTGAACGTGTTACCTCCATCTGTACTCACGAATATTTTTCCGTTTAAGTCAGTTGAACTCCCGGGAACCCAGTCGTTTATGCTGGCAATGATCTGCCCATTCACCGAGGACGATCCGTAAGACAGCCTTACAACGCGCGGATAGGAAGCGCTGGTACTTAGAAGGGTGCCCGTGCTAAGAGTTCCCATTTGGCAAGAACCAGAAGAAAACGCGGTACCATCTGCGCCGTTTGTCACGAACAAAACGTTTCTGGCATCGTTTGACTGGAAGCCCACGGAAACTCCATGCGCAAACGCCGCAGCTCCTGGCCCAGTAGCGCCCATCTTAACGTCGAGATATGCCTTAGGGCCTTGCCAGTTAGATCCGTCCGGCGACGACATCACCATCATCTCATTGTTCTGGTCATTCGCTCCATAGATCAAGTAGAGGGTACAGTTGGAGACCACCAGTGCGGGGGAACTGCTTCCGCCCATCGTTTGACCTAGCATCTGGTTGCTGAAGTTGACTCCATCCGACGAAGATGCGATCCAGACATTATTGCTGGAGTCGTTCGCCCTATAGGCGATATAGAGCTTGCCGTTGAAGGATGCCATCGCTGGATCGCTACCGGTCCAGACGTTGGATATCTCCGGTGCGGTCGGCCAAGTCACTCCATCTGACGAACAAGTCACATGCAAGTGGTTGCTCGGATCGTTCGCCTGGAAGGCTGCACACAGTTGGCTGTTGAACGTCGCCAGCGCAGGAGCGCCGCCCATCTGAATATTCGTGTACCGGGTTGCAGTTGGGAAGTTATCCCCAGTCTGCGACGACGTAATGTAGAAGTCGTTATCTACATTCAGCCCTCTGAATGCCATAAATAGTTTGTTGTTGAACGCCGCCAGCGCGGGAGCGCTACTCGATTGAAGATTCGTGTACTGCGTTGCAGTCGGGAAGTTGTTCCCAGTCGACGACGACGCAGCGTAGAGGTCGTTTTGCACATTTACCCCTTGGAATGCCACGTAAAGCTTTCCGTTGAAAGCGGCAAGTGCTGGCTTGGTCGCCATGATATCGTTTGGCTGTTCGGTTGCCGGCGATGCTAACCCGTCTTGCGGGCCAGGGCCGCCAGGGTCGCTTGGGCCAGTATAACTGGTCGCCTCAGTTACCTTGTTTGTCACGTACAAGACGTTTCTGGAATCGTTTGACTGGAAGCCAACGTAAACTCCGTTGCCAAACGCCGCTGCTCCTGGTCCTGTCGCGCCCATCTTAACGTCAAGATATGCCGCAGGACCTTGCCAGGTAGACCCGTCCGTTGACGCCGACACCAGCATCTCATGGCCCTGGTCATTAGCCTCATGTATGTAGTAGAGAACACCGTTGGAGACCACCAGGGCAGGTGAACTGCTCCCACCCATAGTTTGGCCTAGCATCTGGTTGCTAAAGTTGACTCCGTCCGATGAAGATGCGATCCACGCATTTCTGCTGGCGTCATTGGATCTGTAGGCGACATAGAGCTTGCCGTTGAAGGTCGCCATCGCGGGATCGCTACCGAGCCAGACATTGGGTATCTGCGTTGCGGTCGGCCAGGTCACACCATCCGAAGAACAAGTCACATACAAGAGGTGGCTCGAATCGTTCGCCTGGAAGGATGCACACAGTTGGTTGTTGAACACGGCCAGCGCGGGAGCGCCGCCCATCAGAATATTCGCGTGCCCTTGCCCACTTACAGATGGGAAATAGTTCCCACTCGACGAAGACGTCACATACAACTCGTGGCTTGAATCGTTCGCCTGGAAGGCCACAAATAGTTGGTGGTTGAACTCCGCCATTGCGGGCGCGCCACCCATCTGAATATTCGCGTACCCTTGCCCGCTTACAGATGGGAGATCGTAGCCGCTCGACGAAGATGTCACATACAACTCATGGCTCGCATCGTTCGCCTGGAAGGCCACGTAAAGTCTTCCGTTGAAAGAGGCAAGTGCCGGCCTGGACCCCATGAAAACGTCTGGCTGTTCGGTCGCCGGCGATGCGAACCCATCTTGTGGACCAGAGCCGCCAGGGTCACTTGGGCCAGTGTAGGTACCAGCGGGATCGGTCGAGACGGTACCGCCACTACCGGCGCTACCGCCGCTGCTGTCACCGGTGTAGCCCGCCGCGACGATATTCGCCTGGACTGCGGTTTCCGTCGCATCCGTTGGGTAGCCTGAAGTCATGGCGCCCTCGAAGAAGGCACCCTGTCCCCAGTTGCTGTTATCGCCGCCAGTTCCAAGAACGATCGCCCCTTCCAACTTCATCGGGATATATCCCGGTTTAGTGGTGGGAAGCGATCCCGAGTAGTCTGTGGTAAGGCCACCCGCTTGAGCATCGCCACCCTTCAGGGCAAAGGTGGTTTGCCCGTCGTTCTTGAGCATCGCCGTCACAAAGTCGTATCCCATGGACACGTCTCCGAGATTCGTGCCATTGCCCATGTATTGGCCGTTTTCAAGGTCGGCTTCTACCCATGGACCGTTCCCGCTGCAGGTAAAGCCGCACCACGTTCCAAAGTTCAGCGCATCCATGTGGCCTTCCCCATTGTCGCCGCTGTTCGTTTCCACGTTTCCGTAGTCGAAGCAGCACCCCTTGTTCACGAAGGTGCCGCTAGTCACCATGTACATGCCCTCCGGCGACGCGCCCGTCGCAACGCCGGATGTGGCGTTATTTCGGTAGCCTACGCCGGGTGTCACTTTCACGCCGTAGACCGCATTTCCGTTGACGCTGATGGGCAGCGCGTTAGCTACAGCACCGGAATCAGGGGACTGCACCGCCCCACCGCCTCCTTCAATTGCCAGATCATTATGCTGGGATGTTTGATCGTAGATCATCGTTATGGTGCATGTCGTACTCGCGCAGAAGGAATCCTGCGCGGCGGCGTTTGCGTAACCACCCGTGGCCAATGTGCCGATGTCGGTTGTCGTGCCATCCGACGCGCGCTTGACTTGGTATAGTTTTCCGCTGTAATTACCAAACAGAGCACGCACCGTGCTGTGCGCCGCGACGCATGGTGTGCCGCCAGATGAATAGATATCGCATGTCGAAGGCGAACTGGGCGCGGCTGAGGCAGACGCAGTGATGGTGACAGAGTTGGATTGACCAGAGTTGTATGTGGAGTCTCCAGAATACGTGGCTGTGAAGATGTGAGTCCCTTCTGTAATAGCGGTCACCGTCAAGTTCGAGAATCCATCGAGCACAGACGCGGTACCGAGATTTACTCCGTCTTCATAAAATGTGACTGTTCCCGTAGCTGATGGGCGCGAGAGGACGACCGTAAGCTGGACATCGGCCCCTGGGGAGGGAGACATTGGCGAAGCATTCAAGGAGACGACTGCAACGTTGCTTTGCTCTGAAGCCCCACCGTCGGCCTGCATGTAGGAGATATTTCGCTTCTCTACTTTGTATTTCTCTTTGTAGTCTTTTAAGTAGTCGACGACCGCTTTCGGGTTGTCCGTCGTGACGAAGGTGAACCCCGATCCAATAATGAAATCAAGAGATGTACGGTTATCTGCATTCTCCATCGGTTGGGACTGATCGATAGGCCCTGTGTTATTGGGATTGTTATAAAGATATTGCGCAAGCACGTCACAGCAGGTCCCATCACTTGATCTGAAGAATTGACGAGTCTGACTCTTGTCGTCGTTAGCATAATATTCCCCGACGGGGTTAAAATTCCCGACATTCATCCCAACGTTATCAGTCACTCTTGTTTGAGCGGCGGTGCGGACGTCTTCAAGAATTCCCGCAGACTCCTTCGTTACGACTTCCACTGCGATAACGTTGATGCTATCCGAACCATATCTTTCCATCGATCTCAGCCATTTGATTATGTTATTCGCTCCGCCGAACCCCGTCGTTCCTACGCTAGCTTCGTCGGACCCGCCATCATCTCCATTGTCAAGGGTAGCTGTGTTCGTTGTTGGGGCGATAAGCCCACCAACAATGACCGGTATAAAATTGACCTGCCCGCTGTTCTCAGTGAACATGGCAAGGAAATCGCTAGGGCCACTTGGAAACAGACCGGCCGGCAGCTTATAAATCGTGGATTGCCACGACGGACGCCCTTGCCCATCGACGCTTTCCTGCGTTACCTTCCATGCCGCCTGCGCGGCTTCTGAGCTTTGGACGTCGAGGATAAGAACCGCCTGGATATTGTTATCCTTGATGTACTTGTACACGTCCTGCAAGCGCGGAGGATTTTCGCCTGCGAAAATCGCATGTCCAGACGTAGAACAGCCGTATATCCAGCTGACACTATTGTTGTGTACAGCATTTACGCTGTCTCTCAGGGTGAAGTTGTCCCAGTAATACCACTGGGTTCTGGAATACGGCACATTCGCAACAAGCTGGTCCCTTGGGTCATTTTTCGCATCCACCGGATTCTCAAAGACGGGAAAGGGTGTCGTGTCGGAGCTGCTTCTAGCGAAATAATTGCAGGTCTCTCGTCCCCAGGTTTTGTCGTGGGTAAGGATCGGCACCCCATCACTCGTCAATCTGACATCGACTTCGATGCTTTCCCATCCTTGCTGAGCCGCCAATCCGATTGCTTGCAAGGAGTTTTCCGGAACGTTGGGAGCCTGTTTTAGCCCGGCCAACGCGTGAATGCCACGATGGGCAGAGAGCAGTGTAAGATCAGAATGTTTCGTCCGAAATGCCGCCATGATATTGGCAGAGTCAAAATTGTTAGGGTTAAAGTTGGCGGTTGATTGCGTGGTCTGTGCGATTAACCGCAGACCAAATGCGAGTTCTGCGAAACCTATAAGAGCAACGAACAAAATGGGCAAGAGACAAGAGTCGCGTTTTGATCCAAGACAATGCATGCTTAGCTCCATTGTGCAGTAATCAAACATGGTTATTGCGCGAACACTGTTTGGCATACCTCGTGCTCGTACTTAGGTGCGTAGCAGGGTGTGAATCTCGAAACAATACATATCTTCAAACGTACAAAACTCTGGGACGCCAAGTTCTATAACTGGCGCGGCTGCGAGAATGAGAGGAAGGTGGAGTTCGAGTATGTTTTCATATTCCCGCCATTCTTTGGAAGTAAAGCCGCGCATCTGATATGCAAGGCTAATGTGAAATCCGAATGTTTCATGGTTCTTCGCGCGATACCGGAAGACTTCATCGGCCATATGATTGCGTAGCCTGCGGAGCTTCATTTTCTCGTTTGAGTCCGCAGGCAAGAGTTGAAGCCCGCTCGCAAGTTGAGGTGCCAGCGTTTGTTCCCGATCTAGACGGAACCGAAGTGGCAGTTCCTCGACGGTCTTGAACTGCTCGAATCTCTGCTCGACGACGCGAGTGCATTCTTGAATGGATGCATTCATTGGGATATCTTTTGGCCATTCAGTTTCGTTACGGTCCACATCGGTTACCCCACCCAGGATGGTGACGTGATAACTATTGCTGGGCAAAATCGCTAGCTTATTCGCGAAAGTACTAGACCGTAGAGCATCTCCGACGGCTGTAACGGTGTCGCGGAGTCGACATTGTTGCGGCAGGTGACAAATTACAGTGTTTCCAGCGAACGGGCGCGGACGGCCGTCCGGGTTGAATTTCAATCGCGTATCTCTAGGTATGATCGCGATTTGAGGATCGTCTTCATGTGGTTCGTCGGATCTGGCAAGTTGGGCGCTCAACCGCAGCGGAATGAGTCCGGCTAGAGAAAACGCTGATGAGCACAGAAGGAACTGACGTCGGCTGTGAATAGATTGAATGGAACGCAGCATGTTGATTTCGTTTGCTCCGGATAATTTCTTAGGAATAGACAATGTTTGTCTTGATGTGCTGCAATTTGGAACGAGTTGCGAAATGCGCTTTCCGAGTAGCGGCGGCGTGCAGGATGCCACCGCCACCCGCAAGCGATATTGTTTTTCGGGGCTGTGGCTAGAATGCCAGCCGCAGCGCCACCTGCACCTGACGCGAAGGAAATACACTCGTGCTACCGCTGAATGCTCCGAAACTTCCGTTCTTGCTCAGGACGCCGGTCGCTCCCTCTGTTCCGATGCTGGTATTTGGGCTGATATAGTTGGTTGCGTTCAGCACATTAAAGGCTTCAACACGAAATTCGAGAGTTTGAGCTTCTGCCAGAAGATTGAATCTCTTATGCGCGGCAAGATTGAATTGGCCAAAGGCGGGTCCTCGGAGATTGTTGCGTCCGGAATTGCCGAAGAGTTGTGATCCCGCAGGCGCTGAGACTGCGGCGATGTTGAGGTATCCGTTCACAGCACTGCTGGTTTTTGTCGGTGAATGACCGTACACACTATTTGGCGTGCTGACGAGATTCGGACGAAGGGAATAAGTGGAACTGGCCGTCGAAACTACCTGATTCGAGTTTGCTGTATAAGTCAGGTTGATTGGTACCCCACTGGTGACGGAATTGATTCCTGTCAACTGCCATCCACCCACAATCTGCTGCTCCCACTTAGGCGCAGCTGAACCCCATCTGCGACCAGAACCAAACGGTAGATCGGCGATGAAGGACGTTGTGTCATTTAGAGGTTGGTTGTATCCAGATCGACCACGATCCCCGGCGATATTCGCTATGTTGACGATGGCGCCGTCGCCATTGCCGGTTTCAAGATCAGCGCCGGAGACGTCGTATGCCTGGGACCAGGTGAAGGAGTTGATCAGGTAAATGCCGTTCGCGAAGCGATGCTCGAGTTTGGTCTGTAGGGAGTTATAGGTAAGAAAGTTGGCGTTGGTCTCCGTAAGGATGTCGGTGAAGTTCGCAATGGGCCTACGGTTCAACAAGGAAGCGCTGCCACTTGACGTGCATGCTCCCGAGGAGATTTCAGTCGCGGTGCAGAGTCTTGCCTGGTTGTAGTTAGCGAGGGTTGGGATATGAACTCCGTGACTGCCCACGTATGCGATCTCAAGCGTGGTCTTCCAGGGCAGTTGTTGCTGAACGGAGAGATGGAAAGCCTGTACATAACCGGTCTTGAAGTCTTTGGGGGTATAGCGAGTTTGCGCGCGTATGGTTGAGAAGTTGCTTGGCCCGGCGAAGTTGGTCTGGTAGCCATCCTGCGTGCGGCGGAAGCATGTCGTGGGATCCTGCGTCAGAGAGGTGCAGAGTCCCTGGGAAGGAGTTTGGTTGTTGGGTAGTGTCGCAGAATAATTAGTCGGACCGTTGTATGCAAGAAGCCCTTCTCCGCCAAACCGGAATAAATAGGCATAGCTAATTCCATAGCCTCCGCGAATCACAGTCCCAGGTAACGCTTGATAAGCAAAACCAAGACGAGGCCCGAAGTCCTTATAGTCGGGATCGATTAATGCACGGCTGGCGAGTGAAGACCCTCCAACGTAGTGAAGTTTGTAGACGTGGCCAGTCGTTGTGCTGTTTACATCGTCTCCGTTGCCCGCATGAAGCAATTGCTGGTTGACTGGATCGAAGTTAAGCATGTTGTTGTTTTGCTCATAGAAAGGAGACATGAACTCATAGCGCAGACCGGCGTTGATGGTCAGCTTGGGCAGTGGCTTCCAGTCATCCTGGATGTAACCGAAGTGCCAGGAACGGAGATAGTTCACTTCATTAGGAGCGTTGAGAGAGTAGTTACTCCTGGCGCCGAACAGAAAGTCTGTCAGATTTGCTGCTTGCACGGTGGTGGCGGAGCCGGCCGAACTGAACTGACCGGAGTAGGTATCAGACCCGAACTTCGGATGAAAGTCCGAGATGGCCTGAGCCAGCCAGCCATATTCATATCCGACCTTCAGGCTATGCTTGCCTCTGATCCAGGTGTAATTCACCTTCGGATTGGCTTGCGTCGGGTTTGTGAACTGGAGAGCTGATGCAGAAGTACCGAACTGCGAAAAACCCGTAACAGTCTGTGTATTCAGGCCTCCGCCAAGGGCCGGATCTGTGGGAACATTCGGGATGCCAGCCATGAGGTTCTGTTGACCAATAAGTTGCGGCGTCTTGCCGCTCTCCGTCCATGTTTGACCAAAGCGAAGTTGCATGATGGAGTTAGTGGAAAGAACCCAATTGTAGCCAGCCGCGAGCTGGCGGGTGCGTGCGTAGAGTGTTCCAGCACTATTTCCACCGGCTAATCCAGGGATATTGCCCGGCTGGAAAGTTGAGGCGGCCCGCTGGCTATAACGAAAGAACCCATTCTGCTGTGGCGTGATAACGAAATCGACGCGTCCATCTCCCTTGTTTTCGAAGTCGGTGGAAGCTGGTAAGAATTGGAAGTTGTTTGCCGTGATGGCTGCGCCGGGAATATTAGGTGTAGGTAATAGCTTGAACGTCGTCAGTGCCAAAGGATCAATATTGGGATCCGAAAGCGGCACCTGACCGTTGGCGTAGACCACACCTGTGTACGGATTCTTGATTGGAACCGGGGTTCCTCCTGGTGTGCCGTCCGAGGTAAACAGTCCTCCAAGTTCTGCTTGGGTTGGCAAATTGGCCGTAGAGAGAGAATGAGAAACGGAGCGGAGGCCTTCGTAATCCACGAAGAAGAACAGCTTGTTTTTGTGGGCGGGGCCGCCGAATGTGCCACCGAACTGATTCTGTACCAGCGTCGGCTTCACACCGGTGCCATAGAAGGGGCCAAATGCGTTGAGGACGGTGTTGCGGAGATAATCGTAAGCCCCACCGTGAAACTGATTCGTACCGCTACGTGTGCTCACGTTGATGATGGCACCGCCGGCGCGACCGTACTCGGAGGAGTAGTTATCGGTCTGGACCTTGAATTCCTGAATAGCATCGGGCGATGGGATGACTGCCTCGTTCGAGAAACCCTGGTTCGCCTCTTGATACGCATTGTTGTCGATTCCATCGAGTTGGAAATTATTAGATTGCGCAGTTAGGCCGTTGACGTTGTAGGATGCCTCCCTCGGCGGATTCGATACAATTCCGATCAGGGACTGGCGAACTCCAGGAACGAGTTTGGAAAGGTCAGCATAAGCTCTCCCATTCAAGGGAAGCGTGACCGCCTGGGTCCCTTGAACCGTTCCACCACGGTCGCTGGTGTCGGTCTCCAACTGACTGGCGGCGCCGGAGACCGTTACGCTCTCCGTGTTGTCCCCCAGCTTCAGTCCAACATCAACTCTCTGCCTTGCTCCGACATTAACGGTAAATCGGTCGGTCACTGAAGTCGCGAAGCCATCCGCCTTCACATTGAGGCTGTATTCGCCTGCCTGGACATTCGTAAATTCATAAATTCCACTTGCGTCAGTTTGGCGAGTGGCCTTGATCCCCTTGGCCGAATTCATAAGCACAACAGTGGCTCCGGGGATCGTAGCCCCGTTCGGATCCTTGATGCTCCCAAGAACTTCGGCTGCGTCGAACTGAGCGTGTGCAAACGCGGTTGACAGGAAGAGCAAGACGACAAGAAGCGCGTATCGAGCCGTACATCTGCTGGCTCGAGTTGATGTGCTATCAGCATCATTGCTACTTGCTGATGCTGGGTATAGCGGAAACCTTCGAATCACGGCGGCACTCCTGGAGAACGGCAATTGGATTTTGGATTGTTGGTGAGCGGATATGCCGTCCTCGAGACCGAACCTAGCAGCGGTGCAAGAGAGTTCCAAGGCATTTCGCGGCGACGACACGGGTACATCGCCTAAACCTTTTATCCTCTAGTGAGTATCAGGCAGCAGTGTTGGAACTGATACATGAACATAGTGTTAAGAGAGGTTGATCCTGCATTCATACGGCCGTGATTTACTGGAAAGTGCGTGGTGAGCAACGATGGGTAATGTAAGCGCCAGGGGGGGACTCTCGTCCAAGAATGCCGCAATTGAGGCCAAGCGTGCCTTGGTACGGAGGATTGTAGAATCGTCTACATTCGGGAAGAGTGAACGCCTCTCAAGTTTCCTTATTTGCATCTGTGATCTCACTTTGATCGGACGCGCGAGCGAGATCAATGAGCAGAAGATCGGAACTACGGTCTTTGGTCGCCCCCTCGACTACGACTCGTCCATAGATGGAATCGTCAGACCCCAGGCCAGCCGTCTGCGGCACCGCCTCGATCGCTATTTCAGCGGAGAAGGGGTGAATGAACCGGTTCGCATTACCCTGCCCAGAGGAAGTTATGTTCCTGTCTTCGAACCCAATCAGGGGAAAAGCTCAGCTACCGATTCTTCTTCAGTCCCCGCAGTCAGTCCTGCTGTATCTTCTTCCCGTGAAGTCACCTCAACGCTCCTTTCGAGTTTCCGAACTGCACGACTTTCCTGGATACTGGTAATCGTCCTTCTCGGGGCGCTGCTAGTGGTTGGAGTCAGGAGCACGGAACACTTCGTTGCCCAGACAGCAACTTCATCGTCGCTGCATCCCTTATGGAGTGTTCTCTTTCGTCCCAACCAGACAACGATCGTTGTTCCTAGCGACACGGGGCTGGTTATGTGGCAGAGCGCCACCGGGCAAAGCGTCGATCTGGAACGCTATCTAGGCGGGGGGTATCGGGCGCAAAGCGTCGGCGACACCCCTACTAGACAGGTGAATTCCACCGACCTCGCGAGCCGACGATACACATCGATTGTTGATTTGGACATTGTGAAAGGACTAGCACAGATCGCCGATTCTCAGAAAAGCAAACTCGACGTCAATTACGCTCGCGATGTGCGCCCCAACGACCTGAAAAATGGGAATGTTGTTCTCATCGGAGCAGCGGCAGCAAATCCTTGGGTGGAATTGTTCGAGCCGAAAATGAATTTTGTGTTCTCTAACGCACACATCCGTCAGTACACGGTACTCAATCGTGCTCCGGTGGGAACGGAACCATCCAACTGGACCTCAAACTACGATGACGCACAGCACCGCGTCTACGGGGTGGTGGCATTCCTGCCTAATCTGAGCGGAACCGGGAGTGTGCTGATCCTAGAAGGAACCTCAATGGCAGGCACCGAGAGTGCTTGGGACTTCGTCGCCGATGACTCCGCGTTCCTCCCATTCGTGAACCGCATAAAGCGCACTGACGGATCGATCCCGCACTTCCAACTGGTCTTAGACAGTATCAACCTGACCGGTTCCTCAACAAAGAGAAACGTCCTCGCGTCGCGAGTGATGGATTAACCTGCTAATCTGCCACACCCAGCGAACGGATGGCTCCGATCAACGACCGCATGCCGGTGATCGTTGCCCCGAAGAATTATGAACGCTGGCTGGACACAGACAGCAAGTCCACTCCATCGCGCGACCTGCTTCAGCCCTATCCTGCCGAAGAGATGGAAGTCTGGACTCTCTCTTCCTATGTCGAGTCAGGTATTGAATTGCCTTATATGAGTGCTCCACCAATATCCGCATTCAGCGCGACCGCACCACATTGCTATTTTGCCGCACCGGAACACAAAAAGACGGGAAAGCGAAGAGCAGGTCGGATGACGGGATGTGCTATGGGCTTGCGGATGCGTCGATCCAAGTGCTTTCCGGAGAGCAGGAAACGGGGGTTCTGCCTGATACCCGCTGAGAAGCATCCTTCGGAACCTGGAACGCCTCGCGGATCTTGGGTCCCTGTCGCGCCATGGCGAAAAACTCCCATTTTCTTAAACGAAATGATGGCCTCGGATCGCCACCGCAGTGCCACGACTAACTCCATATATCACTATAGGTTGCAGCGACGATAGGGCTCAGGGTGATAACTCCTATTTATCACCCGATAAATACGAAGTATTGGACGGCCTCATGCCTGTGGGACAGGCTATGGTATCCGGCGCCTTTGGTGCCCAGTTTCAGACCTACCTCACATATAGCCACGCTCGACCGAAGTTGACGTACTCAGGCTTATGGGACTGTGTGGCGTTGGATAGGGTGAGTTCGTTAGTCATTTCGGCGGGTCGGTCCAGGGAAACGATGATCCGAGTTCGGAGTAACCCAACCGCATTTTCTGTAGGAGAGGACCCCGTCATGCAGGGACATGAAAAAAACGACGGAATCGTGTCAAATGGAAATATTGGAAGGCGGCTCCTGAAAGTTGAGGATGCGGCCGAATTCCTGGGGCTAAGCGTGGACACCCTCCACAAATGGGTCCAAGAGCGGTCGATTTCTCACGTCAAGGC
>Ga0255354_1000996_pt1 | contig 17054 bp, 8 predicted proteins | sample HBST50metaG_FD_189942 | JGI IMG/M metagenome (GOLD analysis project Ga0255354, IMG submission 189942) | Peat soil microbial communities from Stordalen Mire, Sweden - H.B.S.T50 | ecosystem: Environmental > Terrestrial > Soil > Wetlands > Peat | place: Sweden: Norrbotten County, Stordalen Mire...
GGCATTGGCCTTGGCTACCCGCGAAGTTCTGAAGTCCACGGATGTTGCCGGAGATGCCGTTGCGGCCATCGCCCTGGACACGACCGGATCGAGCGTGATTCCGGTCGGCGAGGGCCTCGTGCCCTTGGACGAGTACTACCTGTGGTGCGATCATCGCGCCTTTGCCGAGGCTGAGCTGATCACCAGCAAGGCACATGAACTAGGCTTCGAAGGCATTGAGTGGTGCGGTGGAACCTATTCCCACGAGTGGGGATTCAGCAAGCTGCTGCACTGGTTGCGGCACAACCCGGAGAAGCGCTCCAAATTTGTGACGGCCTTTGAGCATTGCGACATGGTGGCGGCCACGCTCTGCGGCATCACCAAGGTCAGCGACGTGAAGCGCAGCGTCTGCGCCATGGGCCACAAGTGGATGTGGAATCCCAAGTGGGGCGGGTTGCCGCCGGAAGAGTTTCTGGTGGCTGTGGACCCGCTGTTTGCCGGCATCCGCGCCAAGATGGGCGGCGAGTACCTGACCAGCGCCCACCTGGCCGGACATCTTTCTCCCAAGTGGGCTGAGGCGCTGGGTCTCAAGGCGGGAATTCCGATTCCCGTCGGCGCATTCGACGCGCACTGGGACGCCATCGGCTCCAACATCCGCGAAGGCGATGTGGTGAACGTGGTGGGCACTTCCACCTGCATCATTGCCATGGCGAAAAAGGCGGAGCTGGTTCCCGGCGTGTGCGGCGTGGTTCCGGGCAGCGTGCATCCCGACTACACCGGCATCGAGGCGGGGCTCTCGGCCACCGGAGACATCTTCGACGCCATCGCCAAGCGCGCCAAGTCTAGCGTGGCGGAGCTATCGGAAGGTCTCGACGCCTACAAGGCCGGGCAGACGGGCCTGCTGCGCCTGAGCTGGGACAACGGCGACCGCACGGTGCTGGTGAATCCGGAATTGGGCGGAGTCACGCTGGGCTGGAACATGGTCCACACCGCGCAGGACGAGCTATTTGCGGCCATAGAAGGCACTGCCTTCCACACCCGCATCATTCTGGAGCGCATGGCCGAGTACGGGGTGCGCGTGGATCGCGTCATCAACGCCGGCGGCATTCCGCAGAAGAGCGAAGTGCTCAACCAAGTCTACGCCAATGTGCTGAACAAGCCGGTGCTGGTGCCCGCGGGCATTCCCACCAGCCTGGGCTCGGGCATTATGGCGCTGATGGCGGCCGGAGTATACAAGACCATTGAAGAGGCGCAGGCTGCGGTTTGCCTGCCGCTGCGCACGGTCGAGCCGGATCCCAAAGCGGCGGCGGTCTACGAGCAGCTTTACCAGCACTATCGCGATGTCTACTTTGGTCTGGGCAAACGCGATGCCGCGCCGGTGGCGCTGGGCAATGTGCTGCCGGAGTTGCGGAGGATTGCGGCCGAGGTGCAGAAGGCGGGATAAGGGTTGTGTTCTCCCAGGTCCCATAATCGGAATCTGGGAGAACCTGCGCGGATTTTCACTTTGCATTCCCCAGGAGCAAAAGCATGGAACGGCGGAGTTTCTTGAAGGCAGCGGCGGTATCCACGGCGGCGGCGCTGGTGTTTGGTCGGCGCGGAGCGCTGGCGCAGCAGGCGGGCAGCCACATTGAAGTCCTGGTGGACGAGCCTATCGGAGTCATCGCGCCTGAAATCTACGGGCACTTTACCGAGCATCTGGGCTCCGTGATTTACGACGGCATCTATGTGGGCGAGGGATCGAAGATTCCCAACCAGCAGGGGCTGCGCACGGCGCTGATCGAGAAGATGCGAGTCATCAAGGCTCCGGTGGTGCGCTGGCCGGGCGGATGCTTTGCCGACAGCTACGACTGGCGCGACGGCATTGGGCCGAAGAACAAACGCCCGCGCCGCACCAACTTCTGGACCGACAACTTCACCGCCGCGCAGAAGAAGCAGAACCTTGCGCAGGTCTACGAATCCAATGCGTTCGGCACCGACGACTTTGTGCGCTTCTGCCGGCTCTCGGGCGCGGAGCCTTACATTGCCGCCAACGTGCGCAGCCTGCCGCCGATGGAGTTCGACCACTGGGTGGAGTACTGCAACTCGCCGCGCGGCACCACGACGCTGGCCGAGACGCGCGAGGCCGCCGGTTCGCCGGATCCCTACAACGTACGCTATTGGGGCGTAGGCAATGAGAGCTGGGGCTGTGGCGGCAACTTCGATCCGGAAGACTACGCCATCGAGTACAAGCGCTACACGACGTGGGTTCCGAGCTACGGCGTGCCGCTGCGCTTTGTGGCCTCCGGACCCAACAGCGACGAGCAGGCGTGGACGCGCGGCTTCTTCAACAAGCTGCTGCACGGGCAGCCCAGCCACGACATGCACGGCGTGTGGGGACTGAGCGTGCATCACTATGCGACTAATTTATCGCGCGGCAAGACCCAGGACTGGGACTTGGAGAAGGGTGATGCGCTGAAGTTCGACCCCATCGACTGGTATGAGTTGTGCAAGGAGTCGGACCGGATCGAAGGCGTGATTATGGACCACTGGACCGCGCTCGGCGAGTTCGATCTGGACCGGAAGGTGAAGCTCGTAGTGGACGAGTACGGCCCCTGGTACAAGCCCGGCACCGAGAATGGACCCGAGCAGTTGCTGGGCCAGCAGATCACTGTGCGCGACGCCGTGATGACCGGCATGTCGCTGGACATCTTCAACCGCAACGCCGACAAGGTAGGCATGGCCGCCTGCGCGCAACTGGTGAACTGCCTGAACTCGCTGTTCCTTTCGCGCGAGGACAAGTTCGCCACCACGCCGGTCTTCAATGTCTTTGAGATGTATGCCGCGCACCAGGGCGGCACCGCGGTGCGCGCCGAGTTCTCCGCGCCCGCGGTGCGCTACGACCGCGACGGCAAGCCGGCCAGCTTTTGGGGACTGAAGGGATCGGCCTCGCTGAAAGGCAAGACGCTGACCCTGACGGCGGTCAATCCCGACGTGAGCCAGCCGCGCGAAACGGAGATTGTGCTGCGCGGGGCAAAGGCTGTGAGCGCCAAGGCATGGGTGGTGGCGGAGACGGACATCCACGCCCACAACACGCTGGAGCAGCCTGATCAGGTAAAAACCCATACCGCCGAGGTCAGCCTGCGGCCGGGCGCGCTGAGCTTCACCTTTCCGCCAGCTTCGGTGGTGAAGATCGAGGTGCAGTTGAGTTAGTTGTGGTTCAGCCGATTGAGTTAGAGAGTTCATGCCAGCCCACCCTGGCCGCAAGAACAAAAACGCGGCGAGGATGGGGCACCCGATATGTTCGGCGTGGAATATTTTGGATCAATGCCGTAAACGCAAAAGGGCCGGAGCAATTGCTCCGGCCCTTTGTTGTTGCGGGTTTCTGCGATTCGTTAGAAGTCGAGGCGCAGGCCGAATTGCATGCGGCGGTAGGTGGTGAGTGCGTTGTTGTAAACACCGAAGGAGCCGGTGGTCAAGCTGGCGCTTAGGCTCGCCGGGCTATCGTCGAAGCGGATGTTGTTGCCCACGTTGTAGACTTCGGCAGCAAACTTCAACTTCATCTGGTCGGGCAGAGCCCAGCTCTTGGACAGCGAGCCATCGATATCGAAGTAGCCATCGCCACGGAAGACGTTGCGCTGGCCAGCCTCACCGGGATAGGGGAGGCGGATCGGAGTACCGTTCGTAACTCCTGCATTGATGGTCGAAGCCGAGTCCCCGGCAAACACCTGAGGAACATTGTTGACGAGGTGACGCTTCACCTTAGCCTTGGAGGGATCGGTGATGACGCCCATGCTGGACAATTCATAATCGGTAGTCCATCCGGGTTCAAAGACGGAGAATGGCAGTCCGCTAGCCCAGCGGCTCAGGCCAGCCAGTTCCCAACCGCCAACAAAAGCCTCGACTACGTGGTTTGCCTTGGGCAGAAGAACTTTTCCGCTACCGATCGGCAACTTGTAGACCCAGTCGATCGTGATCAGATGGCGCGTATCGAAGTCCGAAACGCCCTTGTTCAGCTTGGGATTCCAGGAGTTGAGAATCGCGCTGTCAGCATATGAGTCTGTGGACTCGAGATTGGAACGCTCCGCTCCCGAACCCATATCGAGCGACTTGGACAAGGTGTAGTTGAAGTCAGCCGTCAAGCCATGGCTGGCAGGATGACGCAGCGTCAACTGCAAAGCATTGTATGAACTGGTTCCGATCGACGACCACGCGTAGAGCGAGGAGAACTGCTGCTGCCAGAATTGCGGCCCGGCAGTGTTTCTGCTATCGAAATCAAGAGCCTGCAGCGCGGAGGTTGCGCCGCTCTGGTAGCGATTAGCCACCCAGACTGTGTAGGCGGCCTGTGTTGCGCTTTCACCGGCATAGTCGGTATTGGCCATGTAGGGGAACATGTCTTCGAAATAGGCCATCTTGGCAACGGTCGCCGAGGCTTTGCCGCCGTTTTGGTCAGCGATCTTGGACATTGCTGCGCCATTGGTGAAGTAGTCGCCGCCGCCCTTCTTGTCGACCAGGTTGACGGGCTCAGCCAGATCAAGCTGGTTGAGCAAGTGGCGGCCCAAACGGCCTACATAGTTGGCTTCTACCACAAATCCAGAGGGCAGTTCGCGCTGCAAAGAGAGATCGAAGGAGTAGGAATAGGGCGTCTTGAGTTTGTTATCGATTCCCCAGGAGATCGCGAAAGCGCTATCGGATACCGTGTAAGGGTAGGTGACAGTGGAGCCAGCGGTGGAGGCGCCTGGCAGAACGGGAATCGCATGAGGTCCGGTGAAGCGGGGCGAATTGGCGGTCGAGTACGTGGAGGCCGGGGTCTGCACCGTCGTGCTCAAGCCAAAGGAACCATGCTGATCGAAGGAGTTCACAATGCCTTCGCCGAAGTGATCAAAGAACATTCCAGCGCCGGCGCGGATGGTGGTCTTTGGATTGGGCGCGTAAACGACGGAGAGACGCGGAGCAATGTTCGCCTTCTGCTTGGACCAGTAGCCGGGGCGGTTGTTCGCTTTGCCGCTGGGCGAAAACTGCAGGTTGTCTTCGAAGACGTCGCCTTTGGCAGCAGCCGCGCCACGCTTGACGAACCAGTCGTGGGTGTCGACGGTGGGCGAAATCTGCTGACCCTTGGTCTCATAGGGGACCTGCAGAACCGAATGCCTCATGCCGAAGGTCACCGTGAGCGTAGGCTTGATGCGCCAGGAGTCCTGCAGGAAGTACTCAAACTCGTTGGACTTGAAGTGCCGGTTAATGTATGCGCCGTCCTTCAGGAGAGTACCTGTGGTAGCGCTGGTGACTTCATAGTTGTATTGCATGGTGGTCTGCGGCACGTTTCCGACCAGTGTGTCATAGGCGATTTCGTACGAGGTGGAAAACCCGCTGCCCAAATCGGCAGGAGCGTTCGGCGAGTCGCTCATCCAATAAGCGTTGGTGCGGGCGCTCGAGTAGGAGTTGGTGTCACTACGGCGATTGTTTTCAATACCGCGCCAGTTGCCGCCCACGCTGATGGTATGCGTGTTCTTGGTCCAGGTAAATGTGTCGACGATGTTATGCACCGGCACATTGACGATCGTCGAGCGATCTTGCGAAGTCGGCTGGTCGAGGAAGCGGAAGACCACCCAGTCCCCGGTTCCGGAGCCTGCGCCGCTGGAGGCGTAGCCCTGACGGATATAGCCGTAGCGCACATCGTTGACGATGTTGCTGGTCGGCGTCCAGGTGTGACCGAAGGCCATGCCCTTGGTGTTGTCCACTTTCATGGTGTTCGCGGGCTGACCGGGAGCGTTTTGGTCGCCGGCCGCCGTATCCTTCTGCAGGTTGCCGCGGAAGAACACGTGCTGGGTGTTGCTCAGTGCGTAGTCGATCTTTGCGATCGAGGTATTGAGCGTAGAAGGCGCCGGAGAAGCGAAGATGAAGCCGGCGTTGTTCACGCCGTCGCCGGCCGTCGGCGAGGTGCCGTAAATTCCTTTATTGGCCAGGGATCCGTAGTAAGACAACACATTGGGATTGACACCGCAGGCAACGCCCGTCGATGCGGTATCGCAGCCTGAATCCAACGCCAAGACCTTGGTCGAGTCCAGCCAATGGGTGCTGCCACTGTCATCCTGGTAGCCCAGTTCGCCGTTATAGAACTGCTTGGTAGGAAAGGTGCGGGTCACAACGTCGCTGATTGCTTTGCGCTGCCCCTCGTAATTGAAGAAGAAGAAGAGCTTGTCCTTCTTGATTGGCCCGCCCAGCGAACCGCCAAAGGTGTTCATCACATACTTCTGCGGTGTATTCGATTCACCGTTTGAAATCTGGTTGTACTTGTGGAACCAGTCGTTGGCCACGGTGTTGGTGGGACGATAGTACTCGTAAAGTGCACCGTGGAAGGCGTTGCCGCCACTCTTGGTGACGATGGACACCTGAGCGCCCGAACTGCGGCCAGAGTCGGCGGTGCTGTTCGATGTGGTGACGCGAAACTCTTCGGTGGAGTCGAGGGTGGCGCGCAAGACGCCGGTAAAGGCCGTGCCGGCGATCTGGTCGTTGTCGTCCATGCCGTCGAGAGTAATGTTGCCCTGATCGGAGCGGCCGCCGGAGACTGAACCGCTGCGGCTGTCATTGGTCTGGTTTTCTTCGGGATTGCCCAAGTAGAGGACGCCGGGCTGAAGGGTAAGCAGAGAGACCGGATCGCGGCCTTCCATGGGGAGGGACTCGATGGTGACGTTGCCCACCGAGTCGCCCAGGGTGGCGTCGGAAGTATTCAGGGTCTGAGCCGAGGCACTCACGTCCACAGTAATCGAACTGGTTTCAACAGTAAGGGAGAAGTCGATGGTCGCCGGCTGATTGACCAGCAGCTCGGCAGTCTTGCTCTGATTTCCAAAACCTGGAGCGGAAACCGTAATGGTGTACTTGGCAGGAGGAATCTGGGCGAAGCTATAGAGGCCAGCGTTATTCGCCGTGGCGCTAACAGTCTTGCCGTTCGCCTTGTTCAGAAGGGTGATTTCCGCCCCCGGAACCAATGCTCCACTGGGATCTTTGACAACGCCGCGTAGTGAAGTGGTCGCGGACTGACCGAATGCTAGGGTCGCGATAGAAAGAATGCAACAAAGCATCCATCCCCATAGGAATTTTTTCACAGCTTTCCTCCAAAGTTTTTGCAACACTGCTCGCTCTGCGTTGACTCGAACAGAATTATGAATGGCGGTTCCGGTGCAGACCGCACTGTGGATAAATCTTCCCTGGAAATAATTTCGCGCCGCAGGGTAACGCTGCGCGCATGCTCAAAAAAGCCGCACTACAGCGAGTCTTGCTGAAAACAGGCATCTTCGGGGAGAAGCGCCTTTCAATAGGTTAATTATACATTTTTCGAATCCTTTCATGAATAATTATTCATTCTCTACTTGTGTCTGTGATTCAACAAAAGCGATTTACGCCTACGAAACTCGGGCTCTAAACAGATCCAACCGAATCAAGTCATTGCTGCTGTTGCATTTGCTGCAAATCGACAATTGGCTGGCTGCGCTCTGGGGGCTGCTGCGCGCGCTCCACCAGTACGCTCCAGTCGTCGGGAATGGGCATCTTGCGGTCTAGAGCCGGCGGCTGTTCGCTGGCCTCCACATGCACGGCTACGTAGAGTTCGCTGTCGGTTTGGCCACGGAAGATGCCGTGCGTGGGAGGCACATCTGCGTAATCCCGTCCCACGGCAGTGCGAATGTGGCGATGGTGCGCAACCAGGTTATTGGTGGGGTCAAAACCCACCCAACCCAAGTGAGGCAGCAGCACATCCACCCAGGCATGGGTTGCGTCCGGCGTGGAGCGGTCGTGGTCTTCGCGGCTGCGGTAGAGGTATCCGGAAACGTAACGGGCGGGAATCTTGATGTGGCGCAGCAAGGCAATCATGGTGTGGGCAAAGTCCTGGCAGACGCCCTTGCCGCTGACAATAGCTTCGTCAATGGGGGAGTCGACGCGTGTCGAACGGGGCACATATTCGAAGTATTGGTAGAGCCGCTCATTCAGTTCCTGCACCACCATCAACGGATCGTCGCGACGCGTGACGCCCATCTGCTTGGCCAGCAGGGCGACGGCCGGAGTTTCAACGGCAAAGGTGGAGGGCAGCAGCATCTCCCAGTAGTCGCCGGATTCGATCAGGCTGTCCAGAGCGCCCCAGGCATCGGGTGACAGAAAGCGGGGCACCTCGGGCAGCACCTGCTGCTCGACGACGGACTCGGCAACAATGACCAGTTGATTGTGTTCGCCTGGAATGTCAAAATGCTGCACGTTGTTGCCTTGGTGGTCGCGATAGCTGAAGACGCGGCAGCGCGGGCTGACCGAAAGCGAGAACGTGAGGCAGTGCTGACTGGAGTCGGAGCGCGGGTGCATGCGCGTCTCCATGATGCTCTCGCTGATGGGCTGCGAGTAGCGGAAGCGCGTCAGATGCCGGATGGAATAGAAGTTCATGCTCGTTCTCCGTATTCCTTAGCTGGCCAGTGCGGACTGGATGGAGTAATGCACATAGTGGCGATAGATGAGCTCGTGGATACGCAAGCACTGCTCACGTATGGTGTGCAAAAAACCGGCCGAATCGCCGGATCGGATTTCCCCTACAGTGGTGAAACCCAGCATGGCGTGCAGGCGGCCGATGACCGCAATCAATTCGTCCGGAGGGCGGCGGCCACCGGTGCGCTGGATCGATTCAATGGACTGATGGACCGAGTCGATGCAATAGCGAATGGCGTGAGGAAAGTCGCGGTTCAGCAGCAGAAACTCCAGAATGCGATCCGAAGAAAGATCGGCGGTATACACCTGGCAATAGGCCTCAAACGAAGTGCAGCAGCGCAGCAAGCCCACCTGCTCAAGGTGCTCGTAGCCGGAGTGCGCGCTCTCTGCCAGTTGGAACAGTTCGGGCTGGTAGACCTCAAGCAGCGTAGCCGTGGCGTAAGCCCGCTCCAGGTAGCGTCCCAGGCGGATAAACTGCCAACCCTGCCCGTGAATCATGGTCGTATCGCTGACGCCTTTGAACAGATGGATGCCATCGACCACCGAGGCCAGCAGGTCACTCATGTTGGAATTAAACTGCGTTTGCGCCTGGGGTGAGTGGATGTGGTGGAAGAGGCGGTTGAGCCGCTGCCACTGCTCAGAAGAGATTTCTTCGCGTACCTGGCGCGCATTTTCCCGCGCGCCGTTGATGCAAAACGTGACCGCGGCGTGGTTGAGGTTGTCGAAGATCAGGCGGTGGGCCATGGTCTCCAGATTGCCGTTCCACTCCATGCCGGCCGGCTTGCCCAGAGATGCCACCAGCCGCAGCCAGCGGGCTTCTTCGCTGGTGTCGCTGGTGTCAAGCATCAGGCTCGTGGTCACGTCCAACTGGCGCACAGTGTTCTCCGCCCGCTCCAAGTAGCGGCTCATCCAGTAGAGGCTGTCGGCCACGCGCGATAACATTTCTCGGCTCCTGTACTCCGTTGTGAGCTACTTTTCGAGAACCCATGTGTCTTTGCTGCCGCCGCCCTGCGAGGAGTTCACCACCAGCGAGCCCTTTTCCAGAGCCACGCGGGTCAGGCCGCCGGGCACGATGTTCACTTTGTCGCCGAAAAGAATGTAGGGCCGCAAGTCCACGTGGCGCGGCTCCAGATGGTTGCCGATCATGCACGGTGCGCGAGAAAAATCCAGTGTGGGCTGAGCAATGTAGTTGCGCGGATTGGCTTCAATCTGACGCGCGAATTGCTCGCGCTGCTCGGCCGTCGAGTGCGGACCAATCAACATGCCGTAGCCGCCGCTTTCTCCCACCGCCTTGACCACCAATTTGTCCAGGTTGGCCAGCACATGCTTGCGTTCTTTATCCTCCGTCAGCAGGAAGGTCTCTACGTTGGGCAGAATCGGATCCTCATTCAAGTAGTAGCGGATGATACGCGGCACGTAGGCATAGAGCGCCTTGTCGTCGGCCAGTCCGGTGCCGAAAGCGTTGGTCACCGTCACGTTGCCAGCGCGATAGGCATTGAATAAGCCCGCGCAGCCCAGCGAAGAATCGGCGCGGAAGACGAGCGGATCGCTGAAGTCGTCGTCCACTCGGCGATAGATCACGTCCACGCGCTTGAGCCCATCGGTGGTGCGCATGTAGACGACATTGTCGTGCGTGACCAAGTCGCGGCCTTCAACCAGGTCGATGCCCATTTGCCGCGCCAAATACGTGTGCTCGAAGTATGCGGAGTTGAAGACGCCCGGCGTGAGCAGCACGATGTTCGGCTCGGGACGGCCTTCCGGGGCCAGCGAGCGCAGCGTGGCCAGCAGCAATTGCGGGTAGTGATCGATGGGCCGCACGCCGTAGCTCTGAAAAAGCTGCGGAAAGGTCCGCTTCATCACCCGGCGATTGGTAAGCATGTAACTGACGCCGGAGGGCACGCGCAGGTTGTCTTCGAGGACCACGAACTCGCCGGTGTTCAGCCGCAGCAAGTCTGAACCCACCACGGAAATGTACACGTTGCGCGGCACTTCGAGGCCCCGCATCTGCCGCCGATAGTGCTTGCAACTGTAGACCAGTTCGCGCGGAACCACGCGGTCATTCAAAATCTTGGCGTCGAAGTAGACGTCGCGCAGGAAGAGATTCAGAGCGGTGATGCGCTGCGTGAGCCCGCACTCAATGCGGTTCCACTCCTGCGCGGAAATCAGGCGCGGCAGCAGATCGTAGGGAAAGATGCGCTCGGTGCCCTCGTCGCGCCCATAAACGGTGAAGGTGATGCCCTGGTTCAGAAACGCCAAGTCCGCCGACTGCTTGCGCCGTTGCAGTTCCTCCTGCGGCAGCCGTGCCAGAGTTTCAGCCAGAGCCCGGTAGTGCGGACGCACAACCCCGCCAGCCTCGCGCATCTCGTCGAAAGCGCGGTCAAGCGGATACTCTCCGAAGAGCGTATCCATTTCCGCTTTGGTTTCCACTGTGGGTCCAGCGCTCATGAGGAACCGTAAGCTTTCCTGACCGCAGATTCAGAGCGACGGAGGCAACTGCGGAAGCAGATTCCGCCAAGCCCTGTTCTCTACGTTTAGCAGGCGGGGTATAAAGGACCCGTGAGGAGATGAAAAATCTGAACGAGATCGCTTCCGGATGCAGCCCTGAGCCGGTCGCGATGTAGACGGACCAAGCAGACGCAGCAAGGGCGGCGAAGCCGATAAGGCCGCGCCGCCCTTGCTCTTTGAGCCAAGCAGAATCGATCCGATTCGGATTAGAACTTGCTCCACAACGACTGGTTGTAGACCGCGTGGTGGAACTGCACCTCGGAGGACTTGACGATGGAGCCCAGTTCGCGGGGCGAGCGGTTGGCCACAGCCTGCTTCAGGTCGGCATAGCGGCTCTGCACGTCTGAACCGAGAATCTCCGAAATCCACGCGGAATCCTGGAAATCCGCAATGGCGTCCTGGATGTTGTCGGGCAGGAAACGTCCGCCGCCGCGCAGGCCTTCGACTGTGGAAATGTTCCCGTCAATGCCGGTCCTGAAGATCGAGTAGAGGGTCAGGTAGGGGTTGGCGTCCGGCGCAACGGCGCGTACTTCCGTGCGCATAGACCGCTTGTTGCCAATGGGCACGCGCACCATGGCGCCGCGATCGGTAGCCGAGGCGCGAATCTGGTTGGGCGCCTCAAAGTGCGGGTCCAGGCGGCGATAGGCGTTCACGCTGGAGTTGAAGATCAGGCACAGATCCAACGCACGAGTGAGGATACGGTCCAGAAAGCTCCAACCAAATTGGGAGAGCTGCTCCTCGCCCTTTTCATCCCAGAACATGTTGGTTTTGCCCTGCGAGATGGAGACGTTGGTGTGCATGCCGCTGCCGTTGACGCCGACAACCGGCTTGGGCAGGTAGCTGGCCGTGTAGCCCAGGTTGGCGGCAATCTGGCGGGTCAGCAGCTTGTAAAGCTGAATCTGGTCGGCAGCCGCCACGGCCTCGGCATAGCTGTAATTGATCTCAAACTGGCTGGGCGCAACCTCGGGATGGTCCTTCTCGTTCTGGAAGCCCATGGCGCGCTGCACTTCAGCCGAAGTGTCAATGAACTGGCGCAGCGGATCCAGCGGCAGCGAGTGGTAGTAGCCGCCGGTGGAAACCAGCTCGAATTTATTGGTATCGCAGTAGCGCTGTTCCGCGTCCTTGCCCGCGAACAGGAAGCCCTCGATCTCGGGAGCCGCGTTCAGCGTGTAGCCCTTCTCCTCGAACAGCTTGTCCGAGTAGTTCTTCAGTACGCCGCGCAAATCGCCCGAGTAGGCGGTTCCGTCCTTGCCCAGCACCGTGCCAAAGACCACCACCTTGCCGGTGCCGAATACGTCGGCCGGAACCCAGTAGAAGGCGCTCCAGTCGATGCCCAGACGCAGATCGCTCTCCTTCTGCGCGGTAAATCCGCGGATGGAGGAGCCGTCGAAGGTCAGATTTTCATAGGAGCCGAGCAAGAACTTCTTGTCGTAGTCCAGCAGATGCAGGCGACCCTCAAGATCGCTGAACAGCACTGTCACGGCCTTGATGCGCTTTTCGTCAGTCAGATATTTCAGCCGCTTCTCGCGAATCTTTTCGGCTGGAACCCGGTTGATGCGGTCAGCCTTGGCTGTCAGATTGAGTTCTTCCAACTCCTCATATGAGAGAGCGAGGAAATTGCGGTAATCAGTGGACATGAATCTCCTTTTCAGATTTTGCGGGAAGCGGAAAATGGAACAGTTCCGGCGTCGAAGGCGCACGGGGCTGGCTGGAGTCGTATGAAGATAGGGTAACGCCGCATGGCCCGTCGCGCATAAGAAAATCACAATCGCGGCGCTGAGGAGGAGCGCGCCGCGGCCCAGGAGAAGGAGCGGAGCCCTTCCTGAGGGGGCCGAAGACTCCCGGCCTGCCGCTCCGTGGAGTAACCTGTTTGCTCAGGAGATTTTACGAACCGATGCCCAAACTGCACCGCTTTCCTTTCCTCTTTATAGCTATTCTTGCCCTGTCGTTGACAGCTGTTTGCGCCCAGCAGCCTGCCCCTGACGCGCCCAAAGAAGATTACGTTCGCGCCCACTACACCAAGTACGAGTTCCGCATCCCCATGCGCGACGGCAAGCAGCTGTTCACCGCGGTTTATGTGCCCAAAGACGCCGCCGGCGGCCCGTATCCGTTTCTCATGGACCGCACGCCCTACAGCGTCGGGCCCTATGGAGAGGACCAGTATCCGACGCATCTTGGCCCCTCGGACGAGTTTGAAAAGGGCGGCTACATCTTCGTTTACCAGGACGTGCGCGGACGCTGGATGAGCGAAGGCGAGTTCCTTGAGATGCGCCCGCACATCGACGAGAAGAAGTCCCCCAAAGATGTGGACGACGCCTCGGACACCTACGACACGATCGAGTTTCTGCTCAAGCACGTGCCCGGCAACAATGGAAAAGTGGGCATCTGGGGCATCTCCTACCCTGGGTTCTATACGTCGGCTTCCATCATCGACTCTCACCCGGCGCTGGTGGCCGCCAGCCCGCAGGCGCCCATGACCGATCTGTTTATGGGCGACGACGGCTATCACGGCGGCGCATTCATGCTCTCAGCCAACTTCGGTTTCTATAACTTCTTCAAGCCAAGCCATAACCCGGAGACGCCCAAGCCCTCCGTCGGATTCGACTTCGGCACGCCGGACAGTTACAAGTTCTACTTGCAGGCCGGTAACATAGCCAACTTGGACAAACAATACCTGAAGGGCTCCAACTGGCTCTTCAAAGATCAGGCCTTTCACTCCACCTACGACGCCTACTGGAAGCAGCGCGACCTTTCGCAGCACATGAAGAACGTGCGCTGCGCAGTGCTGGTGGTGGGCGGCTGGTATGACGCGGAAGACCTCAGCGGTCCTTATCGCACCTTCAACGCCATCAACAAATTCAACCCACAGACGCCTACCACGATTGTGGAAGGCCCATGGGTTCATGGCGGCTGGGCGCGCAACGAAGGCAACCATCTGGGCGATGTGCAGTTCAACTCCAACACCAGCGAACACTTCCGCTCCAGCATCCAATTCCCTTTCTTCGAGCACTATCTCAAGGGCAAGGGCGCGGCGCAGCCCAAAGCCGTGGTCTTTGAGACGGGAACCAATGTGTGGCGCAGCTTTGATGCGTGGCCGCCCAAGGCCGCCGCAGCCAAAACACTCTTCTTCCACGCCGACGGCAAACTCAGCTTTGATCCGCCAGCGGAAGCCAAAGGCGTGGACGAGTACGTGAGCGACCCCGCGCACCCAGTCCCCTTTGTGGGCTACACCACCGACACCGTACCGCAGCGCTACATGGTGGACGATCAGCGCTTTGCCAGCTACCGGCCCGACGTTCTGGTCTACCAGACCGAGCCGCTGGAAGAAGACGTCACCATCGCCGGTCCCATCGCACCCCGGCTCAAAATCGCCAGTTCCGGCACCGACTCGGATTTTGTGGTGAAACTGATTGACGTCTACCCGGAGAACTACCCCGATCCGCAGGCCGCTACCGGCGGCAAGCGCATTCTGGATGCGCCTCCGCTGCACATGGGCGGCTACCAGCAGTTGCTGCGCGGAGAGCCCTTCCGCGCCAAGTTCCGCAATAGCTGGGAGAAGCCTGAGCCACTCACACCAGGCAAGGAAACGGACCTGAACTTCACCATGCCCGACCTGTTCCACACTTTCCGCCGCGGGCATCGCATCATGGTCCAGGTGCAAAGCTCCTGGTTCCCTGTGACCGATCGCAATCCGCAAAGTTTCACCGACATTCCCAACGCCAAACCGGAGCAGTTCCAGAAGGCCACCGAACAGGTCTTCCATCAGAAAGATGCCGCCTCCGGCGTGGAAGTGCTGGTCATGCCGTAAACGCAGAGTTAGCGGAGCTAGCCAAAAGAGCGGAGTTATGCGCCTTTTTTCTAGCTCCGCGAACGCCGCTAACCGCGCTAACTCCGCTACCCTGAGGACCTACTATGTTCGCTCAAAATCTTCGTTCCGTTCTGCTGCTGCCGACGGCCTTGCTGCTCGCAGCGGCGCCCGCGATTCACGCCGAAGAAGGCATGTGGACCTTTGACAACCCGCCTCTGAAGCAACTGGCGGCCAAGTATAACTTCAAGCCCTCGCAGGAGTGGCTTGACCATCTGCGCCTTTCGAGCGTCCGGCTCAACGACGGCGGATCGGGCTCGTTTGTGAGCCCCAACGGCCTGCTGCTCACCAATCACCACGTGGCTCGCGGCCAGTTGCAGAAGAACTCGACCGCCGAGCATGACTATCTGCGCGATGGCTTCTATGCAGCCACGCCGGAAGCGGAGATGAAGTCCGCCGACCTGGAAGTCAACGTGCTGGTCGCTATGCAGGACGTCACCGCGCGGGTGCAGGGCGCGGCCAAGGGAATTGCCGACGACGCCAAGGCGTTGAAAGCTCGCGACGCCGCGATTGCGGCAATCGAAAAAGAGAGCAAAGACAAGACCGGCCTGCGCTCCGACGTGGTCGGCTTCTACCAGGGCGGCGAGTACTGGCTTTACCAGTACAAGGCTTACACCGACGTGCGCCTGGTGTTTGCGCCGGAGCAGCAAGCGGCCTTCTACGGCGGCGATCCGGATAACTTCACTTATCCGCGCTACGACCTGGATATGGCCCTGTTCCGCGTCTACGAGGACGGCAAGCCGCTGCACTCGGATCACTACGTGAAGTGGAGCGCCAAGGGCGCAGCGCCCGGCGAGTTGATCTTCATCTCTGGGCACCCTGGCTCAACCGAGCGCCAGGACACCATGGCAGAACTGCTGGCGGAGCGCGACGTACATGGCCCGGCCATCACCGAGTACCTGCAGCGCCGCATCGCCGCCGCCCAGGCCTTTGCCACGCAAGGGCCGGAACAGGCGCGGCTGGTGGGCTCCACCATCTTCGGTCTGCAAAACAGCCTGAAGGTTTACCTGGGCCGCGCCGATGCGCTCGCCGACAAAGCCATCCTGGCCAAGAAGCAAGCCGAGGAAGACGACTTCCGCGCTAAGGTCGCTGCCAATCCAGAGTGGCAAAAGGCCTATGGCGGCGCATGGGACACCATCGCCCGCGCTGAAGAGAAGATGAAGCCCGAGGTGAAAAGCCAAATCTTCCGCCGCACCGACAGCCGGCTGTTTACTCTTGCGCTCAACCTTGTGCAGTATGTGGCTGAAGTGAAGAAGCCCGACGGCGAGCGCCTGCCGCAGTTCCACGAAGCCGGACTGGAGTCGCTCAAGTTCCAGTTGCTGTCGCCTGCCCCGGTCTATCCCTCGACGGAAAAGCTGTTCATGACCGCGGCCCTCAAACTGGACCAGGAGAAACTAGGCAAGGACGACGCGTTTGTGCAGGCCATCGTGCAGGGCGCGGACGTCGACAAGACAGTAACCGCGCTGGTGGACGGCAGCAAGCTCGCCAATGTGGCCTTCCGCAAGTCGCTGCTCGAGGGCGGCGAAGCGGCTGTGGCGGCCTCCAACGACCCCATGATCGTGGCTGCACGCCGCGTCGATCCCATCTGGCGCGAAACCAACCGCCGCCTGCGTGACACCATCAGCAGCGTACTGACCCCGGCCGGCGAAAAGCTGGGCAAGGCGCGTTTCCTGGTCTATGGCAAAAACGCCTATCCCGACGCCACCTTCACCCTGCGCCTGAGCTATGGCACCGTGGATGGCTACCCCTACAACGGCACCGTCGCCCCGCCCTTCACCACGTTCTACGGACTCTACGACCGTGCCGCCAGCTTCAGCAACAAGCCGCCCTTTGACCTGACCGCGAAACAGGCCGCAGGGCGCGACAAGCTGGACCTCTCAACCCCGCTCGATTTCGTCTCGACAGGAGACATCATCGGCGGCAACTCCGGCTCGCCGGTAGTGAACCGAAACAACGAGTTGGTGGGCCTGATCTTCGACGGCAACATCGAGTCACTGGCCGGAGATTTCGTCTATGAAGGCGGAAAGAACCGGGCGGTTGCGGTGCACTCCGCCGGCATGATCGAAGGCCTCCGCAAGCTTTACAACGCCGGCGCATTGGCCGACGAACTGGAAAACAAGAAGTAAGCCAATACTCGCGCATCTGACAGCAAGGGGAGCAGCAATGGCTCCCCTTGCTGTCAGATCTTGATCGAATCTCTAGCCCTTCTTCCCGTGGCTACGCCGGGAACTAGGCGGACAGGTTGACTCGCGAATTTTCAGCTCCG
>Ga0255354_1001000_pt1 | contig 17021 bp, 7 predicted proteins | sample HBST50metaG_FD_189942 | JGI IMG/M metagenome (GOLD analysis project Ga0255354, IMG submission 189942) | Peat soil microbial communities from Stordalen Mire, Sweden - H.B.S.T50 | ecosystem: Environmental > Terrestrial > Soil > Wetlands > Peat | place: Sweden: Norrbotten County, Stordalen Mire...
GGGGTTGCGACAAAGACCTTTTCGCCTTCGATGAGGGAATCGGGCGGGTCCTGAATCACGCGGTCAGAAGCGCTGATGCCGGTGATGATCTGGACGCTGGCGCCATCGTCCTGGCCGATGACCACGGGGACCAGATGGGCGACGTTGCCGTTGACGACGGTGCCGATGCGCAGGCCCTCTTTGCGGAAGATGAGCGCGGCGGCGGGCACGATGAAGGTGGGGCCAGCGGACGGAGTTTTGAAGTGGACCTGGGCCAGCGAACCGGGCAGCAACTCGCCGGCGCGATTGTCCACATCGATTTCCACAAGCAGGGTACGGCTGGCAGGGTCGATGGCGTCGGCGGTGCGCACCAGCGTGCCTTCGAAGGTTTTGCCGGCATGCTCGGGAAAGGTGAGGCCGATTTTTGCGCCACGTTTGACGTTCTGCGAGTAGATCTGGGGCAGGTTGGCGTAGACGCGCAGGGTCTGGATGGCCTGGAGATGGAAAAGCTCCTTGCCTGCGCCGGTGTCGATCAGTTGGCCGGTATCGACGGTGCGGGCAGTAATGACACCATCGAAGGGCGCATAAACCTTCTCATAAGCCTGCAATGCGCGGAGCCGCTGCACGTTGGCCTGGGCGGAACGGACGGAGGCCGCGGTGGCAGTGGCCTGGTTAACAAAGGCGTCCGTGTCCTGATGGGAGACGGCGTTGGACTTGACCAGTCCGGAGTAGCGTTCGGCCTGGATGCGGGCGTTGTTGGCGGTGGCCTGGGCAGTGTTCAGATCGGCCTGGGCCTGAGCCAGTTGCTGGTCCACCTCAGGGGTGGAGATCTGAGCCAGCAGCGCGCCCTTCTTCACCTTGGAGCCGATGTCGAAGTACCAGCGCGTGAGGTAGCCGGAGGTACGGGCATAGATGGGCGAATCGGTGTAGGCCGTCACGTTGCCGGGTAGGACAAAGCTGTCTACTGGCGCGCCCGGCTTGGGAGCTTCGGCGATGACCGTGGGAGCAGCAAGCGCATGGGTGCGCTCGGCGAGCACCGTATCCGCATGGGAGCGGTGCAGGATGCCGATGCCGCCCAGGACAAAGGCGATGACCAGCCCCACACTGACGCCCACTAGAGCAAGGCGCGTGGGAATGGGCTTCTGCTCGGGGGCTTGCTCGTATTCGTTTGCGGACTGTGAGTCCGCTTGCTGGTTCTGCTTGGTTTCATCCGTCATAAAGAGCTACTCCGAAAGCTGGTCAAACTCGTCGTATGTGCCGGTCTGCGCGGCGCTCGAGGCCGTCTTGCGGCGGCGTTCGATGCGGCCGTGCAGCGCAGAGAAGAAAGTAGGAACAAAGAAGAGCGTGGCCACGGTGGCCAACAACAATCCGCCGATGACGGCGCGGCCCAGAGGTGCGTTCTGCTCACCGCCGTCGCCCAGGCCGAGGGCCATGGGCACCATGCCGATGATCATGGCCAGCGCAGTCATCAGCACCGGGCGGAAGCGGACATAGCCGGAGTTGAGAGCGGCCTTGCGGGCGTCGCCCACCAGAACCTCAAGCTGCTCGCGGGCAAAGCTGACCACCAGGATGGAGTTGGCCGTGGCCACGCCCATGCACATGATGGCTCCGGTGAGCGCCGGGACGCTGAGCCGGGTGTTGGTGAGGAACAGGAACCAGACGATGCCGGCCAGGGCAGCGGGCAGCGCAGAGATGATGAGGAACGGATCGAGCCAGGACTGGAAGTTGACCACGATGAGCAGATAGACCAGCAGGATGGAGAAGGCCAGCCCGGTGAGCAAACCGAAGTAGGAGGTCTTCATGGTCTCGCTCTGGCCGCGGAGGATGAAGTGCGAACCACGCGGCAGTTCGGCCTTGTGCTTGTCGATGATCTTTTCCATGGAGCGGGTCACTGTGCCCAGGTCGGTTCCGTCCACGTTGGTGTAGATATCGATGACCGGCTGCACGTCGTAATGGCTGACGGTGCCCAGTTCCGCTCCTGGGGTGATGCTAGCCAGGTTGCCGAGGACCTGCACGGGCGTCTGCGTTCCGGGCGCACCGGTGGTAGCCGCGCCGTTGGCTTTCTGGGCTACGGCGGAGCTGCTGACGGGCAGGCTTTGCAAATCGGCCAGCGAGTTGATCCCGTATTGCGGCGCCATGGTGGCGATGTTGTAGCTGACACCGCTCTTGGGATCCAGATAGAAGTTCGGTGAGGTCTGGAAGCTGCCGCTGAGCGCGATCAGCATGCTCTGAGCCACATCCTTCTGGGTGAGCCCGATGGTGGCGGCGCGAGTGCGGTCCACGTCTACGGTCATTTTGGGAAGGTTGAAGGGCTGCTGGATGCGCGCATCGGCTGCGCCGGGAACGTAGCGCACCTCATTGAGCATTTTTTCGGCGAGGGCGCGGTTGCCGTAGAGGTTGGGGCCAACGATTTGAAGATCGATGGGCGCGGAGAGGCCGAAGTTGAGAATCTGGGTGACGATATCGACCGGCAGCACATAGAACGTGACGCCGGGATACTGGCGATTCAGGACGGTGCGGAGGCGGGTAACGTAGTCCTGGGTAGGATGGTGATCCTCGCTCAACTGCACCTGGATGTCGGCGTCGGCCGTGCCAATGGGCGCGGAAGTGGAGTAGGAGAGATTGAGTCCCGAGCTGGGCAGGCCGATGTTATCGACGATGTTGACCACTTCTTTGGCGGGAATCTGCTCGCGGATGGTGGAGTCGATGTGGTCGCAGAGAAGAGCTGTCTCTTCAATGCGCGTGCCGGTGCGGGCGCGCACGTGAATCTTGAACTGACCGGAGTCAACTGCGGGGAAGAAGTCCTGTCCGAGCCAGGGCACGAGAAGCCCGATGGAGGCCAAGGAGGTCGCCATGAAGAGAATGAGAAAGACGGGCGCGTGATCTACGCAGAGGGTGAGCAGCCGCAGGTAGAAGTGGCGAAACGAGTCAAAGCCGGACTCGAAGCCGTGCTGGAAGCGAACGAAGGGATTGCTGCTGGTGCGCTTTTTGGCAGTTTCCGCGTCGTCGTGCTCCTTGAGCAGGTACTTGGCCATGGTGGGCACCAGCGTACGAGAGAGCAGATAGCTGGCCAGCATGGCAAAGACCACGGCCTCTGCCATGGGTACGAACAGGTAGCGCGCCACGCCGCTCAAGAAGAACATGGGCACGAAGACGATGCAGATGGAGAGGGTGGAGACGAGGGCGGGAATGGAAATCTGCGCCGAGCCGTCGAGGATGGACTGTTCCAGTTCCCTGCCCGACTCCAGATAGCGGTTGATGTTTTCGATGGCCACTGTGGCGTCGTCGACCAGGATGCCGACGGCCAGCGCCATGCCGCCCAGAGTCATGATGTTGATGGTCTCGTTCAGCATGTTCAGCACGATGAGCGAGGAGAGAATGGAGAGCGGAATGGAGACGGCGATGATGAGGGTGGAACGCCAACTGCCCAGAAAGACCAGGATCATGACGGCGGTGAGGCAGGCGGCGATGATGGCCTCGCGAACCACACCGCTGATGGCGCTGCGGACGAAGATGGACTGATCGGCGAGGGGGTTGATCTGCAGTTGCGGAGGCAACTGGCCCTTGATGCTGTCCAGCTTGGCCCGGACGCTGGCGATGATGTCGAGCGTGGAGGCCGAGCCGGTCTTCATGATGCTCAAGAGGATGGCGCGTTTGCCGTCGACCCGCACGATATTGGTCTGGGGCGGATTGCCGTCGCGCACATGCGCCACGTCGCGGATGTAGATGACAGCGCCGTTGACTGCGCGGATGGGCAGGTTGTTGAGATCGTCAATGACGGTGGGGGCGGAGTTGGTTTCGATCGCATACTCGTAGCGATCGATCTTCATGGTGCCGGAGGGCGCGATCACGTTTTGCGCGGAGATGGCGTTGACCACGTCGGCGGGCGACAGTCCCTTGGCCTGCATCGCGGGCAGATTGAGGTCCACCTGAATTTGGCGCGACTTGCCGCCGTAGGGAAAGCCCATCTGCGCGCCTTGAATGGTGGCCAACTGGAGGCGGATGGTGTTGGTGCCGAGGTCATTCAACTGCTGTTCGTTGAGGCCCTGCCCAGAGACGCCCAACAGCAGAACGGGGACGGCGGAAGCATTGTACTGGATGATGAAGGGCGGCGTAGTCCCTGTGGGCAGGCTGCGCAACTGCACCTGGCAGATGGCGCCTATCTGCGCAACGGCGCTGCCGACATTGACGTGGGGCCGGAAGAAGACCTTGATAATGGCGACGCCGTTGAGCGACTGCGACTCGATGTGCTCGATGTCGTTGACGGTGGACGTCATGCCGCGCTCGCTGCCAACGACGATGCGGTTGGCCATCTCCTGTGCCGAAAGGCCACCGAAATTCCAGACCACCGTCACGACAGGGATGTCGATGTTCGGAAAAATATCCGTCGGCATCGACAGGATGCTGAAGATGCCGCCGATCAAGATCAAGAGCGCAAAAACGACGAATGTATAAGGCCGTCGCAGCGCAAGCCGGACAATCCACATAAGACGGGTACTCGTTCCTGAGCCGGGTCGCTCGTTACGGTGTTGCACTTGGCCGGGCCGCACATGGAAGGCCTGAAGAAACCTCTAACTCAGCCTTCGCCGGAGCCCAGGTTGGAGGGGACGAAGCGGCCGGGCCGCCGAGACTCCCTCGAACTCATAGTTGAAATACCATGGTAGACGAAGAAGCGACGCAAATCCTTAAGAGCAGCTTAAGGTCGAACAAAAGAGCCTGTCCGCAAGGGATAGGACGGCGAAAACAGCTGAAGGGCACTCGCGCGGCGATAGGTCACGCAGTCTGAACAGCGCTGGCGGGCGGTTGCGGCGGAGTTTCACCCCGCAAGGTATCCTCTTCGACCGACAAGGAACAAGGGTGCAAGCTCAACAAAAAGAACGCTTGCAGAGTGTATGCACTCCCACCCAGTTTCATCTCACCCGCGTGTCGGCAAAGCCAGCGGACAACTAACTGGTCGTGCATGAGCGAATCGACACAGACCAGATTCCGGTCTGCTCGCTTACAATGGTTGCGGCTTGCGTCCTCATTAGGTGTTGTTCTCGTCTGACTCAATAGCAGACCACATGTTGATCGCGGGGCGGCGAATACCTTGCAGCAACTGGGGCGTCCGCAGAAACATTGGCGAGACGATCTGACCTTTGCCCGGATGGCCGCAAACGTGGGCGCCGGCAAGCATTCATACAAAATTAAGCAACAGGAACCGACACTATGTCCATGGAAGACACTCCACAGCCCTCACTGTCCGAAAGCAACGCGTTGCAACAGCCGGCCCCACACAAGCGGGCCTGGGTTCGCGTCGTTGTGTATCTGCTGCTGGCCACCGCGTTGGGAGTTATCGTGTGGCGCATCCACCAGAACCAGCAGCAAACGGCGGCCAACACCGCGCAGCAGGCTGCGGCTCTGATGGGCCGGCCGGTTCCGGTGCAGGTGACAGCCGTCGAGCAGCGGCCCATGCCGATCTTTCTAACGGCGCTGGGTACCGTAACGCCCTATATGAGCGTGACGGTGAAGTCCCGCGTGAATGGCGAACTGTTGCCGGTGAAGTTCACCGAGGGCCAGCAGGTGAGGCAGGGCCAGACGATCATGACGATCGATCCCCGACCTTACCGGGCGGCTTTGGACCAAGCCAAAGGCACACTGGCGCACGATCTGGCGTTGCTGAAGAACGCCCAGGCACAGTATGTCCGGTATAAGGCGCTCTACGACGCTGGCGTTGTATCAAAAGAAGTGATGGAAACGGACGCAGCCACCCAGGGGCAATACGAAGGCGCGATCGAAACGGACAAGGCTGCGGTACAGTCCGCCCAGTTGCAACTGAACTGGTGCTCGATCCAGTCGCCCATCAACGGGCGCATCGGCCTGCGGTTGGTGGACCCCGGCAACATCGTCACCGCCAACACGACCAATCTGGTGGTCATCAACCAGTTTGAGCCGATGGCAGTTTACTTCACACTGCCTGAGAATCAACTGCCCCAGGTGTTGCACAAACTGGCCGCAGACAAGCGCTTGCCAGTGGATGCCTACGATCGCGGCAACGTGCTGCAACTGGCCAGCGGCGTGTTGATGACTGCCGACAACCAGATCGACACTACGACCGGAACCGCCAAGCTGAAGGCCGTCTTCAACAACAAGGATCAGGCGCTGTTCCCCAACCAGTTCGTAAATATCCGACTGGTGCTGGAGAACCGGCCCACGGCGCTGGTGGTACCGTCGGCGGCCATCCAGACGGGATTGCAGGGATCGTTTGTGTGGGTGGTGGAAACCGACGCCAAGGGCGTGGCGACCGCAAGAATTCAGCCGGTCAAGATCGTTTTGGCCGAGGGACAACTCACTATTTTGGATAGCGGCCCGCAAGCCGGGCAGAGCGTGGTGATCGACGGCGCGGATCGGCTGCGGGCCGGCCAGATTGTCACCATCAGCGCACCCCAGCGGAACGGGCACGGCGCGGCCGGCCAGAGCGCAGGAGCGGACAGCAATCCTTTCGCTGCACCGGTCGCGGGCGCGGCCTCCGGTAAAGGGCACGGCAAGACGAACAAGAGGGAGCAGCAGTGAGCCTGAGTCCTTCCCGGCCATTCATTCTGCGCCCGGTAGCGACCTCGCTGCTGATGGCGGCCGTTCTGCTGGCAGGCTTTGTGGGCTACCTGCAGTTGCCGGTATCCGCTTTGCCCGAGGTGGACTACCCGATCATTCAGGTGCTCACCTTTTACCCTGGAGGCGGGCCGGATGTGATGGCCTCGTCGGTAACGGCCCCCCTGGAGCGGCAGTTCGGGCAGATGCCGGGACTGAAGCAGATGACCTCGGTCAGCTCAGGCGGAGGCTCGGTGATTACGCTCGAGTTCAACCTGGACGAGAACATCGATGTGGCCGAGCAGGAAGTGCAGGCGGCCATCAACAGCGCCACCAGCTTTCTTCCTTCTGATCTGCCCAATCCCCCCATCTACAGCAAGGTGAACCCGGCCGATGCGCCGATCATGACGCTGGCGCTGACTTCAGACTCCCTGCCGTTGGACAAGATTGAGGACGCAGCCGACACCAACCTAGCCCAGAAGATTTCCCAGGTCACCGGAGTGGGCATGGTGTCCATCGCCGGCGGACAGAAGCCGTCGGTGCGCATCCAGGCCAATCCGACGCAGCTTGCGGCCTATGGCCTGAGCATGGAAGATCTGCGCACCTCGGTTGCCGCGGCCAACGTGGATCAGGCCAAGGGCACACTGAACGGATCGCGCCAGTCGTACACCATCGGAGCCAACGATCAGCTGATTTCCAGCGCCGATTACCTGCCGGTGATTGTGGCCTATCGCAACGGGGCTCCGGTACGCGCCTCCGACGTGGCCACGATTGTGGATGCAGCGGAGAACTCGCAGCAGGCCGCTTGGATGGATCGCCAGCCGGCGGTCATCGTCAACATTCAGCGCCAGCCGGGCGCCAACATCATCGCCGTCGTGGACCGCATCAAGAAGCTGCTGCCGCAGATGCAGGCCAGTCTACCGGCCAGCGTGCAGGTGAAAGTGCTGACCGACCGCACGGTTACCATTCGCGCCTCAGTCAAGGACGTGGAATTTGAGTTGATGCTCACGGTCGCCCTAGTGGTGATGGTGATCTTCCTGTTCCTGCGCAACCTGGCGGCGACTATTATTCCGTCGGTCGCGGTGCCGCTCTCCATTGTGGGCACGTTTGGCGTGATGTACCTGCTGGGCTACTCGCTCAACAACCTGACGCTGATGGCGCTGACCATTTCCACCGGCTTTGTGGTGGACGACGCCATCGTGATGATCGAGAACATTTCGCGATTCATCGAAGAGGGCGACACTCCGCTGCAAGCGGCGTTGAAGGGCAGCGAGCAAATCGGCTTCACCATCATGTCGCTGACCGTTTCGCTGATTGCGGTGCTGATCCCGCTGCTGTTTATGAGCGACGTGGTGGGGCGGCTGTTCCGCGAATTTGCGATCACGCTGGCAGTCACCATCCTGGTTTCCGCATTTGTCTCGCTGACGCTGACGCCGATGATGTGTTCGCGCATTCTGAAGGACAAGAAGGTCGCCAAGCAGACGCGCTTCTACTACTGGTCGGAGCATGTCTTCAACTCGGTCATTGCGTGGTATGGGCGCACCCTGCAGGTGGTTCTGCGCTACCGCTTCATTACGCTGATGGTCACCATCGCGACATTTGTCGCGACGATTCTGCTGTTTCTTGTGGTGCCCAAGGGATTTTTCCCGGTGCAGGATACGGGCGTGATTCTGGGCATCAGCGAAGCGCCGCAGACGGTGAGCTTCACGAGCATGGCGCTGCGCCAGCAAAAGCTGGTGGACATTCTGCTGCAGGATCCGGCGGTCGACAACCTTTCGTCGTTCATTGGTGTGGATGGAAACAACACCACACTGAACTCGGGCCGCATCCAGATCAACCTGAAGCCGCTGGAAGAGCGCAGGCTGTCGGCCACCGAGGTGATCCGCCGCTTGCAACCCAAGCTGCAAGACGTTGATGGCATCCAACTGTTTCTGCAACCGCTGCAGGATTTGACTGTAGCCGACCGCATTAGCCGCACCGAGTTCCAGTACACGCTGGAGGATCCAGACCAAGTGGAACTGGCCAAGTACACGCGGCTGATGGTGACCGAACTGGGCAAGGAAAGCGTGGTGACCGACGTAGCCAGCGACCTGCAGGACAAGGGGTTGGGCGCCAAGCTGGTGATTGATCGCGACACCGCGGCGCGGCTGGGCATTGCCATGGCCGACGTGGACAACACGCTCTACGACGCCTTTGGGCAGCGCCAAGTTTCCACGATCTTTACGCAACTGAACCAGTACCACGTGGTGATGGAAGTGGCTCCGAACTTCCAGACCGATCCGACGGTGCTGAACAACCTTTACGTCAAATCGTCCAGCAGCACCCAGGTTCCGCTGGCCATGATCGCCCACTGGGAGCAGTCGCGCGCGCAACTGGCGATTGGGCACCAGGGACAGTTCCCATCCACCGTAGTCAGCTTCAACCTGGCTCCGGGTAAGGCGTTGGGCGATGCGGTCAAGGCCATGGACCGCGTGGAGCAGCGCATCCAGTTGCCGACCAGCATCAATGCCAGCTTCCAGGGCACGGCGGCCGCTTTCCAGACCTCGCTGGCCAACGAGCCGCTGCTGATTCTGGCCGCGCTGATCACGGTTTACATTGTGCTGGGCGTGCTCTACGAGAGCTACATTCACCCCATCACCATCATCTCTTCGCTGCCTTCGGCCGGCGTGGGCGCGCTGCTGGCCCTGATCATCACGCACACTGAATTCAGCGTGATTGCGCTGATCGGCATCATCCTGCTAATCGGCATTGTGCAGAAGAACGCCATCATGATGATCGACTTTGCGCTGCAAGCGGAGCGCAACGAAGGCAAGTCAGCCGAAGAAGCAATCTTCCAGGCCTGCAAGCTGCGTTTCCGGCCCATTCTGATGACCACGATGGCCGCCATGCTGGGCGGATTGCCGCTGGCTCTGGGCGGCGGCGTGGGCGCCGAGCTGCGCAAGCCTCTGGGCATTACGATTGTGGGCGGTCTGATTCTGTCGCAACTATTGACGCTCTATACCGTGCCGGTGACGTATCTCTACTTCGACAAGCTGGCCCAGCGCATGAAACCGCGCGAACTGCACTCCAGCGAAGAACAGCAACCTGAAACAGCTTCTAGCCTTTAGCTCCTAGCTTCCAGCTATTGGCAAAGAGGGGACTCGACAGTACCGGATATTCTGGACCACGCGCAGGCAGCAGAGCCTGATGAAACACAGGTTTTTAGCTGGCAGCTAGAAGCTAGGAGCTAGAGGCTAAACGATGCATCTTTCCGCACCCTTTATTCAGCGACCGGTAGCGACTTCGCTGCTCAGTCTGGCGCTGCTGCTGGCCGGCTCGGTGGCTTATTCGCTGCTGCCCGTTGCGTCGCTGCCGGATGTGGACTTTCCGGTGATCAGCGCTAGCGCGGGTCTGCCCGGAGCTAGTCCGGAGACGATGGCCTCGTCGGTCGCCACGCCGCTGGAACGACAGTTCGGACGCATTGCCGGCGTGAACCAGATGACTTCGTCGAGTTCGCTGGGCTCGGCCTCGGTGACGCTGCAGTTCGACATCAACCGCAACATCGACGCGGCCGCGCGCGACGTGCAGGCCTCAATCAACGCGGCGCGTAGCCAGTTGCCATCGTACCTGCCGCAGAACCCCAGCTATCGCAAGGCCAACCCCGCTGAAGCACCGATTCTGATTCTCTCGCTGACTTCCGATGTGGTTCCCAAGCCGCAGATGTATGACTTGGCGGATTCCATTCTGGCCCAGAAGATCGCTCAGATCGAGGGCGTGGGGCAGGTGTTTGTGGGCGGCAGCTCGAGCCCCGCAGTGCGCGTGGAATTGAACCCGATGCAACTGGGCAGCAATGGCATTGGCCTGGAAGCGGTGCGCACCGCGCTGGCCAACGCCAATGCCAATCGACCGAAGGGAGCTTTTCAGGACCCTGAACATCGCTGGTTGATCGACGACAACGATCAGATCTTCAAGGCCACGGATTACGCGCCTATCATTGCCGGCTATAACAAGCAGACCGGCGCGCCGGTGCGCATCTCCGACCTGGGCACTGTGAGTAACGGTGTGGCCAACATTCTGACTGCCGGCGTGTCGGGCACCAACCCGGACAAAGGGCCGCCGGGACAGCTTAAAAGTGCCGTCATGCTCATCATCTTCAAGATCCCCGGCGCTAACGTGATGTCGACCGTGGACCGGGTGATGGGAGAGATGCCGCACCTGCAGGCCGCCATTCCGCCCACCATCAAGATCGACGTGGAAGTGGATCGCACGACCACCATCCGCGCCAGCGTACGGGACGTGGAGCTGTCGCTGTTCATCAGCGTGTTGCTGGTGGTGCTGGTGGTTTTCCTGTTCCTGCGCGAAGTGTGGGCCACTATCATTCCGTCGGTCGCCGTGCCGCTGTCGCTGGTGGGCACCTTCGGCGTGATGTATCTAGTGGGCTACACCATCGACAACCTGTCGCTGATGGCGCTGACCATCTCTACCGGCTTTGTGGTGGATGACGCGATTGTGGTCATAGAGAACATTACGCGCTATCTGGAAAAGGGTATGAGTCCCTACGATGCGGCGATGAAGGGGTCGAAGGAGATCGGCTTCACGGTGCTGTCGATGAGCACGTCGCTGATCGCGGTTTTCATCCCCATTCTGTTGATGGGCGGCATTGTGGGCAAGCTGTTCCGCGAGTTTGCCGTTACGCTGAGCGTGGCCATTGCCGTGTCGCTGCTGGTGTCGCTGACTACCACGCCGATGCTTTGCGCACGCTTTCTGAAGGCGCGGGACGAGAGCCGCCACGGGAAGGTCTACAAAGCCAGCGAGTACGCCTTCAACTGGCTCCACAGCGAATATGCGAGCGGTCTGCGCTGGGTTCTGCGCCACCAGGTGCTGATGCTCTGTGTGGTTGTAGGCACCATGGCCTTGAACGTTTACCTGTTCATGATTGTGCCCAAGGGGTTCTTCCCGCAGCAGGACACGGGCCGAATGGGCGGACGGACTCGCGCTGCGCAGGACATCAGCTTCGAAGCCATGCGCGTGAAGCAACGGCAACTTGCGCAGATGGTGATGGACGATCCGGCCATCAAATCGGTGACGGCATTTGTGGGCGGGGGCGGACCTGGCGGCGGCAGCAACAACGTCGGCAGCATGATGATCGCACTGAAACCGCTTGACCAGCGGCCCGGACGCGTGGCAGCAGACCAAGTGGTGAGCCGTTTGCGTCGCAAGCTGACCAGCGTGCCCGGAGCCACACTGTTTCTGCAGGTGCAGCAGGATATCCAGGTGGGCGGGCGCGGCAGCGACGCGCAGTACCAGTACACGCTCTCTGACGAGGACTTGAACGAACTGAATACCTGGGCGCCGCAACTGATGGCGCGCATGAAGTCCATGCCGGAGTTGCGCGACGTTTCAACCGACCAGCAGGACCAGGGCCTGGCGGCCAATTTGGTCATTGATCGCGACACGGCTTCGCGGCTGGGCATCTCGATGACGGCGATTGACCAGACGCTGTATGACGCCTTCGGCCAGCGTCAGGTTTCCACCATGTACACCGGGCTTAACCAGTACTACGTAGTAATGGAGGTCGATCCCCAGTACCAGAACAGCCCCGACTCGCTGAACGGCATTTACCTCAAGTCCAGCAGCGGGCTGATGGTGCCGTTGTCGACCATTGCGCATTATGAGCAGAAGCGGACTTCATTGCAGGTGAATCACCAGGGCCAATATCCAGCGGTGACGCTGACCTTCAACCTGGCTCCGAATGTGGCGCTGGGCGACGCCGTCACCTCTCTGGAAAAGGCGTCGCAGGAGATGGGCATGCCGAGCGCCGTTCATGCCAGCTTCCAGGGAACCGCGCAGGCCTTCCAGGACTCGCTGAAGAACGAGCCTTACCTGATTCTGGCGGCGCTGGTGGCGGTCTACATCGTGCTGGGCATTCTGTATGAGAGCTTGATCCATCCACTGACCATTCTCTCGTCGCTGCCACCGGCGGGCGTGGGCGCTATTCTGGCCCTGCTGCTGACGGGAACGGACCTGAGCATCATTGCGCTGATTGGCATCATCCTACTGATTGGCATCGTGAAGAAGAACGCCATCATGATGATCGACTTTGCCTTGCAGGCGGAGCGCGAGCAGGGATTGCCGCCGATTGAGGCCATTTATCAGGCCAGTCTGTTGCGCTTCCGGCCCATCATGATGACCACCATGGCCGCGCTGTTTGGCGGATTGCCGCTGGCCATCGGCATGGGCGTGGGTTCGGAACTGCGCAAGCCGCTGGGCATTACCATCGTCGGCGGGCTGATTGTTTCGCAGATGCTCACCTTGTTCACCACGCCGGTGGTGTATCTGTTCTTCGACAAGCTGCAATGGAAGGTAATGAAGTTGCACAAGGTTGGAGAGGAGATTGAAGCAGCGCCGGGAGACTAGAGCCTTGTACCGGCTCAATCGTCCTGTCGCTCTCTCTACAACGCAAGGCCTCCAGCCGATAGGTGGATAAGCACCGCCCAATTCCGCCGCCTGAAGCGAAAGGAACTCTGGAGCTTTGAACCTGTCTGTCAATCTGACCGGGAGCGCGCCCTCGTTGAACGAGGATGTGAGCCTGCGCCTTGCCTCTGTGCGCACCCTGGAGATTGCTGCCCTGGCTGGCACGGAATCTCTGCTGGCCGGCTTGGGGGCAGCATCGGACGCAGGGGCTGCGATGACACCAGACGCTACGCGCGGTGGGACTCCGCGGCAGATGACCGCGCAAGCCCTGACGCAGAATTTGCCGGTGCTTCCCGCGGGACCGATTCCGGCGCGTGCCCTGCATGGAAAAGACAGCGTGGGATTGCCTGCGGAAGACTGGTTCGAATCGTCGTTGCCGGCAGAGGAGACTCCCGGCTCTGGCGTGATGGAACCCGCGGGACTAGCCCAGATCCTCCATGCCAATCTGAAAGTCAGCCCGCGGTTGGACGAAGCATCTTTCACTCGCGCGAATGAGCCTGAACTCCAATTGAGCATCAAGGAAATGGATGCCAAGACTGTCTCAGTTCCCTTTTTGACGACGGAAGCGAAGGCAGAAGCGATGGTCGCGAGAGTCGCGCCGGAGTGGAATCGCCGCGAGTGGCAGGGCATCAAACAGGACGATCAACTCATGAGAGAGATTCCGCTTTTGTATGCGCCGGTTCCGTTGGAGCCGCAACAGACGCCCGTGCGCATGCGGTTCAAGGCGGTTGTGGTGAATGGGATGCTGATGTTGGGAGCCATTCTGGCGGCTATTCTGGTGGGCACGCTCACCCTGAAGGACTTGCCCAGCGTCAAGACAATGGAGTTGGCGGCGTTGGCGCTGGCGGTCGTCGGCGCCCTTTACTGGATGAGACGTTGGGTGAAGCAGCACGGGGCATGAAGTCGGTCCTATGCACCTTTGTTGAGAAGTATTCCACCCGCCCCGGTGTCCGTAATTCAAAGACAGCACGGCGATTGCACCCGACTGGCGCTATACTGCCTCCGTCGATTCTCAGCACGGAGGTTCCTCATGGAAAAGCTGGATCTGAAGAAGCAGTGGAAGCACCTGTACCAGCCGCTGGCAGGCGCGGTGGTGGCAGTGGACGTTCCCCCGCTCACTTATCTGATGGTGGACGGGGAGGGCGATCCGAACACCTCGCAGGCCTTTCAAGAAGCGGTGGAGGCGCTCTACTCGCTCTCATACACGCTGAAATTCACGCTCAAGAAGAGCCCGCGCGCGATTGACTATGGGGTGATGCCGCTGGAAGGCCTGTGGTGGGCCGACGACCCGCGGGTCTTTCACGAGGCCGACAAGTCCACCTGGAAGTGGATGGCGATGATTCTGCAACCGGAGTTCATTGCGCAGGCCGAGGTGGACGCTGCTTTCGCAGAGGTGCGGAAGAAGAAGAATCCAGCGGCGCTGGACCGGGTTCGCTTCGAGACGCTCACGGAAGGACCGTCGGCGCAGATTCTGTATGTGGGTTCGTTTGCGGATGAAGGGCCAACCATCCAGCGGATCCACAACTTTATTCACACGGCCGGGAAGCAGTTACGCGGCAAGCACCACGAGATTTATCTGAGCGATCCGCGGCGGACTGCCCCGGAGAAACTGAAGACCATTTTGCGCCAGCCCATGGGGTAGGGGGCGCTGCTCTCAGGGTTAGCTTTTCTGCCTTCCCACCCTAGCCGCAAGTACAAGAACGCGGCGAGGGTGGGGCACCCAGTGTACTTCGACTGCCCAGCAGATCAGTTGGCGACGGACGCTTCCTCTGCCACCTTGACTGCTTCGATCAGCGTCACCGGATAGTAGGCATTGCGGATGTACTGCTTCACCATGCGGTTGGTGTTGAAATAGGAGCCGTTGAGGGCCAGCGTACTGCGCATAAGGCGGGCCCACTTTTCTGGCGCCTGCAGGTAGAGGGGAACCACGGCGTTTTCCAGCTTGTTGTAGAGCGACGCTGCCTCTTCGGCATCGTCTGCGCCGTCTTCGATGGCCCAGCCGGTAACGCCCTCGATGCATCCCTCGATCCACCAGCCGTCCAGAATCGACAGGCTCGGAACGCCGTTGAGGGCGGCCTTCATGCCGCTAGTGCCAGAGGCCTCATAGGGCCGCTTGGGCGTGTTCACCCAGACATCCACGCCGGCAGTAAGCAACGCTCCCAGATCCCATGCGTAGTTTTCGAGATAGACGATGCGCAGCACGCCGTTGGAGAACTTGGCGGCATCCTCGACCACCTGCTGGATCAGGGCCTTGCCGGGATCATCCTGAGGATGGGCTTTTCCGGCAAAGAGAATCTGCAACCCGCCGGCGGCATTGGCGATCTTAACCAGACGCTCGGGATCGGAGAAAAGCAGCGTGGCGCGCTTGTAGGTTGCCACGCGCCGGGCAAAGCCCAAGGTGAGCACATTCGGGTCGAGGATCAGGCCGGTGCGCGCTGCAACTTCAGACAGCAACAGATCTTTGGCCTGGGCATGGGCCTTGAGAATGGCCTTCTCCGGCACTTCGATGGCATTGCGCAGATGGAGATTGTCACGCCGCCAAGCAGGGATGTACTCGTCCAGCATCTGCTGGACTGGCGCCGAAACCCAGGTGGGCGCATGCACGCCGTTGGTGATGGAGTCGATGGCCGCCTCGGGGAACATCTCGCGGGAGACTTTGCCATGTTGCAGGGCCACGCCGTTGGCATAGCGCGAGAAATGCAGCGCCAGCAGGGTCATGTTCAGCATGCCGTCGCGAAAACAGCCATGCCTTTCAAGACGGGCGGCGCGGTCACCGCCGAGAATGCGGATGGTCTGCTCGGTGGAGAAACGGTCATGGCCGGCCGGAACCGGAGTGTGAGTGGTAAAGACGCACTTCTGGCGCACCTGCTCAATATCGGTCGCCGTGGCCGCGCCGAGCGGTCCGCCGCCCAACTGGCTCTCAAGCAGGGCCAGCGTCAGCAGCGCTGCGTGGCCTTCGTTCATGTGGTACACATTGACCCGGTAGCCCAGGGCGTTGGCCATGCGCGCACCGCCCATGCCCAGCACAATCTCCTGCTGTAAACGGTAGTTGCTGTCGCCGCCGTAGAGGTGATCGGTCAGGCCGCGATCCCATCCCGAATTCTCGTCCAAATCCGTATCCAGCAGATAGATGGGCACCACATGGCCGGAACGGCCCACCATGTCATAGCGCCAGCAACGCACAGTCACAATGCGGTCTTCAATGGAAACTGTAATCCGCGCAGGCTCCTCGACGCAGAAATCCGCCGGATTCCACGGCTGCACGTCTTCGCGCTGCATGCCACCGGCATCCAAATGCTGCTGAAAGTATCCCTTGCGGTGCAGCAGCGTGAAAGCTGCCAGGGGAACGTTCAGGTCAGCCGCCGAACGCAGCGTATCTCCAGCCAGAACTCCCAGGCCGCCCGAGTAGGTGGGCATGTTGGGGTTGATCGCGATCTCCATCGAGAAGTACGCAACATTGCCTGCGGTGGGGAAGATTTCGTACGAAAACGGTTTCGAGGTTGTAGATAGCATAGTTTTTTGATTTCTCCGCCGCGTTTTAATTAACCGCGGAAGTGGCGACTGGGGAACAAAAAAAGACCGGGGAGGTTGACTGTAATTCAGTGTCCTCCAAAGTCCTCAGCAGAGCATACTTTTTTTCATTTTACCAAAGAAACGTTTCAAGATACGGGTTGGTGACGCCGTAGGCCCCAGAATGGGGAGTGTGGTTTCCAATATCCGGGCAGATTTTCATCTCATGAAAAAGCCTGCGAGCGGCGTCTCTTGTGGAGAGTCCGCCCGCAGGCTTGGGACTGGAGAGCCGTACAGGCGCTAGGACAAGCGGTGCGCGCCGCCCGAGGCGTGGCAGATGTGAATCTCGGGGGTGATGCCGGTTTTGGCAGCATAACGCTTGCCCAGCTCCGCGGCAAAGGCCTTGGCTTGGCTCTGCTCCACCAGATTGATGGTGCAGCCGCCGAAGCCGCCGCCGGTGAGCCGAGCGCCGATCAGCCCCGGCAAATCCTGCGCCAAATCAACCATGAGGT
>Ga0255354_1001018_pt1 | contig 16800 bp, 13 predicted proteins | sample HBST50metaG_FD_189942 | JGI IMG/M metagenome (GOLD analysis project Ga0255354, IMG submission 189942) | Peat soil microbial communities from Stordalen Mire, Sweden - H.B.S.T50 | ecosystem: Environmental > Terrestrial > Soil > Wetlands > Peat | place: Sweden: Norrbotten County, Stordalen Mire...
TCCGAAAGGCTGACGTGCACACTTCTTACGACCAGTCGTGTCCACTTCAATCAATCGTGGACACATACGGTCCCATCCCTCACAAAGCCCCACCCCTCGTCCAGACGGCCAGAACGTCACGCTTACGTTAAAGCATGTCCGACACAAACTGGGTCGCGTTGGGGGTATCGTTCGTGGGTGGAGGCGCTGTAGGCGCGATAATCAACAACATCTCGATCTCAATGAGGAATCGAAAGCAGGTGGTAGCCTACAGCGCCGAGTCTACCCCTTTGTTTAATAGTGAAATGTTTACGAAACCGGAAGTAAAGGCGAGGCTGAATCTCAACGAGAAGGACGGATCGTCCGTAAATGAGCTCACCAATTTATTTGTTGCCAAGGTTGAAGTCGAGAATCGTGGGAACAGGGACTTTTCCTCATTTAAGTTGGGCCTAACAATGAACGAGAACGACATGGTCCTTTACCAGTCGGTAACGACTCCCGATCGTAATCACCAAGCTCAGCCTCTAACCCAAGTCAGCCCATTAAGCGGGACCCAAGAGATCGACTTCATCCTTAGCCCTTTTAACAGGAAAGAGACTTACAAATTCACGCTTTACTTCATCACTGCTGGTACTGTGGAGGGGCCCCATGAAATCGCAGTGAGCACGCCGGAGCCGGTTGACCTCAAAAGGTCATCGAACTCAGGTCAACTGGCATTGATAGCTTCCCAAATCGCTCTCCGGATTGGTCCGTACAGGATATCAATTGGCTAGATCAGCTCACCGGGAAACAGATGTTGTCTCTATACACTGGCTGATAGCCCCGTTCCGAGGCGTCTCCGTAAAATTGTGTAGGCTTCACATTACTCTACGCAGGGAAGCGTTCTCGATCATGCGCCCCACCGCTTGGTTTCGCCTCAGATCAACTCGGTCCGCCCGGTGATGCCCAGCTCCTGCACAATCTTGCCCACATCCTGAGAGTGGTCGCGGCGAGCGACGAGCAGCGCATCCTTGGTGTCCACGATGACCAGATCCTCGACCCCCACGAGCGCGACGAACTTGTGCGGGCTGAAGATGTAGTTGTTGCCGGAGTCGATTGCCATGTGGCCGCTGCTGTCGGCCACGTTGCCTTCGCTGTCTCCTCGCAGCCGAGTCTCCGACTGGTACTCGTAGAGCGAGGCCCAGGAGCCGAGATCATTCCAACTAAACTCGGCCGGGATGCAGTAGAGATGAGACAGATGCTCGCCCTTGGCCGAGCGCGGCTCCAGCACGGCATAATCGACCGAGATGTTCTCGCACTTGGCATAGACGTCGTGGAAGACCTTTTCAAACTTTGGCGTGCCGTAAGCGGCGGCAATGGTCTCCAGCAGCGGAGCGGTCTCCGGCATATGCTCACGCACAGCATTCGCAAGCGTCCGCGCCGTCCATAGGAACATGCCCGAGTTCCAGAAGTAGTTGCCCGCGGCGACGAACTCATCGGCGCGATTCTGGTTGGGCTTCTCGATAAAACGGCGCACATGGAGAGCGGAATCGTCCCGGGTGTATTCGGTGGTCTCGATGTACCCGTAGCCGGTTTCGGCGCGGGTGGGCTCAATACCCAGCACCACCATATTGTCACCGGCGGCAGCCTTGGCAATGCTCTTTTGCAGCGCCTTCAGGAAGCGTGGCTCGTCGCTGATCACATGGTCTGACGGAAAAATGCCCAGCACGGCGTCAGGGTTCTGGCGCTCGATGAGAAAGGCGGCCAGTCCGCAGGCAGGCGCGGTGTTGCGGGCCACCGGCTCCTGAATAATCTGCTCGGCGGGCATCCCCTCCAACTGGTCGGTGATCTCCGCGGCCAGATACTCGTTGGTGATCACCCAGGTCTTGTCCAGCCCGGCCAGCGGCTTCAGGCGCTCGACGGTTTGCTGGATCATGGAGCGCTCGCCGTCCAGGGCCAGAACCTGCTTGGCGTGGGCGCGGCGGGAGCGGGGCCAGAAGCGGGTACCGCTGCCTCCGGCAAGGATCACAGGACGGAAATCAATAGACTTCGACATTGCGACACATCCTACTCGACAAACGATACGTTTGCACAGGGTTGAATGATACTTTTTGGAAAAACCGTCCCATCTGCTGAAAATGGAGGGAGTTGCGCAAGATGCTCAGCGGCATCCTTTGGGGCGAACCCGGCTGCGGAACCGCCCCGTTTACTCCAGCCTGGCCAGAAACTCTCCCATGCGGCGCGTTCCCTCGTCGATATTCTGCCGGGTGACCGGATAGGAGATGCGGATATGCTGCGCGGTGCCGAAAGCCTCGCCGGGGACGGTCACCACATGGGCTTCGTGGAGCAGCCGCGTGGCCAGCTCCGTCGCCGTTTTGATTCCGCCCTTGCCCAGAAAGGCGCCAATGTTGGGGTAAACGTAAAAAGCGCCTTCAGGCTTGGTGCAGGTGATGCCGGGGATTTCCGCCAGTTTGGCCAGCATATGGTCGCGCAGGCCGATAAATTCGGCGCGAAACTCGCTGACGCACTCCTGCGAGCCGGCCAGTGCAGCCACGGCGGCCTTCTGCACAAAGCTGGTGGCGTTCGAGGTCGATTGCGACTGGAGCTTGCTGAGGTTGGCCGTCACGGCCTTCGACGCCAGCGCAAAGCCCGCCCGCCAGCCGGTCATGGCGTAAGTCTTCGACAGTGAGCCGAGTACCACAATGTGCTCCTTGGCCCAGGTAAATGAGCCGCCGGAGACGGGCTTGCCAGCATAGTTCAGGTAGACGTAGCACTCGTCCAGCAGCAGGAAAATCCCGCGCTCGTGGGCTAGGTGAACGATGCGCTCCAGATCCGCTGCGCTGACCACTGAGCCGGCCGGGTTCGAGGGCGAGTTGAGGATAATCGCCTTGGTCCGGGGCGTAATGGCCTTTTCAATCGCATCGGCCGTGATGCGGAAGTTCTCCGCCTCGTTGGTCTCGAGCAGAACCACCTTGCCGCCGGCGTACTGGATGATGTCCTTGAAGCTGACCCAGTAAGGAACGGGCAAGATCACCTCGTCGCCATGGTCCACCAGCACCTGTATGGTGTTGAAGAGAGCCAGCTTGCCGCCGGTGGTGAAAATGGCCTCGTCAATCGCGTAATCAGAGCCGAAGTCCGCCGCGTGGCGCTCGACGATCGCTTTGCGCACGTCGGGAATGCCCGGCACCACGGTATAGCGGGTGAAGTTGGCTTCGATGGCGGCAATCGCGGCGTCCTTGATGTGGTGCGGCGTGGGAAAATGAGGCTCGCCAGCGCCAAAATCCACCAGGTTGGCGCCCTGCGCGCGCAGCTTGGCGGCCTCGGCGGCCACGGCCATGGTTGCGGAAACCTCGATCCGGCCAATGCGGCCTGTAAAGACTTGGGAAGAAGTGCTTGCGGTCGTCATAATACTTCTATCTTTACAGATTTTCGGCCTGAGGCAAAATCAACGGTCAAAAATTGAAAGAAGATTTGAGATCCCGGCATCTCGTCAGTTCAATGTCTGTCCGCCAGCTCTTTCCGCAAACGCGCTCACTCCGCCGGCTCTGAGTCCCCTTTGCTCGTCAGGTCTGTCATGACCGCCTGCGCCTCGGCCGCGTGCGATTGAAGTACCTCGATCCTGTAAACGGGATTAATGATCGGCGTGACTCCAAAGCCGATGCGCCCCTCGTCAGGCACCACAAACTCAATCCCCGCATCTTCCAGCGCGGATTTCGCAATGTCGAGCGCAATGGGATTGTCACTCTCGAACACGACTACCATTTTTTGATTTGGGTCTGGACCTGCCATTTCGCCTTCTCCTCTTCTCAGCCCGCCTTTGCAGGCCGCTTTCAACAGAATTCAGCCTTGGCTCGTCCCCATGCGGTCGCGAAGGCGTTTAAGCACGTTGGGCGGCAACAGGCCGCTCACGTCACCGCCGAAGCTGAAGACTTCTTTCAGCATCCGCGAGCTGACAAACGAGTAGCGGCCGGCCGGTTGCAGAAATACAGTCTCGATCTCCGGGGCCAGGCGCCGATTCATCAGCGCCATCTGAAACTCGTATTCGTAGTCGCTGATGGCGCGGATGCCGCGCAGCACCGCCGAAGCTCCCTGCTGGCGCGCAAACTCCACCATCAGCCCGTCGAACGTGGCTACCGACACGTTGCCCAGAGCGATGGTCGATTCCTTCAGCATCTCCACCCGCTCCTCGACTGTGAAGAGCGGATCTTTCACCGGGTTGACGAGAATCGCAACGGTAAGGTGGTCAAAGAGCTTGGCCCCACGCTGGATCAGGTCGATGTGACCATTGGTCGGCGGGTCGAAGGTGCCGGGATAGAGGGCCTTTACGCTCATTGTTGCTCCCAAGAGATTCTAGCAGCGAGAACTGGCAGAACTGACCGCGTGGCAAAACTACGCCTTGCAAATGCAGAATCATGACAGCTTACCGTCCAAATCCGCAAAGAACCTGATTCCCGGAATCCTAAGTTTGCGCAGCTTGTCGTCATTGGTGATGAAGAGGTCAACTCCTGCCGCCGCAGCCGAGGCCAGATGAATCCCATCCGCCTGACTCACGCGTTCTCCCGCCCGGATGACGCTGAACCTGTCAGCGGCTTCGATTGTGAAAGGCAAAATCTCAATGTCTTTTCCGCCGAAGAACTTCTTCAGGCTGTTGACGCCCGCAATATCGTTCCGCTTTCGTGGTCCTGTCAGCACTTCGCCAACCGTGAAGATACTGGTGCATAAAATGTCGCCGCGCCGCAACATTTCCTGATGCAGCAGCTGTACCCGCGTCCCAAAAATCGGATTTGCTTCCAGCAAATAAATGAAAAGCATCGAATCCCAATAGACCCGATTCAATTTGTTGCCTCCGTCTTCCGATTGTTACGAGACTCCGTTTCGTATCTTTCCCACGCATCCGGCCCCCATTCCCGCTCGCGGCGCAAAAACTCCTCGCCGCCTCCAAGCGCCTTGAATGTCTCCGCGCAGATGCCATAAAGGGCCATCAAGCCGTCTCCACTTGGAGCTGCCTTTGCCATTGGCGCTGCCGCTTCGTCTTTATCCAGAACGTGGAAGACAAATTGCCAGGTCGTGCTTGGTCCGCCAGAAGGCGGACCGCCGCTTTTTTCAATCAACTCCACGCCGGCCTCCTGCTGGAAGTCTTTCGATAACAAGGTCGAAAAAACGGACGGCGTCCGGTTTGTCCACCCCAGTTCTTTCTGGACATTCCCGACTTTGACCTGAACCGTTTTCTCGCCTCTCAAGCGTGCGGGAGTCACGTAAGTTGCAATCACATGCCGCTTTGTCTGCTCTGTAGGTTTCACCGGAATAATCCCCCACTAAACATTCATACCATACATACATTACTACCGGGAGTCAAGAAAATCGCGAAGATCTTCCACTCTGTCCGTTTATTTGCGTTCCTCGCTCCTCTGGTCGTAGCATTGGCAGGGTTTGGCGAACGGGGTCTGATCGTTGCCCGTGGGGCGGCGCGGCACCTTAAATGGTGCACTCCTGTTTGCCTCGACCAACTCGCCGCACCCGCGGCGAACGGCCAGGGCAATGGCACGAAAGATTTGCCCGGTCACAGGAGTTCATTCCGCATGCCCACCAAAACCATCATCGAGCCATTTCGCATCAAGAGCGTTGAACCTATTCGCTGGACCACGCGCGAGCAGCGGGAAAGCCTGCTGCGCGCCGCGCATTACAATCTTTTTCTGCTTCCGGCCGACGATGTTCTCATCGACCTGCTCACTGACTCCGGCACCGGTGCCATGTCCACGCACCAGTGGGCGGCAATCATGGAGGGCGATGAGAGCTACGCCGGCAGCCGCAGCTTTGTCCGCTTCAAGAATTCGGTTCAGGACATCGTCGGTTATACCCACGTCATCCCCACTCACCAGGGACGCGCGGCGGAACGCATTCTGTTCAACGTCATGTGCAAGCCGGGCGACATGGTGCCGAACAACACGCATTTTGACACCACCCGCGCCAATATCGAGGCTGTCGGGGCCGAGGCGGTAGACCTCTTGCCGCCCGAGGCGCGGCAACCCGGCACACGCCTGCCGTTCAAGGGCGACATGGATGTCGCGGCTCTTGAGGCCCTAATTGAGCGCGTAGGGCGCGACCGCATTCCGCTGGTCATGCTCACGGTGACCAACAACTCCGGCGGCGGACAGCCGGTATCGATGGCAAATGCGCGGGCTGTCGCCGTCGTCTGCCACAAGCACGAGATCCCGCTCTACTTCGACGCTTGCCGTTTTGCCGAAAATGCTTACTTCATCAAGTTGCGCGAGCCTGGCTACGCGGACAAGACGCCCAAGCAGATTGCGCAGGAAATGTTCGCGCTGGGCGACGGCTGCACCATGAGCGCCAAAAAGGACGGCATGGCCAACATCGGCGGTTTCCTCTGCACCAACGACGACATCCTCGCGCGTCAGGAGAAGGACTTGCTGATTTTGACCGAGGGCTATCCTACCTACGGCGGGCTTGCCGGCCGCGATCTGGAGGCCATCGCCGTGGGCATTCAGGAGTCGTTGCAGGAAGATTATCTGCGCTACCGCATTGCCTCAACGGCTTACCTGGGCGATCACATCTCCGAGCAGGGCGTGCCCATTGTGCAGCCGCCCGGCGGCCACGCCATCTATCTTGACGCCAAAGCTTTTCTGCCGCACATTCCGGTGGATCAGTTTCCCGGCTGCGCGCTGGCCGCTGAGTTGTATCTGGAGGGCGGCATCCGCTCGGTCGAGATTGGCGCCCTCATGTTCGGCGCGGCGGCGCAGATGGAACTGGTGCGGCTGGCTATTCCGCGCCGCGTCTACACGCAGAGCCACATCGATTACGTGGTGGAGATCATCCTTCAGGTCTTTGCGCGCCGCGCTCAGATCAAAGGGATGCGCCTGACCTACGAGGCGCCGTTCCTGCGCCACTTTACCGCGCATTTGGAGCCGATGCCGTCGTAGTGTTTACGCCGGCCGCAAATCATCACTGCATCAATCCGCTTTGTGTTATAGCGAAACCAGAGTAGCTGTACCCAAAGGCGCATCAGCCGAGTGGCTTTTTCCTCAAGAAAAAGCCACCTTGCACGATCTTCCAATGGCAACATGTGAATCGAAAACGCTCTAACCGGCGAACTTATCGGTGGCCGCAACCAGGGCGCGGCTGTTGGGCGGCTCGAAGGCGCTATGGCCGCTATCGGGGGTGATGATGAGCTCAGCCTCGGGCCAGGCGCGGTGCAAGGCCCATGCGCTTTCCATGGGGCAGACGACATCGTAACGGCCCTCGACGATGACAGCGGGGATCGGCCGGAGCCGGGAGGCGTTCTGCAATAACTGATCGTCGGCTTCGAAAAATCCCTTGTGAAAGAAGTAGTGGGCTTCAATGCGCGCGAATGCCAGGGCGAACTCATCCTCTTCGTAGTGGCCGGCAAACGCCGGGTCGGGCAGAAGCTTGGAGGTGGCGCCTTCCCATCCGCTCCAGATTTTGGCGGCGGCGAGCCGCACGGCTGCGTCCTCGCTGGTGAGGCGTCGATAGTAGGCTGCCAGCATGTCGCCGCGCTCGGCCTCGGGGATATGGGCCAGATACGGCTCCCAGGCATCGGGATAGAGGATGGATGCGCCGCGCTGATAAAACCAGTCGATCTCCTGCTTGCGGAGGAGGAAGATGCCGCGGAGAACCAGTTCCGTGACGCGATCCGGGTGCGTCTCAGCATAGGCGAGGGCGAGCGTCGAGCCCCATGATCCGCCGAAGACCTGCCAGCGCTCTAGCTGCAAGTGTTCGCGGAGTTTCTCGGTGTCGGCGACCAGATCCCAGGTGGTGTTGTCTTCAAGGGACGCATAGGGCGTGCTCTTGCCGCAGCCGCGCTGATCGAAGCAAATGATGCGGTACTTACCGGGGTGGAAGAAGCGGCGCTGTTTAGGGTCAGAGCCGCCGCCGGGACCGCCGTGGAGAAAGACTACCGGCTTGCCGGAGGGGTTGCCGCTTTCTTCGAAGTAAAGCTCGTGAACAGGCGAGACCTGGAGCCGCCCGGTGCGATAAGCCTCAATTGGCGGATAGAGCCACGTCCCTTGTTCTTTCATCTGGGCGCTGGGCAAAGCCTGGTTTGACATGCGGCCAGTATAACTCCGGGAGACGCGACGCTTCGGTAAAATCCCCGGTCCCCAACAGCGAGGGATCTCCGCCCCACGGACGAAGACCTGTCCGTGGGGACCCCGGACCGGGGGCACCCATTGTCTTGGGATGGTCCGATGTGGGACAGCCCGCGGATCTTCTCTTATACGGTGTCGGTGAGGGCGTCGGTGCTCTTGGACATTTTGGCGGTGCGCTCGAGTTTTTCCCAGTTGAAAGGCTTGCCGTCGATGGCGCGCTTGACGGTTCTGAAGAGGACGAGGGAGAAGAGTTGGCGGTAGGCGAAGCGCTGCAGCCAGATGTGGAAGAGGAGCCAGCCATCGCCCTTGTTGGCTGGATGGCGGCGTTCGAGCGAGAAGGCGACCGCGGAGGTAATGAAGTCAATGACGAGGAAGCCGAGGAAGTAGAAGACGAGCTTTTCGAAGTTGGCGGCGGAGGCGGCTTCGGGGTGAAAGTGGCGGTCAACGAAGTAGTGGATGATGCCGGCGAGGAACATGAAATCGATGAAGGGCGAGAGCAGCGGCAAGAGCATTTGGAAGATGAGGATATTGGGCAGGGCGAAATAACCCATGGCCTTGTTGCGGACAAAGGCCATGCGATGTTTCCAGACGGCCTGCAAAATCCCAAAAGACCAGCGGAAGCGCTGACGCATGAGTCCTTTGGCGTCGATGGGAGCCTCAGTGAAGGCGAGGGCGCGATCCTCGTAGACGACCTTGAGCTGCTGTTCGAGGAGGTTCATGGTGAGGTCAGCGTCTTCGGCGACGGTGTTGACGGGATAACCGCCGGCAGCTTTGACGGGCGCGGTGCGCCATGCGCCGATGGCTCCGGGGACGACGGTGACAACGTTGAAGAGGTCGAGGGCGCGGCGCTCGAAGTTTTGGCTGGTGATGTATTCAAGGGCCTGCCAGCGGGTCCAGAGATTGACGCGGTTGCCGACCTTGGCGTTTCCGGCTACGGCGCCTATGAGCGGGTCTTCAAAGTGGGGAATGAGCTTGCTGATGGCGTCGGGGGCGATGACGGTATCGGCGTCGATGCCGACATAGAAGTCTTCGGCGATGCGGTCAAGGGCGAAGTTGAGCGCGGCAGCCTTGCCGCCGTTGGGCTTGGTGAGCACCTGGACGCGGCCGGCAGCGATTTCGGTGGCGTAAGCCTGGCGGGCGACCTCGAGGGTGCGGTCGCTGGAGCCGTCGTCAATGACAATGACGTGGAGGTTGGGGTAGTCGGAGTTGAGCACCGAGCGGATGGTGCGCACGATGACTGTCTCTTCGTTATAGGAGGGAATGAGCACGGCGACGCGGGGATTGAAGCCGATTGAAGCGAGGGCGTGAGGCCGGCGCAGGCGCTCGATGACGGCGAAGATGCCGACGAGCAGGAGGCGCGCGCTCATGAGAATGTCGCCCACGTAGAACATGAGCATGATGAAGCTGCCGGCGAGGGCCAGGCTGGAGAATGCGAGAGAGTCGGGCACGGCGCGCAGGTATTGGACGAAGGTGATTTTAGGCATGACGTCGGCGGTGGTTTTGCCGAGCAGAGTGGAGACGGGAACGATGGTGTAACCGTGGGCGCGCAGAGCGTCAATGAGCATGGGCAGGGCGGCCACGGTAGCGGAGCGGTCTCCGCCGCCGTCGTGGAGCAGAATGATGGAGCCGCGAAACTGCGGCTTGATCTTCATGGTCTGTAACTGGTCGAGGATGGACTGGGCGATCTCGGCAGGCGATTTGCGCGGATGCTCGTTCCAGTCGTTGGTGTCCATCTTGCTGCCGATGATGGTGTAGCCAGCCTGCTGGATGCGCTCGACGGGAGCGGCCTGGTCGTCGGTGTCCGGCTCCTCGTCGATGTCGTAGGGCGGGCGGAAGTAAAGCGGCTGGATGCCGAGCTTGCTGGCAAAGAGGCGCTCGGTGAGCTTGAGTTCGAGGTCGAGCTGGCGGTTTGAGATTTCGCTGATGTCGGGATGGGTGTAGGTGTGGTTGCCGATCTCATGGCCCTCGCGCACCACACGCTTCATGATGCCGACGTTCTGCTGGGCCTCTTCACCGATGAGCATGAAGGTAGCTTTGACGCCTTTGTCGCGGAGAATATTGAGAATCTTTGGCGTCCACTTGGGGTCGGGGCCGTCGTCGAAGGAGAGCGCTACCTCCTTGGGGTGATAGCCGTATTGCTCGATGGTGTAGGTGCGGGGATAAACGTCCATGTGCTCATCGGTGATGAGCTTCTTGCGCGGGTCGGCTTCGTCGGTGTCGACCTCGATGATGCGCTTGCCTGACTGGGGCGCTCCGGTGACGCGGATGATGTCGCCTTCGCCCTCGTCGTTGACATCGTAGCCGGGCTGAACCTCGCCAAGGGCCTGCAACGAGGCAGGGTTGCTGGGCTTGTCCCAGACGCTCCACAGGGAACTGTCTTCCTCGCCCAGGCGCCAGAGAGCGAAAGTCTGGAGGCCGAGACCGCGGGCGGCGCGCATCTCGTTGAGCAGCGTAACGCTATCGAGGAACCAGACTACATGGCGCTCGTTCCGGTCCTCGTCGATGTACTCGAAGTGGGGGTTGAGGGTGCCGTAGTCGAGGTTCAAATCGGCGTCGGCGTCGGAGGCGCGCTGCCAGACATCGGAGACGTGGAGATCTTCGGTGTTGAGCACCACGGGCGGCTTGGCGAGGTGGCCGCGTTTTTTCTGTGGAATGGAGAGCGTCCAGTCGTAGCCGTAGTTGCCCAGCGCGCAGATCAGCTTTTCCTTGGGCACGATCTTGAGAGCGCGGCGGAGATTGTTGACGAACCACTCCTGGCTAGCGACGGGGCCGGGCTGGCTCTCGACCTGGTGCTCGTCGTAGTTCATCAGTACAAGGCCGTCGGAGTTGGCGGCGATGCCTTTGAAATCCTCATCCGTGGTGGAGATCATGGTGCTGACATAGAGGCGGAGATTGCGCGGGTGCAGGTCGGCATAAAGCTCGCGGATGAAGCTGATATAGCCGCGAGAGGCATTGTCGGGCAGGTTTTCGATGTCGAGCGAGAGGCCGCGATAGGCGGGAAAGGCGGTAAGGAAGCGAACAATCTGCTGGCGCAGAGTGGCGCGTTTGGCTGGATCGGCGAGCATGACGCCGATGGCCGGATCCCAACTCTGGGTGTTGGGATTGAAGTTGTTGAGGTGCGGAAAGATTTCCGTGTCTTCCTTGGTCACCTCGATGACATGCTTGATCTTGTTTTCCTCGTCGGGGTCATGCACCGCGTAGGAATCGATAATGGGATATTCGTGATGGTGGTCGGCGCTCATGGCCAGGACGATGGGCTGGGCGGCGTCGATGTGCAGCCACTGAGGAAAGAGCAGGTCGATCTGGTGAACGTGCGCCTTGAACGAGGAATAGCTGGCGGGATCGTCCTCGACGTAGTAGGCGGCGCGCAAACCCTCGCCGGTGTTGAAGGGGATGTCAGAGGGTTTGCGGGTGGTTTTGCGGCGCGCGGGGCGCGGGGCCTTCTGGCCGTGAAGAAGAGAAGAGCGGTCGGGCAGGGCCTTGTAGTTGTGCCGGGGAACGGGCAGCAACAGCTCGGGCAACTGCTGATAGCGGAGGACGTTGAAGATAAAGACTGCCAGAACCAGGGTGAAAATGACAGCTGTCACATCGAAAATGCGGCGGAGCCGCTTCCAGCGCTTTCGTTGCGGGTCGAAAAATATTTGTTTATCGGGCATGAATTGACCTGAGATGTACTTTCTGCAAAAACCTGACGGCGAAAACGGGCGCGAAAACCGCTGAAACAGTCTAGGCTATACATTACGAATCGTATGGAAGCTGACTACGAGAGTCAATTAATCACCCGGCGGGGGATTTTAACGCGACTGGTGCCTGGCGTCTCGATCGCGCTGGCGCTTGCCTCGGGACTAGCGCTGCGGCTGTGGATGCTCAAGAAGTTTTTTGATCCGCAGGGCGACTCGCTGGTCTACGGCGGCCTGGCCAAAAATCTGGTGCTGCACGGGAGCTATGCTCTTACTGGGTCAGACGGCGTGATGCATTCCACGCTGATCCGGCTGCCCGGCTATCCGCTGTTTCTGGCGCTCTGCTTTCGCCTCTTCGGAATGGAAAACTACGTTTCCGCCGCCTGGGTGCAGATTGCGCTGGAACTGGTGGGCTGCCTGCTGCTGGCCGATTTTGCGGGGCGCATTGCGCGGCGAGGCGGAGCGGAATTCAGCCGCGGGGCAGCGCACGCCACCTTGTGGCTGGGAGCGCTGTGCCCCTTCACGGCGATTTACGCGGCCCAGCCGATGGCCGAGTCGTTGTCGCTGTTCGTGCTGGCGCTAGGGCTCTGGTCGGTGGCGCGCTTCCGCGAGAGGCCCGGATGGGGGTTGGCGCTATGGTTTACCTTTGCGGTTACGTATGCGGCGCTGCTGCGGCCTGACGGCGCGCTGGCGGCCGTGGCGCTGGCACCGGCGCTGCTGGTGGGGCTGAAGCGCGGGGATGGAGCGGGCGCGAGTTCTACAAGGAAGCTGGCGCGGATGGCGGTGGTTTGCCTGTTGCTGGCTTTGACGCCGTTTGCTGTCTGGACGTGGCGCAACGAGCGGGTCTTTCACGTTTTTGAGCCGCTGGCTCCGCGGCTGGCCACGGATCCCGGCGAGAGCCCTCATCGTGGCTGGGAACGCTGGATGAAGAGCTGGTGCCTGGATTTTGTCTCAACCTACCAGATTTACTGGAACGTTCCCGGCGATATTCTGGACATCACAAAACTTCCTGCCCGCGCCTTCGACTCTCCCGCGCAGTACGCGGAAACCGCACGGCTAGCCTCCGATTACAACGCGAACCTGGATCTGACGCCGGAGATGGATGCCCGCTTTGGCAAGCTGGCGGATGAACGCGCCGCCGCACATCCGCTGCGTTCTTATCTTTGGCTGCCGCTGGGGCGCGTGGCGGATATGTGGCTCAGGCCGCGGGTGGAGAACCTGCCCATTGATCTGGATTGGTGGGTCTACGAGCATCACAACGCCGAGACGCGTTTCAGTTGGGCTTATGCAGGACTGAATGCGGTTTACCTGCTGCTGGGTTTTGCCGGATTGTGGCTTAGGCCCCGGTTCTGGCGGCCGATGCTGGCTTATTTTGTGCTGCGCAGCGCTATGCTGGTGACCGTGGCAGCGCCCGAGGCGCGCTACACGCTGGAGTGCTTCCCGATGCTCTTTGCGCTGGGGGGCGTGGCGGCAGGGTGGGCTTTTCAGCGGATTGCAGGTTTGTGGTCGCGGAACGATAAGAAACTATAGATAGGTGAGGCAGACGGCCTTTATGGTTTCCCACCCATTTCGCAAAGAACGCGAAATGGATGGGGCACCCGGCCGCTGGTGGTTCGGAAGAGATAAAAAGCTTTACCGGTTGACGTATGTGGTCTTCTTGCCGGTTTTCAAGATAAAGGCGTCGCCGGGCAGAGGCTGATTGACATTGATGTTGAAGTAGAAACTTACCCGGTAATGGGTTGAGTCCACGTAGAAGATCTGCTTCCGGCTGACGCCACTCTCTGGATCAACCCAGATGGTGGCCTTGGAGATGTACTTTCTGACTTCGGGGTCTTTGGCGACCAGTTCGAGCTTTTCGGTCTTCAGGCTGACCTTGCCCTCCGTCAGCGTCTCCGGACCCAGGTACTTGATCTCCCACTTTTCTTCGAGGTCTTTGCCGCTGGCGCCGAAACCGAGCATCAGGTAGCTCTCGAATTTGCTGATTTTGCTGAAAGTGGTGACCTGATCAACGCCGGGCTCAAAGAGCCTGAAGACGCCGTTGGAGTAGGTGTAGACCTTGGACGAGAGCTTTCCGTTTTCCTCGCGTATGTGGGCGGCCATCTTGAAGGCCGTGCCCGTGCGCTCGTAATAGACGGTGCCCTTCTGCACGTCCTTGTCGAAGATGGGTTCGGTTTCCACGGAGTCGAACTCGAAGTCCGCCGCGGTGGAGTGGAAGTTTTTGGCGGCAGTGTCGAGGCGGCGCAGCACCTTTTCTTTATCATCGGGCGTGGCGGGAGCGGCATAACTTGCGCGCACCGCAAGCAGGAACATCGCAATCAACGCGAAAAAGACAAATTTCGTTGCCTTGTGCATAAGGTTCCTTATCTTTGTGAAACAGCTACTAGCTTCTAGCGTCGCGCCCAGACGCGCCAGGTCCAGTTGCCCTGAGCGCCTTCGACGGTTTCCCAGCGCTCGATGGCGACGGCATCGCCGGTGACCGGTTCAATGGCCTTGCGCAGGGCCTTCTTTACAGCCATGTTGGAGGCCGTGGTGTTGAGGTCGAGGTTCACATCGGAGGCCTGCACGGTGACGATGAAGCCGCGTCCGCCGTCGCCCACGACCTGAATGGGATGCGGCGGTCCCGCGGCCTTGGGCGGCTTGTCTCCGAAGTCCCATCCGGGAATGTGCGGCGTAAGGAAGATGAACGCCAGAATCAGCGTCACCATCACGTCGTAGTGAAAACAGCCGCGCGGATAGGTCCAGTAGAAATAACTCTTCAGAATTTTTTTCATGTTGCCCTTAGCGAGTGATGCGCGTTAGCCCGCCCATATAAGGCAGAAGCGCATCGGGAATCTGGACCGAGCCGTCGGCCTGCTGATAGTTTTCGACAATGGCCAGCCAGGTGCGGCCTACGGCGAGGCCACTGCCGTTCAATGTGTGGACGAATTCGAGCTTGCCCTTTGCGCCGCCCGTCCCCGAAGTTGCCCGGTAACGGATGTTGGCCCTGCGCGCCTGGAAGGCTTCAAAGTTGGAGCAGGAAGAGATTTCGCGATAGAGTTGCTGGCCGGGAAGCCAGACCTCGAGATCGAAGGTCTTGGCGGAGGAGAAACCGGTGTCGCCGGTGCAAAGCAGAACGCGGCGATAAGGCAGGCCGAGGGTTTCGAGAATCTCTTCCGCATCGCGGGTGAGGCGCTCGTGCTCGGCGTCGCTGTCTTCGGGGCGAGTGAATTTGACCATCTCGACTTTTTGAAATTGATGCTGACGGATGATGCCGCGCGTGTCCTTGCCTGCGGCCCCGGCTTCGGCGCGGAAGCAGGGCGTGTAGGCGGTCAGACAGATGGGCAGGCGGGCTTCGTCGAGGATTTCGTCGCGGTAAAGATTGGTGACGGGGACCTCGGCGGTGGGAATCAGCCAGTGGTCGTTGTCCTTGAATTCGCCGCGGGCTACGGCGTCGGCATCGGCGTCAGAGCAGCGGAAGAGGTCCTCGGCAAACTTGGGCAACTGGCCGGTGCCGAAGAGGGATTTCGAGTTGACCATGAAGGGCGGGAGCACTTCGGTGTAGCCGTGCTTGGTGGTGTGCAGGTCAAGCATGAAGCTGATGAGCGCGCGCTCGAGGCGCGCTCCCGCGCCCATGTAGACGGCAAAACGCGCACCGCTGAGCTTGGTGGCGCGTTCGAGGTCGAGGATGCCGAGGGCTTCGCCGAGTTCCCAGTGAGGCTTGGGGGTAAAAGGGAAGTTGGGAATCTGGCCCCACTTCTTGACCGTGAGGTTGTCGTTTTCAGAAAGCCCGATGGGCACTTCGTCGCGGGTGAGGTTGGGAATGCCTGCGAGCAATTGGCGAAGGCGGTCGTCGAGGTTCGCGGCGGTTTGGTCGAGCTCGTCGAGCTTGTCCTTGAGCTCGCGGGTTTCTTCCATGACAGCGGTCGCGTCCTGGCCGGATTTCTTGAGAGCGCCGACCTGCTGGCTCAACTCGTTGCGGCGTGCCTTGATGCGTTCGACGGTGGTGATGGCTTCGCGGCGGTTGGCATCCAGGGCGCGGAAATTGCCCAGCAGCGTAGCCGGGTCGGCCCCGCGCGCACGCAGCTTCTCTTCAACAAATTCCAGGTTGGCACGGACAAATGTCAGGTCGAGCATCGCTCTTCCAGTTTACTTGATTTGGGCAGGGGTTCCTCTGGTTCGCGGTCTCCCATCCTTGCGACAGAAAAAAGTCGCAGGGATCGAACACCCAATTTCACGGAACAACCGGCTTTTCGGACGAGTCTGGTGGGTCGGTTGGTCCGGCGTCGATCTTGCGTTGCCAGCCGGGGAGGCACTGGTCGCCGGTGATGAGGCGCGCGCCGCGGGTGAAGGTGAAGTAGGTCCAGATCCAGGCGGCGAAGACGGAGAGACGGTTGCGAAAGCCGATGAGGAAGAAGATGTGGACGGTAAGCCATGTGGCCCAGGCGAGAAAGCCGTTCCAGTGGGCTTTGAAGGGCCACGCGACTTTGGCCACGGCGTCCATGCGGCCGATGGTGGCCATGTCGCCCTTGTCGAAGTAGCGAAAGGCGGGGCGGGAGCGTCCGGCGAGATCGGCCGAGAGGGTTTTGGCTACATGGTCGCCCATCTGCATGGCGGGCTGAGCGACGCCCGGGACCTGATGGTCGTCCTGCTCGAAGTGGGCCAGATCGCCGAGGACGAAGACTTCGGGCGTTCCCGGCGGATTGAGGCGGCGATCTACAAGGACGCAGCCCCGGTGGTCGAGCGGCGCGCCCAGCAGACTGCCCAGCGGCGAGGCCTCGACGCCCGCGGCCCAGAGGATGACGGCTGCGTCGATGCGCGAGCTGGCTCCGTTGGCTTCGGCATCAACCCAGCCCGGCCCGACGGCGGTGACGCGAGTCTGAGTGTGGACTTCGATGCCCAGGCGGCGCAGCGAGGCTTCGGCCTTGGCGGAGAGGTCTTCGGGATAGGTTCCCAGAACGCGCGGCGAACCCTCGAGCAGCAGGACGCGGGATTTGGCGGGGTCGATATGGCGGAAGTCGTGGCGCATATAGAGTTGGGCAATGTCAGAGATGGCTCCAGCC
>Ga0255354_1001035_pt1 | contig 16654 bp, 13 predicted proteins | sample HBST50metaG_FD_189942 | JGI IMG/M metagenome (GOLD analysis project Ga0255354, IMG submission 189942) | Peat soil microbial communities from Stordalen Mire, Sweden - H.B.S.T50 | ecosystem: Environmental > Terrestrial > Soil > Wetlands > Peat | place: Sweden: Norrbotten County, Stordalen Mire...
CACCAAGACCGTCGACGACTATCTCGGCATTGCGGCCAGCGAGGCGCTGACAGCGGCGCTCAAGTCGGCAGAGAGCGCCACAACCGCTAAGGCTTAGAGCCTTCACTGGTGCTGCCTTAGTCGAAGCGATACGCGCTCAACGCCGCGCCCATCGGCTCATCGCCAAAGATGCGCTTGCCCGGCGCGTCTCCGCCAGCTCCCGCTGCCACCAGCAGCGGGATGAGGTGCTCCTCGCGCGGATGGCAATAGGCCGCATACGGGGCCTCCTGCCATCCGGTTAGCAGCGCTGTGCGCTCCGCCGACGGCGACTCGACCGCCTGGGTCAGCCAGGCGTCGAAGGCACGAGCGCGCTCCACGGTCTCTGGACGCAGATAGCCGCGCAGATTGTGGAAGCTCATGCCGCTGGCGATGATCAGCACGCCCTCATCGCGCAGCGGAGCCAGCGCCCGGCCCGCGGCCAAGTGCAGAGCAGGGTCGAGCGTAGCCGACAGCGACAGCGTGGCCACGGGAATCTTTGCCTCCGGGAAAGCCACCTTCATGGGCACAAAGACGCCGTGATCGAAACCCCGATCCGCGCTCAGCGCCGAGGGCAGTCCCGCCTTGGCCAGCAAATCCGCCGCGCGACGAGCCAGCTCTGGCGCGCCAGGAGCAGGCCAGGTGAGCCGGTAGGTGTGCGCAGGGAACCCCGAGTAGTCGAAGATCAGCTCCGGCTGGGCAGCGGTGCTTGCCGTGAAAGCCGGCTCCTCCCAATGACCGCTGACCACCAGTATCGCCTTGGGCGCGACAGGCAACGTGGCCGCCAGCCCCTCAAGAAAGTGCTGGGTGGCGTGCCAGGTATCCACCGGTCCCCAGGTCCAATCCATAAAGAAGCAGGGGCCTCCCCCGTGGGGAAGAAAAATAGCAGGTTGGCGTTCGGCATTGGCGGTCATGGCGTCTCCTTTTAGCATTTCTGGGGGCATCGCGGCCTGAAGGGCAGGCCAGCGATATAGTCGTTTGAACAACTATCCTAAAGATGCCCCCAACTCCACTTTGGATTCACCGGATTCATACGTTATGGCTAAAAAGAAACAGAGCCATAAGTTACATAGACAATGTCAATTACCGCTTGTATTCTCTCCCACCCTGTTTCATCGCACCCGTGAGTCGGCGTAGCGGGTGGGGACTGGAATTCAGCGCAGACGGTAGAACCGTGTCTTGTGACGGGCATAGAATTCCCCTAACTCACCTACCGGTTTTTCCGTCTACCTGATGGGTCCAACGCGGTGCGTGGTGGACTTATCACTCAGGCCCGAGGAGTTCAATGCAGATTGCCCGTCTTCGTATGCCGCTTTTAGTCCTGCTTGCCGGAACTTCCCTTCCGAGCCTGACCGCGCAACAGCCCACAGCAGCACAGCCCACGCAGCCGCAGCCCACGCAGCCGCAGCCCGCAGTGCAGACTCCGACCGCCCAGCCAGCCGCGCCGGCCCAGGCTCCCAGCGGCACACAGCCCGTCAAGAATCCCGATGGCACCTACACAATTCGCGTGACCAGCCGTCTGGTGGTGCTCGACATGGTGGTTGTGGACGCCAAGGGCAAAGTCGTCAAGGACCTGACAAAAGACGACTTCAAGGTGGAAGAAGCCGGGCAGCCGCAGACCGTCCTCAACTTTGAAGAGACCGGCAAGCACATCCCCGCACCGGAGCTGGCCATCGAGTCCACGGCCGATCTTGACCGGCTCGCCCCGCGCGCCCCGGTGGATATTATCCTGCTCGACGAGTTCAATACGCGCTTTGAAGACATGGCCTTTGCGCGCTATTCGCTGAAAAAGTACCTCGAAAAGCAGCCCGGAAAGCTGGTTACGCCGACCATGCTGATCGCGGTCGATCTGGAGCACTTTACCGTGCTGCGCGACTACACGCAGAACAAGGACGAGATTCTTTCTGCTCTGGATCATCACTTTGTGGGGAATCCCTGGCGCGTTCACCAGGGCGCCTGGATCGGCGACCGCTATGCCACGGCCTTCATCACCATGCGGCGTGTGGCGCAAGCGGTGACCGGCCATCCGGGCCACAAAAACATGATCTGGATCGGGCGCGGTTTCCCGACTGCGCGCTTTGACAAATGGCCCATCGACACGGAGAGGCGAATCGACAACGCCGTGCAGGATTGCGTCAATGTGCTGCGCGATGCGCGGGTCACGCTCTACACCATCGATCCGGCGGGTGTGATGATGGATCCCGGCCTCTACGGCGGCGGCCCCTTTGGCGATCCGTTCGGCGGAAACTACGAGTTCAACCGGCTGGCGAAGGCGACCGGCGGACGAACACTTTATGGCCGCAACGATGTGGACAAGGAGATTGGCACCGCCATTCAGGACAGCGCCAGCTTCTACACGCTCACCTATCGCCCGGCCAACAGCACGCTCGACCCGCAGAAGTTCCGCAAGATCAAGGTCACGGTCAATCGGCCAGGGCTGAGCGTCATTACGCGGGAAGGGTATTACCTGCAATATGGTCCGGGGCGTGTGAATCCTGAGAACCCGTCGCGGCGTCTCGTCGCCGACCTCATCTCCGCCGACTCCAGCAACATGGTCTACGACGGCATTCCCATTTCGGCCAAGCAGTCGGAGACCGATCCGGATGCGTTTACGGTGCATGTCGATGGCCATGGACTGGTGTGGTCCTACGCGACCGATACCGAGCCGCGCCATACCGAAGTGATCGTGGACATCTCCACCTTCGACAAGAAGGGTAAGGAGCTGAAGCGCGACGCCAAGGTGGTGAGAGCGAAGGCTCCGCCCGACGCACCGCCCACCGGCAGGCTGCTGCGCGATCTGAATATTCCCTGCAAGATCGATCACAACGCGAAGGCGGTTCGCGCCCGTTTTGTTGTCCGCGTGTCCGCCACCGGGCGCATGGGATCTGCCGAGCTGCCACTGGGCGAAGCGGCAAACAAGGGTGCTACAAAATAGCCCCCTGCGGTGGGGCTGACGCTTGTCGCGTGAGGCTCATGCTTTCCCAGGTTCCAAAAGCGGGACCTGGGGCACCTAGTCTTCTACTCGATAGCGAAAACCGCGTAGACGGTGGCCTCTTCGCGAATGGTTTGCGGGCGAATTTCAAGACTGACTGGCACCGAGGAACTCGAAAGCCCTGCCATGCTGTTGAGAACCATTCCCTGCTGTGGGCGGGCGAAATAGATCTTCGCATTGGGAGTCTCATTGCTGGCATAGATCAACACGCCCAGCCTCACATTCAAGCCTCCAGCCATGCGGCCAGCAACAGCGCGCGCCTTCACCAAGGCAGCTTCAGCCGCTTTGGCTTGGAGAGACTTGCGATCGGAAAGCCTCCAATCGATCACTCCACTCTTGTTGGCCCCTGCCGCGATGGATACCCGAAGCACCTCGGCAGCGACCTGCGGGGACACGTTGACCTCCCATGACTGGCGAAGGATAAATTGCTTTTTCGCACGCTGTTCGGGCGTCTCCTTGTCATCGAAGTCCGTGTTTCGTTGAAGACCCTGGCCAGAGCTTTCAATGCTTTTGTCCTCGACACCTGCATTGTGCAGCGCTTCGAGGATGGCGTGCGATATTTTGCCTCCATCGGCATAGGTGTTTTCCGAATCCGCACCGTAAACCTCGAATCCGATGGTGATGGCTGCAATATCAGCTAGCGCCGTTGCCTCATCCGTGGTGCTAATTGCGATGGTCTTGTTGTCGCGATTGATCTGGATGGTTTGAGCCGCAGCTCCATCTACCAGGCAAACGCCAACCGCCAACAATATGGCTACCCGCTGATAACGCATCATGAATTTTCCTCCGGAACTCGCAGCGGAAGATTAGCACAAGCTACTGGCAACAGAGCACAGGCCTGCCTACTTTGCCGCCGCGTGCTTTTCGCCGAACTGCCGCAGCTTGGCCAGCGTGGCCGCCGCCTGTCCAGAGTCGATGGCCTCGGCGCCCAGCAGCACGCCTTCCTTCAGATCCACAGCCAACCCCGCGGCCACCAGCGCCGCCGCCGCATTGAACAGCACAATGTCGCGCCGCGCCCCCGGGATTCCGGTCAACACGTCGTAGAGCAAGCTGGTGTTGGTCTCGACGTCGCCGCCAATGAACTGCTCCAGCTTGGCGCGAGGCAGCCCGGCCATCTCCGGCGTCACGCGGGCGGCCTTCAGCTTGAGCTCTCCGCTTTCCGACTCCTCAATGCGCGCCACCACTGACTCGCCGGTGGTGGTCAGCTCGTCGATGCCGTCTGTCCCATGCACCACAAAAGCCCGCTTGGCTCCCAAGGCCAGCAGCGTCCGGCCCACCAGCAGCACACGGCTGGGCGCGAGCACGCCGATCACTTGGGCGCGCGCTCCGGCCGGGTTCGTGAGCGGCCCGCAGAGATTGAAGATGGTGCGGAAGCCCAGCGCCCGGCGCAGCGGCCCCACGGCCTTCATAGCCGGGTGGTAGAGCGGCGCAAACAGGAACATGAAGCCGGTCTCGCGCAGGCACTCGACAGCCAGCTCGGGCCCAAGCGCGATGGGCACGCCCAGCGCTTCCAGCACGTCTGCCGCGCCACACTGCGAGGTCACGGCGCGATTGCCGTGCTTGGCCACCTTGGCCCCGGCCGCAGCCGCCACCAGCGCCGCGCCCGAGGAGATGTTGAAGGTCAGCGGTCCGCCGCCGCCGGTGCCAACCACGTCCACCAACTGCTCGCGCTCCGCGTCGGACATGGGAATGGGCGTGGCGCTGGCGCGCATTACGTCGACAAAACCAGCCAGCTCCGGCGCCTGCTCGCCACGGGTGGCCATCACCGTCAAAAGCGCCGCGGTTTCTGCATCCGGCACAGAGCCGGTCAGGATTTCGCGCAACGCCCCGGCAGCCTGTTCACGGGTCAAGGCCGCGCCGTCTTCGGCCAGCGGCTTCAGCAATTCCTTAATCGATGCCATACCTCAATGGTAAAGGCGCTCGCCGGTTTGCCGGTCCTCCGCGGGGCAAGATAGTATTTCCGTACCGCTGGCACGGTTTCCCCAAGGCTCGGAATCTCCGGGCCTCACCCCTAACAGCAGCGGACTGGGCGGTCTCAAAAGAATGAAGATTCATGAGTACCAAGCAAAGCAAATCCTGGCAAAATACGGCGTAGCCGTGCCCAGGGGCGAAGTGGCCAACACGCTGGAAGAAGCCAGCGCCGTGGCCCGCAAACTGTTTGCCGACGGCGCAACCGGCGTCGTGGTCAAGGCCCAGATTCACGCCGGAGGCCGCGGCAAGGGCGGCGGCGTCAAGGTGGCCCGCACCCGCGAAGACGCCGAACTGTACGCCAAAAACATTCTCGGTATGCAACTGATCACCCACCAGACCGGCCCCCAAGGCCAAAAGGTGCAGCGCCTGCTGATTGAGGAGACAGCGGATATCGACCGCGAGCTGTACCTCGGCATTGTGCTCGACCGCGCCACCGGCAAGCTGGTTTTTATGGCCTCGCAGGCTGGCGGCATGGAGATTGAAGAAGTAGCCGCCAAAACGCCCGAGGCCATCTTCAAAGAGACCATCGATCCGGTCATCGGATTTGGCGCATGGCAGGCCCGCAAGCTGGCTTTTTCCTTGGGGCTGAAGGCCGCGCAAATCAACCAGGCCGTCGTCTTTTTGCAGAGCCTTTACAAGGCATTCATCGAAACCGACGCCTCGCTGCTAGAGATCAATCCCTTCATCACCACCAAGGACGACAAGCTCTTCGCCCTCGACGCCAAGGTCACCTTCGACGACAACGCCCTCTTCCGCCATCCTGAGATCAAGGCCCTGCGTGATACCGCCGAAGAAGACCCGCTTGAGGTGGAGGCCAGCAAGTACGCGCTGAACTACATCAAGCTCGACGGCTCCATCGCCTGCATGGTCAACGGCGCAGGCCTCGCCATGGCGACCATGGACATTATCCAGTACGCTGGCGGCAGCCCGGCCAATTTCCTCGACGTCGGTGGCGGCGCAACCCAGGAGCAGATTGAGCACGCCTTTGAGATTCTGCTCTCCGACGCTCACGTGAAGGCCATCCTGATCAACATCTTCGGCGGCATCCTGCGCGTCGATCGGCTGGCCACCGGCGTCGTCGCCGCGGCGCAGAATCTGCACATTACCGTACCCATCGTGCTGCGCCTCGAAGGCACCAACGTCGTGGAAGGCCGCAAGATCCTCAAGGAGTCGGGCCTGAACTTCCAGGTGGGCGAAACAATGAAAGAAGCAGCGGAACTCGTTGTAAGAGCAGCTTCTAGCTTTTAGCTGGAGGTAAAAACGGAAAAGGAGACACAACTTGGCGCAAGCATTCCAAGATCTCACCGTTTGGCAACGGGCCATGGAGATGACCGTTTGCATCTATGGCCTTACCAAATCCTTTCCTCAAGATGAGCGGTATGGATTGACCTCGCAATTGCGCCGCGCTAGCGTCTCAGTAGCCAGCAATATCGCCGAGGGCAGGGGAAGAATGACAGATGGCGAGTTCCGTCAATTCCTGGGAATCGCGCAAGGTTCAACTTACGAAGTACAAACGCAACTTCTAGTGGCCAAGCAACTCAAGATGGGTGATGAAACATTGCGGGGCAAAGCGGAAGCCCTCTGCACCGAGACTTCAAAGATGCTCGGCGCGTTCATCCAGTCTTTAGGAGTTAGGAGCTAGAGGCTAGCAGCTAGGAGCTAACTCTAATGTCGGTTCTAGTCGATAAAAATACTCGTCTGATTGTTCAGGGCCTCACCGGCAAGGAAGGCACTTTCCACGCCAAGGGCTGCGCGGAATACGGCACTGTAGTCGTGGGCGGCGTCACGCCCGGCAAGGGCGGAACCACCCACGAAGGCTGGCCCGTTTTCAACACGGTGCAAGAAGCCGTGGAAAAGACCGGCGCAAACGCGACCATGATTTTCGTGCCGCCGCCGTTCGCGGCCGACGCCATTCTGGAAGCAGAAGACGCGGGCATTGCCCTGATCGTCGCCATCACCGAAGGCATTCCCACGCTCGACATGATCAAGGTGTGGGCCAAGCTGCAGTACTCCAAATCTCGGCTCATCGGCCCCAACTGCCCCGGCGTCATCTCCCCCGGCAAAGCCAAAATCGGCATCATGCCCGGCAACATCCACAAAGAGGGCTCGGTCGGCATCGTCTCCCGCTCCGGCACGCTCACCTATGAGGCCGTGCACCAGTTGACCCAGCGCGGCATCGGCCAGTCTACAGCAATTGGCATTGGCGGCGACCCGATCATCGGCACCACGCACATCGACGCGCTGCGCCTGTTGAACGACGACCCCGAAACCGAAGCCATCATCATGATCGGCGAAATCGGCGGCTCGGCAGAAGAGGCCGCAGCGGAGTTCGTCCGGCAGTATGTGAAAAAGCCAGTGGTGGGCTTCATCGCCGGACAGACCGCGCCTCCCGGCCGCCGCATGGGCCACGCCGGAGCCATCATCAGCGGAGGCCAAGGCACAGCCGCCGACAAGATGAAAGCCATGACCGCCGCGGGAATACACGTTGTCGTTTCGCCGGCAGAAATTGGCGCAACCCTGGCGCGGGTCATCGGAAAAGACTAGCTTTTAGCCCCTAGCTTCTAGTGTCCTGTCTCTAAGGTGCGCAACAAAACCAGGGCTGTCATCCTGAGCGAACGGGGCCCCAAGCGCTTTTCAGCTTGGGGGTGGTGAGTCGAAGGATCTGCGGTTGTTTTTCAAAGAACATTTGGGACACCACACGATTCCCTAGCTCGAAAACAACGAAGGCCCACCGCGATTGTGGGCCTTTGTGCTGAACTACACTTGAGACTCATTTCAATGCAAGAACTTTGGATTGGTGTCGCTGAAGTTCTAACCGAGCCCAACATCGGTGACGGAGACACTCGTGCGTTCACAAACGTTGTTACTTGGGCAACAACCGCGTCAGACTATGTGGATTCAATTACATCAGTATTCGCTGAATATGGATGGACTGTGTTGAGTACAGAAAATGAGCGCCCTGTAGCAAACGAAACCGGCTTCGACGAAGATATCGCGGAGATTATCGAACGCGCCAGGCATAATCCGAAAGCCTGCATCTTTGCGACGTTCCATTACTATCCATCGAAACCGGCCTAGCTAACGACAGTCAAGCTAACAGCTAGAAGCTAGCAGCTGCTCCTCTACCAAACTCGGCAAGGCTTCGGGATCACCATCGCCGCCGTCTTCTTGCAACTGAAGCTCTTGGCAAACTCCGGCAAATCCTGCAGCACGGTGTTGGTGCGGTACTCATCCGGCGCGTGCGGATCGCCTTGCGCCTGCGTCCGCAACTGCTCGGGCCGCGTCTGCGTGCACCACTGCTGCGCATACGCAATCCAGAAGCGCTGATCCGGCGTGTAGCCGTCGGTCTGGGCCGTCATGTCCACGTGCGCGGCCTGCGCCTTATCCAGCCAAGAAACCCACGCCAGCCACAACCCGCCCAAGTCGGCCAGGTTTTCGCCCAGCGTCAACTTGCCGTTCAGGTGTACGCCCGGAACCGCTTCGATGGCGTCGTACTGCTTGACCATGCACTCGGCGCGCTCGTTGAATTTGGTTTCGTCGTCCTTGGTCCACCAGTTCTTCAGGTTGCCGTCCTTGTCGTACTGGCGGCCCTCGTCGTCGAAGCCATGAGTTAGCTCGTGACCAATGGTGGAGCCCATGTCGCCGTAGTTGGCCGCGTCGTCTTCCTTGTCGCTGAAGAAGGGCGGCTGAAAGTAGCCAGCCGGGAAGTTCACGTTGTTCATCTGCGGATCGTAGTAAGCGTTCACGGTAGGCGGCGTCATCTGCCACTCGCCCCTGTCCACCGGCTTGCCAATCTTGGCCAGGTCGCGGGCCATTTCAAATTGATCCGCGCGCATCTGGTTGCCCAGAGCGTCGCCGCGCACAATTTCAAGCTTCGTGTAATCGCGCCACTTGTCTGGGTAGCCAATCTTGTTCATCACCGTGTGCAGCTTTTCCTTGGCCTTGATCTTGGTAACTGCGCTCATCCAGTCGAGGGAGTCGATGTCCTTGTCCATGGCCTGCTCAATGGCCAGCGTCATCTCCAGCGCGTGCTGCTTGGCCGAGGGCGGAAAGTAGCGCTCCGCATACACCTGCCCCAGCGCCTCGCCCATCTCGCGATCCACGCGGCTGGTGCAGCGCTTCCACCGCTCCTGCTGCTTCTCCGCGCCGTTCAGCGTATGCGCGTAGAAGTTCCAGTTTTCCTGGTCGAAGCTCTCCGGCAAGCTGGTTCCCGCATAGGCGTGCAGCAAGTGCCAGCGCAGATAGGTGCGGATTTGCTCAATCGGCGTATCGGCTACCAGCGCGTTGAACTCCGCAAAATACTTCGGCTCCATGTCGTTGGCCTTGCCCGCCGTGGGTGCATGTGCCGCGACCACGTAGTCGGCCAGCTTGAAGTGCGTCAGTTCCTTTGACAGACCGGCCACATCCGTCGGGTGATTCAGGTTCTGCGGATCGCGCTGCTCAGTGATGGTGAGCGAGGCCTTGGCCAGACGCGTTTCCAGCGCCAGCACAATCTCGGCATCCTTGGTGGCTTGTGCCTCTGGCTCGCCGGCCAGCTTGAGGATGTTTCTCACGTGGGCCACGTACTGCTGCCGCTGCTCCACGGTCTTGGCGTCGGTCCGCGTATAGTAGTCGCGCTCCGGCAGGCCCAGCCCAGCCGCGCCATAAAAGCTGATCACCGAACTCGCATCGGCGTAATCCTGGTTTGAGCCCATGCCGAAGAACGCGTTTACGCCAATGGCGTGCAGGTGGGCCAGCAGCGCGGGCAACGCGGCGACTGACTTCAGCGCAGCAATGCGATCCAGCTCCGGCTGCAACGACGCAAGGCCCTGCTTGTTCACCGCGGCCGTGTCCATGCAACTCGCGTACTCGTCGCCGATCTTCTGCTGATTGGCCGAGCGCGTTGAAGCGGGCGCGGCGTTTTCTTCCAGAATCTGCTTCAGGTGCAGCCGGTTCAGTTCAAACAGCTCGGTAAAACGGCCGTAGTGCGTCTGGTCGGCGGGCAGCGGATTGCGCTTGAACCAGCCGTTGCAACTGTAGCGATAAAAGTTCTCGCAAGGATCCACGGTTTTATCCACCAACGCGGCGTCAAAAACCCGCAGTTCAGGCGCGGCAGCGGGCGGGACGGGCGGCGCGGCCTGGCCCAGCGTAGGGACGGAAACGAGTCCGGCGGCGGCGACAGCAATCAGTGCGAAGAAGGAGCGAGCAGGTGCAGAGCTTGTTCGAAACATGCGAAAACTCTAGCAGATTCAGCGCCTTTCGGCAGCAGGAAACAGCGGCCAGTTACAATAAACGCGCAAGATCAAATCTTTCCCAGGAGTACACACCGTGGCGCAACGCACCTTCGCAATCATCAAGCCGGACGCCGTCCGCAGAGGTTTCACCGGGGCCATTCTGGCCGAAATCGACAAGGCCGGATTCCAGATCGTATCCGTCAAAAAAGCCTCCATCTCCGTGGCGCAGGCCAAGGGTTTCTATGCCGTTCACGAGGGCAAGGGATTCTTCAACGACCTGTGCGCCTTCATGTCTTCCGGCCCGCTGGTCCTGCTGGTTCTGGAGAAGGACAACGCCATCGCCGACTGGCGCAAGCTGATGGGCGCGACCAACCCGGCCAACGCCGAAGAGGGAACCCTGCGCAAGAAGTTCGCCGGCTCGATCCAGGAGAACGCCGTCCACGGGTCGGACGCCGAAGACACCGCCGCGTTTGAAATCAGCTATTGGTTCGCAGGATATGAGCTGATTTAGCGGTTTGACCGGATAATTTCGCATCTTGAGTTCATGCTTTCCCAGGTCTCAAAAGCGAGACCTGGGGCACCCAAGTTGGCACAACTACAAACGGTCAGAACCCTAACTACAGGCTTATTCGCCGAACAGATCGTCAATCTTCGTCCGCAACGCGATAACTTCCTGCCGTAACTCGGCCACCGTGGTTTCCAACTGCGCGATGCGCTCATCCTGCCCCGTATCTTGCACGGCCTCGCGCCGCACAGACGTCGGCTCCGCCACAGAAGCAGTCGCAATTGCTTCGACAGGCCCAGACAGCAAATGCGCGTAACGCGACTCCTTGGTCCCCGGTTGCCGCGGCAGCACAGCCACCAGCGCCGGTTCGCGCTCCATCAGCTTTTGCAGCCCGGCCAGCACTTCGCCAATCTCGTCGAAGCGGTGCATGCGCTCGGTGCGGCTGCGCAACTCGCCCGGAGTCTGCGGCCCGCGCAAGAGCAACACGCACAGCAGAGCCGTTTCCGCACGGTTGAAGTTGAAGGCCTCGCCCAGCCAGTGCTCGTACTTGGCCACGCGCCCGTCGGCACGCGCCGGCCCAGCCAGCCGCAGTTCTTCCAACCCATGCAGAGCCTGCCGCACCGCGTCCTCGTCCAGATCCATCACCGGCTCACGGTTCGAGCGCTGATTGCAGGCATTCACGAGCGCGTTCAGCGACTGCGGATAGTAGTCCGGGGTGGTGACTTCCTTTTCGACAAGAGCGCCCAGAACGCGGGCTTCGGCAGGAGTAAGAAAGATGGGTTCAGTCAAAGGCATGGGTCTATTCTGCCATCTGTGGCGCCTAGTTGCGCGCTTGCATAAACGAAAGCCCGATTAAGATTTGTGCCAGCCCACCCTAGCCGCAAAAGCAACGACGCGGCGAGAGTGGGGCGCCCAATTTTTTGTGACGCTAAACCGCTTCTTCAGTCAGCTCTTCCCGGTCGCGGGTCAGCAGGAAATACACCAGCGGCGTGACCACCAAACTCAGCACCATGGAGATGCTCAGCCCGCCGATCACGGCGATGGCCAGCGGTTGCAGCATCTGCGAGCCCGCGCCCAAGGCAAAGGCCAACGGCAACATGCCGCAGACCGCCGCAATGGCCGTCATCACAATGGGCCGCAGACGGCGCTGCGCCGCGTGCAGCATCGCTTCTCTGGCCGTCGCTCCATCCGCACGGAATTTCTCATCCGCATCCAGCAGCAGAATGCCGTTTTTGGCCACGATGCCGATGACCATGATCAGCCCCATGAACGAGGCCACATTGAACGTGGTCCGCGTGACCAGCAGAGCGAGAATTACGCCAGAAATCGACAGCACCGACGAAGTGAGAATGGCGACAGGCGCGGGGAAGTTGCGGAACTCCGCCAGCAGCACACCAAAGACCAGGGCCAGCGCCAGCAGCAGCACTTGCAGCAGGTCGTGGAACGATTTTTGCTGCTCCTCGTAGGTGCCGCCGTACTCCACGCGCACCGAGGCGGGCAGGTGCAATTCAGCAACCGTCCGCCGCACCTTGGCCATGCCGCTGCCCAGATCGGAGCCTTCCAACCGCCCCGTAACCACCACCAGCCGTTGCAGGTTTTCGCGTCGTATTTCGTTCTGCGGCGGCAACTGCTCAATCTCCGCCAGCGAACCCAGCGTGGCGCTGTGACCCGTTGCGCTGTTGAAGACGGTGTTCTGAATCGTCTCCAGCGAAGCGCGGCTTTCGTCGCCCAGCCGCACGCGAATCGTATACGGACGCCCATTCTGAATCAGCGGGTCCGCGGTCGTCACGCCGTCCAGAATCGATGTCGCATCTTCCGCAACCTCAGCCGGCGTAAAGCCCATCCGCCCCGCAACCACGGGGTTGATTTGGAAGTTGGTAGCCGGACCGCTAACAGTGTTTTCAATGCCGTTCTGCACGTCCACCACGCCGGAGATTTTGCCGATAGCCTCGCCCACGCGCGGGCCCAGTTGCTCCAGCAGAGCCGGATCGTTGGCGAACAGCTTGATCTGGATCGGCTCTGGCGCATTGGACAGGTCGCCGATCATGTCCTGCAGCACCTGGACAAACTCCACGTCCAGCTCCGGCTCCGTGGCCTTCACCTGCGCGCGCACATCGGCAATCACGTCGTCCATGGCGCGGCTGCGCTTGGCTTTCAGCTTCACGGTAAAGTCGCCGGTGTTGGCCTCAGTCACCGCGGCCAGACCCATTTGCAATCCGGTGCGGCGCGATGTGCTCTCCACTTCGGGAGCCGCGCGCAGAATCCGCTCCACATGATCCAGAACCCGGTTGGTCTCGCTCAGCGAGCTGCCCGCGGGCATGATGTAATCCAGAATGAAGCCGCCCTCATCCATCTCCGGCAGCAGGTCGGAGCCCAGCGCCTGATAGCCGGCCCAGGTGCCCACCACCAGCAACACGCAGATGCCGCCCAGCCAAAGCGGCTTGGCCAGCGCCCAATCTAACACGCGGCGATGCGCTGCGATCACGGTAGTCATCAGCCGCCCGGCCTGGTGCTCGTGCCGCTCCACAGCTTTGCTGCGCTCACCCAGCAGGACGAGGCTCAGCCCCGGCGTCCAGGTCAGCGCCAGCACCAGAGACGTAAGCAGCGCCGCGCTCATGGTGATAGCCAGCGCCCGAAAAAAGCTGCCCGTTACGCCGACAACCGAGACCAGCGGCAGAAACACCACGACCGGCGTAATGGTAGAGAAAATCAGCGGCTTGGTAATTTCACGCAAAGCCTTGCGCACCGCAGTGGAGCGGCGCTCGCCGCTGTCGCGATGCAGCACAATGTTTTCGACCACCACAATCGCGTCGTCAATCACCAGCCCGATCGCCGCCGCCAGTCCGCCCAGCGTCATCAGGTTGAAGCTCTGCCCAATCGACCACAGCACCAGCACGGTAATCGCCACCGTCACCGGAATCACCAGCCCGGCAATCAGCGAAGATTTCCAGTCGCGCAGGAAAAGAAACAGCACAATGCAAGCCAGGATGAGGCCGATAAAGATGGCGTCGCGCACGCTGCTGATGCTGTCGCGCACAATCTGCGACTGATCGTAAAACGGCTCCAGACGCACGCCCGGCGGCAACTTTTGTTTCAACTGGGCCACCTGCGCGCCCACCTCGTCGGCCACGGTTACCGTGTTGCTTGAGGGCTGGCGAGAGATGTTCAGCAGCACCGCCTGCTTGCCGTTGGCGGTCACCGTCGTATAGACCGGCATGGTGGCTTGTTCCACCGTGGCCACATCGGCCACGCGCACCGGAGCGCCTGCCGCGGTGGTCTTGACCACAAGCTGCCGCAGGTGTTCGGCGTCGTGAACCTGCGCGCCCACCAGGCCCAGAATCAACTGGTGGTTGGCCTCGTACAAGCCGGGCGAGTCCACAATATTCGACGCCTGAATTGCATTCACCAGGTCCAGCACCGTCACGTTGGAAGCTTGCAGCAGCGCCGGATTCGGCACCACATGAAACTCCGGCACCTTGCCGCCCTGCACCGTCACCGTGCTCACGCCCACCACGCGATTCAGCGGCGGCTTCAGGTCGTACGTGGCAATCTCCCACAGGCGCGTCTGCGGCACCGTATCCGACGTTAGGCTGTAGCCCAGAATCGGAAACGTAGCAAAGGTGAGCCGGTTGGTGGTCACCTTGGCCGTCACCGGCAGCGTCTGCTCCACCTTGTTCAGCGCCGCATCCACCAGTTGCAGCGAGTTGAACATGTCCACGTTCCAGTCGAAGAAGAGGCTGATCTCCGCCGAGCCGCGGCTGGTTGTGGAACGCACCGTCTTGAGCCCCGGCACGGAATTCACCGCGTCTTCAATGGGCTTGGTGATGGTGACCTGCATCTGTTCCACAGGCATCACGCCGTTATCCACGCCGATCACCACGCGTGGAAAATTCGTCTCCGGAAAAACCGAAATGGGCACCTTCAGCGCAAGATAGATTCCGGCCACGGTGAGCACGGTCGCAAAGAAAAAGATGGTGCGCGTGGAGTGCGCCAGCCAAAATGGTTTAAGCGGCATGACGGGAGTTCCGTTGCTCATCACTCTGCTCCGCCTTTGCCGGCTTCCGGCTTCTTGTCGTCGTCCGCCGCCGAACCCACCTTCACCTTGGCGCCGTCGTCCAATCCATACGCTCCGCCGGTAATCACCAGATCGCTAGGCGCGAGGCCCGCGGTGATCTGCACGTCTTCGGCATCCTGCAGGCCCAGCGTCACCGGCTTGCGATGCGCCGCGCCATCCGCGCCGACGACCATCACTGACTTAGTCCCGTCCTGCGCAGTCAGAAGCGAAGAAGCAGGAATCTTCCAAGCCTTCGCGTCGGTCCTGCCCGTGATGGAAACCTTCACCGGCGTGCCCACCTTCAGCGCTCCAGACTTGTTGTCGATCTTCAGCCAGACCTCGACCGTCGTGCTGCCCGGATCGAGCGCTGGACTGATGAGCGCGACCTTTGCCGATACAGCCTCGGCCACTCCAGGCACCTGCACCGCGGCTTCATCGCCCAACTTCATCCGCTGCGCCAGGCTCTGCGCCAAGTGCGTTTTGGCCAGCAGTGCGGATGTATCCATCACCGTAATCAGCGGCGCACCAGCGGCTGCGGTTTCGCCCGCAAACAGAGGCCGGTCCGTCACCACGCCGCTGATGGGGCTGCGAATTTCGGAGTAACTCACCTGCGCCGCGGCTCCCTTGTACTTGCCTTCCGCCGAAGTCAACTGCCCTTGCGCCGACTTCAGCGCCGCCGCGCGGCTCACCTTGCGCAGCGACTCCAGATGCAACTCCGCCGCATGATACGCAGCCTGCGCGGCAACCAGCGCGGCTTCCGCCGTATCCAGATCGCGGCCCGGAATCGCGCCCTCTGCAAACAGTTGCTTGCGGCTCTTCACGATGCTCAGGTTCAGATCGAGATTGGCCTTGGCCTGCGCCACATCCGACTCCGCCTTCTGCGTGTCTTCCGGCACCTGCGCCTTGGTCGCCGTGGCATAGGCCGCCTCGGCCGCCATGTACGAACCCTTGTTGTCCATCGCTGCCGCCGCCAGATCGCTGTTTTCGAGAGTCGCCAGCAACTGGCCTTCCTTCACCCGCGCGCCGCGCTGCACATAAAACTTGCGCACCGGCGCAGAGATTTTGGGCGCAATGGCGGCCTGGGCCAGCGGCGTCAGAACCGCATCGGCGACGATGTGTTCAGAGATTGCGCCCTGCTCCGGATGCTCGGCCTGCACCGTCACCTGCACCTCGGGCGCGGCATCCTTTTTGCAGCCTGAAAACAGCACCATGGGCAGCACAGCCAGCAAAAGCCAATTCGTCTTGCGCAAAGTGGTTCCTCGATCGGTAGTCATGCTCTTCATTCGGCTCACATCGTTCCCGTCAAAGTCTGCAAATCGGCCCGCGCCGCTTGATACCGCACTCGTCCGTCCTCGCGCGCGTTTTCCGCGCCCACAAAGGCGTTTTGCGCGTCCACCACTTCCAGCACCGTGGCCTCGCCTTCGGTGTAGCGCAGCTTAGTCAGCCGCAAGCTTTCCGCCGCCGTCGCCACGCTTGCATCCAGTGAAGCCAGTTGATCCCGCGCCGCCGCCGCTTCGGAGTAGGCCTCGTCCAGCCGCGCAATCAATCTCCTCTGAGTCGCCGTCAGCGCCACCTTGGCCGCATCACGCCGGATGGTGCTCTGCCGGACCTTATGCTGCGTGCTGAGCCAGTCCCACACCGGAATGTCCACGGTCACGCTGGCCGAGTAGCCCAGGTTGCGCACCCCGTCCGCACCGTTGACGGCAAACTGCGGCGCGTCAATTCCATAAGTCACGTTCAGCCCCAGGTCGGGCAAGTAGGCTGCCCGCGCCGCCAGCACGTCAGCATTGCTCACGCTCAGCGAGGCCAGCGCGCTCTTCAATTCGGGATTGTTCTTGGCCGCCGCCTGATCGATCTCGGCGCGCGAAGCCAGTTCCGCCGCTTCCGCAGGAGCGAGCGTATAC
>Ga0255354_1001047_pt1 | contig 16571 bp, 14 predicted proteins | sample HBST50metaG_FD_189942 | JGI IMG/M metagenome (GOLD analysis project Ga0255354, IMG submission 189942) | Peat soil microbial communities from Stordalen Mire, Sweden - H.B.S.T50 | ecosystem: Environmental > Terrestrial > Soil > Wetlands > Peat | place: Sweden: Norrbotten County, Stordalen Mire...
GGCGATCGGGCTTTCCACCATGATCGCGATCGGTCCGGACAATTTCCGCAGTATGCTCGGCGGTTTCCACGAGATGGACGTCCATTTTCGTACTGCCCCCTTTGAACGCAATCTTCCCGTTCTCTTGGGCCTCCTGGCAATTTACAACAACAACTTTCTCGGCGCGCAAAGCGTCGCAGTTTTGCCCTATGAACAATATCTGAAGCGCTTCCCCGCCTATCTGCAGCAGTTGACAATGGAGAGCAACGGAAAGCACGTAACGCTGGATGGAAAAGAAGTCGAATATCAGACTGGTCCTATCTATTGGGGAGAGCCAGGCACCAACGGCCAGCATTCCTTCTATCAACTGATCCACCAGGGAACCAGGCTCATCCCCTGCGACTTTATCGCATTTGGTAAGACGCTGAACCCGATCGGCCGGCATCACGACATCCTTCTGGCCAACGTTTTCGCACAGGCCGAAGCATTGGCCTTTGGCAAGACCAAGAAGGAAGTCGAGGCGGACGGCACGCCAGCCTGGCTTGCGCCTCATCGCATCTTTGACGGCAATCGTCCGTCCAATACTATCCTGCTGGAACAGTTGACTCCGGCGGCGCTTGGAAAACTGGTTGCACTTTACGAGCACAGCGTCTTTACCCAGGGCGCCATCTGGAAGATCGATTCCTTCGACCAATGGGGAGTGGAACTGGGTAAGGTCTTGGCCCAGCGCATCATCCTCGAACTCGAGTCCCCAAAAGAAGAGATTCTCAAGCACGATAGCTCGACCAACGCTTTGATCAAACGGTATCGCGGCATTCAAAAGAGAGGTGCAAAATGAGTGCAACCGCGGTTGAACCTGCTGTCGCCAAACCCTCTGCCAGGACGCCAACTGCAAGCCAAAGATATGTCTACATCGCCGCAATCTTCGCGGCAATCGGCGGCCTGCTGTTTGGATACGACACCGGAGTGATCTCTGGTGCGCTCATATTCATCAAGCGGAGCTTTGGACTATCCATCTTCCAGCAGGAGCTTGCCGTGAGCTCGGTTCTGGTCGGCGCAGCAGTCCTGGCCATCACCGGAGGCAGCCTGTCGGATCGATTCGGGCGCAGGAAGATGTTGCTCATCACCTCCGTAGTCTTCATTGCGGGTGCATTGGTTTGCGCTGCGGCAGGATCTATCCAGATACTCATTCTCGGGCGAGTCGTCGTGGGAATGGGGATTGGCCTTGCGAGCTCAGTAGTCCCTCTTTACATCTCTGAAATCTCCCCGGCCAAAGCACGCGGCTGGCAGGTATCGCTCTTTCAATTGGCAATTACCGTGGGAATTCTGGCGGCCTATCTTGCGGACTATGCATTCACGCCTTCGGCTGCGTGGAGGTGGATGTTGGGACTTGCCGTGATTCCGGGTGCACTGCTTGGCACGGGCATGCTCTTCCTGCCTGAAACCCCTCGCTTTCTTGCCCGCCATGGGCACTTCGATCTCGCCCGCACTGTATTGGTCAAGATTCGCGGCACCGAGGACGTCGAAAAGGAATTCCTGCAAATCAAGGCCTCGTCGCAGGCATCTGCATTGCGCGGACATATCTCCGACTTGCTCCTGCCCGCCGTCCGTCCAGCCCTGATGATCGGTATCGGCCTTGCTGTCTTTCAGCAGGTCACCGGTATCAATACCATCATTTATTACGCGCCCTACATCATTCGCACCGCTGGAATCTCCTCGATTCAAGGCTCCATCCTTGCTACAGCCGGCATTGGCACCGTGAATGTGGTGATGACCCTCGTGTCCATGTGGCTTATTGATCGCGTAGGAAGACGCCCTTTGCTGCTGACTGGAATTGCCGGAATGATCTTCAGTCTCGGAGCGCTGGGATATATCTTTCAACTCTCGAAAGGCGGAGAGTTAGCCGGCCTTGCAGTGGTCATTCTGATGTTCTATGTCGCCTCGTTCGCCATTAGTCTGGGACCAATCTTCTGGCTACTCATTGCCGAGATCTATCCGCTGAAGATTCGCGGCCTGGCCGCAGGCATTGCGGCCGGGACAAACTGGCTTGCCAATTTTGCCGTTTCACTCACCTTCCTTTCGCTGCTGAAAATGCTGGGGCCGAGCCGGACCTTCTGGCTCTATGGCGTACTTGCGATCGGTTCATGGCTCTTCTCCTATTTCCTTGTGCCGGAAACCAAGGGGTGCTCCTTGGAGGAGATCGAAGCCATCTGGCATAAGAAGCCAGAAGCATATCAACTTAAGTCGACGAATGCATAGGGCCATCGCTGTGGTCTGCACCTTCGACTTCCATGCAATACCCCATACCAATCAATCCGGATCGCAGGGAGAATCGCGATGAGAACATTGCCGCTTTTGTTTCTTGTTGCATTTGGCCTTGCGGCAGCAGCCCAGGACACAAACACTAAATCTGACTCCACCCAGCAGAGTCCGCAGGCCTTGGACCCTGCAACGTATTCAAGCCTGGCACAGGAACCCGACGATCTTCGCCAGGAACTCGACCGGGACGCAGTTGCATTATCGAGGATACCGGCTGACCCAATTCTTACGACGGATCCGTTTGGGATATTCTTCAATCCATTTGAGGAACTTACCGACTGGATTAATAAGTCAGCGCGGCTAAAGATAGGTGAGACCTATACCTTCGTGAACCAATATGCAACCGCCACGCCAGCCGGTGTGCGCCACGGCCAAACCAGCGGCCGGGGCGACTTCACGGCTGCCTGGAAAGTTTATGACCACGAAAGCAATGCCGGGACCATCAGCATGCTTGCGCGTTCGGGAACGAACATCGGCATTAGTCAGCAATTTAATCTCAGCCAAAGTATAGGTTCCGGACTTACGCTCAATTGTCTACAGGGTGGGGGACCGCAAGAGCCGATTATGGTGGACATTCTTTACTGGCGCCAGGATCTGCTCAACAAGCGGCTGTCGCTCTACATTGGCAAAATCCATCCGAACGAATACATCAGCCTGAGTATGTTCAACAATGATGAGCGCGCCCAGTTCTTGAACGGGGGAAGCGACGGCAACCTGACGTTTGCATCCGATGGAGCCTACGCGGGTGGAGCTGCCATAGAACTTCAGGCCACGAAGCATGTTTACATTCACGCTCTCGCGGTCGATACGGAAGGATCGCCGCAAGGAAACATCAACACGCTCGTCGATCGAAAGTATATGGAGTCCGTCGAACTCGGTTGGCTTGGTGGTTCACCTGGCCAGCAATTCAGTGACTTTCGCATGAACTTCTGGCGCGACGACACGGCCACTCTCGGCAGCGGCAAGGGCGGAGGCATTGGCTTCGAGCATGAACAGCGCAACGGCTGGACTCCTTTTGGAAGGCTTGGCTTTGCCTCGAATACTGGAACCTCAATCAAGCAAGTGGAAGAGCTTGGCTTAGACCAAATGAAGCCTTTTAAGAGGCGCGGAGACATGTTCGGCATAACGTTCATTCACTCTGAGCCGAGTCTCGGCGCCAAACATCACGAGAACGTCATGGAGACTTTTTACCGGCTTCGGTTGACGAAGAGTGTTGACCTTGGTCCGGACCTGGAAGTATCCAATCATCCCACCTATGCTGGCAGAGCTTATACCACTGCGCTGCTCGGAATGAGAATGCGCGTCATGTTTTAGGAACTGTGAGCAGTTTCTGGATAACATAGCCATCAAAAGAACGAAGGCATGTTCGGGCAAAAGGAGTATTTATGACCACCACTCAAAAGTGCGAGAACCCTGGTTGCAACTGTAAGGCAGAGAGCGGTAAAAAGCATTGCAGTACTGCATGTGCGGATGCAAAGAAGAGTCCAGAGAAACCCTGCCAATGCAAGCATCCGGAATGCATCGGTGATATTGGTCTGAAGATGTAGAGTGGCTTGAATCTTGACTCAACTGAGAGTCTTGAATCCAGTGCGATGTTTAACTCAATTCAACAGTGAAAGGTAAAAGTACGCCATGGCGTCATCAGCACCGTTCGCAACAACAATCCCTGCGCCTGCATTGGATGAGCTGTGCGTCAACAAGCTCCGCTTTCTGGCGGTAGACATGGTACAGAAGGCCAGCTCGGGTCATCCTGGCTTGCCCATGGGCTCGGCGTCCATGGCGTATGTTCTTTGGGATAGATCCCTCAAGTTCAACCCACGCGATCTCCACTGGCCGGACCGCGACCGTTTTTTCTGTCGGCCGGCCACGGATGTGCGCTACTCTATGCTCTGCTTCACGTCACGGGGTTCGATCTGCATCTTGAAGAACTGAAGATGTTTTGCCAGTGGGGCAGCCACACGCCGGGTCATCCAGAGTATGGCAAGACCCCCGGCGTCGAGGCTACCACAGGGCCTTTGGGCCAGGGTCTTGCGAACGGCGTGGGCATGGCCATTGCCGAAGTTGCACTTGGGGCGCGCTTCAATCGGCCGAGACACCAGATTGTTGATCACTACACTTACGTCTTGGAAAGCGATGGCGATCTTATTGAACCCACAATCTGGTCAACTCTTCACTGCGCGGAAAAGGTTGGACGACCGGCAGTCGCATCCGAATCTGAATCCCGCCGCCTACGGCTTCGACACCTGGAGGCAAAAGACCTTCGCGTTTCATACGGCCGTGGTGGCGCAAACTTCTACACTCATGCGCGCGCATCGGCGAGTCTGCGCGGCCAGTGCGTCCTGCGTCGGACACACGCATGGATCACGTCTCTAGTGGATCTGTGCTTATTGATCTGGCCGGATTGAATTGCGACAGCAAAGCCAGAAGAAACCGCAGATCCTTCCACTCCGCCACACTTCGCTCAGAATGACAACTTTGTGATGATGCAATCGTTAAGGGTCCGATCAATAGTAACCAAGTTTAAGTCTCAGGTGGCCAATTGTGAAAACAAATAGCGCTGTTGCCCCCACGCCAGATACGCAAGCTGCAAAGCCGGATCAGGACCCCGCCTCAAAAGGGCTCTCAAGCGATGAAGCGCGGACCCGCCTTGAAAAAGACGGTCCCAATGCAATGCCGGACACCTCGGCTCATCCACTGCGTAATGCATTGGCAAAATTCTGGGCGCCTGTTCCATGGTTGCTAGAGGCTTCAGTCGTCCTTGAACTCGCATTGCATAAGTATTACGAAGCTGCGGTCATAGCAACCCTGCTCGTATTCAACGCGGCGCTTGCCTACTTCCAGGAGAGTCGCGCTCAGACCACCCTTGCCGCTCTCAAATCCCGTTTGGCACTCAACGCGTCGGTCCAGAGAGACGGCACATGGAAGACCGTTCCGGCGGTGGAACTGGTATGCGGCGACCTGATCAAGTTATCGCTCGGCAGCGTGGTTGCTGCCGATGTGCATCTGATCGCAGGATCGGTCGAGCTTGATCAGTCGATGCTTACGGGAGAGTCCTTGCCCATTGAAGCCGGTCCGGGCGTAGATACGTATGCCGGAGCGCTGGTCCATCGTGGCGAAGCCACCGCTGTGGTGACGGCCACCGGAACTCGCACCAAGTTCGGTCGGACTGCGGAACTCGTTCGAGCTGCACACGTAGTGAGTACCCAGCAGAAGGCCGTGCTCAATATTGTGCGCAACCTGGCGATCTTCAATAGCCTTGTAATCATTTGCATGGGCGCCTATGCATACGCCCATGCAATGCCATGGAGCGAAATCGTTCCACTGCTGTTGACGTCGGTTCTTGCCATCATCCCCGTGGCATTGCCGGCGACATTTACTCTTGCCGCAGCAATTGGAGCTCGTGATCTGGCAAAGTTGGGCGTGTTGCCAACACGGCTCTCTGCCGTGGACGAAGCTGCATCGATCGATGTCTTATGCTCGGACAAGACCGGAACTCTGACCCTGAATGAGCTTTCTGTAACAGCCGTTCGCCCATTGCCAGGTTTCGACGAGGCATACGTTCTCGGGATGGCATCGCTGGCGAGTTCTGAAGGAGGCCAAGACCCTGTAGATGCGGCAATTCGCCTTGCAGCATCGCACAAGCAGTCTTCCGGATTGCCAAAACTTACCACCTTTGTTCCGTTCGATCCGGTCAAAAAAACCTCGGAAGCGACCGCGACAGATCCAAAGAGTGGATCAGAACGAATCATCAAAGGCGCATACACTGCGGTTGTCGCCCTCACGGCTCCCTCGCCCGCAGCGGCTACCCTAGTTGAAGACCTCGAGAAGCAAGGCTTTCGAGTTTTGGCAGTTGCGTCGGGACCGGTTGCATCCGCGCGGATCATTGGATTGATTGCCCTCAGCGATCCGCCGCGGCCTGACTCCATTTCTCTTATCTCGGAATTGAATGGTCTTGGCGTTCGCACAGTCATGGTCACGGGGGATGCTCCGGTCACAGCCGCCATTGTTGCCAACGCGGTTGGATTGAAGGGCAAGGCCTGCCCGCCCGGTAAGTTGCCAGAAAGCATCAATCCCAAAGATTACTCGGTCTTCGCCGGCGTTCTTCCGGAAGGCAAATATGACCTCGTCAAGGCGTTTCAGAAGAACGGTGATACCGTCGGAATGTGTGGTGACGGGGCCAATGACGCGCCTGCACTGCGTCAGGCCCAGATCGGCATTGCAGTATCGACGGCAACCGATGTAGCCAAATCCGCTGCAGGCGTGGTGTTGACCAAATCCGGACTGGGCGGCATTGTGGCTGCGGTGAAAGAGGGAAGAGTTACATTTCAGCGCATTCTCACTTATACGCTCAACTCAGTTCAGAAGAAGATATTTCAGGTACTCCTGCTGGCGGTTGGCCTGGTCATGACGGGGCACGCAGTATTGACACCAATGCTCATGGTCATTGTGATGATTACCGGCGACTTCCTTGCCATGTCGCTGACCACCGACAGAGTACGCCCCTCAACGATGCCAAACTCCTGGCAAATCGGCCGAATTACCAGCGCAGGAGTTTTCGTTGGAATCTGCTTCCTTGCATTCTCCTCGGCAATTCTGGCGGTGGGCAAGTTTCAGCTGCATCTCAGCGTCGAAGCACTCCAAACGCTCTCCGTGGTCGGCATTGTGTTTGGCAGTCAGGTCACGACCTACGTCATTCGCGGACGCCAACATCTCTGGGGACTGCGACCCAGCGTTTTGCTCGTACTTTCCTCAGTGGCCGACATTCTGATCATCTCAACCCTCGCAACTTTTGGAATCGCAATGGCGCCGTTACCTTTCGCGGTCATCGCATGTGAGCTTGCTGCGGCAATAGTGTTTGGGGCAATCCTGGATGTGGTCAAGATCCCGGTCTTTGCTCGTCTCAACATCTCCTGAATATTCCATACGCGTCCAGGATTCACGCGCATGTGTGCGCATACCGCGCTGCGAAAGACCAGGAAACGCACCCCTTACCCTGTCTGCTCTGCCACAGTCAGGCGCTGCCCCACCGCCGCCTCCAGAGACAATCTCTGGAATCAGCATCGCGGCAATTTCAAATCATTAGGTTGCAGGGAGTGAGTTAGCCGTTAACCAGACAGTAGTGACGCCGCATCGCAACTGTCAAACGTTGCGATGCGGCGCTTTTCTACCGTGGTTTCCTAGACTGCCCGCCCTATTTCCGGTCCAGCCTGAACGCCGCCGCCTGAAAATCTCCGCGGAATCCCTCGCCCATCTCCAGGCCGTGGTTCATCCACCACGCCCCGCTGGCCGCCTCGGGCGTACCCGCCCGCGCCTTGCCTTCGATCGGCGTCAGCGCATACTGGGCGGCTGGGTCCAGTCCCTTCAGCTTCAGCGTGGGAAACATGCGGCCTTCCTGGGTGGAATGGATAAACGCAAAGATCACCGACTGGCTCTTCTCCGTGTTGACCGTTTGCGTGGCAGAAAACTCGCTGCCGTTGCGCGGCGAAATAAGCCGGTAAAGCTCGCCTTGCACGATGGTGGGCTGCACCTGGTGGTAGGCGGCAATCAGCCGCTTGGCCGTGGCCATCTCCTCGTCGTTCCACTTTGCGATGTTCGCGCCGATGCCCAGCGAGCCCTGCATCGAGCTCAACATGCGATAGGTGAGAGAGGTGGCGCGCTGGTTCAGCCAGTGCGGCGAGTCGGTGACCCACGCCATCATCACCTGCGGCGTGTAGGCGTAGGTAAAGCCGTCCTGCTGCGTCAGCCGGTCGAAAGGATCGGTGTTGTCGGAAGGCCACACCTCGTCGGTATATTGCAGAATTCCCAGGTCCACGCGCCCCCCGCCGCCGGAGCACGACTCGATCTCCACCTTGGGGTGACGTTTGCGCAGTTCGGCCAGGATGCCGTAGAGGTTGCTGGTGAACTCTACGTAGACCTTCTTCTGCTCGGCCGGCGCAAGCTGGTCCCAGCCCGGCTCGCTCCAGTTGCGGTTGTAGTCCCACTTCAGGAAAGCGATCTGGTTCTCGGTGAGCAGTTTGTCCAGGAAACCGAGCACATAGGCGCGCACATCGGGCCGCGCCAGGTTCAGCACCAGTTGATTGCGCTCTTCCGAGCGTGGACGCCCCGGAAAACTCAGCACCCAGTCGGGATGCTTGCGATAGAGGTCCGAGTCGGGGTTGACCATCTCCGGCTCCACCCACAAGCCGAAGTCCATTCCCAGCCCTTGCACCTTGGCGATCAGAGGTTTCAAGCCATTGGGGAACTTCTGCGGGTTCACGTACCAGTCGCCCAGGCCTGCATGGTCGTTCTTGCGCTGCCCAAACCAGCCGTCGTCCATCACAAAGCGATCCAGGCCCAGCGCGGCGGCCTTTTCGGCCAGCGCGATCTGTCCCGACTCGGTGACATTCATCTCCGTGGCTTCCCAGGAGTTGTAGATGACGGGACGGACCTTGGGCAGTGGTTGCGAGGCGGTCGCCGCCGTGCGCGGCAAAATGTGCTCCAGCTCAAAGCGGTGCAGCAGCCGCGAGGCTCCGCCCAGCCCGTTGGCCGCATAGCCGCCATAGAAGATCGGCGTCTCCAGCGACAGGCCAGGGTGCAGCCGGTAGCCGAAATCGAAGGGATTGAAGCCGCCCGTGACGCGCACCTGGTCCAACTGGTCCCGCTCCACGGTGATGCGCCAGGAACCGCTCCAGGCCAGTGCGCCAAACCAGACTTCGCCGTGCTCTTCATTGGGCTCGCCGGCCTGAATGGCAAACCACGGGTTGGCCTGGTGTCCGGTTGAACCGCGACGGCTCTCGATGATCCGCGCGCCCGGTGCAACCGGCTCCTGGGTCAGCGTCCACTCGCCCGCCCAGCGGCCGGTCAGGTAATTGAGCGTGTAGTGAGCCGGGGGCAGAGCCCAGGCTGCCGCGGCGGCCTGCTCCACCGTCACCGCTTCGGCGCCGCGGTTCTCGATGGTTGCCGACCGCGCCAGAATTCCGCTCTCCGGGTCGATCGCGTAGTGCAGCGTGACGTAAAGCGGCAGCTTGATGTCCTTCAACACCACGTCAAAGCCCGTGGGGCGCGCGGTGTGGCTCACGTAGTGCAGTACTAGGTCGCGATTGCCATCGGCAAAGCTGATTTTCAGCGCCGGTTCCACAAACAGTCCCGCGCCCCAGCCCGCAAACTCCTGCGGGGTCGTAGTGTACGAGGAGTCGAATGAGGCCGATTCTGGCATGGCTGCGGCCTGCGGGATAACGTCGGTAGCGCCCAGCCTTCCGCCCCAGTAAAGCTGCTGCAACTCGCCGCGCGCATTCACGCCGAAAGCATAAGTCGTTCCCCTGCCATCCAGCCGGAAGACCTTGGCTGCGGCATCGTAGGAAACTGTAGCGGGCTGAGCGCAGGCGGCAAGCGAGGCGGCGAGCAGAACGATAGCGGCTGAAAATGTTTTCATCATCAACGATTTCCTCAACACATTCTCCAAACCGCCCCATCATAGCATCCGGTTTTCCCTTCCGCGCCACGACCCCAAGATCGAGACTCCCGCAACCATGCCCTGCTCGGAATCGGCTATCCTGAGGTCGAGCCTCGGAGGCTCACGAATGGTCTCCTCTGCCGCCACCCCGCCCGCCTGTCCCTCCTCCGCTGAAGAAATCGCGGCGGCCCTGGAGCGCATCGGCCCCCTGCACGGATTGCCACTGGAAAACCGCCTTTGGCTTGCACGCCACGGCGAGGAGCTGGTGGCCGAGACAGGCGACATTCTCTTCGAGGAAGGCGCCCCAGCCGAGCGCATGATCCTCATCCTCAAAGGTGAGATTCATGTGCGCCGCCAGCGCGGCGGCCCCATGGAGCTGTTCATCGGCCGCGCCGGCCAGATGACCGGACTGCTTCCCTTCTCGCGCATGATCAGCTATGGCGGCCAGGGATTCGCCATCAGTCCCGTGTGGGCGTTGCTCCTTCACAAGTCGCTTTTTCCCCAGATGCTCGCCGCCATTCCATCCATGTCCCAGCGGGTGGTTTCCACACTGCTCGATCGAGTGCGCGAGGTGACCCGCATCGAACAGCAGGCCGAAAAGCTCTCCGCGCTGGGCAAGCTCGCCGGCAATCTGGCCCATGAGTTGAACAATCCCGCTTCCGCCGCGCAGAGTTCCGCCGCCAGCCTGGCCGCCGAACTCGGCGCCAACCGCCGCAACCGATTCAAGCTGGTGAATCTTTGCCTCACCGAGGAGCAGGTGCGGAAGGTCGAGGACTGGGAACGCAAAATTCTCGACCGCACCGCCCAGCCTCAGGAGCAGGATGCCGCCACCTTTCTGGAGCGCGAAGAAGCCCTGCGCGCCTGTCTTGATTCGATGGGCTGCAGCGATCCCTGGGAAGTCTCCGCGCAACTGGCCGAACAGGGGGTTTCGATCGCCGACGTGGACGAGTTGCGCGCTTTTCTCGCCGCCAATGCGATCTCGGTCTCTCTCCAGTTCTTCGCCCGCTTCCTGCGTTCCTCGCGTTCGGTGGAGTCGCTGCTCAGCTCGACCGCCCGCATCTTCGACCTGATCAGCGCCGTCAAGGCCTACTCCTACATGGATCGCGCGCCCATTCTGGAGGTGGATGTACCGGCCGGTCTCGACGCCACGGTCCAGATGCTCCAGTCGCGCATGAATCGCGTCCACATCGAGCGCGAATATGAGCCCGATCTGCCTCACATCAGCGCCTACGGCGGCGAACTGAACCAGGTGTGGACGGCGCTGATTGAAAACGCTCTGGACGCGGTGGGAAACGACGGCACACTGCGCCTGAGCTGCCGCCGCGAAGCCGATATGCTGCTGGTCGAAATTTGGGACTCCGGACCCGGCATTCCTCCCGAGCTGCAAGGACGCATCTTCGAGCCGTTTTTCACCACCAAGGCGCCTGGACAGGGCTTGGGGCTGGGCTTGGACAGCGCCATGCGCATCGTGCGCAAGCACCGCGGACACCTGAGCGTTCGTTCCGAGCCCGGCTCGACCTGCTTCCGGGTCCGCCTGCCGCTGGACCAGTTGCAGGCCTACTGAGGGCCTGCTTCGATCACTCAGAGGGCGTCGCCGTTGGGTGAACAGATCCCAGGAAGCTACTCGACGATGTCCACGCCCCGCCAGAAGGCTACATACCCCTTGATCTGCCGGGCGGCCGGCTTGGGATCCGGGTAGTACCAGGCCGCGTCGGGATTGTCCTGCCCCTCGATCCATAACGTCAGGTAACGGGCCTGCCCCTTCCACGGACAGGTCGAGGTGGTGCTGCTGGGGCGAAAATATTCGCGCTTGAGGCTGGATTCCGGGAAATAGACATTTCCCTCCACCATCTCCGTCGTGTCGCTCTCGGCGATCACTTTGCCGTTCCAAATCGCTCTTGCCATAGGTTGTTCCGGTCGGATGTATTTCAGTCCAGGTCGCCCCTGAGCGGGTGTGCTGGACTGACGGATAAGACACTACCAGAAGTTGAGCGGTGTGGCCAGAGTTTCCCCTCGGAATTGATTCCTGGCAGCCAGTGGACCGAAGAGGATATAGCCTTCGCCGGGGCGCAAATGTGCAGGAATGACCACGAATTCAGATGGATATTTAACGCAAGCTGTTCAAATAGAATAATATGCAATCATTTCCTCTACTTCGACTTCACATATCGATCTACACTCATCAATTCAATGTATTGAATAGCCATTGCTCTCTATCCAACGGTAGTGGTCAAAGACGCCTCTACGCCGCAGTCATTTCCCTGCCCTTGGCTTCATGTCCCAGCAGCGCCAGGCCGGCCAGCGACAGCGCCACCACGATCACCGTTATCGCCAGCACGGCGGGGTAGTTGCCCCATCGTTCCGCCGCCAGGGCCTGTGCCTTGCCGTTCCACGAGGTAATCAGCCCGCCCAACTGGTAAGCCAGCCCGGGAGCCGTAGCCCGCACCGGCGCCGGCGATAACTCCGTGAGGTAAGCAGGCACCACCCCCCACGCGCCCTGCACCATGAACTGCATCAGCACCGCTCCAGCGCCAAGCGTGACGGCCGAGTGCCCATAGGCGTAGAGCGGAATCACCGGAATCGCCAGCAGTGCCGCGGTGACGATGGCCCGTTTGCGACCCCATTTCTCAGAGAGTGTCCCAAAGACAAACCCTCCCGCGATGGAGCCGATGCCATAAAGAACGCCGATCAGCCCGACCGTTTGCGGTGAGAGCCTTGCCTGCGTTCCAAGGAAGGTTGGATACACATCCTGCGTACCGTGCGAGAAGCTCATGAACGCCGTCATCAGCAGCACCAGGAAGAGAAACGTGGGTAAAAACGCCAGCAGGTTGACCGGTGTCGCGGGGTGCCCCACCCCGGCCGCCTGCAACTTGCGCTTTCTCGCGCCCTCCAGCCACACCGGCGACTCCGCCACGCGCGCCTGCACATAGAACACCAGCAGCGCCGGCATCGCGCCCAGAATGAAGAGTCCCCGCCAGCCGATCCAATGGAAAAGCAGCGCGAAGGCGGCAGAGGCCAGGATGGACCCCATCGCATAGCCCTCCTGCAGAATGCCGGAGAATGTGCCGCGGCCCTCCTTGGGCAGGGTCTCGAAGACAAGCGCAGCACCTACGCCCCATTCGCCGCCCATGGCCAGGCCAAACAGAGCCCGCAGCGCCAGTAGCACGGTGAGAGACGGCGCAAAGGCACAAGCCAGCTCAATCACTGAAAAGCTGAGAATGTTGGCCATCAGAACCGGGCGGCGGCCGTAGCGGTCGGCCAGCATCCCAAACACGATGGCGCCTACCGGGCGGAATGCCTGGGTAAGGAAAACCGCTCCCAGCACCGCCGAGGGCTGAGTCTTAAAATCCGCGGCCATTGCCTTCACGCAGAAGATCAATAGGAAGAAGTCGAGTGAATCGAGAGTCCAACCCATAAAGGCAGCCGCAAAGGTGTGGCGCTGCGGGCGAGTCAGGCGGCGGAAATTGCGGACGAAAGACATTGCCGGGAGCATATCAGACGGCCCGAGGATCAGCCCAGGTCAAGGCTGTTCTGGCCCTCCACATGGCCTCTACGATGCAAGCCACCGGCAAAGCATCGACACTCGGCAAAATATTTGTTGCAACGAATACCTCCCCCCCGACATCCTAACAACAGAAGATTTCGCGCGGCGCGCCTCTGGCTTCCCTCTTCCGCGCTCAACGGCGAGAGCGCATCTCTCTTCCTCAACTTCACCGCGGCCCAACGGCCGCACCGAAAGGAATCATTGATGATGAAACGTTTGGCATTCGTTACCGGCATTCTGGCGCTTGCGGCTCCCCTGGCACTGGCGCAAACCTCCACCTGGACCTCCGACCCGGCGCACAGCGAGGTCGATTTCAGCATTACTCACATGAGCGTCTCAAAGGTTCATGGCCGCTTCGGCAAGGTGGCCGCGACCATCACGTTCAACGACGCCGACATCACCAAGTCCACCGTCACAGCCACCATCGGCGTCGACACTGTGGACACGGGCGAAGAGCCGCGCAACAACCACCTCAAAACCCCTGACTTTTTCGATGTTGCGACCTACTCCACCGCGACTTTCACCAGCACCAGCGTGACAAAGGGCGGCAGCGGCCTGAAGATCGCCGGTAACTTGACCCTGCATGGCGTGACCAAGCCCGTGGTTCTTGACGCCGAGGGGCCCACCGGACCGGTCCCGGGAATGCAGGACCACAAGCCGCACGCTGGCTTCACAGCCACTACCACCATCAGCCGGACGGCCTTCGGCATTGGGACCAAGTTCCCTGCGGCCATTGTGGGCGACGAGGTCAAGCTGACCATCGAGTTGGAAGTAGTTAAGCAGTAAGCGGACACCGGCGGGATGAAGGACGCGCCTCGCAGCCTTCATCCCGCGCAGGCGTCGAAAGAGCGTAGGGAGAGATCAAAATGGCAGGCCTGAAACTTGAAATTGTGCAGGAGCGCCCTTTCGCGAACCTGGAGGAGGAGGCTCTCTTGAACCTGCTCCGCACCTCCGACCGCCTGAACCGCGCCTTTCAGCACAAGACCCGCGAATGGGGTGTAACTACGACGCAGTACAACGTGCTCAGGATTCTGCGCGGCGCGGAGCCGGCCGGCCTCACCTGCTCGGCCATCGGAAGCCGGACAATTACCGCCGAGCCGGACATTACCCGTCTGCTGGCGCGGCTGAAAGCCCTCAAACTCATCCGTCAGCAGCGCGACCGTGAGGACCGGCGGGTGGTCTGGACGCAAATCTCCGCGTCCGGCCTGGAACTGCTGCGCAAGATGGACCCCATGATCGACCAGATACCCATAGAACTGTTGGGGCATATGAGCAAGGCGGAACTGACCGAGTTGATCCGTTTGCTGGAGTTGGCCCGCAAGCCCAACGAAGGGCCACAGACGAACCTTGGCAGCAGCGGAGCTTCGGATGCGCAACAGCAGGCGCGCGCTTCCGAAGCCTGAAAACGGCGTACCGCTACCGGCCTATCACCTTTTGCGCAATCACTTCAACGTCCGCATCGCCTTGGATGATCTTGTTGTGCAGGCAATAGAGCGCAAGCTCAAGCCGGTCGGAAACTCCCAGCTTGTCATAAATCTTGCGCAGATAATTCTTGATCACCTGCTCGGTGGTTCCCAACTGGAAGGCAATCTCCTTGTTGCGCTTTCCCTGGGTGATGCAGGTGATAATGGCCATCTCCTTGGTCGAGAGCCGGGGCTGGCTCCGCGGGCTCACTAAAGCAGCCGCCTGCGCGCGATAGGCGTCGATCACCCAGGTCACCGATTGATTGTCGATCCAGGTTTCGCCGGCGGCAATCCGCCGAACACACCGGACCAGCAGGTCGGGAGAAATGGAGCGGGTGATGATGCCTCGGACGCCGCGCCGGTAAAGCTCCACGGTGTAGCTTTCGTCGGCCGCCAGTGCCTGCACAATCAGTTTGGCGCCGGGGGCAACGCGTAGCAATTCGGGGATGAAGTTGGCCGTTCCGGCCAGCAGCCCTCCCTCAATGAGAACGATGTCGGTGGGATAGCGTTCAACCGCCGCCCGCAGATTCTCAATCGAATCTGCCTGGGCCACCACGCGCAAATCGTCTTCGAGCGCGAAAACCTTGCGAATCCCGACCCGGTATATAGCCTGTGAATCCGCAAGAATAATGCGGATCGTCCCCGGCTTCGCCGGAACATCGGGAGTTTCGCCATCTGATGATTGATTCAAAAGTTCCATAGTCGTTGAACGCCAATCGCCAATATGGATCAGCCCCTTACTGCTCTACAAATCGATATTCGTCGATCGTCGAAGCAGCCTGATACTGAGATTGGCTCACCGAGCAGCGTACCACACGACCTTGGCATTCAACCAGAATATCGTGAGGGGTACCGAGCACCGCACCCGGCATGCGCAAGGAAAAGCGGATCGAGGACCCCGTTTCGAGCGGGTCTGTCATCTCAAAAAGTACGCCACTGGCAGAAATATTTTGGGTGACAGCGGCCATCTCCCCATTCCCTGTGGAAACGACCACCGGCAGTGAGAGCGGAAAACGAACCGCACAACGAACTTCCTGGCGGGGATTCGCCGGCGTCGAGCCAACAATTGAAAGCGGAATTGAGTGTTTCATTTCCTTCATCAACTGCACCCTGGATTAAATTCCATCCTCTGTCACTTTACTGGAGTGTTCCATTGCTGCCTAAGGCACCAAAGTTCCTGGAACGGTAACCAGCTTCAGAACCCTCATCACTCGAAGATTCATCGCGATCGATAAAGTTGGCGGTCTGTTGCCCAACAAAGTACTCCCTGCAGTTTGATTGTGGCCTGCGGCAAATATACGAAAGTTAGACAAGCAGCGCCCATCCTGATCGAGTTTACCTAGGATGGGAAGAATCTCTTATTTTGGACCAATAAGGACCATAAGCCACTGAAAAAGCACAAGAATAGTTACCTTTGTTGTAGCCGGGCTGACCATTTTGGGTTACCCTTGCGGTGCAAACTCAATTCTATTCGCGCAAGGAGCGAAACTACATGTCTTCAATCTCGATGAATATCCGCAGCTTTGCTTTCGGAGCGGCTTTACTCGCTTCATCCACCTATGCCGTCGCTGGACCCACTTCGCCTTTGCCGCCTTTCCCTCCAGGTTCTGGAAGCGGGATTGTAGCTGCGGGACCGACCGCTCCTCTGCCGCCCTTCCCTCCGGGCTCCGGTAGTGGCATCGCTGTCTTCGGACCGACTGCTCCTTTGCCGCCTTTTCCTCCGGGCTCCGGTAGTGGCATCGCTGCCTATGGACCGACTGCTCCTTTGCCGCCCTTCCCTCCAGGCTCCGGTAGTGGCATCGTTGCCTTTGGACCGACTGCTCCTTTGCCTCCC
>Ga0255354_1001053_pt1 | contig 16534 bp, 9 predicted proteins | sample HBST50metaG_FD_189942 | JGI IMG/M metagenome (GOLD analysis project Ga0255354, IMG submission 189942) | Peat soil microbial communities from Stordalen Mire, Sweden - H.B.S.T50 | ecosystem: Environmental > Terrestrial > Soil > Wetlands > Peat | place: Sweden: Norrbotten County, Stordalen Mire...
GAATGCCGAGACGAACTCGGTGGCGATTACGATTGAAGCGGCGCGGATCTTGCTGAAGTAACAGCGGGTCGTTAGATTGTTGACCGGATGATTTTGAGTCTTGAGTTCATGCTTCCCCGGTCCCAGAAACGGGACCGGGGGCACCCGCACCAGATCGCCGAGCGCAGGATTTCGCGTCCTAAGTTTCTGCTTACCCAGGTCCCAAAATCGGGACCTGGGGCACCCAGCTTGGTATCGCTACAAGCGGGAGTAAAAGTTTGACTGCGTCTGAAGTGCATGATCAGATGCGGAGGAAGATCTTCTTGCGATACATCCAGAACAGGGTGAGCCAGTAGATCAGCATGACGGCAATGCCCAGCAGCAGCGGCTGCAGACCGGCTCCGAAGATTTCAAAGATCCGATAGCCGAGATGGGTATGCAGGTTGGTGACGATGAAGTCTTCCCACAGGTGGGCAATCAAGTAGGCGGCGATGGAATTCATGCCGACCACGACCAGCGGGAAGGCCCAGCGGCGATGGCCCTTTACGTCGATGACCCAGGAGAAGGCGGCCAGAAACAGGAAGCAGACGCCGCCGCTGAACAGCGTCCAACTGGGCGTCCAGATGCGTTTCACAATCGGGCAGATTCCAGCGGTGTGCAAGACGAGCGCGGCGGCGATGAGAAGTGCTCCGGCAATCACGAAACGCTTGATGGGAATCCGCGGAGCCGCCGAGCGAAACCATTCGCCGGCGCGGAGGCCCAGCAGCATGGTGCCCAAGGTGGGAATGAAGCTGAGCGTGAGATAGCCGCCGCCGTTGTAGGCGAAACGCGACACGCGCGGGAAGAGGTTGAGGAACCAGACGTCAACCGCCTGCCCAAGGTTGCTGTTCTTGTTCCAGTGGGCGGCAAAGCCGGTGAAGTTGAAGTGCCAGTCTGCGGGAACTCCGACGGCGGCGTAATTGAAGTTCAGTCCGGGGGCTGGATAGAGCGCCCAAGCCAGCCAATATCCAAACAGAATTGCACCCAGGGAGATCCACTGCCACTTCGGCCGGCAATAGGCTAGCAGGAATGCGAATGTGTAGCCCAGACCAATTTGGGTGAGTGTGTCCTCAAAGGTGAAGTTGGTCAAAGGGCTATGCAAGGAGCGCAGAAAGATGCCCAACGCAATGAGCACCAGGCTGCGCCACATGGTGTGCGCCAGTTGCTTGCGGAAGCTTTGGCCTTTGCTCAGGCGGCTGTGGATGGAATAGGGAAGAGCGACGCCGACCAGGAAAGTGAATCCGGGCTGGATGGTATCGTGAAGGCCCATTCCCGACCATTCAACATGTGTCTGATTGAAAGCAAGGATGCGCCAGAACAGGCTGCCGGGAAAAGCTTGGGCGACGGAGGCGAAGCTCATGACTTCGCCCATCATGAGCAGCATGACGAAGCCCCGGTAGGCATCGACAGCGATGTTGCGCGGTGGCGCGGAGACCGTTACTTGTGGCTGGCTGACGGCAGATTGCACCCAGTTCTCCCTCATCAATCTGACGCCGCCTTCAGGAGATGAGTCAGGGCGCAGAAATTAGTGAATTGTTCAGGCAAACGTAAGGTAGCACACGGCATTCGCTGATGGCCACAGTGCGGATCGATGGCGGGCTGGACTCGGTGAGAATCGACAGTATATGGTTCCAGGGTAAGAGCTTTATCCGTGGCGGCTCATGTGAAATTGAGATTGCCCCATGAACGGAACTGGTCAAATTCAGGAGTGATATGAGCGACAAAATATCCGACGTGCTGAGCGATTTTTCGCGCAGGGACTTCCTTCGCCTGGGCAGCATCACGGCCGCGGCCATTAGTCTCCCCGAGCTTCACGCGGAACCGGCAAAGCCAAACGCCGCAAGCATGATGGGCGTGCAGTTCGCTGCGAAGAATCCCAGGATTGGCATGATCGGTACAGGCGGAAGAGGCACGAGCCTGCTGGGAGACCTGCTGGGCGCCGATGCGCAGATCGTGGCGCTCTGCGACGTGGCGCGCGAGAAGGCGGAGCACGCGCAATCGCTGGTGGAGAAGGCCGGGCAGAAAGCTCCTGAACTCTACACAAAAGGCGATCATGCGTTTGAGTTGCTGGTAGCCAGAGACGATCTGGATCTGGTGGTCATTGCTACCCCGTGGGACTGGCATGTGGAGATGGCAGTCGCGGCGATGAAGCATGGGAAACATGCCGCCGTCGAAGTGCCGGCAGCAACCTCCATTGAGGGGTGCTGGAAGCTCGTCGATACGTCGGAGCAGACCAGGCGGCACTGCATCATGTTGGAGAATTGCTGCTACGGGTACAACGAAACACTGATTCTGAGAATGGCGCACAGCGGACTGTTTGGCGATCTTCTCTATGGAGAAGGCGCGTACATTCACGATCTGCGCGAGGAGCTTTTCTCCAACAAGGGTGAAGGGCTGTGGCGCCGGACTGCGCATACACTGCGGGACGGCAACCTTTATCCGACGCACGGACTGGGGCCGATTGCCAACTACATGGGCATTCAACGAGGCGACAGCTTCGACTACATCGTCTCCGTCGGCACGCAGCAGCGCGGGCTCGATGCGTATCGCAAGGCAAATCTGGCGGCCTCCGATTCAAGATGGGCTGAGCACTATGTGAACGGCGACATGAATACTTCGCTGATCAAGACCGCGAAAGGGCTGACGATTACGCTGAAGCACGATACGGTCAACCCGCATCCCTACGACCGCATCAACACGATTGCCGGAACCAAGGGCGTGTTTGCCGATTACCCGCCGCGCATCTATTTCGACGGACAGGCGGGCGGCGAGGCGTGGGGTAGTATCGACGCCTGGAGCGAGCATCAGCATCCGCTGTGGAAGAAGGAAGGCGAGATTGCCAAGAAGTTGGGCGGGCACGGCGGCATGGACTACATCATGGTGTACCGGCTGCTGCAGTGCATGCGCGATGGGCTGACACCGGATTTGGATGTGTACGATGCCGCGGCCTGGTCGGCTCCGGGACCGCTGAGCCGGCTTTCGCTCGCCGGCGGCAGCAAGCCGATTCAGTTTCCCGATTTTACGCGCGGACGATGGCACGATCGCTCGGCCTCGCAAATTGCGACGCAAGGGTAACCGGGGATTGGGGTTATCTCGCGTACGGTCCAGAAGAGAAGAGGAATATCGGGCCGGTGGCGGTTGGAGAAACCTAGTGAACGGCGCAGAGTCCGGGTTGCTGGCGAAGACCGGAATGTGCCGCGCTTCAGCAAACGGTCGATTTTCTTGAGGGAGCGTGTCTTTCAGAGCGAGAGACTTTCAATGATAAACTTTTGCTTAGACGGAATTGAATGACGGAAGTTGACCCTCAAGTTGGTATTGGCGCAGAATTGGCCGCTGATAAGGTTCTGGCGCAGCTTGAGCTAATTACGGGCGACGATGCCTTTCGTTCCAGCAAAAGGTCCATCGAGTTCCTGCGATATGTGGTCCACGAAACCCTGAAGGGGGCCGCGGATCAGATCAAGGAACGCACCATTGGCATTGAGGTCTTTGGGCGCTCTTCGGCCTACGATACCAATCTGGACCACGTCGTCCGCACAGCGGCAACGGAACTTCGCAAACGGCTTGCGATTTACTACGGAGACAAGAAGCATCGCTCCGAGCTGCGCATCAGCATGGTTCCAGGCTCTTACATCCCCAAATTCAGTCCTGCGCCACCGGAAAGCCAGCCGGAGTCCGAGGCTCATCCACTTCCGGAGGAGACGAAGCCGCCAGGCGCCGAGTCGGGCGGGGATTCCCAGCAGGAAGCAGAGAGTGCCGGAATTGCGGTTGTGCATCGGCGAAACCACTGGCGCTTGGCATATATTTTGAGCGCAGCAGTTCTGGCAGCCGTGGCACTGGGCTACTTCTTGCTGCACAAGCCAAACCCGGAATATCTCTTCTGGAAGCCGGTTCTGGACACTCCGGGGCCAGTTTTGCTGGCGGTTGGGGATGTGCCCAACGGTCCGCCCACTCCGGTTGACCCTGGGGCCAACCAGGATACTCCCCTGGCAATTCAGCATTCCAATTCGGCGCGATCTGTGCCTTTTGCCGATATGGTGACTATCGCCAAGGTGGTGGGCGTGTTGCAGGCGGGCGGGAAAAAGGTATTGATCCGAAGAGAAAACACCAGCTCCTTCTCCGATCTGCGAGAGGGACCGGTGGTTCTGGTCGGCGCTTTCAATAACGAGTGGAGCCTGAGGCTGACTCGCCAACTGCGCTACACCCTGGCGCTGGATGCCGAAAATCACCTTATCTATATTAAGGATGCGAAAAACCCTGCCGCACGAACCTGGAGCTGGGGTACGAACCAGCCACGCGACCGTGTGGGCGGTGCCGGATCTCCGGTTCTGCACGATTATGCGCTGATCTCCCGCATCCGCAACTCCGAGACGGGCCATGTTCTGGTGGTGATCGGCGGACTGTACACCTACGGGACTGAATCCGCTGGTGAGTTCCTGACCGATCCGCAGTTGATGCAGGCCATTACCCAGCAAACGCACATGGGCGCCGGCGACAAGAGCCTGCAGATTGTTTTGGGGACCACGGTAACCGACGGGACGCCGGGGCCTCCGCAGATTCTGGCAATATCCGCAGAGTAGATTGTGCTGGATTGCAGAGATTTCAACGTTAGAAGAAAATATGCAAGTAGATCATAATTAACGCGTTATTTGTATTCCTGACGGTCAGATACCGTCTCTGTCTTCCAAGTTGTATGTTTCCGTCACTACAACCGACACGATCATTCAACGCCCGCCTTCGCGTCGCGAAGTTTTGGCTAGATGAGCCCTGCTGCGGCAGTCCGGGGGATAACCGGGCAATGCTGACAGGATTGATTGAAGATTCAAGGAGAGCAACGTGAGCAAATTTAGCAGCGTGAGCAGATGCCGTTCTCAGATTGGCGCCATTCTTATGGTGACCATGATCTGGTTCTGCATTCAGGCAGGCGCCTTCGCCCAGGGACGCGGCAGCATCAGCGGTACAGTCGTTGATCCGACCGGCGCAGCCATTCCGTCCGCCACCATAGCCCTGACGCAAACAGGGACCGGCACAACCCAAACAGTGCAAAGCCAGGCAACCGGACTGTTCGTCTTCCCGGCACTGACGCCAACCGGCTATAGCATCACTGTATCGGCCAAAGGTTTTCAGAAGTATGAGCAGCCAGCCATTACCTTGCAGGCTGATCAGAGCCTGGCGCTGAAAGTGGTGATGACGCTCGGCTCGGAGCAGCAGACCGTTACCGTGACAGGCGAGGCGCCGCAGGTGGATACGTCCACGGGCACGCTATCTCAGGTCATCGACGAAGGCCGACTGAATGACCTTCCGCTCAACGGCCGCAATGCCGCTGCTCTCACCACGCTGGTGCCCGGCGTCGTTGTCGCCTCCAGCTCCAACATCGATCAAGGGCAGACCAAGACGTTCCCCGTGGTATCCGCTGTGACGATCAACGGCACGCGCGCCAACCAGGTGAACTACATGCTTGACGGCGGCAACAACGTCGACGAGTACACGAACGTCAATGCTCCTTTCCCCTTCCCCGATGTGCTGCAAGAGTTCAGCGTACAGACCAGCAACTACAACGCGGAATACGGCCAGAATGCCGGTGGCGTGGTCAATATCGTAACCCGCAGCGGCAGCAATAAATTTCACGGCGATCTGTTTGAGTACGTGCGCAACCGCGAGTTCAATGCCGCCAATTACTACAGCTACTCGAATGGCGTGAAGACCCGCGACTTCCTGAAGCGCAACCAGTTTGGCGGAACGTTCAACGGCCCGGTCTGGATTCCGCGCATCTACAACGGCCACGACAAGACCTTCTTCTCATTCGGCGTTCAGTCCACCCGTTTCCGCAACAATGCTGTGGGCGGCACAGCGTATCTTCCCACGCCCGCGCAGCTCGCAGGCACTTTCACCGGGCTTTCCTCGGCGACTGCGATCAAGAATCCGACAACGCTTCAGCCCTATCCCTGCACCCAGACCGCCGGGGCAACCACCTACACCTGCCAGATCAATCCGAACGACTACAACGCGTCTTCTCTCGCAACGCTCAAGTATCTGCCGACCATCAGCGGCACCGACGGAACCATCAACTATTTCAAGCCGATCAGCCAGAACTATATCGAGTACACCGGTCGTGTGGACCACGAACTGAGCTCGAAGGACCACCTGAACGGGCACTACTTCTACGATCGGTTTGACAATGCCGGCGTTCTCGACAAGTCCAACCTCCTCACCTACTCCGATGAGGCCACGATTCGCTACCACAGCTCGCTGCTGGCTGAGACCCACACCTTTTCAGACAACAAGCTGAACAACATCAGCGTGAGCTACCAGATTGAGAATGCAAGCCGCGGACCTCTGGCCGGTTCTCCTAACATGACGGATCTGGGCGTTGACATTTGGCAGCCTGCCTTCAAGCAGATCAACCAGATCAAGGTCAGCAACTACTTCACGGTCGGCGACAACCCGGCAGCATCGTTCCGCCGCAATAACTACACGCTGGCGGACGATTTCCATTGGGTGCTCGGTCGTCACTCACTGGCGTTTGGCTTCCATGGCGAATTGGCCAAGGTGGACGTCGACAACCAATTCCAGCAGCCGGGCCAGTTCACTTTTGGCTCGAACACCACGGTAGGCAACGACATGGCTGACTTCCTGTTGGGCGGTCTGACCCAGTTTGCGCAGGCCTCCGGGCAGTATTTCAACAACCGCTACCATGTCACCGGCTACTATGCGCAGGACAGTTGGAAGGTGAACAGCCGCCTGAGTTTGAACTATGGCGTGCGCTATGAGCCGTTTTCGCCGATGCACGAAAAGATGGGCCGCATGGGCATGTTCAGTCCCACGGCTCGCGCCGCCGGACAAATCTCCACAACGCACCCGACGGCTTTGGCCGGACTGTTGTTCCCTGGGGATTCAGGCTTCCAGTCAAACATGATTAAGTCGGTCTACCTGCACTTCATGCCGAGAATCGGATTTGCGTATGACGTGTTCGGCAACAGCAAGACAAGCCTGCGCGGAGGCATTGGTCAGTTCTACGACACGCGCCTGCCGGGCGTCTTCGACAATATCTTTGCCAACGCGGTGCCTTTCGTCGCGTCGGTCAACGTCACCTATGCGGCATCCAGCTTGGGTAATTTCTCCGCCCCGTATGCCAACATTGCAGGCGGTAACATCTTCCCGGCTCCGCAGCCGCCACCGGCCAGCTACTTTACGCAGGCCAATTACCGCAACCAGAGCTATGCCACCTTTGACCCGGACAAGTTCCGCGTGCCGGTAACCTACTCGTATAACATTGCGGTCGAGCAGCAGATCACGAACAGCATATCCAGCCGTCTGGCCTATGTCGCTTCGATGGGACGGCACCAGATCAACCCGACCGACATCAATCCGACCTGGAATCAGGGTAGCAGCGTCGGTCAGCGTCTGTACGCCTCCAGCATCGCAGCACAAAACTACACCAATCCGATTGCAGTAGTGGATACGGGCGGCAATTCGAGCTACCACTCGATGCAGGCCTCAATCTCGAAGCATATGTCCAACGGGCTGAGCGCATCTCTGAATTACACTTGGTCGAAGGGCATTGATAACAACGCTTTCGGATCTGCAGTTACCGCTGTTGTTCCTGGATCGTCTTATGTTCTTCCCACCTATGAGCCCAACTACAAGAGGCTGGATCGCGGTCCTTCGGACTATGACCACCGCAACGTAGTTACTGCGTCCTACGTCTGGACGTTGCCCAAGATGCACGATGGAAACCCGATTCTGCGCTATGTGGCGAACGGATGGCAGACCAACGGAATCATCACTTACCGAAGCGGCGATCCTCTGACCGTAACAGGCTCGAACGTGGATGGAACCAACCTGAACCGCGATCGCGCGATCTGGAACGGACAGAAACCTTACGGTGGCACGGCCTGTGGCAGCACCTTGCACTGCAAGTCCTATCTGAACCCGGCTAACTTCTCTACCAATCCGGCGTACACGACAAGCGTTCCGTTGTCTTACGGAAACATTGTTAAAGGCAGCTTTGTGGGACCGCAGTACGGCACGTGGGATACGAGCATGATGCGCTTCTTCCCGGTTCGTGAGGGAGTGCAGTTCGAGTTCCGTGCTGAGTTCTTCAACGTCCTCAACCATACGAATCATGGCGATCCTCAGCAGAGCCAGATAAACGGAGCTTTCGGCCGAATCACATCGACCAATGGCGATCCGCGCATCGGGCAGATGAGCCTCAAGCTGATTTTCTAAAAGACAAATTCTCCGAAAGGCCGGAGGAAGCACGGTGCTTCCTCCGGCCTATTTTTCACGCAACCTCAACCTTGGCCTCCGCCCGGGAAGGGCGGATCTTTGCTTACGAAGAGGGTCGCCTATGACGGCTCTGCTGTTTTGCGATCGACTGCGGGACTTATATCTTTTCTTACCGGAGCAGAAGCAAGAACATGTTCATTCCAGCGCCGCGCATTTCATTTAGGAATCTTGCCCTTATTATTCTGCTCGCATCGGGACTGATGCTGCGGGCGCAAACTGGTGTTCATCCCGCTCCCTATCTCGATCCAGCGCTTACCTTGGATCAGCGAGTCAGCGATCTTGTTGGCCGCATGACAATTGCGGAAAAAGTTTCGCAGATGCAGAACGAGGCTCCTCCTATAGAGCGCCTGCAAATTCCCGGATACGACTGGTGGAACGAAGGCTTACATGGCGTGGCTCGTTCGGGATATGCCACGGTGTTTCCACAGGCCATCGGCCTTGCTGCCACATGGGATACACCGCTGATGCAACGTGTCGGAGATGCCGTCTCGACCGAAGCGCGCGCCAAATATAACGAGGCTCAGCGGGAGGGAAACCACTCCATTTTCTATGGCCTCACGTTGTGGTCTCCTAACATCAACATTGTGCGCGATCCCCGCTGGGGGCGCGGCCAGGAGACCTACGGAGAAGATCCGTTTCTGACGGGCAGCATCGGCGCTGCCTTTGTGAATGGGCTACAGGGCAACGACCCGAGATACTTTAAAGTAGTCGCAACTGCCAAGCATTTTGCCGTGCATAGCGGCCCAGAGTCCGAGCGCCACACGTTTAATGCGGCGGTCTCTCCGTACGATCTGGAAGACACCTACTTGCCGGCATTCCGTCAGCTCGTGGTGGATGCGCATGTAGGCAGCGTGATGTGCGCTTATAACTCCGTGGATGGGGTGCCAGCCTGCGCCAGTGCGCCGCTTCTCGACAGGATACTGAAACAGAACTGGCGCTTCAACGGCTACATTGTTTCTGACTGCGCGGCCATTACCGACGTTGCTGTCGGGCATCGTTTTGCGCCGGACATGGCTCATGCCGCGGCAGTCTCAGTAAAGGCTGGAACCGATCTTAGCTGCGGCAAGGAATATGGTTCGCTGAACGATGCTGTGCATCGCGGACTGATCAGCGAGGCGGAGATCGATGCCGCCGTCAAGCGCCTCTTCGTGGTGCGTTTTCGCTTAGGCATGTTCGATCCTCCCGCGCTGGTCCCATACAATTCCATTGCCTTTTCTGAAAACGATTCCGTGCAACACGAGAAGCTGGCGCTCAAGGCCGCACGCGCTTCCATGGTTCTGCTCAAGAACGATCGCGGCGCTTTGCCGCTGAGCAACGCAGTGCAGACAATCGCCGTGATTGGTCCCAATGCCGCCGCGCTGCCCGCGCTGGAAGGCAACTACAACGCCATTGCATCCCATCCCGTAACTCCTCTGAGCGCACTTGAGTCGCGCTTGCCTGGACACATTTTGTATGCGCAGGGATCGTCCTATGTGGAAGGAATTCCTGTGCCGGTTTCGAGAACGGTGTTTTCGACAAGCAGCGATGCTTCAGCAACTCCGGGACTAAAAGCGGAGTATTTCTCAGGGGTTGGGTTCACTGGCAAGCCTGTTGCTGAACGCACGGATCGCGCCATCGACTTTGACTGGAACGGCGCATCACCGGTCGCAGGAGTTACAGGGGAAAAATTCTCTGTGCGCTGGAGCGGAGCAATTTCAGTACCTGCTCCTGGCGCCCTGCACTTTGGTTTTGCCATGGCTCATTGCAGCACTTGCGAAGATGAGGAAACTATCCATGTCTGGCTCGATGGGAAACAGGTGTATGAGTTTATCCATGCGCGCACGCACGGACGGCGCGCGCCCACGCCGCCTTTCAACTTGACGTTCAATGACACGAAGGCGCATCCCATTCGTATCGAGTACACGCACGACTCTCCACACTTCGGCGCGGGGCTCACTTTCAACTGGCAGCCACCGCAGGAAGTACTCCGCGATCAGGCTGTCGCAGCCGCTGCCAAGTCCGATGTGATCGTCGCGTTCCTTGGACTTAGTCCGGAGATTGAAGGCGAAGAGACTCCCATCCATGTGGATGGATTCGAAGGCGGCGATCGCAGCGCCATTGAATTGCCCGCGGTGCAGCAGCGCCTGGTTGCCGCACTGGCAGCTACTGGCAAACCCCTGGTCATTGTCCTGATGAATGGCAGCGCGCTGGCCTTGCAGGATGCCGAGAAGAAAGCCTCAGCCATTCTTGAAGCATGGTATCCGGGTGAAGCTGGCGGCACGGCTATCGCTGAAACTCTCTTCGGAGAAAACAACCCGTCTGGCCGTTTGCCGCTCACATTCTATGCAAGCACGAATCAGCTTCCGGCGTTTGAAGATTACGCAATGAAGGGTCGCACGTATCGCTACTTCAGCGGTACGCCGCTCTATCCTTTCGGATACGGACTGAGTTATACCGGCTATCAGTACAGTGACGGCAAACTAGCATCCAGTAGCATAAGAGCGGGAGAGCCTTTGGATGCGAGTGTGGTGGTGAAGAATACGGGAGATCGCGACGGCGATGAAACAGTCGAGTTCTACCTGATTCCCAAGGCAGCCAAAAACACGCCGCTGCGCACGCTGGTTGGATTTGAAAAAGTGCATGTTCTGAAGGGCGAATCGGAGACGGTTCACCTTGCCATCGGTGCGCGCCAGTTGAGCTTGGTCAACGCAGATGGAAGCCGCAGCGTTCAGCCTGGAGAGTATGAACTCTACGTGGGCGGCGGACAGCCTTCGGCTCAAGCGGGCATCTTTCTTCCCTTTCACATTGATGGATTGAGTCCGGTTGCTCCTTGAATTTTGGAGCGCAATGGAAATGAAGAGTAGCCCGGAACCTGACCCAAGAGGGATGATAGGGACTATGGAACGACGCGAATTTCTACGCACCTCTGCCGCGGCTGCACTGTTGGCCGCAGGATCTCACCGGTTGTCTCATGCCGAGAGCGGCCACGATGCACCGGTTTATTCAACTGCCAATCAGCGCTGGCAGAAGGCGTATGATAGTGCGCTTCAGGTGCTTGCAGGGAACGTGCAGGTTCTGCCGAACTACAACAAGCCCGTGCTGATTGAGGGCGCGGACTACGCCGGCATCTGGCAGGAGTGCGGGCCGCTGGAGGCGCTTGTGTATCGTCCGTTCCGTGCCGATGTGGCGAGGAACAGCCACGCCACATTCTTCGCCTTGCAACATGAAGACGGGCAGCTTCCGGCCTGTAACAAGCGCTCGGAAATTGGCTACGGACAGATCCAAATGGTGGTGCCGATTGCGGCAACCGCATGGGAACTGGCGCGGATCACAGGCGACGACGAGTTACTGCACACGGCGTATAAGATCTGCTCGCGCTGGGATGCATGGTTGCTGCGCCATCGCAACACGCGCGGCACGGGACTGGTGGAAGGCTTTTGCACCTACGACACGGGGCACGACAACAGTCCGCGCTGGGCTGGTATGCCTAATCGTTGTCCTGAGAAAGATGCACGGATTTGCCCACCTGTTGCGGGGCTGCCGCGGCTGTGTCCCGATCTTTCCGCCACAGTTTTTGGCGCGCGTGTGGCGCTGGCGGCCATGGCTAAAGCGCTGGGCAAGGATGCCGACGCCGCACGGTGGACCGAGAGTGCGGAACAGATTCGCCAACTGATTCTGACGAAGTTATATGTCCCCGAAGATGCGGCTTTCTATGATCTTGACGCGCAAGGAAAGTTTGTTCGCGTGCGTTCCGACGTACTTAGCCGGGTCTGCGGCGAGCATGTGGTGGATCAGAAACTATTCGATTCGCTTTGGGAGCGGCAGCTTCACAATCCGAAGGCCTTCTGGGCTCCGTTTCCGCTGACCTCCATTGCGCAGGACGATCCAACCTTTGTGCGGCCTATTCCGCGGAATTCGTGGGGCGGCGCGTCACAGGCTCTGACGGCTCTGCGCACGCCGCGTTGGTTTGATTTCTATGGCAAGTCCGCGGAACATGCCTATCTTATGGATCGTTGGTGCGAGGCCATTCAACGTGAAGTGACTTTCCGGCAACAGATCGATCCGGTGAGTGGTGAATTCACAAAGGCTGATCAGCCAAGTTATTCGCCTGCTGCGCTGGTGATGATGGACTTCACCTGGCGGCTGGCCGGTGTGCGCGAAGAGCAGGAATATATGGAGTGGAACGCTCGCCCCGGCCACTCCGCAGCGCACACCGCGCACTTCACTTTGCCGTTCGGCAAGAGCCGCACTGCGGCGATGACGTACGACGCAAAGGGCGCCACGCTCTCTCTCGATGGGCGGCAGTTGGGTCGCATCGAGTCGGGCGTGGCGCGGCTTATCACCGACAAGCAAGGACGGCCAAAGCAACTGGTTAGTATCAGCGAAAAGGTCGAGACGGTTTCAGTAAAGATAGGCGCGCGACCCGCGCAACACCGGACCTTGCACCCTAACCAGAAACTGCAACTTGACTGAAAGAAGGCGCGGGTGATTTCAGGCTGACTCGCGCAACGGAAGTTCGGAGGCAACACGATGGTGACTCGACGTACTGTTTTGACGCAAGGATTGCAGGCGGGCACCGCGCTGGCACTGGGAGGGTTTGCAGGCCGCAGCCTTGCGCAGCAGACGCCACCTTCACATGCTGATGAAATGACCATCAACTCCGCGCCTCATGCGCGCACGGGTGCTCTTTTGCCGGCTACGCCGACGCCTGCTGTTCTTCCCAAAGAAGCTCAGGAAGTTAGTGGCGCAAACTCGCTTCAGGCTCATGCCAGCAAGCATGGACTTGTTGCCGGCACGGCGGTTGTGGTGCGCGCCCTGCAGCACGATCCGGCGATGCGGCAATTGATTGCGGAGCAGTATGGAATAGTCGTTCCAGGGAACGAGTTAAAGTGGGTTGCGCTTCGTCCCGCGCAGGACCAGTTCAACTTTACCGACAGCGATGCACTCTTTGAGTTTGCCAAGACGCATCATCTGCTGGTGCGCGGCCACACCTTGGCGTGGCACAACTCCGTGCCCGAGTGGTTGCAGAAAAGTCCGAAGGAACTGGATGTCAGGAAGCTTCTTGTCGATCATATCCATACTGTTGCGGGGCGCTACCGCGGGCGCGTTCACTCGTGGGATGTTGTGAACGAAGCGATTCTGCCCGCGGATGGCCGCGAAGACAATCTGAGAAAATCGTTCTGGTTTGAACGTATTGGACCCGATTACATCGATCTTGCTTTCCGCGCTGCTCACGAGGCGGATCCGCACGCTAAGCTCACCTATAACGACTATGGCGTGGAGTACGACAATCCCGATGAGACTGCCCGCCGCGCTGCCATTCTGTCGTTGCTGCGCGGTATGCAGAAGCGCAATGTGCCGCTACACGCGGTTGGCATTCAGTCGCACATCAAGGCCGGATCGCCTTCAACCATTGGCAAGGGGCTGACTGAGTACATTGAGAGCGTGCGCCAGATGGGACTTGAAGTTTATCTGACCGAGTTGGATGTGAACGAAGACGATCTGCTCTTCAACGATGTTGCCGAGCGCGACAAGGAGATTGCGAAGACCTATCGCGATTTTCTTTCTGTGGCGCTGGCCAATCCGGCAGTGAAGAGCGTGCTCACCTGGGGCGTGAGCGACAGGAACACCTGGCTCAACGACGGTCCGACGCACTTTCGCAAACAACCCAATCGCCCGCAGCGTTCGCTGCCGTTCGACGAAGCCTATCGCCCCAAGGAAACCTTCTTCGCGATGCGCGATTGCATCGACGCGCGCAAGGCATAAGCATCGCTGCAACAGATGAAACAGAGCACAAGAGATTAGGAGAAACATTTTGATTCGCAGAGATTTTCTTCAAAGTGCAATGGGCGGGATGGCGGTTGCGTTGCCGCTCGGTTTGGCAGCGCAGCCTGTGCATGCGGACATACACGGTGGAAAGCACGCAGTGCCGCAAGCCGTCTGGTTGAACGTGCGCACCTTCGGCGCTACGGGGGACGGAGCAACCATCGATACGCCGGCCGTGAATCGCGCCATTGAAGCTGCAGCGGCACAGGGCGGTGGAACGGTTTGGTTCCCGGCGGGAACTTATGCCTGCTACACAATTCGGCTCAAGAGCCATGTTGGATTGCATCTGGATCACGGGGCGACCATCCTTGCGGCCAGCGTGCCGGACGGCGGAACGACCACCGGCGGCTACGATGCGGCCGGGCCGAAACAGCCGTGGGAGGCGTACCAGGATTTCGGCCACAATCACTGGGCTAACAGCCTCATTTATGGCGAGGGACTGGAAGACATTTCCATCACCGGCATGGGGTTGATTTGGGGCAAGGGACTGAGTCGCGGAGAGGGCAACGAACTGCCGCTGGCGGAAAGCGCGGGCGTTGCCAACAAGGCCATTGCGCTGAAGAACTGCCACAACGTGACCATTCAGAATATTTCCATGCTGGCGGGCGGGCACTTCGCTATTCTGCTGACGGGCGTGGATAACGTGCTACTGGACGGGCTCAAGATCGACACCAATCGCGACGGGATCGATATCGACTGCTGTCGCAACGTGCGTGTTTCAAACTGCGCGGTGAATTCGCCGTGGGACGATGCCATCTGCCCCAAGAGTTCGTTTGCGCTGGGTTATGCGCGTACTACGGAATATGTGACCATTTCGAATTGCTATGTGACGGGCGCGTACGAGTACGGCACTATGTTGGACGGGACTTACAAGAAGGCCACTTACAACGAAGTGCGCAAGGCGGTGGGGCGCATCAAGTGCGGCACCGAATCGAACGGCGGCTTCAGGAACATCACTATCTCCAACTGCATCCTGGACCAGTGTCGCGGATTCGCACTGGAGACTGTGGATGGCGCGCTGATTGAGGACATTACTGTGACCAATCTCACGCTGCGCGGCGTGGTGCATTCGCCGATTTTCCTGCGTCTGGGAAGACGCATGAGAGGGCCAGCGGGCGTGAAGCCTGGCGTGCTGCGGCGCATACTGATCTCTAACATCAGCAGTTACGACGCGGTGGCTCAGTATCCGTCAATTGTCAGCGGCATTCCCGGCTCGTTCGTCGAGGACGTGAAGATCAGCGATGTCTACATGCACCAACTGGGTGGGGGATCGGCGGAGTGGGCGGGGATTGAGCCTCCGCAGAACGAGTTGGGCTATCCCGAGGCGGATATGTTCGGCACGCTGCCGGCTACGGGATTCTTTTTGCGCCATGCCCGCAATATTGAATTCAGCAACGTGGAAATCGCCACGGCCAAGCCCGACGCGCGGCCAGCCATTTGGGCCGACGATGTGGATGGACTGGATTGCTTTCGGCTGCGCGTTGCGCGGGGTTCGGCGGCATTTGCGCTGCGCAGTGTGAAGCAGTTCCGCAACTTCGGCAGCATGAGCTCGAAGGATGTGTCGGAGGAGTTTGTCGACTCCAAACGGATCTAGGTTTATAGCCGGATGAATTTGTGCCTTGAGTTGATGCTTTCCCAGGTCCCAAAATCGGGACCTGGGGCACCCAGCTATAGAGGCAGCTTCATGCCAGCCCACCCTAGCCGCAAGTACAAAAGCGCGGCGAGGGTGGGGCACCCGGACGATGTTGCGGCGAGATTCAGGGACGCCCAGGCGTTATTGCGGCGAGATGCGGAGGATGACTTAGCCCAGCAGGGTGCGCAGATAAGTCGCGCCCTTGAAGGCGATGTCTTCCGGTGAGACGCTGGGGTCGGCATAGAGAGCGCCCAGGGCATCCGGTTCTTTTTCTGAGTAGCCGAAGCCCTCGATCATCAGATAGCCGTCGTAGTCGATCTCTTTGAGGACATTCACAATAGCTGGAAAGTCGACGTGCCCGCTGCCCAGCAGGCCGCGGTCGTTCTCGCTGGCGTGGATATGTTTGAGGCGCTTCGCGAGCGGGCGCAGTGATTCGGCTAAGTTCTTTTCTTCGATGTTGGCATGGAAGGTGTCGATGGTAATGCCCACGCGTGGATGATCGATTGCCGCGCAGAGAGAGTTTGCCTCGGCGGCTGTGTTGAGGAAGAAGCTTTCCGAGCGGTTCACCGGCTCCAAGGCCAAGGTGACGCGGTTGGCGTCTAGCACCTCGCCCAGGGATTGGAAACACTCGACTGCCCAAGTCCATTCATCCTGCTGGCGGCGGTGGCCGGGAAGATAGGCGATGGGCGCATAGACGGGGCCGGCCATCAGATGAGCGCCCAGTTCGGCGCAGGTTTCAACGCAGCGCGTGAGGTGGGCGAGGGACTGCTTGCGAATGGCGGCGTCGGGGCT
>Ga0255354_1001054_pt1 | contig 16532 bp, 12 predicted proteins | sample HBST50metaG_FD_189942 | JGI IMG/M metagenome (GOLD analysis project Ga0255354, IMG submission 189942) | Peat soil microbial communities from Stordalen Mire, Sweden - H.B.S.T50 | ecosystem: Environmental > Terrestrial > Soil > Wetlands > Peat | place: Sweden: Norrbotten County, Stordalen Mire...
TGGGCGGCGGTGGAGGTCATGGCGGCGGCGGACACCGGTAAGTTCCCCGCAGCTTTGCGACAAGTTCTTCTGCTCAGGTCGTAAGGACAATCCGAATAGAACATTGGCTCCACAAAAGGCTCATTTGATCTTCAAATGGGCCTTTTGACTGCCCGCCGTGCCCCACGCGGCGTGCGCCTCGCCCAAGGCTGGTTGTTTGGAAGGCTGATCAGGCTCGAGGCCCTTTTGCGTTTCATGAAGAAAACGAAGCTGATACACACCCCGTAACCAAGGGTGTGAGACGTTCGCGGTCGCTCTCCCGATGTCGCAGAGTTCTTCGATGACCGGGCGGAAGCGGACCAGCAAACGATTGGGGACGGCGCCAGCCGGCCCTCGCAACAACATGACATGGCTGTAATCTTCGCGTCATGCCGGTGTCCATTTCCTGCACTAGACTCTTCTCGTTGGTACCGCCGCAGCCAACTGAGCCACGTTCCGCAATGGAGGAACAAAGCTCCAAGCGGTTTCATGCCCTTCGTCCCGGGGCTCGACAGAACAGCCCGTCGAAGGACAAGCCGGGGTCGCTTCAGGAAGCGGAACGCAACGCGCGAGTTGAGGGAGCGCGCTGCAGTTTTTCCGCCCGCGAGTTTCCGCTTCCTGAAGCGACCCCTGTTGCGCAGCCCATTCCGGGGTGCGTAATGAGAAAGCCAAAGAGGAGAGCGACATATGTTCCGAAATGCATCTCGAATGAGTTCTCGGTTCAACCGTCTACTTCCGCTCGCCGGTTTGCTGGCTGCGGGGCTGAGCGTCTCAGCGCTCGCGCAGTCCGTGCCGTTCCCGACCTACCAGGTCGGCCCGCAGACCAATGGCACTTTCGTCGCCAGTGACGGCACGATTCTCACGCCGACCGGCACGCAGGTCAACCTCGGCATCCGGGTCCGCGCCAAGGCGGTTGCACTCAACCCCACAGGAAACTACACCGCCGCCGTTCTCACCATGGGGACCTCGCCGTCCAATGGCAACGGAGCCGTCGAAGTGTTCAATACCAAAACCGGCGCAGTGTTGCAGAGTTACAGCTACATGGGCACGGACTCGTCCGGCAGCAACCTCGGCATCCGCTATACGCCAGACGGCAAGTATCTGCTGTTTAGCCAGGACTCGAGCCACGTGACCATCGCCCGCGTCAACGCGAAGACGGGCCTGCTCTCGGACTACGCCCAGGTCAGCGTTCCGATGGACGTCGACAGCAACGGCGTTCTCACCACCGTCAAATGCTTTCCGAACAGCCCTCCCGGGACCACCGGCAGTGTTGCCATCCCTTGTGGCCAGACCGTTTCGATTGTGTCCGATGGCTCGCCCACTTCCTATCCGACCGGCATCGCGATCTCGTCGGATTCCAAGACCGCCTACGTCGTGTTGGACAACAACGATACCCTCACCAAGATTGACTTGACGGCGTCGACGCCGGTCGAGGGCGCGGAGATTCGCGTCGGGAACGTTCCGCACAGCGTCGTCATTTCGCCCGATGGCAGGACGGCCTACGTCTCCAACGAAGCCGGCCGGATTGCCACCGAGAAAGATTTTCAGCAATACTCCAACGGCACGCCGGTTGTTGCAGCCTATCCGACCGGCTCCACGTCCACCGGGACAGTTTCGGTCGTCGACCTGGCCTCATTCAAGGTCACAGGCAGCATCGATACCGGCCTGCATCCGACCGGCATGGCCTTCTGGGGCAATCGCCTGCTGGTCGCCAATACCTATAGCGACAGCCTCTCCATCATCGACACCACCACCAACAGGGAAATTCGCAGAATCGACCTTGGGTTGCCGATCTACGTTCCCGGGGAGAGCACATCCGCCTACGGCGCCGGTCCGAATTCGATCGACGTCGATGAAAAAAACAACCTTGCTTATGTCGCGCTCTACAACGCCAATGCGATCGCGGTGGTGAGCCTGAGCCAGGGTGCGTGGAATCCGGTTCTGGGACTGGTCCCGACCGGCTATGCGCCGAGTTCGGTCGTGCTGGACTTGAAGGATATGGCACTGCTGGTTGCCAACGACAAGGGCTGGGGTACCACCGGCAATCCGAACCCCTTCGCGGGAACTGCGGGTGACGCGCCGCGAACAGCAAACTCGACCACCAAGGAATTCGGGGTGACCGGCCTCGAAACCCACCAGGACCTCGGCACCGTCAGCATCTTTCCCATCCCGCAACAGGACGTGCTGGGAGGGATGACGCAGCAGGTTTTCCAGAACAACCATTGGGATCTGGCGGATAACATCTTCTCGGCCGGAGGCGGCAATCGGCACGCGAGGCCGCTCGCGATTCCCGAGAAGATCGGCGATCCGTCGAAGATCAAGCACGTCTTCCTGATCATTCGTGAAAACCGCACCTATGACCAGATTCTGGGCGACGTATCCGCCGGCAATGGCGACGCCTCGCTGGCGGTTTTCGGCGACAACGGAACCTATGGCTCAGTCACTCCCAACGCGCATGAACTGGTCAAGCGTTTCCCGCTTTTCGACAACTACTACAACCCCAGCCGTCAGTCGGCGGACGGACACAACTGGATTGTCCAGGCCATGGCTCCCTACTCCGACGACATTCAGTCGCCAGATTGGAATCGTGACTATCCCTCCAATGGCGGCGATGCGATTGCCTATCAGAAGAAGGGCCACATCTGGGACGTGGCAGCCAAGGCCGGCATCTATTTCAAGAATTACGGCGAATACATCGAGTACAACTCGTTCAACCCGCCCCAGGGTTGCGTTCCGCCCGCCGGAGCTCAGACGAGCTATTGCGAACCGCTCTGGATCGACTTCTACAACGACATATTGGCGTACGAGTCCGGCAAGGAGAAGCAACTCTACAACTACAACACCGTCGCTTCGCACTCTCCGCTCCCGAACCTGATCAACAACACGGTCCAGAACTACCCGCAGTTCGATCTGGGCATCCCCGACCAGTTCCGCGTCGATATCTGGAAGCAGGACTTTGCCGCGGACGTGGCCTCCGGTACGGTACCGCAGTTGGAGATCCTCTGGATCAGCTCTGACCATACGGGCGGGCCGCCGACCGCGCAGGCCATGCAGGCCGACAACGACCTCGCCCTTGGCCGCTTTGTGGACATCATCAGCCATAGCGCGGTGTGGAAGGACTCGGCGATCTTCGTCACGGAAGACGACGCGCAGACCGGGGTGGATCACGTCGACGGCCACCGCAGCCCGGGCTATATCTTCAGCCCGTATGTTCTCCAGAGTGGAGTCACCGACAGCACCTTCTACACGCAGGTCAACATGGTCCGTACGATCGAGCAGATTCTCGGCCTGACGCCGATGAACCAGTTCGACCTGTGGGCTTCGCCCATGCGGACGGCCTTCATCGACGACCCGCCCGCGGATAACTTCAAGCCATGGACGCATGTGCCGAATGGAATCGCGCTCAACACGGGCGTTACCCAGACTCCGACGCAGACGGCCATCCCTGGCGCAACCACCGCCGCCGCTGCGGTCAAGGCTCCGGCCATTCCGAACGAGAGCCCTGCGGTGAAAGCTCTGCGGGCTGGATGGGCGAAGAAGAAGACGGAGCTGTTCGCTGGAAAATTCAGCAAGCCCGACTCCGAAGACCCGAACACCGTCAACCACATGATCTGGTACGAAGCCACCAATTACATGCGCCCCTTCCCGGGCGAGAAGAAAGTTCTCCCCGCAAGCGCCTTCAACCACGCCGCACCTACCAAGGACGATGATGACGACTAGGTCTCTAACTGCGTGTTCATGTACCAATTGCGGGTGCCCCAGGTCCCGATTCTGGGACCTGGGATAGCATGAGCCCAAAGCACGAAATGACGAGGCCATCGACCTGGAGCAAAATCAGAGTTGATGTACTCGAAGCCAATGCCGCTCAGTTGACGCGACCAACAGGGAGCGGTGACCTCGCACAATCTCACTTGGGCACAGTTACTCTGATTTTGCTCTGGAGCACGTTGCCGTTGTAACTGCCCTCTCCCCGGTGGCCGGGGAGAGGGCTTTTCATTGTGCGCTTTCAATCACGCCCCGGAGAGAATGGGAATGTGCAGGGTCACCTGCGTGCCGTGCCCGGACTGGCTCGAGATTTCGACACGGCCGCCATGCAACTCAACGATGCTTTTGACGATGGCCAGCCCCAAACCGGTGCCTCCCGAACCCTGAGAACGCGAGGAGTCGACGCGGAAGAAGCGATCGAAGACCCGGGGCAGCGCATCGGCGGGAATACCGACTCCTGTGTCGGAGATTCTGATTTGAATGGTGGAGGAATCGGCGCAGGCCTCCAGAACAACCGCTCCACCGGCCGGTGTGTTTGCCAGCGCATTGGAAACCAGGTTACCCACCGCCCTTTGCAGCAGCGCGCGGTCCAGTTCGGCGACGACCGGTTCCGCTGCGACCAGTGTGTTGAGCGAAACTCCGCTGTCCGCAGCCGACGCCTCGTAGTAGTCCCTCACCCTGTCCAGCAAATCACCCACATCCACCCGCTCGCAGCGCAGATGGGGCAAGGGGCTCTCTGCGCGCGCCAGGAAGAGCAGGTCGCCGATGAGATCCGAAAGCCGCACGGCTTCTTCGAGACACGACTCAATTACCTCGCGATATTCGCCGGCGCTTCGTGCGCGGGCCAAGGCAACCTCCGCCTCGCCGCGAATGTTATTCACCGGCGTGCGCAAGTCATGCGCAATATCGGCAGAGAATCTCGAAATGCGCTCGAACGACTCCTCCAACCGGTCCAGCATCTGGTTAAAGGTGCTGGCGAGCGAAGCCAACTCGAAGGGGAATCCATCTGTGTGGATACGCTCCCGCAAGTTCGTTGAACTGATGTGACGCGCGGTTGTCGCCATCTCCTCGACGGGACGGATGCCTTGCCGTGCGACGCGGTATCCGACTAATGGAAAGAGGACGAAGGTAACCAGCAGAATCGCCCAGAACCAAAAGCGAAATCGTGCCAGCAGCGCTTCCTTTTGCGATACATCGACCGCAATCTGGACAGTGTCGGTTTGAATCGCGGAGGGGCCGACTGGCGCAGACGCGCTGGTCACACGGAAGGCCTTGCCCTCCCTGCCCTTCATTCGAATCGTTCGGTAAGGGCGGTTTCGGGTCTGACTGGTTAATTGCGCCAGGTCCAGTTGATCCGCCATGCCGGGCGTGATCAACAACTGCGCATTGCGATTGTCCAGCAGACGGATATAGAACTGCTCGTACTGCCGCGCGGCCGATTCCAGTACCACTTCCTCGCGCAGCGCATCCTCGTCGTCCGGCCTGTCCCGCAGCATCACGCGCAGCACATGCACCTTGTCGGCGAGGAACAAGTCGGTGCTGTTATCCAGTTCACGCACCAACACAAGGTAAAGGCCGACAATGGAGAAGAAGACTAGAAACAAACCTGCGAGCGCATAGCCAGCCGTCAGCCGGAAGGCCAACGTTCCCCACAAGCGCGATGCGGGGCCGGGGTGGATAGAGGGATCGGCTCTAGTCAGACTCAAGAACATAACCGGCGCCGCGGACGGTATGAATCAATTTGAGCGGGAAAGGATCGTCCACCTTGCTGCGCAGCCTGCGCACATTGACGTCCACAACATTAGTATCGCTGTCGAAATTCATATCCCAGACCGCTTCGGCAATCAGGGTTCGCGACAGCACTTCACCGTTGCGGCGCGCCAACAGGGACAAGAGAAGAAACTCTTTGGATGTGAGATCCAGCCGGTGGCCGGCGCGAGTGGCGCGTTGGCGCAAGAGGTCGATTTCCAGGTCGGCCAGGCAGAGCGTCTCCTGCACGCGCGGCGGTCCGCGACGCAGCAGAGAGCGCACGCGGGCCAGCAGCTCGGAGAAGGCGAAGGGCTTGACCAGGTAGTCGTCCGCGCCCAGTTCAAAGCCCCGCACCCGTTCGTGTATGGCATCGCGAGCGGTGAGAAGAAGCACCAGCGTGTGCCTGCCATTCTGGCGCATGCGGGTCAGGATCTGCCAACCATCCAGGCCCGGCAGCATCACGTCGAGAATGACGAGATCGAAATCGAATTCCTGCGCCAGGTGCAGTCCATCCAATCCATCTGCCGCGACATCCACCACAAAACCGGCCTCACCAAGTCCCTTTTGCAGGAACCGTGCCGTCTTGGCTTCATCTTCGATGACGAGTATTTTCATGGCTAGCCAGCCTCCGTGCTTCCGCTGCGCGGCGCTGTTGTCAGAATTCGAGGCGCAATGCAAACTGCATCTCGCGTGGCGTGCCCGAGCCCACCGGCGTAATAGGCGACACGATAGCCGTATTCAAGTTGATGGTGTTGGTCACCTGGCTGAACCCTCCTCCAGTCCCACACACTGTAAGGCTTGAGGCTGATCCGGTCCCTTCGCACATTGCTCCGGGCTGACCCAACTGCGGGTGATTGAAGACGTTGTAGAACTCCGCGCGGAATTCAATCTTCGCGCGCTCGCGCAACGAAATCGTCTTGCCGACGCCCGTGTCGACCTGCCATGTGCCCGGCCCGCGCAGCAGGTCGCGTGGCGCGCTACCGAATACGCTCGCATTGCCGGCTGAGTTGAGGGCCGGGATTTGAAATGCTGCGGGATTGAACCATTCCGCAACGGTTCTGCCTCCGGGCGGCGTCAACGGTTGACCGGTCAGCAAGGGGCGCTGTGTTCCGGCCTGATTGCCGTCCGGCCCGATCAGGGTGGTGAGCGGATTGACCGGGAAGCCGGTTCGCGCGAGGGCGGTCGTTGTTAGTTGCCAGCCGCCCGCGACGGCGTCGGAAATTCCGCCCTGGTTCAGCCACGCCTTGCCGTGGCCGAAGGGGAGCTGATAAACCGCATTGCCATTGACCACATGGCGGGCGTCCCATGCGCCGCTGGCCGTATCGCAGGACTGGCACGCCTGATTCTGCGGCTGTATCTCGTCGCCGTCGCCGCTGCCGTTGGAGCCGTTGTCGATCTCATGCGACCACATGTAATTGGCCGCCACCAGCAGGCCGTGGGTAAACGAACGCCGCATGGCCACCGAGAGACCCTGGTATGTGCTCATGCCCACCGAGCCGCGCCATTGAAAGCCAGTAGCGCAACTGCCGGCAGGTTCACTCGCGTTGGGAGCGCACTGGGGATATTGCGTTTGCGGACCATAGGTGCCGGTGGACGCGTTGTACGCCAACAGGTTGATCTCGCCTTGCTCCAGCAGGTGCACGCCGTGACTTCCCAGGTAGGAAACCGTGCCCACGAAGTTCGCCGGCAGCTCCCGCTGCACCGAGAAGCTCCACTGTTCAACATACGAGTCTTTGCGGTTCCGCTGTTCGGCACTCGGCGCGTAGGCTCCGGCGCCGAATGCGTTGGCTCCGGCGCTGGTCAGGACTGCGCCGGCCTGTATCGCGCAGGTTGTGGGCGGGCAGTAGGTGAGCGAACTCTTGCTGCTTGATGCCGAATAGGAGGGCACTTCATTGCCGGCAGGCAGATTCTGATCGTCCAACTGTCCGTCTTCATGGTAAGTTCCGAATCCGGCGCGAAGCACCGTTTTTCCGCTCTTGTCAGGCGACCAGGCCAGACCCACGCGGGGATCGACATCGCCATAGTTTTGCTGGCCGAAGCTGGCGCCCACGCCGCAGTATCCCTGCGGCCCACAGGTCGCAAAATCGAAGGGTTCGGCCACTCCGTTCTTCTCGTCGAACAGGCCGAAAATGGTGTAGTGCAGGCCCAGGTTCAGGGTGAGATTGGGCCGCAATTTATAGTCGTCCTGGGCGTATAAAATGTAGTCGTTCTTGCGCATTCCGTTGACCGGCAGGGCCGCCTTCAGACTCGCTTTTCTCACCATGTCCGCTGCGAGATTCGCTACCGAAGAAAATGTAATCTTACCGTCTTCCGGGTGTTCCTGGTTCAATTGAATATAGCGGAACTCCGCTCCTGCTTTGAGCGTGTGCCGGTCGTGCGTCCAAGTCAGGTTGTCGTTCACCGAATACGAATTGCCCACATAGAGACTGGTGTAGTCGTAGTTCTCTGTGGCGAATGCCGGCCCGGGCTCCGACTCTCCTGAAATCACAAACTGGTAGATGGTCCCGGTGTCGCTGTTGTTGTATTGATTGTTGGTGGAGCGATTGAAGCCTGCATGGGCCTCATTCAACAGGTGGGGATTGAAGACGTGCAGCAACTCCAGCGCGCCGTTGACCGGCGTGGAGACCTGCTGCTGCAAGTCGGTCGCAGTCGCCGATAGCGGCTGCGTATTGACCGACCGGTCGTAGTTGAAGCGCAGGAAGCTGGTGGTTTTGGATGAGAAGCGCTGGTCGAGCCGCAGCATGAAGGAGTCTTCGTTGACGACCTGTGTGCAGGCGCAGATCACTATGTTGGCGTCGGCGCTGATCGGAGTTGCGGTCGTCCTCGGGCCCACTCCCGGGAAGGCGCTGAGGATTGCTGACACGTTGGGGTTGACCGAAAGTGTTGCAATGTACGCCGGATTCGGCACGTCGCCGCTCGCCGGGTAGCCCCAGTTCTGACGATAGGCTTCTGCAGCGAGAAAGAAGAACGTCCTGTCGCGCACAATCGGTCCGCCCGCCGAGCCTCCAAACTGATTCAGGCGCAGCGGCTGCTGAGGTTCCGGCTGGGTTTGAGCGCTGGAGGTGTAGACCAGAGGGGTGCCCCATTCCGGCAGCGGAGCGTCAAAATAATCGTTGCGCAAGTACTCGAACAGGCGTCCGTGGAAGCGGTTTGTACCCGAAGGCGAGGTAACGCTCAATTGAGCGCCGCCCGTTGCGCCTTCCTCAGCGGTGGACATCAGCGAGTCGACGCGAAATTCCTGGATCGCATCCAGCGGAATGGCGAGCCGCACCCAGGGGCGCTGCGTCTGATTGACGATGTTGGTCGCGTCCACGCCATCGTAGGTGAAGTTGCTGTCGTCCAGGCCGCGTCCGGCGAACCGGACCGACCGCTGGTTGCCGCCGCCGGTGTCGATTGCGCCGGGAACGAAAGCTGTCAGCACTGACCAATCGCGGCCGTTCAGGGGCAACTCATCGGCTTGCGTTCTCTCAATCAGGCCTGTCACTGCGCTCGAATCGCGGTCCATCAGCGCGGAAATGGCCGGCACATTCAAGCGCTCGCTGCTGCCCGCCACATGCAGCGTCGCATCCAGTGTGCGGGTGCGGCCCATGGTCAGAACCACCTGATCGAACGTCAGCGCCGCAAATCCCTGGCCTGTGAAGGTGACCGAGTAAACGCCGACCGGAAGATCGGAGATTTCGTACGTTGCAGCGCGGGAAGTGAAAGTGCTGCGCAGCAATCCGGTCTCGGCCATCGAGACTTCTACGTGAACGCCGGGGACCAGGGCGCCGGCAGGATCGGTCACCGTCCCGCTCAGGCTGGCGCGGTCCACTTGGGCGAAACCCTGGGAAGCGTGAAAGCAGATCAAAAAGGCGGTCGCTGTTAAGACCAGGATCTTGGAAAACAGCCGGTTCGTAGGCATCAGAAGCTCCCGAAAAGCGATGTGGGCTGTGGAGTTGGTTGAAAGGGAAGAAGCCGAGTTATCGCCTGCATGTAGCCCGTGGAAGACCACTTTACCGATTGGGCGGAATTGCGAGACTGAATCCGCAATGCATTGTACAAAAAACATGCCTGGGTAGCCGCAACCGGACAGCGTCACCGCTCCCGAATGAATACGTGCCTGGCCCGAAGAGCTCGGATAAATTCCTGTCCTCGCTGCGCACAGAAGGCGTTCCTTCACAGGCCACGTTCAGCGTTGAGGAGAAGCCAAGCGTGGTTTCACGATGGAGGACCAGCTTGCGCCGTCAAAGTTGACTTCCGTCAAGATTTCTGTGAATTTTTCGTGAATCGCTGTGCTTCCTGGTGCGCGATTTACAGGCGGAAAGCGGGCTTACTTCGCTCCCCAATCCCGGTCCGCAATCGTCGTTACCTTTGATTCTAAGGACTTTCTAATTCTCCGCCGATAACCGGGTTGACTGCTTGAGAGAATCCTAACTCGAGCATCTTCAGTTGGGCGGAGGCGGGCAATGCACGACGCGATTCTGGGCTCCGGACGGGATACGTTCCTGGTTGCGATTCCTTTCCTGGGGATGCTGGTGGTGTGTTTCTTTCGTCTGGACGAGCGATTTGCCGCGCCGAAGAAAACTGGGCGCCAGCCCCGTCCGCCCTGCGGTGTGGACTTGGATGGCCGGTCGATTCTGTGCGATCCGGATGGCAGGCCTTGGAACAATCCGCGCCTGAGGCCTTTCCGCTTCGTCTTCTCCGTAAGCGATCCGTGTGGAACGCAACGGCCCTTGGGGAATGGAATGGCGTGCGCGGCGCGGAAGACTGCGAACATGGCTTCCAGTGATCCGGCCCCAGGAGAGTATTGCGCCGCCCCACCGCTTGCGCGATAAAAGCCTCCGAAATGGATGGGCACGGGGGCTTCCTTTTTGATGGCTGGGCAACAACGGCGAGATTGCCGGCTATTGATTACCTAAGTTCGATATCACGGCGGTAATTAGCAATAAATCAGAAGAATGATCCCGCCCCGCAACCGATAGAGAGTGCGGAGAGTGCGATGCGGGATGCAATTCTAAAATCGGGCCGGGACGGATTTCTGGTTGCGATTCCACTCCTTATTCTGATGTTCGCCGGTTTCTTTCGGCTGGACGAGCTTTTTGGCGCATCCGCGAAGGCTTCCAAGCCGCGGCGATTCGGTGGTGGCCAGGATGAAGAAGGGGAGCCCATTGTGTTTGATCCCGATGGCAAGCCGGTTCTGCCGCGCCGCAAGCCCGGCTAATCAAGCTGGTTTATGAGCGACAGGCGCGGAATCAATAGGGCCGCCCATGCGCCGGATGGGCCCTTCCCGATGGAGATATCATTCATCATATGTATGATTCAAAACAGGTTGACAGCAAGCGTTCGGGTCACTCAAGGGTGGAGCCCAAGCACCAGCGAGACCGCGAAAAAACTGTTGACCTGAAGCACGAGTGGGTATACATTCATGAGTGCCATCCAAAAAAGGCAATTTTTCAACTGTGCAATTTTGCGCAGCCGTTTGTCGAATTTCCGCATCATACTTGGGCCGAGGCTCATTTAAAGGTGCCTCCGGCGGGTTTCCATCTCACCGGAATGGGAACGACGGGCGCGTGTCTCCCAAGGTGGCATTCTGTATCCCTGATCATGCACGAGGCCTGTTTCAATTCGTACACAAGTGCGTCAAGATTTTTTGAACTCTACGCACACGATGTGCGTCTAAAACCTTGGGAGTGAGTACCTGGGGTGGCCCATATTGTTGTGGCTCCCTGCTGCACCGGCGGCGTGAGGCAATTCCGGCCGGGCAGACAAATTTTGAAGGAGAAGCACCGTCATGCGCTCTGATTTAGTCTTTGGGGCACTTTCTCATGTGTCCAACCGCTACCAGCTCTGTCAGCTGGCCAGCAAGGCAACGCGAAGACTGCACAAGCCGAATTCACGGCTGCAGGATACTGCAAATGAGGTCTTCGCACGCTTTCACACAGCTAATCCCGGCTCCGCGGCGTCCGAACAGGCGCCTGCGGACCAGCCGGTCGAAACACGCCGGGCCGCGTGATCCTCCCTCTCGAAGGGTATAGTTGAATCAGGTAGTGGTTGCAGGCGGAGTGCGGTCTAAAGCAGCCACACCTACCCGCTATTTTCCACTCCACTTCATTTCGAGAGAATCCTCCATCGCGGTCGCCGCCGCCCCCATGCTTTGAATTTCCCGCCAGGTTTCCATCGGAGCACTTCCCCCTCCTCAACTCTCCCACTCACATCCCTCCTTATTGCAGGTGCATATGACCATCGCCGAACTAAAAGAAAAAAACATCACCGAACTGAGCCGTATCGCGCGCACTCTTGAAATTCCAGGCGCCAGCGGCCTTCGCAAACAGGATCTGATTTTCAAGATTCTTCAGGCACAAAGCGAAAAGGAAGGCCACATCTTTGCCGAGGGTGTGTTGGAGATTCTGCCTGATGGCTATGGATTTCTCCGCTCTCCGGATTACAACTATCTGCCCGGCCCAGACGACATTTACGTTTCGCCCTCGCAGATTCGCAAGTTCGATCTGAAAACGGGCGATTCGATCAGCGGCAATGTGCGGCCTCCGCACGAAGGCGAAAAATATTTTGCCCTGGTCAAGATCGAGGCCATCAATTTCGAGTCGCCGGAGGAGACGCGCAACAAGATTCTCTTCGACAATCTGACTCCGCTCTATCCCCAGGAACGCATCAAGCTGGAGACGGTTCGCGAGGCCACCAGCGGCCGGGTCATGGACCTGCTGACGCCGGTGGGCAAGGGCCAGCGCGGCCTGATCGTCGCTCCGCCGCGCACCGGCAAAACCATGCTGTTGCAGTCGCTCGCCAATTCCATTTCCACCAATCATCCTGAAGTCGTTCTCATCGTTCTGCTGATCGACGAGCGGCCCGAAGAAGTCACCGACATGCAGCGCTCGGTCAAGGGCGAAGTCATCAGCTCGACCTTCGATGAGCCGGCGGCGCGCCACGTACAGGTGGCCGAGATGGTGATCGAAAAGGCCAAGCGGCTTGTCGAGCACAAGCGCGACGTGGTGATTCTGCTGGACTCGATCACGCGTCTGGCCCGCGCCTACAACACCATCGTGCCCCCGTCGGGCAAGGTGCTGTCAGGCGGCGTGGATTCCAATGCGCTGCAGCGTCCCAAGCGCTTCTTCGGCGCGGCCCGCAACATTGAGGAGGGCGGCTCGCTCACCATTATCGCCACCGCGCTGGTCGATACCGGTTCGCGCATGGACGAAGTCATTTTCGAAGAGTTCAAGGGCACCGGCAACATGGAAATCATCCTGGACCGCAAGCTGGTGGACAAGCGTGTGTTCCCGGCCATCGACATCCAGCGCTCCGGCACCCGCAAGGAAGAGCTGCTGATTCCCAAGGAAGATTTGCAGCGCATCTGGATTCTGCGCAAGGTGCTCAACCCGTTGTCGCCGGTCGAAGCCATGGAGCTGTTGATCAGCCGCCTGGAGAAAGTGCGCAACAACGCCGAGTTCCTGGCCAACATGAACCAGCTCTAAGACGATGCCCCCGGCGGAGCGTTCTCACCGCCGGGGGAATTCGAACAACGGCAGTTAAGTGAAGGTGCAAGGTAAAAAGCCCGGAAGCGCCCTTTGCGGATTTGCCCGGCGCTGATAAGATGAATGAAGTCGTGGGGCTGTAGCTCAGCTGGGAGAGCGCCTCGTTCGCAACGAGGAGGTCAGCGGTTCGATCCCGCTCAGCTCCACCAAATTCTCCCCTCCAAAATTCAAAAAGATTGTGTCGCCAGGCGATTGCCACCGGGTGCCCAACAGCGCCTTGGCGCGGAGTCGTGTGGAGATGCGGGCCAGCCGGTAACTTCCGAGCGGGCGGTCGTTCGCCCGTAGACTCGAGAGAAGTTGTCAGACCCGCGGCAACTCGGCAATTTTGCGGACACGCCGCCTTCGGCGTCTCTGCCATAATTGTTGTCACGAATATGATCACTCATTTATTCGGAGCCAGAAGTCATCGAGGGCGACAGAATGCTTAGCTTGATCCGCCGCGTTGCGGCAGTGCTAATGATTCTCTTCGTGGACCGGATTGTGCTCTGTGCTGCCGCGCAACCCACTGCTTCCTCCATTGCACCTGAGATGTCGAAATTGATAAATGCGCATCGGGCGGTGATGGACGGCATGAATACGCATAGCGAGGGTGGCAGGCTACGACCACTGGACGATACGCAGATGCGGCCCTTGTTGACCCAGGGTTGGAAACTGGCCGGGGAATGGGCAGGTGTCTGGCTCGATCTTCATCCAAAGCCGTCGGCCAACGATCTCGACAGTCTCTTCGCGGAATTCACTCCACCGCAGCACGGTCCTGACGTCTACGATCCCAATCTACCTGCATCTTACGCGCTGGCAGGCTCCGCCACCCGTGTCGCGACGGACGTCTATGTCGTAGTAGTGGCTTATGAAGAGAGCCAGTCTGCCAATGCCACCTCGACGTTCATTGTCGTCGCTCGGAATGCGAATGGCCATTTCCTTTCGCAGTGGAGCATCAAGCCACTGGCTGAGCACCACTATCGTAAAAGGGACGAAATTGGGCTTTGGGCGTTCCTCGACTCGTGTGCCTACTATTGTGGACCATTGGTAGTGCAAGAGGTTATACCGCTGCCGCCTTCAGAAAAAGGTCAACCCCGCTTCGCAATCGACGCTTTTCAAGCCACTAACGGCAACACCTTAATGAAGCAATTGAGCGTTTGGCAGTGGAACGGCACTGAAGCTCAGAATCTCGTTATTCGGTCCTACGATCTCTACATCGACGAAGACCGTGAGATTCGGCTCGTCGGCAATCTGCTCGCCGTGCCAACGAAGGAGATAACTAGTTCGTTCTCTTCTTACGGCTGTTGCTCTGAGCCTCGCGGCATATGGATACTTCGAATCAACTCCGATAATGTGCAGGACCTCGGTCATCGATTTCTGCAGCCACAGATTCAGTGGACCGATCGACTGCTGGCTGCAATCGGAGCCAAGTCCTCAGCGGTTGCGGGTCTCGCTTCCCCAGCCGTCATCGCCTATCTGAGGCATTCCGAGATCGATACGGACTCCATCGACGAGTGCCATGTGTTGAGCAGCGGGAAGAAGGGCGCTTTCCAAATCTCGTTCGGCGTTGGCACCAAGCTCTGGATTGCGTATGTGCTCCGCAACGGCCAGCCGTACTTCACCCACGTTCGCATTCAGTAGCAAATGCGAAACAATTCTTGTGCTCAAGGATGCTGAGGGGAGGTTGGGGTCGGTCTGCGGCCATGCCCGAAGTTAGTTTGTAGTCAGCCATACAGAGAGACCTTTCAGGGGGCGGGGCCTGAATCGAGCGGACGGCGGCATGGCACTCTACCCAGCAGCGGCACATGCGAAGTTCATTGCAGATGATGCGCGACGGAAACGAACGTCGTTCGACTTCACTGCTCTCCGGATAAACTGGCCGACCCAGGGCGTCGCCGTCCCGCCCTTTCGCCAGACGAGAGAAACACAGGTTCCTCGACTCCGCTGCACTTCGCTCACAATGACAGAAAGGAAGGGGCAAGGGGCTTTTGTCCTTCGGACCCCTAACCCCTAACCCCTGATCCTTAGTCCCTGTGCCCTAGTTGAACAAGTCCTTCATCTTCTCCATCAGGCTGGCGGAGGTGGGCTTGTTTTCGACCGACATCGACTCGGCCAGCTTGGTGACCAACTCACGCTGCGCGCGGGTGAGCTTTTTGGGAATCTGCACCACCAGTTTCACGATCAGGTCGCCGGTGCCCTTGTCGTTGAGGAAGGGAACCCCGCGGCCGCGGATGCGCACTTCTCTGCCGCTCTGCGAGCCCTCGGGAATTTTCAGGTTGACGGGGCCGTCGATGCCCGGAACCTCGATCTCCGCGCCCAGCGCGGCTTGCGGAAAGCTGATCGGAATCACGCAATGCAGGTTGTATCCGTCGCGCTCAAAGAAGTCATGCGGCCGGACGGCCAGCACCACGTAGAGGTCGCCCTTGGGACCGTTGGAACGGCCGGCATCGCCCTCCCCGCTGTAGCGGATGCGGGTTCCGTCCTCGACGCCCGGGGGAACCTTGACGTTGAGCTTGAATTCCTTGGGGACGCGTGTCTCGCCGCGGCAGGTCTGGCAGGGATCGCCGATCACCTGGCCCGTGCCGCCGCAGGCGCTGCACGTGCGGGCCACGGCAAAGAAGCCCTGCTGATAGCGAATCTGTCCCCGGCCCTGGCATTGGCCGCAGGTGGTGGGTCCGCGGCCAGAGGTGCTTCCCCGGCCACTGCAGACGGTGCAGGTCTCCAGGCGGCGAATCTTTACCTCGGTTTCGGAACCGAAGAAGGCGTCCTCGAAATCGATGGTCATGTCGAAACGCAGGTCGTCGCCCCGCTGTTGGCGCGAACCGCCGCGCTGCTGGTTGCCGCCCATCGAGAACATCTCGCCGAACAGGTCGCCGAAGATGTCGCCGATGTCCACACCGCCGGCAAACGGTCCGCCGAATCCCTGGCCCGCGCCATTGACGCCGGCATGGCCATAGCGGTCATAGGCGGCGCGCTTGTCCGCGTCGCTCAGCACCTGATAGGCCTCGCTCGCCACTTTGAACTTCTCTTCGGCCGCGTGGTCGCCGGGGTTGCGATCAGGGTGATACTTGAGCGCCTGCTTGCGATAGGCGCTCTTCAATTCCTGGTCGCTGGCTTCTCGAGAGACGCCCAGAACTTCGTAGTAGTCTTCTTTGCTCACTTTTGTATTAGAACTCATTCGCTTTCCTGTTTAGGGTTGGACACCACGCGCACCAGCGCCGGACGCAAAAGGCGATCGCGCAGCCGGTAGCCGCGGCGAATCTCCTCGGCCACGTGCTGGTCGGGCAGATCGTCGCGCTCGACTGAGCCCAGCGCCTCATGCAGGCGGGGATCGAACTCCTCGCCCAGTGTTGGAATCGGAAGCACCTGCATCTGGCGCAAAACATCTTCCATCTGCTTGACGATCAACTCGACCCCGGAGCGCAACTGCTCCGGCGAGCCGGTAGACTTCAGCGCCAGCTCGAAGTTGTCCAGCACAGGCAGAAACTGCTCTAC
>Ga0255354_1001056_pt1 | contig 16521 bp, 8 predicted proteins | sample HBST50metaG_FD_189942 | JGI IMG/M metagenome (GOLD analysis project Ga0255354, IMG submission 189942) | Peat soil microbial communities from Stordalen Mire, Sweden - H.B.S.T50 | ecosystem: Environmental > Terrestrial > Soil > Wetlands > Peat | place: Sweden: Norrbotten County, Stordalen Mire...
CTGCTGGCTGGGAGCCTGGGTCATGGGGACCACGGCAGCGGAGGTATTGGCCACTGGCGCGTAGTTCGGCATCTGCGTAGCCGGAGCCGCATAGTTCATCTGATTCTGCGGCGGCGCAGGCTGTGTCTGATTCAAAATCACCGGAGCGCCACCTGCGTACGGATCGGCGCCGTAGGCTGGCAGAGGAGCCAGCTTGGTGGTCTTGGCAAACGGTTCGTAGTTGGGATCGAGCAAGTGCTGCAGGTCGGCGGCGGTAACCGCTTTGCGCGCCCTCAAGTCCTGGTCGGGGTAGACCAGCGTGTGCGCCAACCGGTTGGCAGGTGAAGTCTGGGGCATGGCGGCCAGCGAGGCGCGCCAAAAGTCGGAGGCACGCTGATTGTCGCCGCGGGCCTGCTCATACCGGGCAGCCAGCGACAGAATCGCGGGGTCGCGGGGATAGCGTTCAAGCGCTTGGCGCAGCCAAATCTCGGCCTGGCCCTTGTCGTTGGCAGAAAGAGCCGCACCAACGGCGCCCTGAAAATCGCCCGCGGTTGCGTCCTGCATGGGGATGGTCTTGTAGAGGGCCAGCGACTCCTTGGCGCGGCCAACCTGGACGTACCCGCCAGCCACTGCCTTGCGCACGGCCAAATTGTCAGGAAAAGCCTGCGATGCGGCGTCCAGAATGTCCGACGCGCGCTGCAGGTTGCCATTGTCCATGGCGACCGAGGCGCGACGCACACTCCAGTTTGCCCAGATGGTCTGAACCGTCTCGCGCTGCGTGGCGGTCAAGTCCTGCCGACCGCCCAAACGCATCAGTTCCGGATAGAGGGCGCGGTCGTTCTTGGTGTTGAACAGCAGCCACGCGTTCTGAATCTCCACGCTGGCAGGAGGCTGCGTCTTGAGCTGGTTATAGTGAACCTGCACGCGGTTCATGTATTCGACGGCGTGAGCAATGTCTCCTGAGGCCGCATACAGGCTTGCCTCACTCTGCACAAATTCAATGTCGGACTCAAGCTGCTTGCGCACCGCGGCAGGGATGACGGCAATCTCGGCCAGCGCCTCGGAGTTGCGGTTGGTCACCAGCAAGGTCGAGATCAGGCCCTTCCAGGCATCCGCACGTTCCGGATGCGCCAGCAGAATCTGGTGGTAGATGGCGTAGGCCTGCGCCGTGTTGTTGCGCTGCATGTCGATGGCGGCCATCTGCAACTGAAGGGGAATGGAGGGTTGGCCGCCGGCTGCGATCTGCAACTTGGCCGAGCGCTCCAGGAGTCCCTGGGCAATGTCGAACTGGTTGGCCTGCTGATAGATGGAACCCAGCATGGAAAGGAAGCCAGGGTCGGACAGCGCCGCCTCGTAGGTGGCCGGCGGCATCTTCTCCACGTCGGAAACAGCCAGGTTGTCCTGGGTCAGTTCGTGATGGGCGCTGACCAGGCCCATCCAGGCAGACAGGTTGCCGGTATCCTCGTTGAGGATTTGGGTATACAGCTCCGCGGCCTGATCGTAGCGCTTGGCTTCCATCAGGATGCCGGCATATTGCAGACGGGTATCCGCCTTGAGATTTGCGCCGTTCTCGGGGAACGGAAGCGCCAGGGCCTGCGCCAGAGCCCTCTGGGCGTCAGCGGGGCGGTTCTCGGCATGATAGATGGTAGCCAGTGTGCGCAGATACTCCGGGTCCTTGGCCATGGCGGCTTTCACCGCCACAGGGAAGCGTCCGGAGATGGCAATCGCCCTCTGGTTCTGGCCGTCGCGCGCATAGGCCAGGAAGAGCCCGCGCCATGCCGCTGCGTTGCCCGGTTGCACCTTGAGCAGCTGCTCGTAGACTCCGGCAGCGGATGTGTATTGCTGTTCTTTGGTCAGCAGGCCGGCCAGCCCGTTCAGAGCTTCCGGGCTGCGCGGACGCATCGCCAGAGCTGCCTGATACTTGGCCTTGGCCACGTCCAACTGATTTTCATCGAAGGCCTGCGAGGCCTCGCCCATGGTGTACCAGAAGCGCGAATCGGACAACGCCTTCTCCACCGCCGCGACCTTGTAGCCGTTCTGTTCGGCCTGGGTCAAGTAACTGATCGCGCCGCCGAAGTTGCTCTCCTGCATGCGCAGGAAGCCCATGCCCGCCTGAATGCGCGCGTTGTCCGGCTCTTTTTCCAGAATCGCCGTGAAGCGCGTCTGCGCCTCTTCCAGCTTGTGCGCGTTGAGGGCCGCAAAAGCAGCGCGCTCCTCTGGGGTGCGCGCAATGCCCGAGTTCATCTGGGCCAGCTTGTATTCGTCTTCCTTCAGGCGGCCTGACAGTTCCGTGTCCTGAGGATGATCTTTGAGGTACTGACGCAACTGCGCGGCTGAGCTTGGATTGGCCGCATCCCAGACGAGGGCCTGGCGCAGCGCGGTCTGCGCATTGGAATCCTTGGGGTGACCCTGCAAGATGCGAATGCCTTCGGCGCGGGTCCTGGCGTCGTAGGTGAGCATGATGCCCAGCTCTACGGCAAAGCGCGTGTCGCCGGGATTGCGCTGCTCCAGCGCGCGCATGGCTGCAATGGCTGTTTCCTTGCCGCTGGGCGTGCCATAGAGCGTCTGATAGTAGGCCAGCGCGATGTCTCCATCGGGGGGGCGATCACCGTACAACTGCCGGTAGATGCGCATGGCGTCTTCCGCCTTGCCCTTGCGCGCCAATTCTCCAGCCTGGCGAAGCTGGTCGCTCTGCGCCCGCGAACTGGTCATTCCGGAGATTCTGCCGATATTCGGATCGTTGGGGCTAACCTTCTTGAGCCGTTCCAGCACTTCATTGGATTTGTCGGCGGAGCCAATCAGCTTGTAATCCTTGGCCATGCCGGCCAGAGCATCCGCATTTTTAGGATCGGAGAGAAGAATCTGTTGCCAGAGCTGGATGGCCATGTCCGGTCGCCCGCGCGACTCCAAGGCACGAGCCTTTTCGATCAAGACCTTGCGTGTATTGTCGGGGGACGCAGCAGGGACCGGCTTCTTTTGAGCAAGGCCTATCTGGAGCGCCAGCAACAGGCAACCCGCAACGATCCAAATCTTTCTCCACGCTCCGCAGCCTACCCTCATGTGTGTGTCCATTCCACTTTCAGTTCCCCACTTGGACCGAACTTAAATCTACCATCCACATAGCCCGTGGCGAACATGGCAAGGTTTTGATCGTAATATGCCAAGTCCTTTCCGTACAATCCCGAAGCCGCATCCCTCTCTTTGCTCATGCGAATCACTTGCTGTGCGATCGGCTTTTCAAGATGGGGGAATGCCCTCAAGTACGGCAGCACAGCCGCAGAAAACCCCACAGGTCCATCTTGCTCCGAAGGGATGCCCTGGTCGCTGACCTTTTCGGGGGGGGCACCATGATTGCCAAGGTAGGCGCTCATGCCCGGAACAGCGTTGAGTATCTCCGACCGGGTCTTGCCGCTGCCATCGAGCATGCCCGCCCATAGATAAACGCGGATGGCGTCATACGCGCCCATGGCGGGCGGGGCGTCTTTGTCCACACGCTGCTGCGCAGGATAAAAGCCGTCGCCGGGGACATAATTCACCCAATCCATGGCAAACCCATGGCGAGAGCTCTGTTGCAGCAGGCGCGGGATGCCGTAGGAGATCTGCTGCCAGGGGCCAGCGGGGTCCACAACCGCCAGACGCTGAAAGATGAACAGCGGCAGGTAGCTGGGATTCAGCGTCCAGACCCGCTCATGCTGAAAGCCTACTGGGCCGGGCAGAAGCATGAGCCCAAAACCGGGCAGGTTGGCGACCTCACGGCTGGCGATCTGGGCCATTATCTGCCGACCAATATTTGTATAGGTGGGGTTCTTCCACAGACGCCCTGCTTCAACCAGGGTATAGGCCATCCAAACATCCGCATCGGCGGCGGGGTTCGGATCCAGCGTCTTCCATTCGCCATCCTTGTTTCTTCCCCACTCCCATGCGGGCAGGTGGGTCCGCAGATCGCCATTGGCAAGGTTGGCCTGAGTCCAGCTTAGAACGCGGTCAAAGCAGGCTCGGTCGTTGTCGGCCAGCGCAAAGAACATCGCATACGCCTGCCCTTCCGAGGTAGTGCGCGCGTTTCCCTGCGGATCGATGACCCGGCCCTGCGTATCGATAAAGCGTGCGGAATAGGAGTCCCATAGCGTCCATGGGCTCTGCTTGCAGCCGCCGGTTGCTGTCAGCAGCATCAGCAAAACCACCAGCGGCAGATGTTTCCCAAGCCGGGATATACAAAAACCCATTGCAGACTTCTCCAACAAGCTTCAAGTAGCGGCTTTCCAAGGTACGCAGCCGGTTGAGAATCATTCTCCAGCGCTTCCCGCAATCAGGGTTGAGCCAAATAGACCAGGTGGCTCCTTCTTCAAGAAAGAACCACCCTCCATTCCCGTGCGCAAATGCGGAGTAGGCTCTAGTCGTCGTGCATCCTCAAACGCGCCCTGGCCTTCTGGCGCAACCATTGCCTGGTCCAGATAGCCAGCAAAAATGCCAGCAGAATGACCACAACCGCTGCCAGCCAAGGCACTTCCATGAACCATAGCGTCAACCGCGTCCACCACGGCAATACGCCCACATGATAGACCTCGGAACCGATGCGGAAGGATTGGAACTGGGCGCCGTGCAGCACTGAAACCGAACCAGAAATGTCGCTAGACTGCTGCACTTTGAGGAAGTTCACCATGAACGGCTCAAAGGTGCTGGCGTCGCGCAGATGTATGGCGACAATGCTGCGATTGCCGCCCGGATCGAGCGGTGAGTGAATCCCTTCGATCACGGCATCGGGAGAGCCACCGGCCGTCAAGTCGCCGGATTCGGAGTGCTCGTCGGATTTCAGCTTCCACCATGCGTGATGCAGCGGCGCAAAGAAGCCCTGCGTGTCACGCACCTGGATCTGGCCGCTGCGCAAGGCAACGGGGAGATTGTTGGACAGCTTGTCGAAGCCGGGCTGGTCGTCGCCCACGCCAAGTACGAGGAAGTCAGCCTTGGCGCCTTGCTGCAAGGCATCGGGTCCGGCCACGGTAACTCGCAATACCGGGAAGCCGGTCTGGCGGCCAAAGTGGCCCATCAACGTGACAAAGGTCTCAATCTCCTGCTCGGTCGGCGTGTTGGGCAACACCACAACCGTCTCGCCCAGGTCGGCCAGCCGCGTGAACGGGAAGCCAGCGTTGGCAAACGTCTCCAGATTGGGCAGCGGAGCGTAGTGCGGATAACCGCGCAAATCGAGATAGGTATCGCGCAGGATAGCGGCCTGCATGTTGATCGGCGTCGTGTCCTGGCAGCCGCCCTTCTTGAGCAACTGGAAGGTGAAATCGAACGACAGCGAATTGGAGAACGGGCGCAGGTTCACCACCGGCACCGGAACATCCGTCTGCATCCGGCGCGAGGCTTCCTGGCCAGGAACCAGCGGAACCGAGCCCAGGAAGGCGTTGTTGATGCGCACCTGCATGCTTGAGATGGGACCAATCGGAATCGAGTTGTAGCGGTACGCCAGCCGCAGGAGGGCATTGGGCCGCTCCGAGTAGAAGATATCCGGCGCAATGCGGAAGTAGACGAACAACGGCGCCGATCCGTCGCCCTGCAACTGGTCGGCGGTCGCATAATCCCACAGCGCGATCGTCTGATCCGTGCGCGCCCAGCGGGGCGCACCATCGGGCAGTTGCGGAGCCGGCAGCTTCAGGCTGGTGATGCTGGTCTGCGCTCCCTGCAACAGATCGGTGTGCAGCGCCACGGCCTGCGCAGCCAGCAGCAACTGGTCCGCGTCTCCGCCAGCCACAACCAATATTTTGCTGTAGGGGTCGTTGGGATTGGTGCGCATGGCCACCGTGGGCGAAGAGACAGATGGAAGATTCAGACCAGGTGGAAGATTGGATGAGCTGTCGGAAATGACGATTGCATTGCCCTGGGGTATCTCCCCAATGTGAACGGGAAAGCGCACCGGCCTGCTCTCCGAGATCATGCCGAAGTAGCTGGTAATCACGCCGGCTGCCTGAATCGCCTTGTAGGAAGGCGTCGAGGCAAAGATGACAGGAATGCTCAGCGGCTGCACTACCGCGGGGTCGAGAAACGGCATGGGCAACTGCTTCAGATCGTCAGCCAGGGGCAGCAAATCGCCCTGAATGTCGAGAAACGTGTTGCGATGCACGCGCGACCACAACGTAGTATTGGCGGGGTCCTCGCAAACCATGGTGTAGTGGCCGATGAACTGGATCGTCAGCGCGTTGTTGTGCACCAGCAGCTCTGGTGGAATGGTGAACTCCGCATTCGCGTCCTGGCTGGCCGAACCGCCGATCTGGCCCGGCGTGGGCTGAATGGTGGCGAACAGCGTTCCATTCATGATCAGCTTGATGTGGCTGAGTTGGGGCAGCAGGCTCGGAGAAAACGCGTAGAAGACGTGAATCTTGGCCGTCCGGACCACGTGGGTCTGGGGCAGCGTGAAGAAGATGGTGTGGCTGCTGTCAATGCCGTGCAACTCAATTTGCGGCGAGCCGGCGTCGTTCAGGCTGAAGGTATCGCGGAACTGCCCGGGAGGGAGTGTAGCCACCTTCTCAGGAACGCCGCTCGAAATAGCCCCGGCAAAGCCCTGGGGCTGCGCCTGTGCGCTGTGCGCGCCACCCATCAGTGCGATGCCCAGCGCGAAAATCAGCACGGAGGTCACCGCCGGAAGAGCAGGCGCCTTCTTCTTGAGCCGCTTGTCCTTGTTCATAAACAGGCTCTGAAAGGTCGTAGACAGACCGCGCATGGATATCTGGAAGATGCGAGCCATGCTGTGCAACACGTTGTCGCTCTCACGCGTCTCACCCCAGCCCAGCCAGGAGTCCGCTCGGGAATAAAGCACCATGGTCAACACTTCCTGTTCAGCAATCGTTAAATCTTCAAAACGTACGCGCAGCACGGATTCCTCGGAAGAAATCACAACCGCGGGCAAATCAACTGAAACAGACGGCAGCGGAAAACCCAGCTTAATCTTCGTCTGCGGCATGGCATCCACGGCTTCGCTGAAGCGGATGCTGGTGCCGCCCGACGACATGTCAATCGTCTCACCCGTAACCACACGCCCGTTCGGCAGCGTGGTCATCACCGGAGTCACCATGCTGATGCGGACGGTGGTCCGCAACTGGCGCATCTCGCGCGCAACCGCGGTGCAAACGCCCAGGATAATGACGTTGATGAAGCACCACAGCACGTTCATGATCACTGTGCCCTGCCGGTCGCGATCCCAGATGAAAAAGCGCGGAATGGCGATCAGCAACCCGGCAAAGTTGAACACGAGCATGACCAGAAACGGCTGCGCAATCTTGGTATCGAAAAAGGTCCGCTTGACCACGCCGCCCTTGGCCGTCACGTTGAACTTGCCCAGCTTCGGGTTGATCAGGGCCATCACAGTGGGCAGCAGGATATACGGCGAAAGCACCGTCTCGTAGATCTCATTCCAGAACGAGTGCCGGTGCTCGCCCTGAATGCGCGAGTTGGTGACGTTAGAAAGAGTCAAGTGAGGCAACGCATAGGCCAGAATGGCCGCCCAGTAACCGGGCACGTTGGTATGGTTCAGCAGCAAATAGATGAGCGGCGCAGTGAGGAAAATCAGCCGCGGCACTGCATACATGAAATGCATCATCGCGTTGAAATAGCATACCCGCTGCGGGAATTTGAGTCCCGGAGCAAACAGCGGATTGTCGGTACGCATGATCTGGATCATGCCGCGCGCCCAGCGAATGCGCTGCCCAACGTGAGCGGAAAGCCTCTCCGTGGCCAAGCCCGCCGCCTGCGGAATGTTGATGTAGGCCGTGCCCCAGCCGTGAATCTGCATGCGCAGCGAAGTGTGGGCATCCTCGGTGACTGTCTCCACGGCGATGCCGCCGATTTCGTCCAGCGCGGCGCGGCGCAGAACGGCGCAGGAGCCGCAGAAGAAGGTCGCGTTCCAGAAATCGTTGCCATCCTGCACGATTCCATAAAACAGCTCGCCCTCGTTGGGAATGACGCGGAACTGTCCCAGGTTGCGCTCAAACGGATCGGGCGAATAGAAATGGTGGGGCGTCTGTAGTATGGCCAGCTTTTTATCGCGCAGGAACCAGCCCATGGTCATCTGCAGAAAGCTGCGTGTGGGCACGTGGTCGCAGTCGAAGATAGCCACATAGGGCGAACTCATGGTCTTCAACGCGGTATTGATGTTGCCCGCCTTGGCATGTGTGTGTTCTGAGCGGATTCTGTAGCCGATGCCGGCCTCGAAGGCGAACTGCTCGAACTCCTTGCGCGAGCCGTCGTCAAGGATGTAGACGTGCATCTTGTCCGCGGGCCAATCCATATTGAGCGCGCCCAGCGCGGTGTAGCGCACCACGTCCAGAGGCTCGTTATAGGTGGGAATCAGCACATCGATGTGGGGCCATTCCGCGGTGTCGTCAGGCAGCGCCACCGGCGCACGCCGCAGCGGCCAAATAGTCTGGAAATATCCCAAGAAAAGAATGCAAAATGAATAGACTTCGGCCAGGATCAAAGTCGCGATAAAGAACGCGTCCAATGCGCCCCAGTGATTGGCCGGGTCCTGAAAGAAGCGCACCGTCTGCAGCACGCGCCAAAAACCGTAGCGGAAGGTGCAGAACATCGACATCATCATCAAGGTAAGCGTGATGAGGTACGAGTCGGAGCTGCGCGCCAGGGCCATGGCCATCAACAGCGTCAACAGACCAAGCACCGCCTGTTGCGGCCAGGTGAGCGGAAGCACCGCCAGAAAATAAAAGGCCACTGCCGCCGCCAGCAAGAAAATCAGGCGCAGGAACTTGGTAAATACATTTTCCCCAGCGCCAATGTCCTGCCATACGTCGGTTACTGTCATCGTTCACTCCAGCGTACGCCGCGATAGCCTGAGCTCGCAGGTGCGGAAACATTCTTGACCCACCCTGCAAGGCTACCAAAGTCCTCGGCCACAGTGGAGTTAGGTGCATAATCCATCACGGTCATTCCCTCCGCCAAAGCCTCGCTCACAGCAGAAGCACGTCGCAGCGCGAACGGCAGCAAGCGCTCGCCCAACTGCTCGCGAAGAACTTCCCGCACATCCAGATGCAGCGGAAGAGAAGGATCGAACTGATTCAGAACATAGTAGGGAAGCACATTGCTGCCCGTTGCGGCGCTGTTGTGCTGGAAGAACGCGTCGATCGCGCCAACGCTGACCACCGAGCTCATATCCGGAATCACCGGCACCAGAACGACGGGCGACATGCGCAGCACGCGCCGTGTGGTGGCGCCTGAAGCGGTTGCCAGATCGACAATCACGCGGCTGACGCCACGCGAATACTTGCCGATCTCTCCGGTCAAGGTCTCCTGGGGAGCGGTCTCAGGGCCAAAAGTCTCTGGATCCACCGTCACCATCTGAATCGGGGCATCGCCGCCAGCGACCGGAGGCGAGAACGTCCGCAACTGGCCGGGACGCTGGTCGCGCGCTCCAAAATAGAACGGCAGCAAGCCGTAGGCTGCTGTATCCACGAGCAACACCCGCTCGCCGCGTGCTGAAAGTGCCCGGCCCAAGGTGGCAACCATGCTGGTCTTGCCCACTCCGCCAGCCAGCGAAAACACCGCCAGCACCGGCGCACGCGAGGCCGTGGGGGCAGGAACCGCCTCGGCTGGCGCACTCCCTGCACTGAAAACGCCCTTCAAAGCGAACCAGCGGGAGGTCAGCCGGTCGCGCGATCCCTGCAGCGTATCTTCAGGAGCCTGCGGCTGCGCTTGAGTCGGCACATCCGCGTGCTCCGCGGCCAGCCATGCGGGACGGCCCACCGTCTCTCTGGGTTCGGCTGGCGCCCACGGATTGCGGGGCTGAGCAAAATTGTCTTCACGCATGGGCGGCGGCGCCAATTGCGGCTGAACCGACGCGTACTGCGGCTGAATCGGGGCTGGTCGGAACGCCTGCGGCTTCGCATAGCCGGAATAGTCTGGCTGCTGCGCTTGAGGCGCATAGTACGGTGTTGCAGGAACTGGGTTGGAAGCGGGAAGAGCGCTGAAACGATCCTGACGGGGCTGCGGCCATGCGCGCTGTTGCGCGGCTTGCTCGGCAGCTTGTTGCGCTGCCTGCTGAGCAGCCAATTGCGATGCTTGCTGCTGTGCCGCCTGTTGGGCTGCCTGACGGGCAGATATCAGCGCGGCCTGCTCAGCTTGCTCCGCCGCCCGTTGCGCGGCCAATTCAGTCTGTTGCGCGGCTTGGGCGGCACGTACCGCTTCGGCGGCGCGATGCGCTTCCGCTACCTTGGCGGCCTCAGCCTCTTCGTGAGCGCGGCGATGCTCTTCTTCGATGGCATCCTGCACGCGCTGCCGTGCCTTCTCCCTGGTCTGCGCACGCGATGCCGAAAAATCCCGGTACTTCGCACCATGCAGATTGGCCCAGGAATAGAGAGTCGCTACATCCTCGGGGGTCTCGTTTGAGTCACTCAGCGCTTTGCGATCTGTCATCTTCCACCATGAACCTTCTGCTGCCAGAGCCGATTCCCAAAATTGCCGCTGGCCATGTCGGCTCTAACTTCAGCGGAATACCGGATATCGCTCAAACAGAAGGAAGGCGTCCTTACCAAGAATCCTAGCCGCACGCTGATTCCAGAACAATAACACTTGCACTGTTACCTTCCTACCACTTTCTCGTCATTCGAAAGGCCCCAAGCGCCTCTTTATCTTTGAATTGCGAGACGGAAGGTCGCTGTGGTCACCTACTTCCACAGAGTCGATTACCATAGTACTCACAAACGCAGGTATTTATGGGGGATATAGCTCACTCTTGCTTTCCAAGGAGCTTTTGGGAAACTGCTTCATCGACCGGAGAAACGGTCCGTCTGTTCCTCATTTTACCCCGTCTGGAAGACCCAGCACGGACCGCTCTGGTCCCTGAGCAGAGACCGGCGCAAGAAGGAAAAGGGGCAGCTTTGCCGCCCCTGTGATAATTTGGAACAAGCGGTCATAGAAGAGCTCGTAGCTCAGTTGGTAGAGCAACGCCCTTTTAAGGCGTGGGTCGTGGGTTCGAGCCCCACCGAGCTCACCACTCTTTTTGACCGCGTTCCTTCCCTTCCCCAGCAGCAAAAACCTCTTCAATCCAGATTCAGACTCGGGGCCAGAAGTGCTCTTCTGTGCAGGCGCTCAGCCGCTGGGCTGCGTCTTCGGGCGTAATGTCCCGCTGTGGCATGCCGAGCATCTCAAAGCCCACCATGAACTTGCGCACCGTGGCCGAACGCAGCAGCGGCGGATAAAAGTGAGCATGGAAATGCCACTCCGGATAGTTTCCATCGTTGGTCGGCGTCTGGTGAAAGCCCATCGTGTAAGGAAAGCTGGTCTCGAAGAGGTTGTCGAAGCGCGTGGTGATCCGCTTCAGCGCATCCGCCAGCCCATCCCGCTCGTCGCTGGTAAACTCCGGCATCGCGCCCAAATGGCGGCGGGAGACCAGGATCACCTCGAAGGGCCACACCGCCCAAAAGGGGACAATCGCCGCAAAGTGCTCATTCTCAAACACGACGCGCTCCCCGGCGGCCCGCTCGGCGGCCACGTAGTCGCACAGCAGGCAATGGCCGGTGCGATCCAGATGCTCGCGCTGAGCCTTGGTTTCGGCAGCCGGCTCGTCGGGAACAAAATCGGTAGACCAGATCTGGCCGTGCGGATGGGGATTGCTGGCGCCCATCATGGAGCCGCGATTCTCGAAAATCTGCACGTACTTGATCCAGTCGAGCCCGCCCAGTTCCTGGTACTGCCCGGTCCAGGCATCGACCACGGGGCGAATCTCCTCGCGGGTCATGCGCGCCAGGGTAAGGCTGTGGTCGGGGTGATAGCAGAGAACCTTGCACAAACCCCGCGTGGGCTCAGCCACCAGCAGCGGAGAAACAGGAGCCTCCGTGACAACGGGCGCCTCCGGAAGCAAGGCCGCGTAATCGTTTACAAATGAAAAGATGCCTTTATACGTGGGGTTTACAGATCCTCCTGCCCGATGATTGCCAGGGCACAGATAACACTGCGGATCGTAGGAAACTCCCGAAGGCGTAGTCTTCTGGCCGACTTCTCCCTGCCAGGGACGCTGTGTGCGGTGCGGCGAAACCAACACCCACGACTGCCGCAACGGATTCCAGCGGCGATGCGGATACTGCCATTTCTTTTCCATGCTTGCTCCCAAAGCAATTCTAATGCGAAGCCGTGCGCTCCCCAAGATGCGAGCGCCTTCCTGCTTGCCACAAGGCTGCGGGCGGCCCATTCTTGCGTCCCCGGCAAGCGATACTATCCCCCACGACCCCAGAGACTTGGAGCTTCCGCGAAGATCGTTCTACCATGGACCCTGCAAAGGCACGCGGCTGCGCTGCGGCAAGGATGGATCAGGATGCTCTCGGCAGACGCAATCGTCAACCTGCACGACCTACAGACCCGGCTCTGGCACTTGACGCCGGAGGACGGGGACGCACCTGAGCCTGCTGCCATGAATGCATCTGCGGAAGCGAACTGGCGCGCCCTGGTGACCCGCCAGCATCGCGCCAACTTCGATCTCTGGCACATTGAGGATGAGGCGCGCGCCCCTGGAGCAGCCGACACCGAGTTGGCCGCGGTCAAACGCCGCGTGGACCGGACCAACCAGTTGCGCAACGATCTGGCCGAAACGCTGGACCGCACTCTGCTGATCTGGCTGGAGCCGCAGGGCTTGCCTAACCCCGTGGCCGAACTCCACTCCGAGTCTCCCGGCCTGATCGTTGACCGGCTCTCCATTCTGTCGCTGAAGATCTTTCACACGCGGGAAGAAGCCGAGCGCGCCGACGCGCCTCTGGGCCACAGGGAACGCAACCGCGATCGGTTGGCGATTCTCGTGGAACAGCGCGCCGACCTGGCCGGCTGCCTCGAAGCACTATGGCAACAGACCCTGGCCGGCACGCGGCGCTTCAAGCTTTACCGCCAGTTGAAGATGTACAACGACCCGTCCCTCAACCCGGCCATCTATCGCAAACTCCCCAAATAAGGCAGCGGAGGTCCTGCGCTTCGCGGGCTGCCCATTGACGTGGCTCGGGGTTCTGCGTATAAAGAGGGCCTGAGCAGCGCAACTCCCAAACGCAGGGTTCTGGCCGCAGAAATGTGGTTCAGCCGGGCGTGAAGGAAGGCAAGCTCCCGGCAAACCCATGATGCAAGAGGCCCGACCCGCGGCGCCTAGCCGCAAAAAATCATCTTCGCCGCTGTCGGCCAAGTCCGGCGCCCATTCCAACACGGGCACGGGACCGGCTTTTCAGCACTACCAGTCTGCCGTGCAACTGCTGCAGCAGGGCAAGTGCGAAAAGGCGCTGGCCGCTTTTGAAAAAATGCTGCCCGCAGCGCCGGTCGAAATCCGGGAACGCTGCCAGATGTATATCAGCACCTGCCAGCGGCAACTGGAAAAGCACAATCTCGCCTTCTCTACGCCAGAGGAGCACTACGACTACGCCATCTCGCAGTTGAATACCGGCTACTTCGAAGAGGCGCGCGAGCAGTTCGACAACATTGTGGCCAACTACCCCTCTGCGGATTACGCCTTTTACGGGTTGGCCCTGCTCGGCGCGATCACCGGACGTGCGCAGGATTGCCTTGATAACCTGGCCCGAGCCATTCAGCTGAACCCAAAGAACCGGCTCCAGGCGCGCACCGACAACGACTTCCAGAGCATGTCGGACGATCCGCGCTTTACCGAGTTGCTGTATCCTGAGATTCCATAAGGCGCCAAGTGACCCCTGCAAACCACGCAATCGATAACACGTTGCGGCCGCCTTCTCGCGGCCTTGAGACTTCCACCTCTGTCCGGCCCATCCGGGTCGTGGCCATTGGCGGCGGAACCGGCCTCTCCACGCTGCTGCGTGGACTGCGCAAGCATGTAACCGCACCTGGCCAGGCAGCCACTGCGCCGGGTGCTATCTCCGACCTCGCCGCGGTAGTGACCGTGACCGACGACGGTGGCTCCTCGGGCCGCCTGCGCAAGGACTTCAACATGCTTCCCCCTGGCGACCTGCGCAACTGCATGGTGGCGCTCAGCGAAGAGGAAGCCATGCTGTCCCGGCTCTTTGCGTATCGCTTCCGTTGCGGCGATGGGCTGGAAGGACATAATTTCGGCAATCTGTTTGTGGCCGCTCTCACCGAGATCACCGGCGACTTCGGCCAAGCCATCCAACTGGCCTCGAAGATTCTGGCCACGCGAGGCCGCATTTATCCGGTCACAACGGCCAACACCGCGCTGGTAGCGCGCATGGCAGATGGATCTCTGGTGCGCGGCGAAACCAACATCACCGCCAGCAGCCTGCGCATTGCCGAACTGATGCTCGACCCACCCGACGCCGCGCCGCTGCCAGAGACTCTCGCTGCCATCGAACAAGCTGACCTGATCACCGTGGGACCGGGCTCGCTCTACACCTCGCTCATCACCAACCTGCTGGTCCGGGACATGCCCGCTGCCTTGGCCAACGCCAAGGGCGTGCGCGTCTACGTCTGCAACCTGATGACCCAGGCCAACGAGAGCTTAGGCCTTAGCGCTTCCGAGCACATCGCGCGCATTTTTGAGCACACCCACGCGCGCGTCTTCGACTATGCGCTGGTCAACACCGCGCCCTTTTCGGAGGAGACGCTGGCCCGCTACGCCGCGCAGAACGCCTCTCCAATCGAAGCCGATGTCGCGCGCATTGAGGCCCTCGGCGTTCACTGCATCACCGGCGACTTCGCCAGTGAAGAGAGTCTGGTTCGCCACGCTCCCGACAGCGTCACCGACACGCTGCTGTCACTGGGCCGCGCCGCCGTTGCCCAACGAGGCTAAATCCTCGGTTTTAGAGCGGCTAATTCCTGCTGGAGCATTCACTTCTCCAGCAGAATCAAAACCGCGGCAAGCCTCTTTTGCACGGCCGCGCCACGCAAATGCGCCAGCTCCTGCAACGAGCTTTGTTGCGCAAGCCGCTGAGCTGCCATAGCGCCGATGTAGTATCCACTCCGCGGAGGCACCCCGTCCACATCGCTCGGGTGATAGCTGAAGTACAAGTTGAAGACTCTCGCATCGGCTAGATCCATTTGGATCGCAAGCCGCTGTACTAGCTGGGCGCGAATTGGCGAGGCGCGACGCACGAGATCGTCGGGAAGCATAAGCGCATCCTGCATCGTCGCCGTCGGGTTGAGCACGAGGCTCGCATACGTCGCAAGCCCTTCTGCCCAGAGTCCGCGCCAGAGGATTTCCTGCTGCCCGTTGTCATCGCTGAAACCAGATACCTGGCTGTGGTATCGGTGAAAGATTTCGTGGTCGAGAAAGATGTGCAGTTGCAGCACGTTTGTTGAAAACTCCGAAGCGATGCTGTCTACGCCGAGAACCAGTGCGGGCCGTCCATCCACAACGCGCCCAGCGCCATCAAGGCTGCCAAGGCTGGGCACAAGATAGATCGCAAAGTCGCACTTGAAGTCTGGAAGCTCCGTCTGGAAATGTGCAATCTCCTGGGGCAGCGTGGCGCGCAGAGTTTGACTCATCCGCTGACCAGGCTGCATATTCTTCCGCGCGCTGCTCAGCGCTTTCAGAATCGCGTTGTCCAAGAGCGCGTCTGACTCGAAGCCCAATCCCGTTTTCGAATAGAGATCGGTGTGGACCACGTCCAAAGCTTGGCGAAAGCTGGCGATCTGCTCCTGTGCCGTCTGGTTGCCGCTCTCCGATACGGCGTCCCAATAGCGCGGCATGAGATCCACAACCCTGCACTCTGCCGCAGCATTCAGACCAGTACAACACAGCACAAAGATCGCTATCCATCCGGCCATACAGAAGATCGATCTGCCTCGCATTTTGGCGTTCAGCAGAACACCCAGATCGCGAAAAATGAGATTGACCAAGCCCTACCCCTCCACCGTCCGCTTCAACTGCCCGCAAGCCGCAAAAATATCCCGCCCGCGCGGCTTGCGCAGATAAGCCGGAATCCCGGCGTCAAGCAATGTGAGACGGAAGGCCTCCACGTCCTCGGCACGGGGCTGATCGTAGGCAATCCCCGGCCCTGGATTCCACGCGATCAGGTTCACCTTGGCGGGCAAGCCGGAGCGCCGCACCAGCCGCGCCACTTCCCTGGCATGTTTCACCTGATCGGTGACCCCACCCAGCAAGACATACTCGAACGTAATCCGCTCGCGCGAGCGCAGCCGCACCTGCCGCACTGCGTCCATCACCGCCTCGATGGGCCACTTCCTGTTGATCGGCATCAGTTCGCTGCGCACCTCGTCGTTAGGTGCGTTGAGGCTGATGGCCAGCTTGGGACGCACCTCGGCCGGCTCCTGCGCAAACCGCTCAATGCCCGGCACAATGCCTGAAGTGGACACCGTCATGCGCTGCGGACTCAGCCCGGCTTCCTTCACCAGCAGCCGCACCGCGGCCATGAAATTGTCGTAGTTGAGGAACGGCTCGCCCATGCCCATGAAAACCAGATTCACGCGGTCCCGCCCCACCTCGACGCCCTGGCGATCGAGAATCGCAATCACCTGCCCGGCAATCTCGCCCGCCGTCAGGTTGCGCTGCAATCCAAGCTTGGCGGTCAGGCAGAACTGGCAGTTGACGGCGCAACCCACCTGGCTTGAAACACATATGGT
>Ga0255354_1001058_pt1 | contig 16509 bp, 19 predicted proteins | sample HBST50metaG_FD_189942 | JGI IMG/M metagenome (GOLD analysis project Ga0255354, IMG submission 189942) | Peat soil microbial communities from Stordalen Mire, Sweden - H.B.S.T50 | ecosystem: Environmental > Terrestrial > Soil > Wetlands > Peat | place: Sweden: Norrbotten County, Stordalen Mire...
GGAAGGAGATGCGTCTAAGTTCTTGAAAAATATGGTAGGCACGACTGGACTCGAACCAGCGACCTCTTCCGTGTCAAGGAAGCGCTCTAACCAACTGAGCTACGCGCCTGTAATGCAACTTTAGGTAGTCTATCAGGGTCGGGGCGGCGGGAAAAGATGGACGCGGGACACCCGCTATGCTGTACCATCGTTGATTAATGTTTTGAGCCAGATATGGACAACCCTGTAACCGAACGATTGAACCGGTATCGCACCACACCCAACGTGCTCACGCTGATGCGCATCTGCCTGGCGCCGTTCCTTGTGGCGGCCATCCTCGAGAACCACTATGCGCTGGGTTTTGGCCTCTTTGTGGCCGCGGGGCTGACCGACGCGCTGGACGGTCTGCTCGCGCGCCTGCTCAAGCAGCGCAGCGTGCTCGGTGAGTACCTCGATCCGGTGGCGGACAAGCTGCTGCTCAGCACGCTTTTTCTGGTGCTCCTGCACAAGGGGTTGATGCCAACCACGGTCACGGTTCTGGTCTTCGGCAGGGATGTGGGCATTCTGGTTGTGGCTGCCATTCTTTACGTGGCGGCGGGCCGCAGGGAGTTCAGCCCTAGTCTTCTGGGCAAGGCCAACACGCTGGCACAGGTCTCCGCGGTGGCAGCCGTGCTGCTCCATCAGCTCACCGCGACCCAATGGGTGATGGCCTTTCAGCTTGTGGCGCTGGACGCCACCATCGGATTGACCGTGGCCTCGGGGCTGCATTATGCGTGGATTGCGGCCAGGCGGCCAGGCGCAAACGGACACGTCGCAAAGTAAACGGAAATCTCCTCGCGCATCGCGGGACTCGCCGCATAGCGGGATTCCTGCCGCCAATAATGTGGACCATGGTCCGGCGCGGAAGCGTCAGACGTCTTCCATGCTGGGTTCTGTTTCGGCTTCGGCTTCAAGCTCCATGTCACGAAATTCTTCGGAGTCAAAAACCTCGCCACAATCCAGGCACTCGACATATTCAGTGTCTTCGTGCCGGGAGACGACGCGTACCTTGGGATGTCTGCAGGCGGTTGCCATCGCTCGTGGGGGTGGTAAAACTAGTCCTCTTTCGCCAAATTGTATCGGCTTTTTCCCCAATTTCATACCGATACTCGTTGAATATTTTTATTCGCCAGCAATTTTTATGCCCTTTTCAGGATTGTGGAACCCTGACCGGCAGCGAGACAAGCCAAAGCGCACGCGATTTACGTTAAAAACGCTGCGTTTTCTGTCCGAACACGCTTGAAAAACGGATTTTTCCGGTGATTTTCCGCAGATCAATCTCACGATGCGGGAGAATTTGGGGGTGAAAAGTTTTCAACAGGCATTGATTCCAAGCGGGATAAAAATGATCTGCAAGGTTTCGAGGGAAATTTATACCCCCCTGGGGTAGGGGGGGCAGCAGGAAGGTACGGACCGGGCACATACCCGACATATTGAACCGGGGACATCTCCGACAGGATTCTCCTGCTCCAGCACGACCATATTTGCGTTCGGCATCTGCTCGACCTCATTGCCCATTCGGACCTTTCATGAACATTGTGTGCCGGTGGAAGGCAATACTCTGCAAACGGCGCGCAAATTTCGCAGCGGATGGGAAAACGGTTCTGTCAACTGGGTGTCCCTGGAGAGCAATCGTGGAACTGCTTTTGTTGATCCGCCCTTAAGATATATATCGTGGTATCCCACCCTTTCCGCAAAGAACGCGGAAAGGATGGGGCACCCGGCTTTCCATAATTTTCACGATTTCCCTAAAAATGCCCCTGGCTGTCAAGTTTTTAATTCTTTTCGTATCACTCGTATCACCCCTCTCGGAGGAGAGGTGAAGGAGAGATGTATTTCCTCCACTCATTTTTGATACGAAAATCTCCTCTTTCTCACACCAAGAAGTGTCAATAGGGTAGTCAGGAGTTTGCCAGCTGGTTAATATCTTTAACCTCCAGAATCTGCTTCGGATAGCCACGCAGAGTGCACTTGATCATTGCGAGGCCGAGTTCCTGCATGGTGCTGACGTAGTTGGGAAATAGCTTGTCGAGAATGGGGTAGAGCAAGGTGATGAGCTTGTAATAGCCCTTCACGTTGCGCTGCGCCGGAAAAGGCTTCATGAAGCCGGGGCGGAAGCTGTAGACGTGCTGAAAAGGCAAGCGCATTATGTCGTTTTCGGTGCGGCCTTTAACACGAGCCCACATAACACCACCCTTTTCGGTGCTGTCGGCCAGGTAACCGGAAACGAGAATAAAGATCATTTGAGGATTGAGGGCGACGAGCACCTCGGCGAAGTGCATGGTGATGTCGTGAGTGATATGAGTGTAGTCAGCCTCGTTCATACCAGCGGAGCTGATGCCCGCGCAGTAGAGGCAGGCATCGTAGCCGGTAAGCTGGGTAGTGACGTTCTCGAGGTGCATGAAGTCGGGGACGAGAAGTTCTTTAAGCTTCGGGTGGACCAAGGTGGAGGGCCTGCGGCTGACCATAAGAATCTGACCAACGGCAGGGTGTTCGAGTGCTTCCAAGAGCACACCTTCGCCGACTAAGCCGGTGGCTCCGGTGAGGATGAGCTTGAGGGTTGCGGTTTCGTTGAGCATGGACGGCTCCTGTTTGCATCGTAACCCGAATAATGCGAAACTGCCCTCCGGCTAACCTGAAGAAGGCCCGTTGCTCTCCATCCAAGAAAAATGCCGCGCACGGGCTTGCATGTAGCGCGGAAACAGCCGGTCAAACGCTCTCGCCTTCAGCAAATTCATTCCGATTTGCCGAGGAACTTCGCAGTGTCCTTGGAGAGCAATCCTGGAACTGCTTTTAGAAGCTGTCCAATAGCTCGGCATTAATTGAGGGGTACGGGCTGAAGCCCGTACCCCTCACGGCATAGTTTTTGGGCATGTTCTTAGACGGAGACCGGAACAGTGAAGGCTGGGGCTTGTAATCCCGACAGAAACGGTCGTATACTAAATACGGACTGAAGAAGTCGGGTATCCCAATGCTCAAGCTGACCAAAAAAGCGGATTACGGACTGATGGCGCTCAAGTACCTTGCCGAGCACCCGGAGACGCCTGCGCTCAGCGCCAAGGATATCGCCGATGCTTACGGGATTCCGGCGCAACTGCTGGCCAAAATTTTGCAGCAGTTGACCAAATCCGGGCTCTTGCGTTCAACCGCCGGCATGAACGGCGGCTACGCGTTGGCCCGCGAGGCGCGCGAGGTTTCAGCCTTCGAAGTGATTCTGGCCATCGACGGGCCGTTTTTCATTACCTCCTGCACCAAGGGCAAGACCGGCTGCGAACTGACCCCAAGCTGCACCATCCGCGAGCCGTTGGCGCGGGTGAACGAGACCATTGCCGGAGTGCTGAAGAGCATCAGTATTCAGGACCTGGCGGAGCGTGAACAACCCTCCGGCCGGGCGCACGCGGCAAATGCCTTGATCGAATTGACGTTGTAACAAATGCTTTCCCCTTCGTGCCCGTACAAACGGGCCCGGAAGAGCAACCGATGAGGATGGAGACACTGATGAGCAACTTTACCAGTTCAGTAGAAGTTCCGGAAGGCTTGCATCTACCGATTTATATGGATAACCACGCCACCACCGCTGTAGACCCGCGGGTGCTGGAAGCCATGATGCCATACTTCTCCGTCAAGTTTGGTAACGCGGCCAGCCGCAATCATTCCTTTGGATGGGAAGCGGAAGCTGCCGTCGAAGCGGCGCGCGAGCAGATTGCGCGGCTTATCGGCGCCACCGCCAAGGAGATCATCTTCACCAGCGGCGCAACGGAGAGCGACAACCTGGCCATCAAGGGCGTCGCCGAGATGTATCGCGAGCGCGGCAACCACATCATCACCCAGGTCACCGAGCACAAGGCGGTGCTGGATACCTGCAAGCGTTTGGAGAAGTCCGGCTATCGCATCACTTATCTTCCCGTAAAGGCTGATGGACTCATCGACCTCGAAGACCTGAAGCGAGCCATGGACGACAAGACGATTCTAGTTACGATCATGGCGGCGAATAACGAAATTGGAGTCCTCCAGCCTATCGCCGAAATCGGCAAGCTCTGTCATGAGAAGGGCGTGCTCTTCCACACTGACGCGGTGCAGGCGGTGGGCAAAGTTCCCATCGACGTAATCGCCGACAACATCGACGTGCTCTCGCTTTCCGGGCACAAGATTTATGGGCCCAAGGGTGTTGGCGCGCTCTACGTTCGCAGGCGCAACCCGCGCGTGCAGATCGCGGCGCAGATTGACGGCGGCGGCCACGAGCGCGGCATGAGGTCCGGCACACTCAACGTCCCCGGCATTGTCGGCCTGGGCAAGGCCTGCGAGATTGCGCAGCAAGAGATGGCCACCGAAGCAGCGTACCTTTCCGGCCTGCGCGACCGGCTCAAGAACAAGCTTGAATCCGAACTGGACTACGTTCACGTGAATGGCTCAATGGAGCATCACCTGCCCGGCAATTTGAATATGAGTTTTGTGTATGTCGAAGGCGAGTCACTGCTGATGGGCATCAACGACATTGCGGTTTCCAGCGGTTCGGCCTGCACCTCGGCCACGCTTGAGCCGTCCTACGTATTGAAAGCTCTGGGCCTTGGAGACGATGTAGCTCACAGTTCCATAAGATTCGGACTGGGCCGTTTCAACACGCAGGCCGAAGTGGACTACGTGGCCGCGAAAGTGATTGATGTCGTCAAGCATCTGCGCCAGCTTTCACCGCTTTATGAGATGGTGCAAGACGGCATCGACCTCACCAAGATTCAGTGGGCCGCGCACTGAGAAATGCGGCCTCTAGCTTGTAGCCGTTAGCTACTAGCTAGAGATCAGTCGGAAGATCAGAAGCTTCTTGCTAGAAGCTAAAAGCTAGAAGCTAACATCTAAGTAACGCGGCTTCCCCCGCGGAAGGATGGTACACATGGCATACAGCGACAGAGTTATTGACCACTACAACAACCCGCGCAATGTGGGCCAACTCGACAAGACCTCGACCGAGGTGGGCACGGGTCTGGTCGGCGCACCGGAGTGCGGCGACGTAATGCGGCTGCAAATCCGCGTAAACCCCGAAACGCAAGTCATTGAAGAGGCCCGGTTCAAGACCTTCGGCTGTGGTTCGGCGATTGCCAGTTCATCGCTTGCCACTGAGTGGATCAAGGGCCGCACTGTCGATGATGCGCTGGACATTAAGAATACTGACATCGTAAAGGAACTCTCGCTGCCACCGGTGAAGATTCACTGTTCGGTGCTGGCCGAGGACGCCATTCGCGCCGCCATTGGCGATTGGAAGAAGAAAAATGGCGTAGGCGAGGTGGCCGAACCTGCCACCACAACAGCGCAGTGAGAAGGCAATCATGTCCAATATCGTGACGATCGGAAGTTCAGCAACAGCCGCGCCGCCAGCGCCGCCTGAGGTGGAGTCTGTCACACCGCAAGCGCCCGCCGCAGGCGGAGTTGGCGCTGCCGCAACTGGCTTGCAAGTGACCGCGAAGGCCATCAAGCGGATTCGCGTGGCTATGGCCAAGGAAGGCATCTCGCCCACGGAGGGCGGACTGCGCCTCGGCGTAATGGGCGGTGGCTGCTCGGGCCTCTCATACTCCATCAAGTTCGACACGCAGCCCCGCGAGCGCGACCGCATCTATGAATTCGACGGCGTGCGCGTCTTCGTCGATCCCAAGTCGTTCCTCTACCTGCACGGCATGACGCTCGACTACGAGGAGACGCTGATTCGCCAGGGATTCAAATTCATTAACCCCAACTCCACGCACTCCTGCGGCTGCGGTTCGTCGTTTTCGTAGGAACATTCAGTTTCGTAAGAGTGAAACTATGTTGAAAGTCCTTGATACTGCTGTCCCCGTTGCCTGTTGGTCCTGCTCCATCGGCCACAACGACTCCACGCTTTTTTGTCCGAATTGCAGCAAGATTCAGCCTCCGCCGGGTGGCGATTATTTTTCCGTCTTCAGCATGAAGCCCCGGCTGAATCTCGATCTAACCGCGCTGGAGGCTGAATTTCATCGCCTCAGCCGCAAGCTCCATCCCGACCGCTTTGCCCGCGCTCTGGAAAACGAAAAGCAATGGAGCCTGGCCGATACTGCGCTACTCAACGACGCTTATCGCACGCTTAAAGATCCCCTCCGGCGCACCGGATATCTGCTCAAGCTGGAAGGCGCCGAGATAGGGGAAGAGCGTAGTGGAAAGAATCGCGTAGATCCATCGCGAGTTCCTGCCGATCTTCTCGAAGAGGTCTTCGAGCTGAATATGCAACTCGAAGAGATGCGCGCCGCCCGCAAGACCGGCGAAGAAGATCCCGAACTCCAGACGAGCCTGACTGAAGCAAAGAAAAAATTCCACGCTCTGCTGGAGGCGGTTGACAAGGATCTGCGCGTCGAGTGGACGGCTTGGGATGAGGGCGATGAGGACGCGCGTGGTGTAGCGCAAGACAAGATGGTGGCCTTGCTCGACCGCCGGCGCTACCTCAGCAATCTGCTTCGCGACGTGAACGAGACTCTGGGAGATTGAAAGAACAAAATGGCGGAAGGACGCGTAGTTGGAATTGACCTGGGAACCACGAACTCCCTGGTCGCTTATATGCAGGGCGATGCGCCGGTAGTCATCCCCGGCGCGGACGGCTCGAATCTCGTGCCGTCAGTGGTCGCGCTCGATCCAATTCCGGCCGGTGGCGGCCGCCCCACGGTCACTGTGGGCAACAGCGCGCGCAAAGTGCTCATTCAGACGCCGGAGCGGGTCATCTATTCCGTCAAACGGCTGATGGGCCGCAGCCTCGAAGAGATTCAGACCGAACTGAAACTGTTTCCCTTCCATCTTGCCGCCGACCCCAAAGCCGGACCGCCCGATCCCAATGAAGTCCCGCGCATTCAGTTAGGCGAGCTCCGCTTTACTCCGCCGGAAATTTCCGCCTACATCCTTCGCCAGCTCAAGCGCAACGCCGAACGGTTCTTTTCCGCGCCGGTCACGCAGGCAGTCATCACCGTGCCTGCCTACTTCAACGACGCGCAGCGCCAGGCCACCAAGGATGCCGGGCGCATGGCGGGACTTGAGGTGCTGCGCCTGGTCAACGAGCCAACCGCGGCCGCTCTTGCCTACGGCCTTGATCGCGGTAACGAGGGAACCATCGTTGTCTACGACCTCGGCGGTGGCACCTTCGACATCTCCATCCTCAAGCTGCGCGAAGGCATCTTCGAGGTGCTGTCCACTAACGGCGACACGCACCTGGGCGGCGATGACATCGACAACCTCCTGATGGCCATTGCGCTCAACGAGATTCACGCCGAGCACGGCGTCGATCTGCGGCTGCATCCGGGCGCGGTGCAGGCTGTGCGCAAGGCCGCCATTGAAGCCAAGATTCTGCTCTCCACTGAGACCATGGCGCGCTTTGACATCGAACTGCCTAATGGCGACCGCTATCAGCGGGAGATTCCGCGCGAAGTCTTCGAGCTGCTTATCGAGCCGGTGCTCGCGCGCACGGCTGGACCATGCAAGCAGGCGCTCACAGACGCCGGCATCACTCCCGAGCAAATTGACGAAGTGGTGCTCGTCGGAGGCTCCACGCGCATTCCCGCGGTGCGGCAACTCGTCGACGAACTCTTTCACCTTCGCCCGCGCGGCAAAAAGCCTCACGTTGAACTGAATCCCGATGAGGTTGTGGCGCTGGGCGCTGCGGTGCAAGCCGACATTCTCTCCGGCGCATCCAAGTCCACCGAAGAGATGCTGCTGCTCGATGTGACTCCGCTCTCGCTGGGCATCGAAGCGCTGGGCGGCACGGTGGCGCGCATCATTCAACGCAATTCGACGGTTCCAGCTTCGGCCACCGAGCACTTCACAACGGGCGTTGATGGCCAGACGAATGTCGCCATTCACGTTGTGCAGGGTGAGCGCGAACTCGCTGCCGATTGCCGTTCGTTGGCGCGGTTTGATCTCAAGGGCATCCCGCCGATGAGCGCCGGCCTGCCGCGCATCGAAGTGAAGTTTCTCATTGACGCCGACGGAATTTTGCATGTCACGGCGAGGGAGCAGCGCAGCGGACAGGCCGCGCAGATTGAAGTCAAGCCGACCTATGGTCTCACGGATCAGCAGGTCGAGAGCATGATTCTGGATTCGTTCGACAACGCCGAAGCGGACTTTGCCAAGCGGCTGCTCATTGAGGCGCGCAACGAGGCAGAGACGATTCTTACGGCGGTCGAGCGCGCGCCCCAGAGCCCGGCTTGGGCGCAGTTGACCAGTGATGAACAGAAAGCCATCAGCCTCGCCAGCGACTACCTGAACAAAGTCAAACTGACTGAGAACTCAGCCGCCATTCGCGAGGCGACGCTTATCCTCGACCACGCCACGCGCCGCTTTGCCGAGTTGATGATGGATGCCGCTGTCTCCAGCGCGCTGCGCGGCAAGACCATGGATTCGGCTGGCGAGGAGTTGGATGATGGCGTAACAGCGCCGCACGCCATGGCCCCGGCCGAGTTCAAATAAACTTGGCGTGAGTACGGAAGGACGGAACTGTATGAGCGAACCAAACAAAAAAAACATTCCTGCTGACAAACTCGTGCGCGTCACATTCCAGCCCGAGGACCGCACGGTAGAGTTTGAATTCGGCACCATGCCGTATGAACATCACGGCAAGCCGATGTCGTTTCTCGATGTGGCGGAGAACCACGGCGTCTTTCTTGATCACGCCTGCGGCGGCGTCTGCGCCTGCTCCACCTGCCACGTGCTGACCAAAGCGGGCGAGAGCGGCCTCACCGCGGCCGACGACGACGAGTTGGACAGGCTGGACATGGCAGCCGACCAGCAATTGAATTCGCGCCTGGGCTGTCAGGCTGTCATCACACGCCCCGGCGACTATGTGGTCGAGATTCCCAAATGGAATCGCAACTACGTCGCCGAGGGCAAGCCGCTGACTCTTGCCGAGCAGAAATAAGCGGGTGCTCGAATCGGAGAGAAATATGTGGGTGCCTGGGAATTTGAGCGCGTTTCAAAAATGATTTCCGTGTGACGATTGCGATCCCTCAGGGGTTACCCCCCTTGCCTTTCCGGCCCTTTCGGCACGACTGAGGTAGTGCCCTGACACAAAGCGTGTTTTTGAAACACGCTCTAGCCACTTGGCTGAATCCCCAATCGAGGAATCAAGGAGAAGTTTCCATGCCGCGTCAGATTCTATGGACCGACGCCGAGGAGATCGGCATTCAATTGCAAGAGAAGTTTCCCGGGCTTGACCCATTGACGGTGCGTTTCACTGACCTGCACAGCTATGTGACCGGGTTGGAGGGCTTTGCCGACGACCCTGCCAAATCCAACGAAGCGCGGCTCGAAGCCATTCAAATGGCCTGGCACGAAGAGTTCGAGGACGCGCACGGTTAGAGTCGCTGCGCCATTTGCTCAGAGGAACTCAACCGAAAAGCCGCATCGAGCAGCGGGATACGCGAGACGCTGATCCGCCGTGATGAACACATTGCTCTTTGGTGAATATTCAAAGTACTCCATTGCTGCCGCTAACTGCAGGGCATCGGCGGCACGCAATGGATAAAGCTCAAGCAGCGAATGGGCTTGGGCCAAAATGGTTGAGGAAGGGCTTACAGAATCCCAGATTTTGGCGAGAGACTGCGCTCGTTGCTTGCCCGCCAGAAACTGGTCGCGGCCTATCTCGTTCATGCGCTCAAGACGAGTCAGACCGCTCATGATTTCAACTGGCGTAGCCCACCATATGGCAATTCCATAGCCTATATAGAACGTTTTTGCCGGGTCCGTTTGTTTCTGCCGTACGCAGAGTGGGATGAGAGCGCTTGAGTCCCAGAAAGCAAAGGGCAAGCTCATCGACCGTCCCGCTCCTCACGCCAGACCTGGTCCATCACTTCTTGCGAGATCATCGGACCTGGCGGCTTAGGCCATTCCTGCCCTTCAACCCGCTGCATTTTCGCCGGGGCGATGATGCCTTTGGCGATGAGACGGCGTCTGCGCTCGTCCCCATCCGTGGCCGGTCCGACGGAGACCAATCGGGCAACCGGGGTATTCCTGTCAAAGATCAGCACTTCCTCGCCATTCTTGACGAATTGGATATGGGCGCTGAGCTTGGCCTTCAATTCGCTGATCTTCGCAGTTCTCATAAGTTCACTTTACCACAACATGACTAACTTGGTCACGTCTTTATCCCCGCTCGTAATCCTCCCGTTCGCTCCAGCCAAAAGCGCCCTCAAAGTGTTGAAATTTCCGCTCTTCTCCCGGCACAAGGTACACGCTGACCACATCGAAGCGCACCGGCGGGGCAGTCTCCACGGTCAACTGGCTGACGTACCGGCGGGCCAGACGGCGCAGCGTATTGCGCTTGTGCGAGTCGATGGCAATCTCAGCCGGAGAGGCATCGTGTGCAGTGCGGGTCTTCACTTCGACAAAGCACAGCATCGGTCCTTGCCACGCGATCAAGTCGATGTCGCCCGGCACGTCGTCCGAGGACCAGCGCCGCGCCACGATGGTGTAACCCTTGCGCCTCAGGTATGCAAAGGCCGCGGTTTCGCCATCAATGCCTGTAGCCAGGTGGGCGGCCACAGCTTCAGCATGCCCTCGTTGCCGCGCGACCCAGGCCAGTCCGGCCAGCGTGCGCTCCAGCCAGTCCAGCCGCATCGTCTCCAGTTGTCCCATGGAAGACCATTCTCAACCGGATGGGCGAAACGCGCAAATCCGGCTAGCGCCGAACCGTGCCAAGCCCGCTCAAGTTGCCGCGCGCCCTCTTGCCCCCGGCACATCCGTCCGCATTTCCAAAGTGGAACCAGCCAGTTCGCCTATGGGAATGCACCGTAGAAATCAGCCGATAAAAGGCGTTCCTCTCGCCCGGCAGGGGGTGAAATGGGCGAGACTGAAATCTTGCAGGAGGAATGGTTGGTTATGCCTCATGGTTTGCTCGGCACCCTGTTTGCGCGGCGCATTACACAGGACTTGCCTGTTTCGATGGCTATTGACGCGGACATAGAATCCCGCGCGGATGCGGAGGTGGATCGCAGTTTCGAATATGCGCTGGACGCGCTGCCGGCCAACGCAATGTTCTGCGACCGCGAGCTGATCCTGCGCTACCTCAACCGCGCCTCGCGCCAGACCCTGCTCACGCTGCAAAAGCATCTTCCAGTGCCCGTGGACCAGATGGTGGGCAAATCGATCCACATATTTCACAAGTCTCCGCAGAATATCGACCGCATCTTGGGAGCAGGCGGGAATCAGGGCGCGCATCATCTGCCCTACAAGGCGATCATCGCGCTGGGGCCCGTGAAGCTCGACCTGAATGTTGAGCCCATGCTCGATGACGATGGGCAATTTGCCGGCGCGGTAGTCGTCTGGGGAATCAGTACACAGGAGGCTGCCGATGCGCTCCGCGCGGCGCAGGAGGCGCAGCGCAATGACATCGATCATCTCAACGGCAATCTGCAGATGGTGGCCACGGCCACGCACCAGATCGAGACCAGTATCGCGGAAATCGCCAAAAACGCCGTGGACGTATCGCACGCCGCGGAAAAATCGCGCTCCGCAAGCGGTGAGAGCAAAACAGCCATCGAGAGCCTCCGCGCGTCCAGCAGCGGAGTAGCCAAAGTAGCAGGGTTAATTGCTTCCATCGCCACGCAGACCAGCGTGCTCGCGCTCAATGCCAACATCGAGGCAGCGAGGGCAGGCGCGCACGGCAAGGGCTTTGCCGTGGTGGCCAGCGAAGTGCGGAAGCTGGCCGAACAGACGGCCTCGGCTACTGCCGAAATTCAAGCCAAGGTGACCGCCATTGGCGTGGACGTAACCACCGCGATGAGTGCAATCGATCAAATCTCCTCGCAGACCGAAGAGCTTTCCGGGCTATCGAACCAGATGGCGGCTGCCGCCGAGGAGCAGCACATGGCCGCGCAGGAGATGGCGCACAATCTGGAACGGGCCGCGCATCGCACTTCGGAGATCGCCAATATGGGCATCGACGAAAAAGCCGAGTAGCGCAGATCGGCTCCGCGGCAAGACCGCCGAGACAAAGAAAAGGGCTGGCAAGCAGTGGCTTGAAATAGCCTCTGCCCGTCAGCCCCGGTTTTTCTAACGAGATTGCAGCCGCACACAACAGCTCAGTCCTGTTACAGTTCCTTCTCCACCAGCGTCAGCGACTCTTCGAAAATATCGAGGGCCACGCTGGCTTCCTGTTCCTTGACGATGAGCGGCGGACAGATGCGAATCGAACTCTCGCCGCAGCCGAGAATCATCAGGCCGCGTTCGAAGGCCAGGTTCACGACGCGGTTGCGCAGGTCGGCAGCCGGCTCGCGCGTCGCCTTGTCCTTGACCAACTCGACGCCGATCATCAGGCCGCGCCCGCGCACATCGCCCACCAGCCGGTGAGTTTGCTTCCAGCCGCGCAAGCGCTCGAGGATCAACTCGCCCACGCGCGCGGCATTGCTTACGCCCTCGCGTTCCAGAACATTGATGGTGGCCAGCGCCGCGGCAATGGAAACCGGATTGCCGCCAAAGGTCGAGGCGTGCGAGCCGGGCGCCCAGTCCATAATTCCGGCGCGGCTCACGCAGGCGCTCAGGGGCATACCGCTGGCGATGCCCTTGGCCATGCAGACGATGTCCGGCTCCACGCCCGTGTGCTCAATCGCCCACCACTTGCCGGTGCGCCCCATGCCCGACTGCACTTCGTCGGCCACCAGCAGAATGCCGTGCCGGTCACAGATGTTGCGCAACTCGCGCATGAAGTTGGTGGGAGCCACCACGTAGCCGCCCTCGCCCTGAATCGGCTCAACGAAGATGGCGGCCACTTCTTCGGGCGCAAGCACGCTCTTGAATAGCTTCTCCTCGATGAAGCGCGCGCAGCCCAGCGCGAAGGCTTCTTCTTCCTGCGGGCCGCCGGAGCAGCCCCTGTATGCATACGGATAGCGGACATGGGTCACGCCGGGAACCAGCGGCGAAAAACGCCTCTTCTGTTGCGGCTTGGAGGCGGTCAGCGACAGCGCGCCCATGGTGCGCCCGTGAAAAGCGCCCAGAAACGCGATGATGTGCTGGCGGCCGGTGTGATAGCGAGCCAGCTTGAGGGCGCACTCCACTGCCTCGGCCCCGGAGTTGCCGTAGAAGATCCGGTGCGGGCCGGGCATGGGCATGATGGCGGAGAGCCTCCCAGCCAGCTCGGTCAGCGGCTCGTTGTAGAAGTCGGTCCCGGAGATGTGGATCAGCTCCGCGGCCTGCTTTTGAATGGCGGCCACCACTTCAGGGTGGCAATGGCCGGTCGATGCCACGGCGATGCCCGCAGCAAAATCGAGAAACTCGTTGCCGTCCGTGTCTTCCACGCGGACACCGCGGCCGCGTTTGGCCACCAGCGGATAGGAGCGCGTGTAGCTGGGCGAGATGAGCCGGTCGTCGGCTTCGATTGCAGCCTTCGCTTTTGGTCCTGGCAATGTGCAGATCAGCTTGGGCCCGTATTGCGCGTGCAGCTCTTGCTTGGTCATTTTCTTGTCTCCTCGACGGATTCGCTTGTTCGAGCCTGTTCAAACTCTTTCAAGCTTGTCCGGATTGCGCGGCATCGATAAGATGCGCGGCCGCGGACCCCATGTGAGTAGGGTCGTCCAGTTCTGTTCGCTCGTGAGAGCGGAGAAAAAGCAGGCAGGGATCTTCGCCAGGCCGGAACTAATCGCTGGCGAAGAGACTAGGTCGAGTGAGGGTGGGCAGCTCGCGAAGATACTGCCGCGGGCAGATGCTCCGCTCGCGCGACCGCGACCAGCGTCTGGTGGCCGGTGCTAGCAGTCGATTGTTCGCGTGCGTTTGCATTGTATCCCCGTTCGTCTGAGCATAGACCATTGCCGTATGCAATGTACAGGGCCGTCTTGCTCTGAGGCATTAGCATTGAAGTAATCCATGGCGAATCCTCCGCTTCACCCGGAAAATAAAACAGCCACCGCGGCCTCCATCGTTCTGGCCTTTGCCAGCGTCTACTTCTTCTGGGGCTCAACCTATACGGCCATCCGCATCGGAGCCGCCCAGATGCCGGCGCATTTGCTGGCCGGCACGCGCTTTCTCATTGCCGGAGCTATTCTGCTGGCGTGGTGCCGTTGGCGCGGTCTGCGCATCTTCTGGCCGGCAAGGACCATGCTGATCCTCGGCCTTGTTGGACTCTTCCTGCTCAGCGGAAGCAATGTGGCCCTGGTGTATGCGGAGAAGACCGTTCCCAGCGGACTGGCTTCGCTGGTGTGGGCGGTGATGCCCCTCTATGTAGCGCTGGCTGAGATGCTGCTGCCGGGAGGCGAGCCGCTGCCCGTACGCGGCTGGCTGGGCATGGCGCTGGGGTTTGCCGGTCTGGCGGCGCTGGTGTGGCCCTCGCTGCGCACCGGCCTCGCCGGAGACCTCACGCGCCTCATCGCCATCGGCGTGTTGATGGCCGGAGCCTTGGCCTGGACCGTGGGCAGCATTCTTTCGCGGCACGCGCGGTTGCCGGTGAATAGCTTTGTCGCAGCGGCCTGGCAAATGCTGATCGCGGGCGCCTTCAGCACATTGCTTGGCACCGCTCTCGGCCAATGGCCCGAGTTCCACGTGAATGCGGCCTCGGTAGGCTCACTCGCCTGGCTCATCACCGGCGGCTCGCTGATCGGTTACACCGCCTTCGTCTACCTGCTCGAACACGTGCCCGTGGCCAAGGTATCGTCGTATGCTTATGTGAACCCGGTGGTTGCGGTACTGTTGGGAATCTTCCTGCTCCACGAGCGGCCCGAGGGAGCCGAGTTTGCCGGCATGGCTGCCATCATCGTGGCCGTCTTCCTGCTCACCACCGCGCAGGTCAAGGCCAAAGGCGTGCCGCGTGCCGGCGACCCCCATCCCGGCGAGGAACTGGAACCGCCCCTGGCGGAGTAATTGCAGGAAGAAGCTGTTTCATAAACCTGTCTTTGAAAGGGCGCAACTTCAGTCGTGCTGCAAGTGGTGTCGGATTAATTGCTTTGAAAGGGCACGGCTTTAGAGGCTGCGGAAAAACTCAGAACGGAGGGAGGCGGGGGTTTCAACCCCCGCATAAAGCCAGCACAATCAGCGCGGGCTTTAGCCCTGAGGGGATGTTTCCCGCATATTTCACTCGAAATGTCGGGTTTTTCCTCAGCCTCTTTAGCCTTGCCGCAAATGCAACAATATGAAAATCGGGCTTCAGCCCTTGAGGGATGCTTCCATGGTCAGACTAATGGTTCAATGGTTTCTGTCCGCAGTCGCCCTACTGGTGGTCTCCAATTTTGTGCGCGGCTTCAACGTGGACGGGTTCGGCCCGGCGCTGGTAGCCGCTCTGGTCATCGGCCTGCTCAACGCCACGGTCGGCTTCTTCTTGAAAGTCGTCACCTTTCCCATCAGTATCCTCACCCTTGGCCTCTTCCTGCTGATCATCAACGGGATGATGATCATGGTGGCGTCGAACCTGGTCAATGGCTTCCACGTGCGCGGATTTGTCCCCGCCTTCTGGGGCGCGGTCGTTCTTGCTTTACTCGGTATGCTCATTCGCGCTATCACCGAAAGCGTATAGAAGCGTCTCGCACGTCGACATGGCGATCGCACAGTCGGCCACGAATCGTATCGTCGGGCAGCAAGAGCACATGCGTGGGCGCCTACCCTGGGAACAAAATCGCGCCCAGCGGTGTCAGAGTAAGGTATGGACCTCAATCGGCTCAGATCGTTCCTGGCTGTGCCCTTGGCCAGCTTGTTTCTGATTCTGGTGCTTTGTGTCTTCGCGGTGCAAAGGCGGCCGTCGGTGGGATTCCGGATTCCGATGATTCGGATTCACCACAATCCACAGGAGATTAGTTGCGATGGCCGATTTGAATTTCTCCGGCTCACCAAAGATGGAAGAACATGGATCAACGAGGCCGAGATTCCCGTAGAACAATTGCGACAGAGAATTGCAACTTTAATGGAAGATCGGGCCGAGAGAGTAGTCTATGTGATCGTTGATTCCGATCTATCATACGGTCAATTCACGGCGTTTTTGGATCGCGTTGAAGGTGCCACGGACGGCCTTCACGTCGTTGTGTTCTCAGGTGAAATTCGCAGAGAATTTGAAAGGCCAAGGGCGTTAGTCAATCCGTTGACGAGACATGAATTGGGACAAGAACCATCTGAGGTGTGCGATTTCATTTATCCCGAAAACGAGCACTAGTTGTTGCCCAAAGTCCGAGTGTCCGCCAACCAATTTCTGAATCGACAGAACGGCACTGAACTCAATCGGCGGCGCAAGAAAAGCGCTCGTGATCCCCTCAGCTTTGCAGGGTGCCTCAAATCCTGCCTTTGAAATATGGGAATTCACACCCTCTCAGAGCTATTCCTTGCAGAGAATTTCCCTCACTCGGCGCACAATCATCAAATGAACAATGACCAGCGGCGCGGTGCCTTTCTAGTCCCTATTCCCCGGTCCCTAGCCCCCGGCTTTGCGCTTTCAATTACCCACAACTCGGGCCTGGCCGGAGTGAGTGTTGACGGAGCAGATTCGGTCTCAAGCGAGATACTTTTCAGAGGGTACCGCTGGGCATTGAACTGTTGTTATGG
>Ga0255354_1001067_pt1 | contig 16438 bp, 17 predicted proteins | sample HBST50metaG_FD_189942 | JGI IMG/M metagenome (GOLD analysis project Ga0255354, IMG submission 189942) | Peat soil microbial communities from Stordalen Mire, Sweden - H.B.S.T50 | ecosystem: Environmental > Terrestrial > Soil > Wetlands > Peat | place: Sweden: Norrbotten County, Stordalen Mire...
GAGGCAGGCTTTTGGGCAGGGCATCTCATGCAACCATTGTGCGCCGGTGGCCCGTAATTCTCTGCAAACGGCGCGGCAGGCGAAGATGGCCTAACTCAGGGGATAGCTTTCCCACATCTCAAAAACGAGATGTGGGCACCCGCGCGCGGGCGGCAGAGCACAAGTAGGATCATTGTTCCCAAACAAGTCACGAGGTGCTTCCCGATCAATAAATGCTCTGTTGAGCATAATGCTCTATGTGGCATAATGGTCGCATGAGCTGGTTGGTCGACTTCCATCCGATCTTCAAGGCAGAGGTTTTGGAGCTTCCAAGAGCGGTGCGAATTGAGCTGGTCGCGTCTCTTGCGCCATTGAGGGAGTTTGGGCCAGCTTTGGGACGGCCCGATGTGGATACGCTGAACGGTTCGCACTACGCCAACATGAAAGAGCTTCGCTTCAGGGCAGATGGAGGCGTCTGGCGCGTTGCCTTTGCCTTCGACCCGCAGCGCAACGCGGTCTTGCTTGTCGCCGGAGACAAATCGGGTGTGAACGAAAAGACGTTTTACAAACGGCTGATCGGTAAGGCCGATAAGCGATATAGGGAACACCTCGAAACTCACGGTTCAAAGGAGTAACTGCGATGTATAGACCCATTCCGCTTGAGGAAGTGATTGCTGCGATGCCGCTCGATGAGCAGGAGGCCATTGCAAAAAGGGGAGCCGAGTTGGTGGCTAAGGTTAGGCGGCGAATGACCCTTGCCGAACTGCGCAAGGGACGCAAGATCAGTCAGGCAACTGTTGCGGACGCTCTGGGAATTGGCCAGATGCAGATTTCGCGTCTTGAGAAACGCAAGGACCCGCGCCTGTCGACCATGCAGCGCACCGTGGCGGCCATGGGAGGCCAGCTTACGATGATTGCCACCTTCCCGGATCAGGAACCAGTGATCCTCACATCTCCGCTCAAGGAAAAGACGCGGCGGGTGAAGACGGCTTGATTGAGGGGGGCGCTTTCCTGCATCTCAAAAACGAGATGTGGGCACCCGGCGAGATTTGTAATGCAGATGAATTACAATTATGCCAAGGAGTTGATTCCATGCCGGCAAACGCATTGGTGCAAACGCGAATTGATTCTGCGGTGAAGGAACGTGCGGCCGCAGTGCTTGGCGAGATGGGAATTACCGTCTCGGATGCGGTTCGGATTCTGTTGACCCGGACGGCCAACGAGGGCGCACTTCCGTTTACGCTGAAACAAGACGCTGCAGAACATGATGCGTGGTTCCGGGCCAAAGTGCAGGAAGCTCTGGACGACACGCGCCCTGCAATTCCGCATGAGCAGGTTGAGGCGCATTTTGCTCGGCGGCGTGCCGCAGCAATGAGGAAAGATCTGAAATAAGCTACGGCGCAAGTCAATCGCTTCCGTGTCACTTAGGTTGCCTGAAACTCCCTCCTGGCAAGCCTAAACATCGAATAAATGACTATAAATCCATGATTTTGCCTCCGATTGGTATTAGCCTACAAGGAGACAAAACTTGAAAAATTTGGCGCATTACACAATCGAATGGTCGCTCTTTGCACTTGCCGATCGTGAAGCAATCTTCGATTACATTGAGGTGGACAGTCCACGGGCCGCAGTTGTCGTGGATCATCGCATCCAGGCAAGCGTGGAGAGCTTGGAGCAATTTCCGGAGATTGGCCGTCCAGGCCGGATTGAAGGAACGCGGGAGTTGACAATTTACCGCACACCTTACATCTCTGCTTATCGCATTATCGGTGATACCGTGCGGATACTGCGCGTGTTGCACGGCGCCCAGCAATGGCCGGACCATACTCCCGAAGAACATCAATGACGAGGATCGCTCGTTTTTCCCTTGCCCCACTGCTCTTGCCGGAATGCGGCGGTAGCGCGGCAAATTCCGTGCCCGCTCTGCTCTCCTAGTACACTGGAATGTTCCCTATTCGCGCTCATTGGCGCAGGAGGCCTCCCATGGCATCAATCATTCTTCCCTCGGTTCCGTCGGAGTCGCGCCCCGGGCGCTTCGGCATCTACGGCGGCCGCTACGTGCCGGAGACGCTGGTGGCGGCGCTCGACGAGCTGGAGCGCGAGTACAACCTGGCCAAGGCCGACCCTGCTTTCCAGGCCGAGCTGACCGACCTGCTCACAAACTATGCCGGACGGCCCACACCACTCACCTTCTGCAAGCGCCTGACCGAGCAGTTGGGCGGGGCCAAAATCTACCTCAAGCGCGAAGACCTGCTCCACACCGGCGCGCACAAAATCAACAATGCGCTCGGCCAGGGCCTGCTTGCCAAGCGGATGGGCAAAAAGCGCATCATCGCCGAAACCGGCGCGGGCCAGCACGGTGTGGCTACGGCCACTGTCTGCGCTCTGCTGGGTTTGGAATGCGTCATCTACATGGGCGATGTGGACATGGCCCGCCAGGAGCTGAACGTCCTGCGCATGAGGCTGCTGGGCGCGGAGGTGCGCGGCGTCGCGGCCGGCTCCCAAACCCTCAAGGACGCCATCAGCGAGGCCATGAGGGACTGGGTCACCAACGTCCGGACAAGTTATTACCTGCTGGGCAGCGCTCTTGGTGCGCACCCATATCCCACCATGGTGCGCGACTTCCAGCGCATCATCAGCATTGAAATGAAGCAGCAAATCCTCGAAAAGGAAGGCCGCCTCCCCACCGCCGTCATCGCCTGCGTGGGCGGCGGCTCCAACGCCATCGGCGCTTTCTACGAGTTCATTCCCAACCGCGAAGTCCGTCTCATCGGCGTCGAAGCTGGTGGCCGAGGCCTCGCCTTGGGCGACCACGCGGTGCGCTTCCGCGGTGGGGAGCCGGGCGTCTTGCAAGGCGCTTTTTCCTACGTGCTGCAGGACGAAAACGGCCAGATCGCGCTCACCCACTCGGTTTCCGCTGGCCTCGATTATGCCTCCATCGGACCGGAGCACGCAGCCCTGCACGACTCGGGTCGCGCCGAATACGTCTCACAAGACGATACGGCGGCTCTCGATGCGGTGGTTCGCCTGTCGCGTACAGAGGGCATTCTGCCTGCATTAGAGAGCGCTCACGCCGTGGCCGAGGCTCTGCGCCTTGCTCCCACATTGGATCCCCGTGACATACTGGTGGTGAACCTTTCTGGACGCGGCGACAAGGATATGGGCATTCTGGCCCACGAGTTGCACATTCAGGGAGCGTAACCGCAGATTCCGATGCCGATTCTTTTTGAGCACAAACCGGGCTTGGTGGTGTACCTGACGGCTGGCGATCCCAGCCTTGAAGCTACGCGCGCCATTGCTGTGGCGGCCATCGACGCGGGCGCTTCGGTCATCGAACTGGGTGTGCCTTTCAGCGATCCGCTGGCCGACGGCCCTGTGATTCAGCGCGCCAGCGACCGGGCCATTGCCCACGGAACGCGGCTCAAAGATGTGCTGGCTCTGGCTGGCGAAATTCGTGCCGCGCGTCCTGCCGCGGGCCTAGTCATTTTCAGCTATCTCAATCCGATTTTGCGCTACGGCCTGCACCAGTTCGCGGATACCGCGGCAGCGGCCGGTGTGGACGGCGTGCTGGTCACCGACCTCATTGTCGAGGAAGCCGGCGAGTATCTGGCGGAAATGGCCCGCGTGGGCCTTGCGCCCATTTTTCTGGCCGCGCCCACCAGCCCCGATGAGCGGCTCCAGGCCATCGCCACCCACTCCAAAGGATTTGTTTACGCCATCTCCCGCGTCGGCATCACCGGCACGCAGCAGAGCATGACCTCCGACGCAGCCTCCCTCGTGGCGCGCATCAAACGATGGACCAAGCTGCCGGTGGCCGTCGGTTTTGGCATCTCCAACGCGGAACATGTTGCCCAAGTGGCGCAGTACGCAGATGCAGCGGTGATTGGCAGCGCGATTGTTGAGTTGATCGAGCGGTCAACTCCCGCAACAGCGCCCGATGCAGTGACTCGATTTATCAAGGGCCTGCACCTGCCTGAGGCGGCGCCGGCCCGTTAAATAGCAAAACACTTCACGGGCGGTGCAGCACACGTATGGCTGACCGCATCCAATCGATTCAACTCTTGCTCCTACGCATCCAGGCGCGGGCCTATGTGTCATCAGGCCAGCGCCGGGACGCACCATGAGGATGAAATGACGCTGGAAGACTTGCGGAAGCAAATCGACGCCCTCGACCGCCAGATGGTGGAGCTGCTCAGTGAGCGGGCTCGCGCCGTACTGCGCATCGGCCACCTGAAGCTGCAAATTCACGCGCCGGTCCATGAGCCGGCACGCGAAAAGGTGGTCTATGCCAACGTGCGCGCGGCCAACAAAGGCCCCGTGCCGGACATCGAGTTGGTGCGTATCTTCGAGCGCCTCATTGACGTGATGCGATCCATGGAAATGCATGAGACGGAGTTGGAGAAGAACGCCCTTGCCGCTGCGCAGGGCCAGGCTACAGGCGCACAGGTGCCTGAGACAGGGAACAAGCAATGATCGTAGCAATGCTGGAAAATGCCACTGAAGAGCAAATCGACGCAGTAACCGACGCCATGGTCGAAGCCGGCGTCAGCGTACACCGAACCACCGGCGCAACCCAGACCATTCTGGCTGGCGTAGGACCCACCGCCAGCTTGGACATCGACACGTTTGAACTGCTGCCGGGCGTCTCCCACGTCCACCGCATCACCGTACCCTACAAGCTCGCCGGGCGCGCCTTTCGCCCCGAAGGCACAGTGGTGGAGTTTCCCAACGGCGCCAAGATCGGCGGCAACCAGGTAGCGATCATCGCCGGGCCGTGCGCCATTGAGAATCGCGACCAGATCTTCACCATCGCCAAGTGCGTCAAGGCCGCCGGAGGCCAGTTCCTCCGCGGTGGCGTATTCAAGCCCCGCAGCTCGCCCTACGCTTTCCAGGGCCTGGGCATTCCGGGATTGCAGTTGATGCACGAGGCCGCGCAGGAGTACGGGCTCATGACGGTCACCGAGGTCATGGAGCTTTCGCAGATCGAGCACATGCTGCCTTACACCGACTGCTTCCAGGTGGGCGCGCGCAACATGCAGAACTTTAACCTGTTGCGCGAACTGGGCCAGATTCGCAGGCCGGTCCTGCTCAAGCGCGGCATCGCCGCCACCATTGAGGAACTGCTGCTGTCCAGCGAGTACATCATGTCCGGTGGCAACTACGAAGTGATCCTCTGCGAACGCGGCATCCGCACCTACGAGACCTCCACCCGCAACACCATGGACATCTCGGCCATTCCGGTGGTGCACAAGCTCTCTCACCTGCCCATCGTCGGCGATCCCTCGCACGGCACGGGCCGCCGCGACATGGTCGCTCCCATGGCCAAGGCCGCCGTGGCTGCCGGCGCGGATGCCATCCTGGTTGAGATTCACCCCAACGCCGATAAGGCCGCTTCCGACGCAGCTCAGACGCTGTATTTCGACCAGTTTGAAAAGCTGATCGCCGACTTGCGCGTGGTGGCGACCGCCGTAGGCCGCACGTTGTAGTGATCCACGAACACACTGGGTGCCCCAGGTCCCGATTTTGGGACCTGGGAAAGCATGCACTCGATTGCGCTGCGCGAAATCAGACGCTTGATATCTCGTACATCTACCTCGCCCACAGCGCACCCAATTTCCGCTAACTCCGCCTCCTTTCAGTACAATGGACCCCAAGAGGGTCGCATGATTGAACGCATCGCCATTCTGGGTACGGGGCTGTTGGGCACATCGGTAGGCTTGGCATTGCGTGCGGCCGGTTTTCGCGGCTCCATCGTCGGTTGGAACCGCGGCGCGGAAGGCGCGCAGATTGCGCTAGCCGCCGGAGCCATCGACTCCATCGCCGCAGACCCCTTGCAAGCCGCGCGCGCAAGCCAGGTGGTCTTGCTCGCTGTCCCCATCTACGCCACGCTCGACTTCATGGAAAAGCTGGCTCCCATCCTCGGTTCCGAGCATCTGGTTACCGACGTGGGCAGCACCAAGGCACAAATCTCCACCGCTGCCAGCCGCCTTTTCAACGCTCCCGATCGCGCCGCGTTTCTTCCCGGTCATCCCATGGCGGGCAAAGAGCGTGGCGGTGCCTCCCTGGGCGATGCTGCATTGTTTCAAGGCGCGGTCTGGCTGTTTACCGACGATCCTGATGTGCAGCGTTCTCCGCATTCCGCCGAATTGGTCAAGGGCTGGCGGGAATGGGTCGCCGCCATGGGCTCCAAGACTCTCGACCTCGAACCCGCTCGCCACGATGAGCTGGTCGCCTGGGTTAGCCACCTGCCGCAGTTTTTGGCCACGGCTCTCAGCGCCTTGCTTGAAAAAGAAGTGGGCGATGCGCCCGAGCTGAAAGACGTGGGTGGCCGCGCCCTGCGCGAAATGACCCGCCTCGGCGCCAGCCCCTACTCCATGTGGCGCGACATCGCCTACACCAACACCGAAGCCGTGCAGGCCACGATCCTCGCACTGGAGCAACGTCTCGCCCACCTGCGCGAAAATCTCCGCACTCCCGAGTTGCGCGACGAGTTCGAGCTGGCCAACCGCTTCCGCCAAGGTCAATGAGTCCGGGCCAATAACTCCGGGTCAACGATGGAGTATTTCCACTGAAAGTGTAATATTCGGGTGCCCCACCCCTCGCCGCGTCTTTGTTTTTGCGGCTAGGATGGGAGAGCAGGATACTCAACTCACCGAAATACAGGGAATTCACCTAGATGCCGACGATCGAACTCAACAAACAGGCTCGAGCCGACGCGATTGCCTCGCTGCAACGCTATTTCGATGAGAATATGCCGGAGCCCCTCGGCGACTTGTCCGCGGGTTTGCTGCTCAATTTCTTTCTGGAAGAAGTGGGGCCAGCAGTCTACAACCAGGCCATCCGCGACGCTCAGGCGCGCATCCAGCAGCGCGCAGCCGATCTCGACGGCGAACTCTATGCCGACGCATTTCAGTATTGGCCCAAGATCGACGCCAAACGCAAAAATCGCCGCTAAGACAGAATTCAGCCGTGCCGGTATCTCCGCATCTCGCTTCCGAAATGCGGAACTCACCTATTCTTCTTCCACTACTTCTTCTTCGTGTTTCACCGGCTCATCTGCTTCTTTGGCCGGGTCCAGCGTGTGGAAGCCCTCGGTCTTGGCGGCTTCCAGAAGTTGCTGCGAGGCGGAGACAAAGATGATCTCCATGCCCTGGAACATGTCGCGCGCCACAATGGCCGCGCCCAGTTGCAGGGTATCGGGCCAGCGCAGGGTCGTGTGGTCCAGCAGTTGACGAGCCGCTTCCAGCACCGCCGGGTTCAGTGGCTGCTGCACCATGCGGGCAGCTTCCATGCGCAGAATATCAAGCGCTGCAGTGGCGTCTCCTTGGGAGATATCTCCTGCTCGTTCCCGCCGCCGGACAGCCGCGTAAACTTCCAGTGGCGTCGAGGCTGAAATCAGCTTGCGATTATCCTCCACGGCCTCCATCAGGCGGATCAGGGCGTCGGTGCCTTGCTCCTGCACGAACAGCTTGGCGAAGGCTGTGGACTCAAAGAAGTAGCAGCTCACAGATTGCCTCGTTCCTCTTCTATGGCTTCGGCAATGGAGTCGCCGTGAACCGTAACAGGATGGAAGCGCTGTGCCTCGTCGGGAATACCGGCTTCGGCCCGGTTGAGGCGAATGGTGGTGGTCGGGTAGGCCGGGGTCTTGGGGTTGGCGATCTTGCTGGTGATTACCACCCCGCGCTGAATGGCCTCAGCCAATACCGCCTGGCGTGACTCGGGATGCTGATTCCAGCGGAAGGCCTTGCGCGGCAGAAAGGAGTCGCGAAACCATTTCAAGGCGATGAAGGCGTGCCCGCCCCGCTCGGCTTCAGCCAGCGCGGCGCATAGTTCCTTCACCCTGGCATCCAGATCGGCGGGGATCAACGCTTCCTGCCCGTCGTCGATCTCGTCCTCGTCGTATACATGCTCGGCGAGTGCACGCGGGCTGCGGGTTGGCCGCGGTGCGGCTTCACCGTCTTCGATGCGCTCAAAATAAATGCGCACCTCGTCTTCTTCCGGCGACCAGGTTTCGGCCGAGGCATTGCGGCGCTTGCTGCGGCCGTTTTCGCCGCATAGCTCCACAATCGCTTGATAGCCCGCCGGCGCCAGGTAGCGGAGCGCGTTCGTCAGGCCGGGGTCAGTGGAAAATGCCAGTTCGTTAAGAGCCTCTTCGATAATCTCTTCTGCGTCAGGAATACTTAGACCGCTTACATCTACGCCGCCTTGGGCAGCTTTTGTCGATTTCATCTTTCTCTTCTCCGTATGCCGCCGTCTGTCGCCTGGCCCCGTCGCAACGCCTCCGGGTAGCTTGCTGCCTTGTTCCGGACTTAGGTTGCACCGCGTGCCGTAGGCAAATGGATGCAGACTTAGTTCCAAGAAATCCGCTCCACCACGGGAACGAATTCCGATGCGATATACCACAACCCGTGGTCCAGGCCATATCGTTCATTTCCAGGGATGGTCAAACACACTGTATTGATGGGTTCCGCCGGTTCTTGCCGCAATTCGGCAAGGGATTGCAGCCCGCGGTCTGCCCCAAATCAATGTAAGGCGCTTCATGCCATTCACTCTGGCTCTTATCCAATCCCGAGCCTCATTCCATTCCGCTTCTTGTACCCCCACAAGATCCGGGAAAAACTCTAGCTAATTGTTCAGTTAAAAGCTATACATCCCACAGTGTACTCGATAATTCCCGCCAGCGCTGCTCTAGTTGGTGATCGCCTTTTCCTCCTGCCGCATACCTCATCCGGTAAACTATCCACAATCAGCCGAACGCTGCAAGGAAGCCTGTACATGTCGCTACTGTATGTCGCTGTTCTGACCGTTATCGTCATTGGTCTGCTCTCGGTGGCGCTCTATCGCACCTCCCAAGTCAAAACCAAGGCAGACTATCTGGTCGCTGGCCGCTCGCTTCCTGCCGTGGTCCTGGTGCTCACCCTGCTCACCTCGTGGATCGGTGCGGGCTCTCTGTTTGCCGGGGCGGAAAACGCCTACAAAAACGGTTTTGCCGCCCTCTGGCAACCCGCTGGCGGCTGGCTGGGCCTGCTGCTGATCTACTTCATCGCTCCCAGAGCACGCAAATTCGCCCAGTTCACACTGCCCGACCTGCTTGAGGTTCGCTATAACCAGACCGCTAGGGTGCTAGGCACCATCGCCATCCTGATCGCCTTCACTGCCATCACCAGTTATCAGTTCCGCGGCGGCGGCGACGTGCTGCACCTCATCTTTCCTGACACCGTTACTCCGGAACTGGGCACCTACTTGATCGCCTCGTTCGTCATCCTCACCACCGCCATGGCAGGCATGTCCTCGGTGGCTTATATGGATGTGGCAATCGGCTCGATGGTTACCGTCATTTGCATCATCGCCGCGCCCATGCTCTTTCTCCATGCCGGCGGATGGGCAGGACTGCACTCGGTGCTCCCGCCACAGTACTTCCAGGTGCTGGGTAACTACCGCCTCAGTCCCGATCACGTGCAACAGTCTGTGGGAATGGGCATGATCCGCGCCCTCGAGTTCCTGGTGCCCACCATGCTCCTCATGCTTGGCAACCAGGTCATGTACCAGAAGTTCTTCTCTGCCCGGTCGGAAAAGGATGCGCGCATTTCGGTGATTGGCTGGATTCTGGGCACCATCCTCCTGGAGACGCTCATCGTGGCCATCGCCGTCTTTGGCCGCGCGCTGTTCCCAACCGGCGAAGTTGCCCTCCATCCCCGCGAAATCATCCCATACACCGCTCGCCACGGCCTGCCCGCCGTCATGGGGGCCTTGCTGCTGGGCGCGGTCTTTGCCAAGGTCATCTCGACGGCCTCCAACTACCTGTTCTCTCCGGCCACCAACCTCATTGAGGACGTCTATGTGCGCTACATTGCGCCCGACGCTTCCAACAAGCGAGTCCTTATCGTTTCCCGTCTGGTCGTGGTGCTGCTGGGTTGCTGGGCACTCTATCAGGCGGTCGGCGACGAAAGCATCCTGAAGCGGATGCTCTATGCCTATACCGTCTATTCCGCCGCGCTCACCCCAGTGGTCCTGGCCGCCTTCTACTCCAAGCGGGTCACCGCCTGGGGCGCCGTGGCCGCCATCGCCACCGGCACGGCGGTCACCCTGGTCTGGGACGTGCCTGCCGTGAATGCTCTTTTCCCGCCCATTCTGGCTCAGCGCGACGCCATCTTCCCGGCGCTGTTCGCCGCCGTAGCCGCCATGATCATCGTCAGTTTCTTCACCCCCAAGCCCACAGCCGAGCAGTTGGCCCAGTTTGCGGACTAAAGCTGATTCGAGAAGAGTGTAATGAGCTGGTGCCCCAGATCTCGATTCTGAGAGCAGGAAAAGAACAAAATCCGGCAAACCGTGGCGGCCTGCGGATCACTCGATTTCTATTGTCCTTCTAACGGAGTTTCGAGCTGTCCCACCCTGACCACAATGAAAGCGGTAATAAAGCGCGGCCAGGATGGGCTCTCCGAGTCTGTATATAGTATTCGCAGAATAGTTCTAGATATCCCCGCCCTGAAAAACCATGGGTTACATTGATTACCTTCTTTTTTCCCGATTTGCGCTGTGAGATGGATCACCATACCGCAAATGCCGGCCACTTGCATTTTCCGCCTTATTCAGATCTGGCTGCTCTCCGGATGCCCCCATGTCCCGATTTTGGGACATGGGAAACATGAACTCTTATGCCAGTCAACAGCCCGTAAATCAAGCCCATCCAAGACGAAAAACGGGGCAGGCAGGACGTGAATCCCTGCCTGCCCCGCTTTCTTTCATCCTCGCAGTGTTTCTACACCAGTTCTACAGCGTCACCAGCGGCGAATGTTCCGCCGGGCTATACGCGGCCGCTTCGTTCTGCAGCTCCGGATCCCAGTTCTTGGGTTCATAGATGCAGCACGGTTCCTGCGCCAGCGGATCGCCCGTTAAGGCATAAGCGCGGGCGCGAGAGCCGCCGCAAATCTCCTTGTACTCGCAGGCGCCGCACTTGCCTTCCAGCTTGCTCGTGTCCCGCAATGACTTGAAAATAGGCGAGTTGCGATAGATGTCCGCCAGCGGCGTATCGCGGATATTGCCGGCATGGATGGGCAGAAATCCGCTCGGATAGACGTTGCCCACATGCGAGATGAACATGAATCCCTTGCCGTCGTTTACCCGCCGCGTGGCCCAGCCCATGTTGCGCGTCTTCGGGTCGCTGGTGGGCGTGCCCGCTTCAAAGCTTTTACCCGCCTCGGAGCCCGGATGTCCGTGCCCCATCTTCCGCTCTTCCAGGTTGTTCTGCAGCAGATAGCGCCGATAGTGCATCGCTTCCGTGGTTTTGATTTGGAAGTTCACCCGGTGCGACAGTTCATAAATCTTGCCGAAAACCTGCTCGAACTCTTCGCCGCTCAGCAGGTCGTCGAGCTGGCCGCGGCCCACGGGAACCAGAAAGAACACGTTCCACATGACGATGGCCATCTTCTCGAACAGCGCACACAAGTTGTCCAAATCCTTGGCGTTGTGGCGGCTGATCGTGGTGTGTACCTGCACGGGAATGCCTGCTTCGTTGGCCCACTCAATGGCCTGGATGGTGCGCGCATAAGCGCCGGGAAGGCCGCGGAACGTGTCGTGAATCTCCGGCGTCGAGCCGTCCAGCGATATGCCCAGCCGGACCAGCCCCGCCTCTTTCATCTTGAACATCGCTTCGCGCGTCAGCAGAGGCGTGGCGCTCGGCGTCACTGCCACAGAAACCTTCTTGTCCGCGGCGTAGCGGATCAGTTCAAAAACGTCCTTGCGCTTCAGCGGGTCGCCGCCCGTGAAAACGAAGATGGGGATATGCATGTCGGCGATCTGATCGATCAGGGCCTTGCCCTCTGCCGTGGTCAGCTCGTCCGGGTGGGCAATCGGCTGGGCTGCGGCGCGGCAATGTTTACAGGCCAAGTCGCAGGACTGGGTGATCTCCCAGATCGCCAGAAAGGGAGTTTCGTCGTAGTTCAACCCGCCACGGGCGGGAATATTGCGCATCGGTTCCATAAGACCTCCAAATGAATCGCGGCGGTCCGGCCCTTGAAAGTGAGTGCTGTACCCGGGCCTGTACCGGGAGATTGATCGGTTTCCCACATAAAAGGTTACTCGTAACCCTGCCGAAAGGCTTGTTAGAGCCTGGGAGGAAGCCGCCATCGGCGGTACCGGCAGAACTTCGTACTCTGGGAAACCGCTCTCAAATACCACGATTCTTCACTAGAAGACCAGCAGGGAGCTAAGTGGGGCTGTGATATGGATCACTTTTGAGAGCCTTTGCGACTCGCTTGGCATTCTCTGGCTGGACTTTCACCTCGAAAGAGCGCAGAATCCCGTTCCTGGCAACGAGTTCCTTGAAATCGGCGTCTTATCTGATTGAGCATAGATTTCTGAACTCCCCCAGCCGGAACTTGACTTATTCCGGCAAGTGATTCAACTCACAGTGGCATGTGCTGCCGGGCACCGTTTTGCCCTTCCAGCTCTGCCATTGTATGTCCGCACCCTAAGGAGGTTCCCATGGCAGCCACCGTAAAGCCAGGTTGGAGCAAACCCTCCAACATCCTTTTTGCCTCCGAGATTCCCGCCAACGAAAAGGCCTTCGCCTTTGCACTTGCGCAAGCCGCGGAGTTCAGCGCAAATCTCATCATTTTCCACGCGTATGACACGCTAGTCGTCGCCGCATCAGAAACTTCCGGCATCCGCTACTACGACTATGCCGCCGCCGCCCGCACTGAGGTGCAGCATCTTGAGCCTCTTGCCCAGCGTGTGCGCGCGGCGGGCGTGCAATGCGAAGTCGTGGTGCGACCAGGTCTCGCGGCCGACCAGATTCTCGCCTTCCTGCGCGAGCGGGATATCGACCGCATCGTGATGGGCACCCACTCCCCCGGCCCCATTGGCAAATTGCTTGTGGGCTCGGTTGCCGAGGCTGTTCTGCGCACCGCTAAAGTGCCGGTACTCATCATCGGTCCTGAAGTGGTCGACGGCGGCTATCGCAACTTTGCCACCCGCACCATCCTCTGCGCCGTCAGCATGCAGGAAGCCAGCTATCTGGTGGCCACGTTTGCCGCGCAATTGGCCATCCAGTACAACGCACGCCTCATTCTGCAGCATGTTATTCGGCCCCAGGAGCGCACGGAGGCCCTTGCCGGTCGCAGCATCGACCAGGTTGAGGCTGACCTGCTCAAGCTGATTCCACCCGAATTGCAGAGCAAACTCACTGTGCAGACCATCGTGGTGCCCGGCGATCCCACCGAGGAACTGCTTTATCAGGGCAAGGCTCAGCAGGCCGACCTCATCGTACTCGGTGCGCAAGGCGCGTCGGCCTTTGCCGCTGTCACCCGTAACGGTGTGGTCTACAAAGTGTTGGCCCACTCCCATTGCCCAGTGATTACGCTTTCGCCCGCCGTCTTGGCAGAGTGCGGTGCGAATGGAGAAAAGCACCATCCGGCAGATGTCTATATGGCCGGGGTGTTTTAACCGCAACGCCGGAGTGGATCCTTTCGAGGTAGGATCCACTCCGGCAAATGCGGATTATTTAGAGGATTTGCCAGCCGCAACCGGCTGTTCAGCCTTGGGCGCGGTATCCGCTTTGCACGGTATGCCTCCGCACAGCGCTCCGGTAATTCCCTGGCCTTCGATAATTGTATAAATACGGTCCACGGCGGGTAGCTTCACCATTTCCTTCGTGCCGTCCGGCCAGTGAATCTCCGCCGTGCCGGCATCGGTCGCGTCGCCCAAACCGAAGTGCAGGCGAGGGTCGTTGACCGAGATATAGCTGCCGCTGGACATCGCATCCTGGCGCATGCGTAGCCCGTTGGCCTTCAAGTAAACCGTGGCTCCCGTGGCATCTTTCGGGCTCTTGCCCGAGCCCGCCAGTTTCATCTCCACCCAGTGATGATGATCGGCATTCACGTTCCGCAGCAGTGTGGGCGTGGTGTCCATATTGTTGATCACCACATCGATCTTGCCGTCGTTGAAGATGTCACCAAACGCGGCTCCGCGCGCCGGGATGACCACGGCCAGCCCCGAGCCCTTGACCGGTGGAATGTACTCGAACCGCCGTCCTTTTCCGTTCGTCTCCGGCACGTTGTGGAACAGCAGCGGACGCTCCGCCCACGTGGTGCCCCAGTCGTGCTCGTCTACTTGCGGATAGACGTGGCCGTTGACCGTCATCAGGTCCAGCCAGCCGTCGTTGTCGTAGTCGATGAAGGCATCGCCCCAGCCCACAAACGGAATCGTGGTCTGGGCAATGCCCGCCTTATAACTCACGTCGCTGAAGCTGGCGTCCCCATCATTGTGGTAAAGCACCTTGTAGTCGTCGCCAAAGTCGTCCACAAAGAGGTCCAACAGCCCACTGTTCTCGTAGTCGCCCACCGCAACACCCATCGAAGCGATCTCGCGCCCGTCCTTGTTCAGCGCAAATCCAGAAACGTAGCTCTGGTCGTCGAAGGTCCCGTCGCCTTTGTTGATGTAGAGAAAGTTGGGCTCGGAGTCATTGCCCACCACCAGGTCCGGCTTGCCATCGTTGTTGATGTCCACAAAAACCACGCTGAACCCGTAGTAGCGGTCCTTGTCTTCCACGCCCGCCTTTACTGTGACGTCGGTAAAGGTTCCGTTGCCGTTGTTGTGGAACAGGTGGTCGGGTTCGCCCTTCAGCCCGCGCGGTCCGCAGTTGATCGTCGCCCCGCGATACATGCAGTTGGCATACCCCACCGCCCTCGAGCCGGGTATGGGTAGGTTATCGCGGTCAAAATGCACATAGCCGGTCACGTAGAGGTCTAGCAGCCCATCGCCGTCGTAGTCGCCCCAGGCCGAGCCGGGAGACCAGTTGCCCAGTTCCACGCCTGCCTTTTCTGCAATGTCGGTAAACGTTCCGTCGTGGTTGTTGCGGTAGAGCCGGTTCTTGCCGTAGTTGCCCACATACATGTCAGGCCAGCCGTCGTTGTCGTAGTCCGCCACGCTCACGCCATAGCCCCAGCGGTCGTTGGCCACGCCGGCCTTGGCCGTCACGTCGGTAAAGGTACCGTCGTGGTTGTTGTGGAACAGGGCGGCGTGGGGTGGCTCTTCCTTGCCGTCCAGGGCGTTGAAGGTGGAGCCGTTGACCAGATAAATATCTAGCCAGCCGTCGTTGTCGTAGTCGATCAGCGCCACGCCCGAGCCGTTGGTTTCGACGATAAAGTCTTTCCTCGGCACGCCCATCTTGTGCGTCCAGCCGGAGAGTCCCGCCTTCTTCGTAATGTCCTCGAAGATCACCGGCCCGTGGTCCACAAATCCGCCCGCGGTGATGGGCCGTTTCAGCTCGTCGTAGACCGGCGCAGCCCCAATGCCTCCGGCAATGCCGCCCATACCCTGCGGTGCAGGTTTTTGCGGCGGCGGAGCTTCCTGCGTCGGCTTGGCCGGATCGGCCTGCTCTGCCCGGCCCAGGCCGGTGAGGGAAAGAATGACAATCAGAATGCCGAAGAATAGTCCGCGAACAGGCAGCAACGAGAGTCCTCCAACGCTTGAAGTGTATCGTAACCAGCGCTGCCTTCACCTCCCAGTTGCGGCGGATGCTCACTTTGCAACAGCTCTGCATCGCGTTGCGGGCGTATTGTCGACAAACTGCCAAGCCAGGGAGACAGAATTGACCAATCGACCAGAACGAGATGTGAAGGCCGAAGTGAAAGACCGGACCATACACGACCATTTCGGTCGATTCGCCGCTACCGCTTCCGGTTGGCTCGGATCGACATGGGCGTTTGCCGGCGCAGGACTGGTGGTGATTGTGTGGGCCGCTACCGGTCCCGTACTTCACTTTTCGCAAACATGGGAGCAGACCATCAACACTGGAACCGGCATTGCCACGTTTCTGATGGTCTTCCTCATCCAAAGCACCCAGAATCGCGACTCACGGGCCATCAACCTGAAACTGAACGAGTTGATCCGGGCCATGGACAAGGCGCGAAATCAATTGATTGATATTGAAAGATTGAGCGACTTGGAACTGGATGAGATGCAGGCAACTTACGAAAAGATAAAGACGACATGGACCGAGCGCCAGGCGCGAGCCAATAGTGGGCATGTAGAGAAGTAGTACGGGAAACCGCAGCGTACCGCAATTGCCGCACTTTGGGAATGTTCTCTTTTGAACTGCGCACCATACGGCCCTCATGAGGAACTACGTATAGGGGGATTCAGCTGCATGATGCACGCGGTTCACGCGGCCTCCGAATCTCCAGCTGATTTCGTGTGCAGATCTGAGGCTTTTCGTTCAAAGATCCGCACGTAACCCGATCGAGGCACTTGCAGAGCCTGCCGGCGTCTCCACACAGCTTCAGGATTTTGCACCAATGAAGGGGTCAAAAATGAACAAGGACACAGTAAAGGGCGCAATAGACCAGACCGTAGGAAGCACCAAGCGTCATGTCGGAGGTGCGCTTGGCGACACCAAGACCGAAGTCGAGGGCGCAGTTCAGCAGATCAAGGGCAAAATCGAGACCGGCGTCGGCAAGTT